>Ga0210395_10000010_pt1 | contig 302746 bp, 253 predicted proteins | sample IncBWH4OmetaG_FD_150861 | JGI IMG/M metagenome (GOLD analysis project Ga0210395, IMG submission 150861) | Forest soil microbial communities from Barre Woods Harvard Forest LTER site, Petersham, Massachusetts, United States - Inc-BW-H-4-O ... | reverse complement strand
AATTCTACTTCCGGACGACGGACGTTACGGGCGACGTGAAGCTGCCGACCGGGGTCGAGATGGTGATGCCGGGGGACAACGTGAGCTGCGAAGTAACGCTGATCACACCGGTCGCTCTCGAAAAGGGATTGCGGTTCGCGATTCGCGAAGGCGGCCATACGGTCGGCGCCGGCGCGGTAACGGAAATCATCGAGTAACGCTTTTCCCCTCGCGGATCGAGGGCTGGGTAAAAAAAGGGAATTAGATCATGCGAGAAATCATTACGTTGCAGTGCGGCGATTGCAAAAACCGCAACTACACGACGACCAAGAACAAGAAGAAGCACTCGGAACGCGTGGAGACTCGGAAGTTTTGCAACACGTGCCGCAAGCACACCGGGCACAAAGAAGTTAAGTAGTTTTCCGTTTTGGAGCGGGCATCGGGTGGAGCGGTTTGGGGTTTTTAGGGGAGTCGTCCAACGGTTAGGACTCCGGTCTCCAAAACCGGGTATGGGGGTTCGAGTCCCTCCTCCCCTGCCAGAGATTAACAACAGGCGGCGGCGCCTGTTTTGCAAAGAGGACGAATGGCCACGCAGGCGGTCAAAGTGAAGAACGACGAATTGCAAGGCGGCGGTATCGGCGGGGCGGCGAGCAACCTCGGCGGAAAAATCACTGGAACGGTTCAGGATACGCGCGAATTCCTGCACGACGTTCGCGTGGAGATGAAGCAGGTGACCTGGCCGAGCCGCGAGGACGTGGTATCGACGACTGGCGTTGTGATCGCGACGGTTTTTTTCTTCGGAGTATTTCTAGCGGTTGTGGATTGGCTTGTGCAGATGGGCCTGGAACGCGTCATCAAAACTTTCAGTGTCTGAAGGGGACTACAGCTTGACGGCAATGCAGTGGTACATCATCCATACGTACTCGGGCTTTGAAAAGAAAGTCAAAGAGAGCCTCGAGAGCCGCGTGTCTGCGTTCAGTTTGCAGGACAAGATCGGCCGCGTGCTGATCCCGATGGAAGACGTCGTGGAAGTGCGCGGCGGCAAAAAGGTGGTCTCTTCGCGGATGACCTATCCGGGCTACGTGCTGGTGGAGATGGACCTTGACGAAAACACCTGGCACATCGTGCGCTCTACGCCGCGAGTAACCGGCTTTGTAGGCTCAGCGACGGCGCCCTCCCCGCTTTCCGATACGGAAGTCGATGCCATTATCAACCGCGTCCACGTTCCGACGGACCGCCCGAAGCCGAAAGTCGTGTTCGAACGCAACGAGCAGGTGCGCATCGTGGATGGCCCGTTCGCAAATTTTAACGGCACGGTCGAGGAGATCGACAACGACCACAGCCGGTTGAAGGTTTCCGTCACGATTTTTGGACGTTCGACGCCGGTGGAGCTGGATTTCGCAAGCGTCGAAAAGCTGGGCTAAGCCGCGGCGCGAAACCAGAGCACCTAAAAGAGATTGAGGCAGGGATATGGCTAAGAAAATACAGACGACCATCAAACTTCAATTGCCCGCGGGCAAAGCTACGCCTGCGCCGCCGGTAGGCACGGCGCTTGGTCCGCACGGCTTGAACATCATGGATTTTTGCAAACAGTTCAACGCCAAGACGGCCAAAGAACCGGATGGAATGATTTTCCCCGTGCTCGTGACGGTTTATACCGACCGCACCTTCACGTTCATTCTGAAGACCCCTCCGGCTTCGATCCTGCTGCTTCGCGCGGCAGGCATCGTCAAAGGCTCGGCCGAACCGAACCGCAACAAAGTCGGCAAAGTTACGAAAAAGCAGGTTCAAGAGATTGCGAAGATCAAGCTTGTCGATCTCAACACCACAAATCTGGACTCCGCGGTGCGCACCGTGATGGGTACGGCGCGCAACATGGGTCTGGAAGTCGTGGAAGCCTAGAAGTTCAGGCGCTACGGGGTCGAAGGGGCAAAAGCAATGAAGAAGTCCGGCAAACACATCGAGAACGCGCGCAAGAAAGTAGAAGCGCGCCCCTACAAGCTCGCCGAAGCAAGCGAGCTGATTAAGAAGACGCATCACACGAAGTTTAACGAGACGGTCGAACTGGCTATCAATCTTGGCGTCGACCCCAAGCATTCGGATCAGGTGGTTCGCGGCACCGTGGTTCTTCCGCACGGTCTCGGCAAGTCCGTTCGCGTTTTGGTCATCGCGAGCGGCGACAAAGTTCGCGAAGCAACAGAAGCCGGCGCGGACTTCGTCGGCGGCGAGGACATGGTTACGAAGATCATGGGCGGCTGGACGGATTATGACGCCGTAATCGCCACGCCGGACATGATGAAGTCCGCTGGCAAACTCGGTAAAGTGCTCGGCCCGCGCGGCTTGATGCCAAATCCGAAAACCGGCACGGTCACGTTCGACGTTGCGAAGGCCATCAAAGAGACGAAGGCCGGCAAAGTTGAGTTCCGGGTCGATAAAGCGGGAATCGTCCACTGCGCCATCGGCAAAATTCAGTTTGACGCGGCGCACATCGCGGAAAACGCTCACGCAGTCATCGGCGCCGTGATCAAGGCGAAGCCGGCAGCAGCCAAAGGCAAGTACGTACAGAAAATCACGCTGACCTCGACGATGGGTCCGGGCATTCCGATCGATTTGGCGGAATCCGAATTACTTGCAGCAGCGGCCTAAGGGAAGAATTTAAGGAAACGGGATCATGAAAAAGCGCAGCGAAAAACAGCAGGATTTAGACAAGTTGAAACTGGAACTGGCCAAGGTCTCGACGGTGATTCTCACGACCTTCCAAGGCATCACCGTCGAAAACGACACCAAGCTCCGCCGCGCCGTTCAGGCTGCAGGCGGGAAGTACCAGGTCGTGAAAAACACGCTCGCCGAGCGCGCCGGAGCCGGCACGCCTGCGGAAAACCTGCTCAAGAACTTGAGCGGCACGAATTCCATCGCTTACACACAGACGGACGCAGTTGCGCTCGCCAAGGCGCTCACGAAAATTGCCAAAGATGTTCCGGCGTTTCAGTTCAAGTCCGGAGTCGTTGAAGGCCGCGTCATCTCGATCGCCGAGATTCAACAGCTTGCGAATCTCCCTTCGAAGGAAGAGTTGCTCAGCAAAATCATGTTCCTGCTGAACGCTCCGGCGCAGCGCATCGCCATGACGCTGAACGCGCTGCCGCGTAATCTAGCGGTCACCGTCAGCGAAGCGATCAAAGCCAACAAGTTTGGGTCCGGCGGGGCTAGCGGTTCCGAGCCGGCTCCTGCAGCGGCACCAAGCCCTGAAGCGGCCCAGTAAGTTTATTCTTAATTTTGAGAGGAGAAGCAAAAGTCATGTCGAAAGTGGAAACGATCCTGGAAGAAATCAAGGGGCTGACGCTGCTGGAAGCGTCTGACCTCGTGAAAAAGATGGAAGAAACCTTCGGCGTCTCCGCGGCTGCGGCTACGGTCGTGGCGGGCGGCGGCGGAGGGGCGGCGGGCGCGGCACCGGCGGAAGAGAAGACGGAATTCACGGTCGTTCTCACCGACGTTGGCGGCAACAAGATCAACGTCATCAAGGCGGTTCGCGAAGTCACAAGCCTCGGCCTCAAAGAAGCCAAGGACCTCGTCGACGGCGCTCCTAAGACCGTTAAAGAAGGCGTTAACAAGGACGAAGCCGCGACCATCAAGAAGAAGTTTGAAGACGCGGGCGCCAAAGTCGAAATCAAGTAGTTTTTTGTTGCACGGGCTTCGAGAGGGAGGCGCGGCTGCTTGTATCGGCCAATTTACGGGCTGGAATAAGCGGGATCCGCCGCGCCAAAGGATCTCACGTACGCAAGTCGAGGCTGGTTATTCTCACAACTCCGCTGGTCCTTTTTGGACCCTATGCAGCCGTGTGCTCGCTGACTTCGGGCAGGAAGCGCATCACACCGGCTGCATGAATTTCTCCGGAATCTCCGCTATTTGCCCGAACGGGATCAGCCCGAAAGGGAAGAGGTAGACCAAGCAATGTCAAATAGTCACCAGCACGTCAGGGAACGCGAGCGTCTCGATTTCGCGAAAATTCAGGGCACGATTCAGATTCCGAATCTGATCGAAGTCCAGATGAAGTCCTATCAGCGCTTCTTGCAGATGGACCTCCTGCCGAGCGAGCGCGATGACGGTGGTTTGCAGTCCGTGTTCACATCGGTGTTTCCGATCAAGGACTTCCGCGAGATGTCGCAGCTCGAATTCGTGGACTACTCCATCGGCAACTGGGAGTGCAAGTGCGGCAACTTGAAGGGCCTCCATCACCTGCGCGCCACTTGCCGCAATTGCGGCGCTTCGGTTGTCACCAATCCGTATCAGACCGGCGACGTCATCTGCCACAAGTGCGGCACGTTCAACAAGAACACGCCGACGTTCTGCAACAAGTGCGGCGATCCGGTGGCCATGCAGCTCAAGTACGACGTGAACGAGTGCCAGGAGCGCGGCATGACCTATTCCGCGCCACTGAAAGTCACTATCCGTCTGACCATTTACGACAAGGACCCCGACACCGGCGCGAAGACCATTCGCGATATCAAGGAACAGGAAGTTTTCTACGGCGACATTCCGCTGATGACCGAGAACGGCACGTTCATCATCAACGGCACCGAGCGCGTCATCGTCAGCCAGTTGCACCGCTCGCCGGGTGTCTTCTTCGAGAGCGCCAACAACCGTTCCTACTTCCTCGGCAAAATCATTCCGTACCGCGGATCGTGGGTCGAGTTCGAATACGACACCAAGAACATTCTTTACGTGCGCATCGACCGCAAGCGCAAATTCCTCGGCTCGATTTTCCTGCGCGCGCTTGGGATGAAGTCCAATGAAGAAATCTTGCGCACCTTTTACCAGGTCGAGCGCATCTCGCTCCGCGACAAGGATCTTTTCTGGAACGTTTCGCCGGGCATCATGGACCGCAAGCTGGCCCACGAAATCCGCAACCCGCGTTCCGAAGAGGTCATCGTCGGCGCGCACAAGCGCATCACCGAAAATCTCTTCAAAGAACTGATCAAGGCTAAGATTTCGCAGGTTCGCGCGGCTTTGGTCGATCTCGAAGGCGCTTACAGCGTCGCCGACGTCGTCAACCGCCAAACCGGTGAAGTTTTGCTCGAAGCCAACAAGCCCTTGACGCCCGAACTCTGGCAAGCCTTCGCCGAGGGCGGCATCACGGAAGTCGACGTCTTCTTCCCGGAGCGCGACGACATCGGCTTGGTGCTTTCTCGCACGCTCGATAAGGACGCCATCCGCTCTTCGAAAGAAGCGCTGATCGAAATCTACCGCAAGCTGCGTCCCGGAGATCCTCCGACGCTCGAAACGGCCACCAATCTCTTCCGCGGCATGTTCTTCGATCCGCGCAAGTACGATTTCAGCCGTGTCGGCCGCTTGAAGTTCAACATCAAGATGGGTCTCGACACGCCGCTGGATAACCGCACGCTCGATACGCCGGATTTCGTTTCGGCGATCAAGTATCTCTTCAAGCTGCGTAAGAGCATCGGCGTGGTCGACGACATCGACCATCTCGGCAACCGGCGCGTCCGCGCGGTTGGCGAACTGCTCGAAAATCAGTTCCGCATCGGCCTTGTCCGCATGGAACGCGCCATCAAGGAAAAGATGAGCGTGTACCAGGAAATGTCTACGGCCATGCCGCACGATTTGGTCAACGCCAAGCCGGTTATGGCGGCGATCCGCGAATTTTTCGGATCCTCGCAGCTCAGCCAGTTCATGGACCAGACCAACCCGCTCAGCGAAATCACCCACAAGCGCCGCCTTTCGGCTCTTGGACCCGGCGGTCTCTCGCGTGAACGCGCGGGATTCGAAGTGCGCGACGTTCACCCCACGCACTACGGCCGCATTTGCCCGATTGAAACGCCGGAAGGCCCGAACATCGGCTTGATCAGCTCGCTCTCCTGCTTTGCGCGCATCAACGACTACGGCTTCATCGAGTCGCCATATCGCCGCGTAAAAGGCGGGCGCATCATCGACTACGTCCAGATCGTCAACGCCGGCGACAGCGAATTCAAAGCCGGCGAGATCGTCGAGAAAGATAAAGTCGAGGAGCTCAACGAAGAGTTGAAGCGCCGCAAAGTCGTCTACGAGCCGTACTGCTTCTACCTATCTGCCTGGGAAGAAGATAAGTACGTCGTGGCACAGGCCAACGTTGCACTCGATGAACGCCTGAAGATCACGACCGAGCTTGTCAACTGCCGCCAGGCCGGCAACTTCGTACTGAAGAGTCGCGACGAAGTCGATTACGTCGACGTATCGCCGAAGCAGCTCGTCTCTGTGGCCGCTAGCTTGATTCCGTTCCTCGAGAACGACGACGCCAACCGCGCGCTCATGGGTTCCAACATGCAGCGCCAGGCTGTGCCGCTGATTCGCGGGGAAGCGCCGCTCGTCGGCACCGGCATGGAGCGCGTCACGGCGCGCGATTCCGGCGCAGTCGTGCTTTGCAAGCGCGAAGGCATTGTCGATCAGGTCGACTCGGAGCGCATCATCGTGCGCGTCGAATCCGATCACTCCGGCGTGCTTAGCCGCGAAGTGGGCGCGGACATCTATCAGCTCATCAAGTTCAAGCGCTCCAACCAGAACACTTGCATCAGCCAGAAGCCGTTTGTTCGCGTCGGTGATCGCGTAAAGAAGGGCCAGGTCCTTGCCGACGGTCCTTGCACCGAACGCGGTGAACTTGCTCTTGGCCGCAACGTGCTCGTGGCTTTCGTGCCCTGGCGCGGTTACAACTTTGAAGACGCCATCCTCGTCAGCGAAAAGCTGGTGAAGGACGATTACTACACCTCGATTCACATCGAGGAGTACGAAATCGAAGCGCGCGACACCAAACTCGGTCCCGAGGAAGTTACTCGCGACATTCCCAACATCAGCGAATCCTTTCTCCGCAACTTGGATGAAAGCGGCGTCATTCGTATCGGCGCGGTGATCAAGCCAGGTGACATTCTGGTCGGCAAAGTCACGCCCAAGGGCGAGACCACGCTCACGCCGGAAGAAAAGCTCCTTCGCGCCATCTTCGGCGAAAAAGCCGGCGACGTTCGCGATGCTTCTCTCTACTGCCCTCCGGGCATTGAGGGCACCATCGTCGACGTTAAGATCTTCACCCGCAAGGGCGGAGAAAAAGATGAGCGCCACAAGGCCATCGAAGCCACGCAAGTCTTCAAGCTCGAGAAGAACCTCGCCGACGAAATCCGCATCCTTACGGATGAGCGCCTCAAGCGCCTCTCGGATTTGCTGGGCGGGAAGATTCTCCAGGCCGACTTGCACGACGAAAAGACCAACAAGCGCCTCTTGACCAAGGGCACGGACTTGACACGCGAGCTGATCGAAAAGATCTCCACGCGCAACCTCAAGCGCCTCAAGCTCAACGAAAAAGATCCTCTCCTGATCGAAAAGATCGAAGAGATCGAGGAGATGACCTCGCGCCAGATCGACGTCCTCCGCAAGATCACCGAGGAGCGCAAGGAAAAACTCAAGAAGGGTGACGAGCTGCCCCCCGGCGTCATCAAGCTGGTCAAGGTCTATATCGCCATGAAGCGCAAGCTTTCCATCGGCGACAAAATGGCCGGACGCCACGGCAACAAGGGCGTCATCGCCCGCATCGTGCCCCAGGAAGACATGCCTAGCCTTCCCGATGGCACGCCCGTCGAAATCGTTCTCAATCCTCTCGGCGTTCCTTCGCGTATGAACGTCGGACAGGTTCTCGAGACGCACCTCGGCTGGGCTGCCAAGGAGCTGGGCAACAGCCTCAAGCGGTTGCTCAGCAAGGAAGTCAAGGCGGAAGCTTTGCGCCGCTGGTTCCGCGAAGTCTTCACCGAGACGACCGTCTGGAAGACGCTGTCAAAGCTGAGCGACGACGAGTTGCTCGATTATGCCGAAGGCTTCAAGGAAGGCATTCCCTTCGCCACGCCGGTTTTCGACGGCGCGCGCGAACCGGAAATCCGGCACTTGCTCGAAGTCGCTGGCCTGCCGCATGCCGGCAAGATCAATCTCTTCGACGGCATGACCGGCGAACAATTCGATCAACCGGTCACGGTTGGCTACATCTACATGCTCAAACTTTCGCATCTCGTCGACGACAAGATTCACGCGCGCTCGATCGGTCCGTACTCGCTCATCACCCAGCAGCCGCTCGGTGGCAAGGCGCAGTTCGGCGGCCAGCGCTTCGGCGAAATGGAAGTCTGGGCGCTCGAGGCGTACGGCGCAGCGCACATCCTGCAGGAGTTGCTCACGGCGAAGTCCGACGACGTCTATGGCCGCGCGAAGATCTACGAGGCCATCGTCAAGGGCGAGCCGGGCATCGAGCCGGGCGTGCCCGAATCGTTCAACGTGCTTGTTCGCGAGTTGCAGTCGCTCTGCCTCGACGTCGAGCTAATGAAGCGCCAAAAGCCGCCAACAGAAAAGGCAGCCGACTGAGTTGAAATCACGCTTGTAGGGGCGCAGCATGCTGCGCCTCTACCGGCAACATTTTGTGAGTGAGCAAGTTTTGGTTTTTTGGGTTCTCAGCCGGTCCGGTGCAAAACATCGGATCGCGTCCCGGGTGAAAGCCCGGGAGGGAGGAAACAACCTTGTATCGCAGCAGCCCTTATGATCGCGCCAGTTTGATCGCCGACTTCGATTCGATTCGAATCAGCTTGGCGAGTCCCGAAAAAATCCGTTCGTGGTCCCACGGCGAAGTCACCAAGCCTGAGACCATCAACTACCGCACCTTTAAACCCGAACGCGACGGCCTTTTCTGCGCCAAAATCTTTGGCCCCGTCACCGACTGGGAATGCTTGTGCGGCAAATACAAGCGCATGAAGCATCGCGGCGTTATCTGCGATAAGTGCGGCGTCGAAGTCACACTCAGCAAAGTCCGTCGCGAGCGCCTTGGCCACATCGAGCTGGCTTCGCCCTGTTCGCACGTTTGGTTCTTCAAGGGCCTGCCCAGCCGTATCGGCTACTTGCTGGACATCTCCATGCGCGACCTCGAGCGCATTCTGTACTTCGAAGCGTTCGTGGTTGTCGATGCCGGCGAAGTCGCCGTTCTTCGCGAACGCGAAGTACTTCTCGAAGACAAGTACCGCGAGTTGCAGAAGGAATATCCCGGCCAGTTCACCGCCAAGATGGGCGCGGAAGCCATCAAGGAGCTTCTCCGCCGCGTCGAAGTGGACAAGCTTTCGGAAGAACTCCGCGAGAAAATGAAAGCCGATCCTTCACTTCAAAAGCGCATCAAGTTCGCCAAGCGCCTGAAAGTTCTCGAAGCTTTCCGCAAGAGCGGCAACAAGCCGGAGTGGATGATTCTCGACGTGATTCCGGTTCTTCCGCCGGAGCTGCGTCCGCTTGTGCCTCTGGATGGCGGCCGCTTCGCCACCTCCGACCTCAACGATCTCTATCGCCGCGTCATCAACCGCAATAACCGCCTCAAAAAGCTCATGGAGCTTCGCGCGCCCGACGTCATCGTGCGCAACGAAAAGCGCATGCTTCAGGAAGCCGTTGACGCGCTCTTCGACAACGGCCGCCGCGGCCGCGTTTTGCGCGGCACCAACAACCGCCCGCTCAAGTCCCTCAGCGATACGCTCAAGGGCAAGCAGGGCCGCTTCCGCCAGAATCTTCTCGGCAAGCGCGTCGATTATTCCGGCCGTTCCGTCATCGTCGTCGGTCCGGAGCTGAAACTCAACCAGTGCGGTTTGCCCAAGAAGATGGCGCTCGAGCTCTTCAAGCCTTTCATCTATCACAAGCTCGAAGCGCAAGGGCACTGCACCACCATCAAGCAAGCCAAGGAAATGGTCGAGCAGCAAGAGCCGGTCGTTTGGGACATTCTCGAGGACGTCATCCGCGAGCATCCCGTTCTTCTCAACCGCGCTCCGACGCTCCACCGCCTCGGCATTCAGGCGTTCGAACCGGTTCTCGTCGAAGGCAAGGCCATCCGTATTCACCCGCTCGTCTGCACCGCGTTTAACGCGGACTTTGACGGCGACCAGATGGCCGTGCACATTCCGCTTTCGCCGGAATCGCAGGTCGAAGCGTCCGTGCTCATGCTTAGTTCGCGCAACATTCTTTCTCCCGCGCACGGTCTGCCTCTCGCTGTTCCGTCGCAGGACATGGTTCTCGGCATCTATTACCTGACCAAGTCCAAGCCCGGCGCCAAGGGTGAAGGCCGTGTCTTCGGTCAGTCCGACGAAGTCGTCCTCGCGCTCGAAGCCGGTGAAGTCGAGTTGCTCACTCCGATCCGCCTCCGCTACAGCGGCGAAGTGATCGATCTCACCACCGCCTACGACGATCAGGACGTGCCGCACACCGAGCCCGTCAAGATGGAGCGCCAGTTCATTCAGACCACCGTCGGCCGGGTCATTTTCAATTCGCACTTGCCGGCGAAGTTCCCTTACGTGAACGGTCTTCTCAAAAAGAAGGGCGTTCAGCAGCTCGTCTATTACGCCTACTTGCGCTATGGTCTCGCGGACACTGTCGTCCTGCTCGATCACTTGAAGGAGCTGGGCTTCACGTATGCCACGAAGTCCGGCATCTCCATCGGCATCGACGACATGCTTATTCCGAGCGACAAGTACAAGCTGGTGGAAAACGCCGAAAAGGAAGTCGTCAAGGTCCAGCAGCAATACCTCGACGGCGCCATCACCAACGGCGAGCGCTACAACAAGGTCATCGCTATCTGGGGCGACGTCACCGAAAAAGTCGCCGACGAAATGTTCAAAGCTCTCGAGAACCAGGACAAAGAGGGCAACATTAACCCCGTCTACGTCATGGCGGACTCCGGAGCCCGCGGTTCGAAACAGCAGATCCGCCAGCTTTCCGGCATGCGCGGTTTGATGGCCAAGCCTTCGGGCGAAGTTATCGAAACGCCCATCACTTCCAACTTCCGCGAAGGTCTCACCGTGCTGCAGTACTTCATCTCCACGCACGGCGCGCGTAAAGGTCTGGCCGATACGGCGCTCAAGACCGCCGATTCCGGCTACCTCACTCGCCGCCTCGTCGATGTGGCTCAAGACGTCATCATCAATGAGCGCGACTGTGGCACGACCGACGGCATCTTCGTCGAACCCATTATCGAAGCCGGCGTCGAAGTCGAGCCGTTGCGCGACCGCATCGTCGGCCGCGTCTCGCTCGACAAGATCAAGGACTTCGAAGGCTCAATCATCGTCGACGTCAATCAGGAAATCACCGAAGACCTCGCCAACCAGGTGCAGGCCGCGGGTATCGAGCGCGTGCGCATCCGTTCCGTGCTCACTTGCGAATCGCGTCGCGGAGTTTGCGCTCTCTGCTATGGCCGCAACCTCGCCTCCGGGCGCATGGTTGAGCTGGGCGAAGCGGTCGGCGTCATCGCCGCGCAGTCCATTGGCGAGCCCGGCACTCAGTTGACCATGCGTACGTTCCACATCGGCGGAACGGCCACCCGCGTTTCCGAGCGCTCCACGCTCGAAGCGCGCAACAACGGCGTCGTCAAGTTCGTGGACCTCAAGTTCGTCGAGGGCCGCGGCGGCACTTCCATTGCCATGAACCGCGCTGGCCTCATCGCCATCGTGGACGAAAAGGACCGCGAGAAGGAGCGTTACCACGTCGTTTACGGCGCGCGCCTCCGCGTGGTCGATGGCGAACATGTCACCCACGGCCAGATTCTCGCCGAATGGGATCCGTTCACCTTCTCGATCCTTACTGAAACCGCCGGCTCTATCCGGTTTGACGACCTGAAGACGGGCGTTACCATCGAAGAGCAGGTGGACGAAGTGACTGGCCTCTCGCAGGACGTGGTCACTCTGCCTCCCGGCGACGAGAAACATCAGCCCGCGATTCTTGTCCGCGATTCTTCCGGCAAGGTCCGCAAAAAGTACCTCATGCCTTCGCGCGCTCACTTGATGGTTAAGGACGGCGACGAAGTGCAAGCCGGGGACGTGCTCGCGAAAATCCCGCGTGAAACCACCAAGACCAAGGACATCACCGGAGGTCTCCCGCGCGTTGTCGAGCTCTTCGAAACCCGCAAGCCCAAGGATCCTGCCGTCATCAGCGAAGTCGACGGTGTGGTTCGTTACGGCGATATCGCCAAGGGCATGCGCAAGGTCTACGTCGAAAGCGAAGATGGCAAGACCACCAAGGAATATTCCATCCCGCGCGGTGTGCACATCAACGTTCAGGAAGGCGATCACGTCAAGGCGGGCGAGGCCCTCATCGATGGCCCGCTCAACTTGCACGACTTGCTTGCCGTCCTCGGCGAAAAGTTCACGCAAGCCTACTTGGTCAACGCCATTCAAGAGGTCTACCGCCTCCAGGGCGTCAACATCAACGACAAGCACATCGAGACGATCTCTCGCCAGATGATGCGCTGGGTCAAGGTCGAAGATGTGGGCGACACCACGTTCCTCCTCGAAGAGCAGGTGGACAAGTTCCGCTTCCGCGAGGAAAACGACCGCATCATCGCCGACGGTGGCCGTCCCGCAACCGGGCGTCCGTTGCTTCTCGGCATCACCAAGGCCTCGCTCTCGACCGATTCGTTCATCTCGGCCGCGAGCTTCCAGGAGACCACGCGCGTACTCACCGAAGCCGCAGTCGCCGGCAAGGTGGACTACCTCCGCGGCCTCAAGGAAAACGTCATCATGGGCCGTTTGATCCCCGCTGGCACGGGCCTCGAGCACTACCGCAGCATTCAATTGCTGACGGAAATGCCCGCACCCGCGCCCATCGAGGAAATTCCGGAAGCAGCCGAGCTCACTGCGGAAGAAGCCGCGGCGCTCGACTTCCTGCAAAAGGATACCGAGGCCGACGCAGCGACAGAAGGCTAGTCGGTTTGAATGGCAGGGTTTCCGCCCTGAACACGTTTAAATTGACAGAGCGTCCCGACCCGGTCGGGACGCTTTGTTTTTAGCCCATCCGTCATCTGTACCCTTCAAGCACTTTCGGCGCCGGGCGTCATTGCCGATGCGCGCCGCTATTCCTACAATGATTTGTGCGACTCTTGGACGGCTCCCTGGCCCCTTTCGCCAGGCGCCGACCGGGTTCTAATGCCCAAAAACGACGAGTTCTCCCCAGATTCGGCGAACGATTCTCCCCCAGGCGGCCCCAACCAGCCCACGGTCTCCTCGCGCATCGAACAATTCGAAAAGAGCCAGAACGAACTATGGCGTCTGGCTTTTTTCCTGCTATTTGTGCTCTCCATTGGCTTTGCCATCGTCTCCTGGAGCACCATCAAATCTCTTGCGCTGCGCTACGAGCCTCTTCTGCCGCTTTTGCTTTTCGTCGTGGCTCTCTTCATCGCCTATGCCTGGAAACGCAACCGTGAAATCTCTGAACTTCGCGGCCTTGTCTCCGGTCTGGAGCAACGGGATTCCGCGCCTCCAAGCGAAAAGCAGATTGATCAGCTCTTTTCCGTCATCTCCCGTTCCCAGCAGGGTTATCGCGACCTCATCGATTCCTTCGATGATATTCTCATTGCTCTTTCGCTCGAGGGTGAAATCCGCGCCGTGAATCGCAGCTTTGCGGATCTTGTCGGCGCCAACTACCAGCAAATCATCGGACGCCAGGTTAGCGAGTTCCTCGAAGAAGGCAGCGGCGACGGCCCCGAACTGATCCGCCGCGCTCTGCCGCGTTTTATCGAGCGCCGCCACTGGTCCGGCATCATTCAAGTCCGCCTCAAGAAGCAGAACTCCATCTGCTATTACGATTGCGTCGCGCATGCCATGACCCGCGACAACAAAGTCCACGGCCTCACCATTCTCGGCCGGGACATCACCGCGCTGCGCAAAAATGAAGCCCGCTTCACCGAACTCTTCGAGACGCTCCAGGAAGGCATCTATATCGCTGTTCCCGACGGCACCATCCTCGACGTCAATCCCGCGCTGGTCCGCATGCTCGGGTACGACTCCAAGGAAGAAATGCTCTCCAAACGTGTCCCGGAAGTCTTCACCAGCCATGCCGAGAGAAAATCGCTTATCGAGGAAGTCGAACGCCAGCCTGCTCCGCAGGGCCGTGAAATAACCCTGTTGCGCAAGGATGGCTCTTCCATCTTCTGTCTCAATACGACCAGCGCCGTTCGCGACACTTCCGGCCGCGTGATCCGTTATCAGGGTTCCCTGATGGACATCACCGCACGCCGCCAAATGGAGCGCCAACTCCACAAAGAACAGGAATTCGCGCGGCGCCTCATCGACAGCTTCCCGGATCTTATTCTGGTCGTGGATTCCACTTCCCATTACACTTTCATCAGCCCGCGGTGCAAAGAAGTCCTGGGCTATGAACTCTCGGAAGTGGAAAATACGAAGTTTGGGGGACGCACCCATGCCGAGGATCTTCCCATCCTGCTCGCCGTGTTCGCGGACATTCTAGCGGGGCGCCAGACCTTCGGCTCGCTCGAAGCGCGCGTGCGCCACAAATCCGGCGACTGGCGCCGCATCCGTTTCAATTTCAGTCCTCTGGCCGATGAAACCGGAAAAATCGAAGGCGTGGTCCTCTCCGGCCGCGATGTCACCGAGCTCAAGCGGCTCGAAGAGCAGCTCATCCAGGCGGAAAAGCTTGCCGCCATGGGCCAGATGCTCGCCGGCGTAGCCCACGAGTTAAACAATCCCCTCACCGCCATCCTTGGCGTCACGGAATTGCTTCGCGAGGGCCCGACGGACCAGGAAGCCACCAAGCGCCAGCTCGAAATAACGCATCGTCAGGCCCGACGCGCCGCCCGCATCATTCAAAATCTTCTCGAATTTTCCCGTCCCGCCTCGCCGCAGAAAAAGTCCGTCGATCTCAACAGTATCGTCGACCGCACTCTGCAGTTGCACGAACACTCGCTCCGCAGAAATAATGTTGAGGTCGATTTTCGTCCCCAGCCCGATTTTCCCGGAGTCATCGCCGACGCCAATCAGCTTATTCAAGTCTTTCTCAATCTGGTCACCAACGCCGAGCAGGCCATTCGAGAAGTGCGCGAATCCGGACGCATTCAGATTCGCTTTGCTCGTCTGGGCACTCGGATTGCCGTCACTTTCCAGGATGACGGCGTTGGCATTCGTCCGGAAACTGTCCCGCGTCTCTTCGATCCCTTTTACACCACCAAACGTCCTGGCGGCGGCACCGGCTTGGGCCTCAGCATCTGCCTCTCCATCGTGCGCGAGCACGGTGGCACCATTGAAGCGGAAGCTCTTCCCGCGGGTGGTTCCGCCTTTACCGTGTATCTCCCTGTGGCCACCGATCAGACAACTCGCCCCTCGACGAACATTTCCGGCACGGTGGTCGCCGCCACGCCCAATCTCAACTCGCTCAAGGGCCGCTCCGTTCTCGTATTGGACGACGAAGAAAGTCTGCGCAGTCTCCTGATGGAAAGTCTTACCGCCCGTGACTTGCACGTCGATTGCGCCGCTACCTTGGACGAAGCACTAGCTTTCCTGGCCAGGCGTTCTCCAGACGCCCTCCTTTGCGATTTGAATCTTTCCCAGGACGGCGGCCATCTCAGCGGCAAGCTCGCTGCGGAGCGCCTCCTCGCAGCCGCCGGAAACCCTAAACCCACCCTCATCTTCATGAGCGGAGATCTTCTGGAGCCCGCGGATTTTCCAGCTAATTCGGGCCAGCCATTCCACCTCCAGAAGCCTTTCCGCATCTCCGACGTTCTTGCCCTGCTCGAGGAGATTTTCTCATCCTCCCCCTCCCGGGCGAACCCATCCTCCGAATAGTCGGGTGCCAGCAGACCGCGCGCGGCTCGGTGGAGGAGGTCATTTGCTTACCATGGATCTTTCCCTATTGATGCATATAGATATAATGTGATATAGATATTGACATGACCGAAACCGATCCACAATCCTTCCTGCCACTCAAACCACAGTGGTTTCACATCCTGCTCTCCCTCGCAAGCGGCGAGCAGCATGGCTACGCCATCATGCAGGACGTCTTGAATCGCACTACCGGCAAAGTCCGGCTCTGGCCGGCCACTCTCTACGGCTCTATCAAGCGGCTCATCGAAGCGGACCTCATCGAAGCATCCGACGAGCGGCCCGCCCCCGAACTCGACGACGCTCGGCGCCGCTATTATCGGCTGACATCGCTCGGCAAACGCGTGCTCGGCGCCGAATGCGATCGTCTCCAGGAGCTGGTTCGCACCATACGCGTGAAGCAAGCCCTCGTGCCGGAATGAATTTCGCGTGGCGGATCTACCGGCGGCTGGCGCAAGCCTTTCCGCACGAATTCAAATTGGCGTACGGCAGGGAAGTCCTGCGGCTCGGTGAGGACTCCATAAAAGAGATTGCCAAAAGGCATGGAATCGCCGGGCTGACCCGCCTAATCGCGGACGTCGCGATTCGTGTTCCTGTCGAATACCTCAGCGAAATGCGTGGCGACATGCGCTATGCGTTGCGCGCGCTTCTCAAATCGCCCGGCTTCGCTCTGGTCGGCATCATTTCGATGGGGCTCAGTATTGGGCTCACGACAAACGTGTACAGCTCGAAATGGGCGCTGCTCTTTGGTGATCTGCCGGCAGCGGCGAATGCCAAGCAGCTGGTCATGCCCGAACCCGAAAAGCCTCTCTCCTACTACTACATCGAGCAATTCCGCGAACAAAAAAACCTCTTCGCCGGCGTCGCCGCATTTCAGATCGGCGTTCCGTTCAATGTCTCCACCCAGGGTTCTGAAAACGCAAAACCGCAGCGCATCTTCGGGCAGCTTGTTTCCCCCGATTATTTTGCCGTGCTCGGTGTCGAACCTCAGCTCGGTAGAGTCCTCTCCGACGCGCTGGACAAGACTGGCGATGCGCCCGTCGTGGTTATCACCGACCGTTTCTGGCGCAATCACCTCAACTCCTCTACCGAGGCCGTGGGCCAAATTCTCCGACTCAACGGCCAAATCGCCACCATCGTGGGGATCACGCCCAAGGAATTCAATGGGGCCTTTTCCATAAATCCCGCTGAGTTTTTCGTTCCGACCACCGCCCCTGCCGCGCTCGCTCCAGAGCTTGCCAATGACGTCCTGCATCAACGGAACGCCAAGGAATTCCTGGCCCTGATGTGCCTCGCGCCCGGCGTCACGATCGATTCCGCGGAAGCAGCTCTCGACGCCATCACGCGCCGCCTCGACGAGCAGGATCCCTCCTTGCCGGCACGCACCGACAAAGGCCGGCGCGTCACTTTGCTTCCGGCGGGAACGCGTGTTCCGCTTCCCAGGCAATTGCGGCTGGTCGTGCTCGGCTTTTTTCTCCTGCTCACCGGCTTGGTCATGACGCTCGCGTGCACCAACTTGGCGAACATGCTGATTGCGCGCGGCGCCAATCGCCGCAAGGAATTGGCGATCCGCCTCGCCATCGGCGCCGGCCGTTTTCGCCTCATCCGGCAGATGATGGCTGAAGGCATTTTGCTCTCTCTCCTCGGGGGCGTGACAGGTTTCGCGCTCGCGTATGGTCTGATGGTGCTGAACTCCCGGTTCAGGCCGTCCACAGGTATTCCTATCGAAACCGATTTCAGCTTGGATTGGCACGCAGCCCTTTTCGCTTTCGGCCTCGCGCTCCTCTGCGGCATCGGATTCAGTCTTGCTCCCGCACTCCAGGCGACGAAGGCCGATCTGACGCCGGCGCTCAAAGAAGGCTCGGCGCTTCAGTTGCCGGGTTACCGGCGCTTCGGTCTCCGCAATTTGCTGATGGTGGCCCAGGTGGCGGCATCGCTCATGCTGCTGCTGATCACGGGATTTCTGGTCATCGGCCTTAGCAAGGAAAGCAGCGTCCAAACCAAATTCGATCCGAACACGATGTTTCTCTTGTCCATCGATCCGGTGCGCGATGGCTACTCGCCGGAAAAAGCGCAGGCTCTTTTTGAAAAGCTTCCCGCTCTGCTCAAGTCCGCCGCTGCTTCGCGCAGCATCGCCTTTGCGGCTCTGCCTCCCTTTTCCGCCGTGGATGATGATGAAGCCAGGCAGTTGACTGCGGAAGATGCGGAGCGCTCTCCGCGTGTACAGCTGCCCGCGATCGAGGAAACGGTGGGCCCGGGCTATTTCGCCACGCTAAACGAGCCAATGCTCGCCGGCCGGGAATTCCTCGATCGCGATCAACGGATCGAAGCCTCCCTATCGAGTACCTCCACCCTGCACGCGGTCCTCCCTGCCGTATTGAATGAGACCGCGGCTCGCGGATTTTTCGGAAATGGCAATGCCCTCGGAAAGCGCCTTCGAGACGGCCAACACTCCTACGAAGTTGTCGGTGTCGTCCGTGATTTGCAGAACGGAATCGGTATCCACCAAGCCATATCCTATCTACCGCTGACTCCGCGCGATTTTGTGCGCGCGCCCGCCGATGGCATCACCATAATGGTGCGGTCAGATGCAGGAACTCTTCCGGGAAAAGATGCGCTAAGCAGCATTCAGAACGAGATCGCCCTCATCGATCCCAATCTGAATCTGTTCCATGTGCAAACGCTCAGCGAATTCCTGGACCGCAGCCGCGCCTCCACGCGCTTCGCCGTGCAAACCTACGGCGGCATCGGCGTCTTCGGTCTCGTGCTGGCCGCCATCGGCCTCGCCGGGATCACCGCCTATTCCGTTGCGCAAAGGCGCAAGGAGATCGCCATCCGCACGGCCCTGGGCGCAAGCCGGGGCCAAGTACTTCGCTTGGTGCTGCGCGAAGGCGCCGCGCTGGTCCTCTCCGGCACGATTCTGGGATTCTTCGGTGCGATCGCCACGGCAAGAATTCTTTCCGCACTGACAGACATTTTTGTCCAGGCGTTTAGCGTAGGCACCGGCGATCTGCGCCTGCTCGTCGGCGCACCCCTGCTCCTCGCCGCCGTAACCATGCTCGCCTGCTACCTCCCCGCGCGCAGCTCCGTCAAAATCGATCCGCTAAAAGCCCTGCGCCAGGAATAACCTGTCTTGCTGGCTTTGCCAGAATGCTACTATGCTCCAACCCACGCACAGTTCTTTAGTGCCGGATGCTACTGGCGTTTCGAAACTGGCGGCTAGTAACAGAAGTGTCCAAAATGGGATAGCTTTGCGGCAGTGTGTCGTGGGACTATCTTTGGATGAAAAAAAAAGGGACTAATCACGAAACAGGTATCCTCGGTCCCTTGCCCTACCTGCGGTGTTGCTGCAGGGCAGCCTTGTTTGCTACATTCCGACACCCTACGCTCAGAACCGCACTTAGACCGGAAGCTTTCCGCGATTGAGGCTATGGAAACGGGGCATAGAATATACCAGCAGCATCGGAGGCCCGATCAACCCATGAGGTCCAACATAGAGGCTCCGCCAAAAATTTCATTTGATTTGGGCGGATTGGTCACGCTGAATGAAAGCTTCGCACCTGGAGGAACTATTTTCTTTCAAGGCGATGTCGCTCGGACGCTCATGTACATTCGAGCAGGCCGCGTAAAACTCTCCGTGGCCTCCAAGCCTGACAAAGAGGCAATTGTTGCCATCCTAGGGCCGGGCGAATTTCTGGGTGAAGCGTGCCTCGGAAGAAATCGGAATATTCGCATGGGGACAGCCACCGCGATTGTGCCCACGGCTCTACAAATCATTGAAAAGAACGAGATGGTCCGAGCGCTCCACGCTGACCATGGTCTTTCCTACGCCTTCCTGTCTTATCTGCTTTCGCGCAATATTCGGCTCGAAGAGGATTTAGTCGACCAGGTTTCTCACAGCAGCGAGAGGCGACTAGCCCGCGCTCTTCTGTTGCTCGCCGGGAAGGGGATCCGGCGCAAGCGGCACAGATTTGCTGGAATATCGCAAGAGACCCTGGCAACGATGATCGGCACTACACGCGCGCGCGTCAATTTTTTTATGAATAAGTTCAGAGAGCGTGGATTCATCAAGTACCATCGCCTTCTTGATGCGAACGGCGGGTTACACGTTAACACCTCCCGTTTGGCGAAGATTCTCCGCTAATATCACCTGGCATTTGGTCCGCGAGTGATTTGGCTAATGGGGATTGTTTGTGGTTCTCGGGTGCTCGGCACAGACATGAGATGCGAACTCCTTATCTCGCTGCTGTCCGAAATCCGTCTTCATCTCGTCAATGGATTTGCCAGCGAGCGGCCATGAAGGGTTGAACACCCAAGCACATTCGCTGCAAGCCCAGCCCTGAAAATTCTGGCCTTCGACCCATACCAGTTTCGGACGCATCGGCTCCATAGACCCTCGACTTGAATTCAAAAGGTCTGGAGATTACTGATGGAGAAGGGCCGTCGTCTGTTGGGTACCCAACACTGGAGAGAATTGCTATCTCAATCCGGGGTCGTCCTCGAATTGTTGCTTGACACCTCGAAGCGGTGATACGCGAAAGCCTCTTTGCACACCTCCATTCCTTAACTTCCATCGAATCAATTTCTTGCAAAAAGCGTGGGGGTGGGGTCTCTCTTGGATCTTCGAATCCGTGGCCTGAAGAATTGCCAGATAGGGGCCCTGCTCGGAGCCGGCAACTCGCCGAGACCGCTTCAGTGCGAAGAGGCCTTGGATGCGGAGGCAGGAGCCGCGTCCACGCCAAAATCCCAGACGTACATGTTCATTCCACCAGGCAGGATTTCGGCCAGCGCATACTCGCCCGGGGGCAAAGGCGCGCTCAATGTGAATCGATAGATCTCCGGCGCTACTTCCCAGCGCTGGATCGCGATTTCATTGACGTCTTCCGAGATCTCTTGCCCAAACAAGCTTCGGATAGACTCCAGCCGCCGCTTTCCGCCCTTCACCTGGGTGCGCACCAAAGCTATTTCCGGCCCGGCCTCGCTTTGCCGCCTCGTTCTCAGCAACGCGGAATCGCGCTCCGGGTCCGTCGCCACCTCACGCAGATAGAATTCTGGATTTGAGGATGTGAGGCGCGCCGGCGCTTTGGTCCCGGGGATTTCAATGTAGTGTTTGCTCGGTACAATCGGTATGGGCGAGAGAACCTGTTTCACGACGTTCTTTTTGTCGGCTCTTAACTGCGAGCCGACCTGCTCGATCTTCTTGACCGACTTACCCTCAAACGCGAACATGCCCTCTCCGTCAGGCAAAAACACTCCAGGGGCGACCGTCAAACTGGCGTCCACATCCACAGGCGTTTCCGCCTTGGCTGCCGACTCTTGGATATGCACCTTTTCCAAAAGAGCGGAGCTTGTTTTTTCGTCGGCGGCTTCGGCCTTCTTCGTCGCCTCCCAATCCACCAGGGACTCGGGAATCTCCTCCCAGGCGCCTCTTTCGACGCTGAAGTAGCGAACCCTGTCGCCTTTCTTTTCATAGCTTCGGACAAGCTGGAAATTTCCATCCTTCAGAACCAGCTTTTTGCCCCGGGGAAGTCCTGCCGGAGCCGCCGGGCTCGCGGCCGTCTGTGGAGCAGGCTTCTGGCCGGCGCTCGTATCCTGTTGCCCGGCTGTCGCTGCAGCAGCGCCATCGTGCCAGGCCGTTCCAACCCAACTGAGCATCGCAATTGGCAGGAGGAAGGCAAAGCTGGAAGACAATCTCATCGCTGTTTCTGGCCTATCAGATGCCGGTCGGAGAAGCTGGTTTGCCCTTCTTTCAGCTGACCATGGTTGAGCATACCCCGCTAAACACGGCCCTGCAACCGTTCCCCGGCGGCTGCCCCAAAAAACAAAAGGCTCCTTCCGGTATACCGGAAGGAGCCATTCACGAATCGGAGGCCGTTAAGTTCTTAGTGAGTGCAGCGCGGAAACAACGTCACCAGCACCATCAAATCAGAGAGAGTAAACAGCCACTGGTCCGCCTGCTTGCCTGCTGCTTCCGCGGCACGCGCGATAAAGCCCAAGTGCCGGCTCTTCGCAAAATTACGGATGTGGTCTACGCAAATGCCAGTCAGACTGGCAATTTCCGCGTCGGTGAAGATTTTTTGACTCGATTTTACGGTAACCATGGCCTTGTCCCTCGAACTACCGGTTATACCGCGCTCCCAATTGCTTTGATGCTTCTTGCAGCTTATGCGATGCACCATTTTCAGAGCAATAGTAGTTCCGTTCTCTATACTCAAAACGAAATGGCTAGTACTTTTGTTCCAAGCCCCTGTGTAAAAAGACATTATCTAAAACTCAGAGCTGAAAAGCTGTCTAGTACGGAACACAAGGAATTGATAACCGGAGGGAAAAAATGTCCCACTTTTACAAACTCTATATGAGTTTCGGTAGATCCTTTGCAATTTCGCGCATCTGTTTTGTGTGTCGAACTTCATGCGCCGCGATGAATTTCAGCCATCCGTAAATGCTCAAAGTCCCAAGAGCCGGATGCGCCCAGCAGTATTGGCCCAAGTCGCGCCCCCTGGTCTCTTCCAGAAAGGCCAGCGAACGCTCACGGACGGTGCGCATTTCCGCGAGCATGATCTCTTTCTCACGCAGCATTTGCGGGTCTACGGGAACCGGCGCTTTTCGGCGAATCACGCGCGAGGCCACCAGCGCCATCGGCAGATGAATTTTCTTTAACAAGGAGATCTGCTTCGGCGATTTCTGCGACACCTTGTCTGCCTTTTCAATCACCGCCCGTTCCACCATCATCAAATGAGCGACCAGTTCCGCCGCTGACCATCTCCCCTCAGCAGGTCTGGTCTTCCAATCTTCGGCGGGCACCGAGTCGGCCGCTCGCAAGAGTCCTGTCTGCGTCTTGGCCAAATTGCTGAGGATGGAATCAAGCTTTGCGGGCACGGCTCTCTCCCATTTGGCCTGCAACAACCGCTTCTGAAGAGATCCTCGCATTTAAGCGGGAGTCAAATACGCCGGCGAATTTTCTATACCGTCCCGCCGACGAGCTTGCTAGAGCGAGCCGCCGCCGGCTTGCTCGAAGGCGTGCGCTAGTTGTAGAACGCTCGCCTCGCCGAACGCAGGCCCGAAGATTTGCAACCCTACGGGCAGCTTGCCGCAGATTTTTCCGCAGGGCACAGAGATGCCGGGCACTCCCGCAAGTGATCCCGTAACTGTATATATATCAGCAAGATACATTTGGAGGGGGTCGTTCGTACGCTCTCCTAATTTGAACGGCGGAACCGGCGATGTGGGTGTTACGATCACATCCACCTTTCGAAATGCATCCCGAAAATCCTGGGCAATCAGCGCGCGAACCTTCTGTCCTTTCAGATAGTAGGCATTGTAGTAGCCCGCCGACAGTACATAGGTGCCGAGCACAATCCGTCGTTTGACCTCGGCTCCGAATCCCGCGCCGCGTGTTTTGCGGTACATCGCCAGAAGCGAATCGTCCTCTACCCGCAGGCCATACCGGACGCCATCGTAGCGCGCCAGATTTGAACTCGCCTCTGCTGTCGCGATGATGTAATAGGTCGCGATGGCATAGTCCGTGTGCGCCATGTGGATTTCGCGCAGTTCACAGCCGAGTTTTTTCAAGAGCTCAATCCCAGCCTCGATTTTCTTTCGAACGCCATCGTCCATTCCTTCTGCAAAATACTCCTTGGGAATGCCGATACGCAGGCCTTTGACCGGCTTTTCCATCGCCGCGCGATAATCCGGCACGGGAGCAGTTGTGGACGTGGAGTCGTTCGAATCGCGGCCCGCGATGACGCCAAGAATGGCGGCTACATCTCGAGTGTTGGTTGCAAACGGGCCAATGCGATCCAAAGAGGATGCAAAAGCGATGAGTCCGTAGCGCGAGACCCGTCCATAGCTTCCCATCATCGCCGGGATTCCGCAGAACGATCCCGGCTGCCGGATCGAGCCGCCCGTATCCGTACCCAGCGAGGCCACGGCCAAACCTGCTGCCACGGCCGCTGCCGATCCGCCGCTTGAGCCACCGGGGACGCGGTCTGTCGCTTCGGGGTTTCGAACGGCTCCGTAGGCTGAGTTCTCGTTCGAGCTCCCCATGGCAAATTCGTCGCAGTTGGTTTTGCCTAGAATAACGGCTCCGACGGCTTCGAGCCGCTCCACGGCTGTCGCGTCATACGGCGGCACGTAATTCTCTAGAATCTTTGACCCGCAAGTGGTTCGAACGCCGCGCGTGCTGATCACATCCTTGATCGCTATGGGTACGCCCGCCAGCGCAGGGAGAGGTTTTCCGGCGGCAACCAGCGCATCCATGCGAGCCGCTTGCGAGTAGGCGCGTTCCTCGGAGAGCGTCAGGTAAGCGTTCAGCTCAGAATTTCGTTCGGCGATCCGCCTATAGAAATCTGCAGCCAGTTCGCGCGCCGAAAGCTTCTTCGCAGCCAGCGCTTCTCGTACGCCGTCAATTGTCCACGCGGCGGTCATCGTTCTATGACCTTCGGCACCCTAAAATAAGGAGGTTCTGGATCTGGTGCTTGCTTCAGGATCTCGCCGGCTATGCTGCAGGGAGCCACAACGTCTTCGCGCAAAGTTGCGTCCGCTGACTGGTCGTCTGCCAGCACCTGGGCCATCGGCGCAACGTTGGCCGTGTCCAGTTCGTTCAATTTGCCAATGTATTCGAGGATTTCGTCGATTTGCGCGCGGTACATCTCCAGCTCGGCCTCGCTCATCCAGACAGGCTAGCTCCGCTACCCTTTCCACATCTGCCCGGCTAATTTTCAAGGTGTATTCCCGCTTTCATTCCGTTCGAATGGTTGGAAAATTCTAGCATATCCCTCGAGCTTGCCCGGGCATGTCCCAAGATGACGCCAGGGTCCTTGTGATCGGAGATGCGGGCGGCTCTGCGGCTAGGGTATTTCCCTCGGGGCGGCCGCCGACTCCAGCTCCGCAATCGAATGGTGCATGCTGGCCATCCGCCAATGTCCATCGGATTTCTTGCACATGGCCATGCCGCGGCCGTGCAGCTTGCCTCGCGCGGAATCGATCGTAAACTCATATTCGTACCAAACAGCTTCGCCGATCGGGTGAAACGCGCGCTCGAGAATTTCCAGCTTCGCCGGGGGCTCCTGGTGAAAATATTTCTTGTGGAAATACCCGACCACCTGCTCCCGCCCGTAGAGTTCCGTGTCTGTCGAAAACAGCACAATTTTCGGGTCCAGACAATCGCCGAACTTTTGCTCGTCGGAATCATTGAAAGCGCCCACACAGCGGTGCATCTCTTGCTGCATCGCCGCCACCATCTCCGCGCCGTGCACCTCGTCCGCTGTCGCAACGTGAATGGTCTGCTCCTTCAGATTGATGCTGGCTCCCAGTTTCGCCAGAAGATCGACGCCCAGGATGCCATCGATTTTGTGTCCGCAAGCCTTCCCAATGGCGGAGAGGTCGATGGCGGGCAGTTTCACCTCGAGCAGTTTCGTTCGTCCAACGGTCAAGTCCGGCAGCGTCACTTCCTTTGCGCTCGTGGCCAGCGTGCCGCTCCATGATGTAACGCGAATGTCTTTCGCCTGGCCGACGTCAAACGATTCCAGATTCAAGATCGAGGTCGCGGCCGTATCTACCAAGAACCACATGTGCAGTCCGGCTACCTGAACCTCGATCATGGGGAGTACGTCGCACCGCTCGAGGGGAAGCTCCTGGGCACGCGCAACGGGGGAGGCAATGCCAGCGCTGAAGACGACGGCAATCAGCATGGCGGCGAAGAGAGTCGTGGAAGTAAGGAGGGAGCGGGGGAAGATGGCAAGTCCCATGAGGGCACCTCAGGCGGAGGAGCATAGCATAAAAAACGAACGTTCGTACTAATTTGTTCGATGTGTTACAGTATTTTCATGCCGCAAGCCCTTCGCCCACGCTCCCGCGCAAAACCGCTCGCCAAGGGCCGCAAAGAGCGCGTCAAAAAGACGCTTAACCAGCGTACTAGCAGGCCCGCCCTCCGCCACCAAGCCAAAGGGGTGCGCACGCGTGAAGCTATACTGGCGCGCGCCGTCGATATAGCCTCCGCGCAAGGCTTGGAAGGGCTAACTGTAGGTTCCCTTGCCGAGCAGCTGGGCATGAGCAAGAGCGGCCTTTTCGCACATTTTGGCTCGAAGGAAGAATTGCAGCTTGCGACCGTCGAGATGGCGCGCCAGGTTTTTATCGATAAGGTGACGCTGCCAGCGATCGCGGCACCGAAGGGCATGCCGCGTTTGTGGTCCTTGATCGATCACTGGCTGGTTCTGGTGGAGAAACGAGTCTTTGAGGGCGGCTGTTTTTTCACCGCCGCTTCTTTCGAATTCGATGGCCGCCTCGGCGTGGTGCGCGATCGCATCGCCGAAATCATGCACGAATGGATTCGATGCATTACGACCGCCGTCGAAAAAGCCCAGGAAGCGGGCCACCTCGACCCGAAACTCGACGCCACGCGCATCGCGTTCGAATTTCATGCCATCGCCATAGGAGCGCACTGGGCGCATCAGCTGCTGGAGGATCGCCAGGCTTATTCACGCGCGCGGATGATGGCGCTTGAGAAGATACGCAGCGTGGCAACTCCACAATCACCTCGTCTACCGTAGCCTCTGTTCTCATGAATCAGCGAGACTAGATTCGGCTTTGCGGCAGATCAGGAACACGGCGACTGCCAAGATACTCGAAAGAAGTACAAGACATTGCGGTTCGTGGGTTTGGTAGTAGGTTGTAAATTTGCCGCATCAAGCCGCCCCTGCCCCAAAACGGCAGCGATCTTCTTAGGTGACTGAACGGAAAGTCCTGGACCTGTGCGGCGGCACTTCTTACAACGCGCTTCTATACTGCTCATCACTGACCTGTTCCAGCCAGTCGACAACCTTCCCGTCGAGCTTTTCCTGAATGGCGATGTGCGTCATGCCCGTGGTCGGCGAGGCCCCATGCCAGTGTTTCTCGCCCTGCGGGAACCACACCACGTCACCGGGCCGGATCTCCTCGATCGGTCCGCCCCAGCGCTGTGCCAAGCCGCAGCCAGCCGTGACGATGAGAGTCTGACCGAGCGGATGCGTATGCCATGCGGTCCGTGCGCCCGGCTCGAAGTTTACGCTGGCGCCTTGAACAAATGCCGGATCAGGCGCCTGAAAAAGTGGATCGATTCGTACCGTGCCAGTGAACCACTCGGACGGGCCTTTAGCGGAAGGTTCGGACCCAACTCTCTTGATCTCCATATCTCGTGCTCCCTCGCTTGGCGTCTTTCTCGCTGGTTCCGATGATTCATTCCGATTTGAGAGAAGCCATATCGATCGAGAATCGATACTTCACATCGGCCTTCAGCAGTCTTTCGTAGGCTTCATTCACCTTCTGGATGGGGATCACCTCAACATCGGAAGTGATGTTGTGCTTCCCGCAAAAACCCAGCATCTCCTGGGTTTCGGCGATGCCGCCGATAGGCGAACCTGAAAAGCTGCGGCGACCCATGATCAGTCCGAAAACCGAAACCGCGAGAGGTTTCTCGGGTGCGCCAACCATAACGATGTTGCCATCACGCCGCAGCAGATTGATGTAAGCGTTTATGTCGTGATCGGCGGAGACAGCGTCGAGAATGAAGTCGAAGCTGCGCTCGTGCTTTTGCATTTCGTCCGCATTTTTCGAAAAGATGACCTCATCTGCTCCCAGGCGTAGTGCATCATCCTTCTTCTTCGGCGAAGTCGTAAACACGACAACGTGGGCTCCGAGCGTGTGCGCGAATTTCACCGCCATGTGGCCCAATCCGCCGAGACCAACCACGCCAACCTTTTTGCCTTTGCCAACGCTCCAGTGGCGCATCGGCGAGTACGTTGTGATTCCGGCGCAAAGCAAAGGCGCGGCTCCGGCCAGATTCAGGTTCGACGGCACCTGCAACACAAACCGCTCGTCGACAACGATGCTGTCCGAGTAGCCCCCGTAGGTCACGCCCGCCAGGTGCTTATCGGGAAAGTTGTAAGTTAACGTGAAATTCGGACAGAACTGCTCGAGGCCGGCTCGGCACTCCGGACAAGTGCGGTCCGAGTCCACCATGCAGCCCACCGCAGCAAGATCACCGCGCTTGAACTTCGCGACTGCGGGGCCGACATTCGTGACTCGGCCGACAATTTCGTGGCCGGGGACGCACGGGTAGACGGTGGGCATCAAGCCGCTCCACTCGTTGCGGACTTGGTGCAGATCGGAGTGGCAGATGCCGCAAAACAGAATTTCGATCTGCACGTCGTTTTCCGCCGGGTCGCGTCTCGGGATGGTGGCCGATGCAAGGGGTGATGTCGCACTTGCCGCCGAATAGGCTTTCGCTTTGTACATGAATTCTCCTAATTTTGGCACTTGGCTCGGTTCGAGATTTCCTCTGGCGTAAGCCGCTCAGCGGCCAACCATTTTCTGCAGGTGCTCCGGGTACCGCGCACCCTCAATCTTGATTTTCGAAGCCGCACTGTCGATTTCGCGCAAATCGTCTGCGGTGAGTTTGATGTTTACCGCCCCAAGGTTCTCCTCCAGTCGCGATACCTTGGTCGTGCCAGGAATCGGAACTATCCATGGCTTCTGGGCCAGCAGCCACGCCAGCGCGATCTGCGCCGGTGTGGCCTTCTTCTGTTCCGCAATTCTGCCCAGCAGACCCACGACCGCCTGATTCGCTTTCCGCGCCTCGGGCGAAAAACGCGGCACGATGTTGCGGAAATCGGAACTGTCGAACGTGGTCTTCTCGTCGATCTTCCCGGTAAGGAAGCCTTTCCCCAGCGGACTGAATGGCACGAACCCAATTCCGAGCTCTTCCAGCATCGGGATCACTTCGGCTTCAGGTTCTCTCCACCACAGAGAATATTCGCTTTGCAGCGCAGCCACAGGTTGAACGGCGTGTGCGCGACGGATCGTTTGCGCTCCCGCTTCCGAAAGTCCGAAGTGCTTCACCTTGCCCTGCTGAATCAGCTCTTTCACCGTTCCCGCCACCTCTTCAATCGGCACGTCCGGGTCAACGCGGTGCTGATAGAACAGATCTATGACATCGACGTTGAGCCGTTTCAGGGAAGCCTCGGCAACCTCCTTGATGTGCGCGGGCCGGCTGTCCAGCCCGGCTTGCTTGCCTGTAGCCGGATCAAGCTTGAACCCGAACTTCGTGGCGATCACCACTTGGTCACGAAAGGGAGCGAGGGCTTCGCCAACAAGCAGTTCGTTCGTGAACGGGCCGTAGACTTCGGCAGTATCGAAGAATGTGACGCCGCGTTCGACTGCTGCTCGAATCAGCGCGATCCCGTCCTTCTTGACCACCGAGGGCCCGAAGCCAAAGCTCAGCCCCATGCAGCCCAGCCCAAGACCCGAAACTTCCAAGTTGCTTTTTCCAAGCTTGCGCTTTTGCACTAGTTTCTCCTCCCGAAGCGTTTCTCGCATAGCAAGATTAGGATCAAAGGCGCAGAAGCGGTAGCCCGATCTCCTGCCCGGCCGAGCCGTGTCGTGGCAGATCAGCGGCTGGCAGGAACTGCTTCGGCGGCCTTGCGAGGATATTTTTTCGCGATGTAATTGTCGACGAGAGCCTGAAACGCCACCGCCAGCTCGTCGTAATTTCCTTCGAGGGTCACATCTTTTTTGCCATCAATATATATAGGGCAACGCGGGGCTTCGCCGGTTCCGGGCAGGCTGATGCCAATATTCGCAGCTTTTGATTCACCGGGGCCGTTCACAATACAGCCCATCACGGCGAGCGTCATGGTTTCCACGCCTTCGTATTGCGTTTTCCAGATGGGCATGCTGTCCCGGATATAGCCTTGGATGCGTTCCGCTAACTCCTGGAAAGTGGTGCTCGTGGTGCGGCCGCAGCCGGGGCAAGCGGTCACGCTCGGCGAAAACGAACGCAATCCAAGGGCCTGCAAGAGTTCGCACGCCGCATAAACCTCTTCGCGGCGGTCGCCACCTGGTTTCGGCGTCAGCGAAATGCGAATGGTGTCGCCGATTCCTTCGTAGAGCAAAACGCCCAGCGAGGCCGCGGACCAAATCTGGCCCTTCATGCCCATTCCCGCTTCCGTTAAGCCGAGATGCAGCGGCTGCTCGGTCTTGCTGGACAGATCGCGATAGACGGTAATCAAATCGCGCGGCCGCGAGGTCTTGCACGAAATAATAATCTGATCGTGGCCCAGACCGCATTCCAGCGCCAGCTCCGTAGACTGGAGCGCCGAGAGCACCATGCAATCGTTAATGATCTCTTCGGACTCTTTGCCCAGGTTTTTGTCGGTGTTCTCTTGCATCTTGTGCATGACGAGCTCTTGGTTCAGCGAGCCGCCATTAACGCCGATGCGAACGGGCTTTCCGTTGTCGCGCGCAATCTTGCAAATCGTGGAGAATTGTTCGTCGCGGCGCTGTCCAGCGCCGACGTTGCCGGGATTGATGCGGTATTTGTCGAGGGCTTTCGCGCACTCTGGGTATTTCGCAAGCAGAACGTGGCCGTTGTAGTGGAAATCGCCGATGATTGGTGCGGCGCAGCCGGCATCGAGGAGGCGTTTTTTGATTTCGGGGACGGCGGCCGCGGCTTCGGGAACGTTGACGGTCCAGCGGACGATTTCCGAACCGGCTTCGGCCAGCTCGAGAGTTTGTTTGAATGTTGTGGCGACGTCGGCCGTGTCCGTATTGGTCATGGACTGTACGACAATCGGTGCGCCGCTGCCTACGACGACGTGGCCCACGCGCACGGCGTAGGTTTTACGCCGAGGGCGTCCGGCGGACGCGGCGTCCGTGCCTTTGATCTGGGTGAGCATTGCTCCTCTATTTTAGCCTGAGTTGGTTTCGAATACGAAATCCGATGACTATTCTCTACGTATTTCCAATCATTTGGCCCATGCCCAAACGGTGCATGAAATATTGCGTGGAGTGGGAGCGTTCCGAAATTGGAGGGGATTTTGCCGCTGAATTCATGTGAAATGGGAATAATCGGCGGACAAGAACGGTTCTACCTTCAGACAACCATGAGCTTATCCAGGCCGTAACGCAAAGCTAAGAATCGGAACCTTCCACAGAAAGCAACGGACGTTTCTTTTTTTTGCTCCGATGAATCAGTCGTTGACACCCCGCAAGTTTTTGGTGTAAGCATTGCTACATCTTTAGCTGTAGGGGGGCCTGTGGGTGGTGATCCTCGTTTTTCGTCTCCGGCGTGTGTCTGTTTTTCAGAGTTAATCCGAGCGCACTTTTTTCTATTTAAAAACGTGGGAATAGGTGTCGCTCGGCGGGAGCTATTGCCCGCGATCGCCGTGAAGCGCTCAACGAACGTCACAAACCGCACTTTCTCAACCAACTAAAGCGGGGGGGGAATATGAAGCAGTTCGTGCGTTTTGCATTTGCGGTGGTGTTGGCTCTTGGTGTTTTAACTCTAGGAATCGCTGCTGGGGCACAAAATTCGACGACAGGAATTGTGCTCGGCACAGTCACCGATACGAGCGGCGCCTCGGTCGTCGACGCGACAGTAGTTCTCCGCAATACCGCAACAAACAATTCCACAACGCAGGCCACCAACGGAGCCGGCCAATATACTTTTGTGAACGTGGCCCCGGGCGCGTATGAGGTTACGGTTAAAAAGGATGGCTTCCGGACGTCCACGGTCACGGCGCTAAGTGTGGATGTGGCGAAGAGCTACACGGTGGACGTGAAGCTGGAGATCGGGGCAGTCACCGAGTCGATTACCGTTTCCACCGAAGCCAGGGTAGAACTGCAGACGACGGACGCCCAGGTTGGTGACGTGATCGGGGGAACAACTCTTTCGCGGCTGCCGACACTGACGCGGGACGCTTCTGAGTTGCTCACCTTGCAACCGGGAACCACGCCTTACGATACGCCGGCGAACGGCGGTTTTGGAAACAACGGCGGTACCGTCGCGGGAGCCCGCAGCGACCAAAACTCGATCACCATGGATGGCATCGACATTACCGACAACACCGTCGGCGGTGGGGCGACAGCTGTGAATTTCATTCCTACCGGTGTCGAGAGCCTGGAGGAGTTCCGGGTGGGCGTTACCAATTCCAACAGCGATTTTGCACGCTCATCAGGCGGAAATATTACGCTCATCAGCAAGAGCGGGACGAACTCAATCCACGGCGATGGTTATTGGTTTCATCAGAGCGACGGCTACAACGCCAACTCTTGGGATTTGAATCACACTCCTGACGCAGCAACTGGGAAATCTTTCACGCCGAAAATCCCTTTCAAGGATAATCGGGAAGGCGTCAGCGTTGGCGGCCCGCTCATAAAAAACAAGACGTTCTTTTTCAGCAACTATGAACTCCGCCGTTTCCCTTCCGCATCCCAGGTAAGCCACATCGTACCGACGCAGAGTTTGCGGGACGGGATTCTATCGTTTGCGGATGCGACAGGGGTGGTCAGGCAATATAACCTAGCTACTTCCACCGCGTGCGGTCCCGCCGGGGGCCTTCCCTGCGATCCCCGCGGTATTGGCATCAGTCCCACCATCCAGACACTTTATAACCTCAACCCCGTCGGTAACGATCCCAGCCTGCCAAATGTGGACGGGAACAATACGACCGGGTTCGTCGCCAATGCCGCGACGCCAGTCAAAGACGACTACGTCACATTCCGTCTCGACCATAATTTCTCGGACAAAGCGCATTTCTACGGGCGGTATCTCTATTCCCGGGCGCTCAACGTAACCCCCCTTCAAATCGACACGCTCAACAACAACACCATCGCAACGACTGGAAACGACACTCGGGGCGACGGGGCCATCGGCGCACTCGACTATGCTTTTAACTCGATGACCAGCAACGTCATCCGCTTCGGTTGGATTCGCAGCCGTGTTTTCCTTCCCGGTCTTTCGCCCAGTGCTTCCGCCACGACCCTCGCGCTTCAGGGAACCGATACTTCGGCCGGCTTTATTGCGCTAGCTCCCGGCCTTGCCCAGACTGGTCTCATCGACGTTCCGATTGACGTTGACACGCAACGCGCCCGCACGCAGGGCAACTTCCAACGAAACAAACAACTGGTCGAAACCTTCACGCATCTTCAGGGCAAGCATACCTTCACCGCCGGTGGAGACATTCGCTGGATGCCTTTGATTGCTCAGCGCAACGATAAGGTCGTCGGTTCCCTCGCTTCTCTCGTTGCTACGGAAGACGCCGACGTTCCAGGTACCACCCAATCCGTTTCACAAGCGGATATGCCCCCAGCATGCAGCGCCGCCATTACAACGTTTTGCCTGCTACCGACCGACGTGTTGCGCTGGCAACGTCTATATGCCGCAACCCTGGGCATCGTGGACAACGTGAACGTCCTAGGCGTTCGCGACGGCAACCTCAACCCGCAGCCTTTCGGCACTCCCCTTATTGCCAACACAACCCAGCGAGCTTACGATTCCTATTTTCAGGATTCCTGGCGTATAAAGCCGACCTTGACCCTCACGTACGGCCTCGGCTACGGGTGGCAAACGCCACCGTCTGAATTGCATGGCCAGCAAACCTTTGAGATCGATGCCGATAATGGACAGATACTCACGGCCGCTGGCTACATTCAGGCTAAGGACCAGGCCGCTGCTGCGGGCCAGATCTACAATCCCACCATCGGCTACCTGCCCATCAAGAGCTCGGGACGAAGCGCCATTTGGAACACGGACTATGGCGATGTCTCCCCGCGTCTCGCCGTTGCTTGGAATCCATCCTACACGGACGGCATGCGCGGAAAGCTCTTCGGCCAAGGAAAAACCGTCGTCCGTGCGGGGTTTGGCATCTACTACGACCGCATCAACAACGTCCAAAGCGTGGAAATCCCACAACTAGGCGTCGGATTCGCCGAAACCTTGGTCCTCTCCCAGCCACCGTGCGACCTGAATGGGGCCTCGGCCGGCCCCAATTGCAACGCTGCCGCAGGTGCAAGCAATATAGGAGCATCCGGCTTCCGGGTCGGTGTGGATGGCACACTTCCCGTCCCGTCATTTCCCGCGGTCTCGTCACCGATCGTCCCGGCACTTGGCGGAGAGAATCTTTCCTTCGCTGTGGATCCCAACTTCAAGGTGGGTCGCAGCTACAGCGCAGACTTCACCATTCAGCGCGAGTTGCCCGGCAACATGTTGATGGAACTCGGCTACATCGGGCGCTTTGCTCGCGATCTTCCGAATAGCGTCGATTTTGACTCCTCTCCCTACATGTTCGTTGACAAAACCTCCGGGCAAACCTTTGCTCAGGCCTATACTGCAATTACGAATGAGCTCGCGGCGGGCAAGCCAGTCACTGATCAGCCCTGGTTCGACGATCAGTTGGCTGGTCTCAACTCGGGCATCGCCGGTACAGCTTGCACTACCCCAACAAATTGCATCGCTGCCCAAGCCGCTTCTGGATTTCTTGGGCAGTCCGTCACCAGCGTCTTCGCGTTTATCGATGGCGACCGGCAGGCTCTCGGCATGCCCACATTCAACAACCACCAGATCAACTTTGCGCTATTCATGCGCACGCACAACGATCTTTCCAACTACCATGCCGCCACTGTCACTCTCCGCAAGCGGCCGTCGCATGGATTGCAATTTGACATGAACTATACTTTTTCGAAGTCGCTCGATCAGGTCGGGACTGTGCAGAACAATGCCGGCACCTACGCCACCAGCTTTGATCCCAACTTCCAGTACGGGCCATCGCTCTTCGACCGTACCCATGTTTTCAACGCCATCTTCAATTATGACCTTCCCGGCGGGCATGGCCATAAATTCAGCTTTGGGAACAACATTGCTGACAAATTCATCAGCGGTTGGTACATGTCCGGCGTCTTCCGCGCCGCCAGCGGACCTCCGCTCACAGTCGTCGATGGCGACCTGGGCGGCGGATTCTTTGGCAATTCGTTGAACGCGATTCCGACCGTGGGCATTGGTACTCTCGGCGCCGGGCTACACGGCAACGTTTGCAGCACCAATGGTTTCGGATCTAACGGAGACGGCCCCAACTGCACGGGCGCACCTCAGGGAACCGGGCTCAATCTCTTTGGCAACCCCGGAGCCGTGGCTGCCGATTTCCGCCCTGTCGATATCGCAACTGACGGACGGGATGGCACAGGCAACCCCATTCGCGGCTTGGGATTCTGGAACCTGGACGCGCGCCTTGGAAAGTCAACTTCCTTCCACGAGCGGTACAAAGTTGAATTCTCCGCCGATTTCTTTAACATTTTCAACCACGTTAATTTCTTCCAGCCGTCCATGAATCTTCAAAACCCGGCAACCTTCGGCGTCATCAGCCAGGAATTGATTCCAGCCGATCGCACGCAGGGCAGCCGCTGGATTCAGCTCGGCTTGCGCGTCAGCTTCTAAACAATTCTGCAAAAATGAAAAGGGGAGAGGCTAAACACCTCTCCTCTTTTTATTCTTGGGCGGCGAGGTTGGATTGCGGATCACACGCCGCGATCGGGCTGGCGCGAACGCGAGGGCAGCCAGCCTTACTTCTTCAGATGCTGTACCTGGACGACGACCTTTTTCTTTTCGTTCGCCGAAAATTCGAGCGGTTGCCCTTTTTCCAAATAAGGTTGCAAAGCGCTCCAATTGGTTCGTTCGAGTTCCCACCCATCCTCGATCGCCATTAACTTGTATTTTCCTGGTGGAATTTCCGCCAGCGCAAACGTGCCATCGCTGTCGCTCTGATCTAGATGCGAATTTTCCTCAAGGTTCTCATCAGTTTCCGGCACGAGCAACACCATCACACCAGATGTGGGCTTTCCATCGAGCTTAGCTACTCCTGTCAACTCTCCTTCCGCTTGCCCAGCCGTGATGAGCAGTTGCACATCGCCTGCACCGGAGATCGTAACTTCACGCCCATGTGTCGTGGCTCCCGTAGCGGAAAGTTTCTCGATGAATTCTTCGCCATCCGGAAAGTTGACGAATATCTTGTAAGTGTCTGATTGCACGGCTGAGAGCGAAAATGTGCCGTCCTGCTGCAAGGCAGTGGAAGCATTCTGGTTATTTTCGTTGCGAAGAGACACCTGTCCTTGTTCCGGACTCTCGTCTTGGTCATGAAGGATCACACGGCCCGTTACATTTGCGGTAGCACCACTGCCAGCAACCGCCAGCGAGTCGCTTCCGCGCAGATTCGTTCTGATGGTTCGAGAAGTCCTCGACTGGCTTCCGTTTTGCATGACTTCAAGCGCGATATCGCCGGGAGGCAGGCCGGCCACTTCGTATTCCCCCGGCGAGATTTGCCCGGAGACGGTGTTCACTGCCTCGTAGAGCGATCCAAAGAGTGATTCACGCGCTGAAAAATTGATTTGGGCATTTTCGTCAGTGGACAGATTCGTCAGGTGCAGATGGACCGCGGGAACGGCTTGCACAAGGATGTCCGCTTGTTTCGTTTCACCTGCGACCAGGATCAACTCCTCGGCCGTCCGCCCTTCCGTCGCGTTCGGGGAAAAAGTCACCGGGTAGACGACATCCAAGAGGGGATTGACGTTGGGCTTGCTGCTGCGGCCGTTCGCGGAAAAACCGGATTCTGCGGAGTTGGTCGCGCTGTTCAGTTCCGTTTGTGCGTACCAGGGATGGGCCGACACCGCCACGTAATATTTTCCGGGCAGAAGATGGGGAAACCGGTATTCGCCTAAATCGTCTGTAGCTGTCCGGCCCTGGTCGGAGGGAGTGCGCGAGCCGGTCCCGCTGTCGAAGCTGAGGAGGATGATCTGCGCCTGGCGGAGGGGTTCGCCGAATTCATCGGTGACTCTGCCAGTGATCACCGCTTGCCGGTGCAGACGAAAGACCAAGTGCTCGGAATCGAGCCCGTCACCAACAGCGATCCCCGTGGTGTAGGCTCCGTGTTGCTGATACCCCTCGCGCACGTAGCCGTGCGCCGTGGCGGAGAGCGGATACTTCGCGGCGGCAAGCCCGGAAAAGACAAACCGGCCGTCTTCCCCGGAAGTAGACTGAGTTTCCTCGGCGTCCTGAAAGACAGACACTGTGGCGTGCGGCACCGGCGCGCCTGTGGCCGAATCGACGACCACGCCGGCAATGCGATACCCGCGCTGAGATTGTTGCGCACCGGCGCAGGTCGCCGCGGCAAAAAGCGTGGCGAGGCACAGCGGCCCGAGACAAGGCAGCGTAAAGCACAGCCAGCGCGGCTTCATGGCGGCAGCCCCTGCGTTGCCTGAAGTTTCACTCGGACGCTGGTCTTGTCTCCCGGCTGCAAGGTCACTTCCGTGGCGTCTCCCAAATACCGTTGCATCGCAAGCGGATTGCGGAATTCCAGGTCGTCGGCATCTTCCACGGCGATCAGCGAGTATGTTCCCGGCGCAAGATTCGTTTGTGAAGCACTGCCCGTGTCGTCCATTTGTACAAGAAGAGACCGCCGCGGATACTCTTCTGAATAGATCACCACGCTTGCGCCGCGCCGATGGTTCTCGTCCATCACGCTCATATTTAATTGAGCGCCATCATTCCGCAGCGTCACCTCGACCGGGGGCAGCGCGGCTCCGGCGGCCACGGTCAGGTCCTCTCGCAGCAGATCTGTCCTGCCACATCGCAGGGAGACAACGTAACCCGCTTGATTCGGCGTGGCCTCGACCCTATACGTTCCGGGCGGGATATCATCGAGCTGCGCCATCGTTACTCGCTCACCCTCCATGATGGGCGCCTGGATTGCCGGCGAGTATTGGGTGCTTTCCAGCGAGACGAATCGCACCACGGCCTGGTGCAACATGTTTGATCCGTCTGGCGGAATTTCGTCCCGCACCTGAATTTCAACGGAATTTGTTGGCTGCAACGCGAGTACCACGCCGGTCACATCGGAAGTCAGATGAACTAGCCGGGTCGCGCTCAGCATGGGCTTATTCTCTTCGGGCGCGGCTCGATTCCGCCGCAGTCCTCTGGCCAGAAGCGTATACGTTCCCTCGGGAATTCCGACGATTTGGAATTGCCCCCGCTTCTGGTCGATTTTCATGTTCTCCGGCAGGTAATCTCCCGAGGCATCCCTGAGCATCAGATGAAATGCGCCTTCGGGATCGCCACCCCGAAGCACACCCGAAATCTCGAAGAGCCGCTGGCGCTTCAAAACTTGTGTGACTTGAGACTGCGCGCCGGCCTTCACTTCGATATTCGCGGCTGACTCCCCATCCCGTACCCCGGGATAGAATTCAGACGCATACCCCTGCTCCGCTTCCTGCTTCCGGTTGAAGTCGCGGACATACCTGATGATTCCCCGGTTGGCTTGCATGAACGAGACGCGGTAGCGCCCGGGCTGGAGGTTCGCAATACGAAACGCTCCCTCGTCATCCGTCGAGCCCTCCCCCTCGGGATCGATGACTTTATGGCCTTCTACTACCCGCAAGCGCATCACCCTCACGCGGATGCCCTCGATGGGCTCGCCATCTTCGTTCTTCACTTCGCCGTAAATCACACCCTCCGGCGTCAGCCTCAGAAGCAGGTCCCCGTTGAATGGAATCTTCGCGGGGGCGATCTTTGCCGCATGCCCGCGGCCCAGTTCTTCTTCGTTGAAAAAGCCGGGCTTCAGCGCCGTCGCCACGTACTGTCCTCGAGGGAGATTCGTGAAGATAAACGTCCCGTCCGTGCCTGAGAGCTGGGCCACGCCGCTCGGAACATTTAACTCCACGAGAGCGCGGCTGACGGGTTCGTTCGTGGCGGCATTGATTACGGTTCCACGCAACTCAAAACGATCGCTCTCGGCCTGTTTCGCCGGAGTTGCCATGACACAGGACAGCGACGCGAAGAGTGCAAACAAAGTTGCAAGAGCAGGAAAGCTGCGCAGCATGAAGTAACCTGAATCGGAAACCAAGTTTGTCCTAAACGTATCAACCGCGAGGCGCTCCATCATGAACCCCTCGCTCCACGGTTTCCTGGATGCCGGCGATAGAGCGGGAAGTTGTATGAACCGCGACAGCCTGTGCTCGCTTGCCCGTGTGCTTCCCCTTGCTTATTGACAGGAGAGCCTGCATAATTCCTGTCAGTTACTAAGGGGAAGCCTTCGTGACGAAACCAACGGACCTGGTCCAGGGAACTCTCGATCTGCTCATTCTGAAAACCATTGCCCTCGAGCCCATGCACGGCTGGGCCATTGCCCAGCGCATTCGGCGCGTCTCGAACAACGTTCTGCAAGTAAATCAAGGCGCGCTCTATCCGGCGCTGCATCGCCTCGAGCAGCAAGCTTGGATCCAAGCTAAATGGGGCGAATCGGAAAACAATCGCCGCGCGAAATATTATTCACTGACACGCGCCGGGCAGAAGTATCTCAAATCCGAAGAATCGAACTGGGAACGCCTCTCATCGGCGATCGGACTCGTTTTGAAAACCGTCTGAGGAGGTACACGCCATGCGCTGGATCCAGAACATCTTAAACCGGCTCCGTTCGTTATTTCGGAGAAACAATGCCGAGCAGGAACTCGGCTCGGAGCTACGCTTTCACCTCGAACGCCAAATCGAAGAGAAAGTTGCTGAAGGAATGACTCCGCAAGAAGCGCGTCGCGCGGCACTCCGCGAATTCGGCGGCGTTGAGCAAGTCAAAGAAGAATGCCGCGACACTCGCCGCGTAAATTTCCTAGAAACCTTGCTCCAAGATACTCGCTACGGCCTGCGCATGCTGCGGAAGAGTCCCAGTTTTACTTTTTTCGCCGTGGCCGTCCTGGCACTGGGAATCGCGGCAAACTCGGCCATCTTCAGCGTCGCCGACGCTGTACTCGTGCGCCCGCTCCCGTATCGCGATTCGAACCGGCTCGTAGTGGTCATGGAAGACGCTTCGGCCTACGGATTCCCCCACGACACGCCGTCACCCGGAAATTTCGCTGATTGGAAATTGCGAAATCAGGTCTTCGAAAACATGGCCGCGATTCCTTATGGCGGCTTCTTCAATCTCACTGGCGATGGAAACCCCGAAGAGCTTGCCGGAAAAAAGATTACGGCAAATCTCTTTTCTCTTCTAGGCGTCAGCCCTGCCCTGGGCCGCGACTTTCGGCCGGAGGACGATCTCCCCGGCGCGCCGCATGTCGCGATTCTCAGTTATGGCCTCTGGCTGCGAAGATTCGGCGGCAATCCGCAGATCGTCGGAAAAGAAATTTTGCTGAACTACGAGAAATGCACCGTCATCGGCGTGATGAAACGCGGCCTGCAATTTCCGGACCGTGAAACCGAGCTTTGGGTTCCCGCTCAGTTCTCGAAGGAAGACTTGTCCAATCACGGAAGTCATTATCTGCTGGTTTTCGCCAGGCTCAAACGAGGCATCTCGCTTAAAACCGCGAACGCCAATCTCGCTACCATCGCATCGCAGTTGGAAAAGGAACATCCCGATTCGAACGCTAAGGTCGGTGCCTTTGCCATCCCGCTCCGCGAAGAAGTCACCGGAGATGTTCGCCCCGCGGTCTTGATGCTCGTCGGAGCGGTCTGCTTTGTTTTGTTCATTGCCTGCGCCAACGTCGCAAATCTTCTGCTCTCTCGCGCCACCGGCCGCCGCCGCGAACTGGCCATGCGCCTCGCACTCGGCGCCACGCGCGCCCGCCTGCTACAGCAAATGTTGACGGAAAGCATCCTGCTCTCTCTGTTTGCTGGATTTGCCGGACTTCTGCTGTCCCTTTGGGGAACGAAATTTCTCGCCAGTTTGATTCCCGACGGCCTCGCGCCAATGACCGGAACAGGCGTCGATGGCCGCGTGCTCCTCTTTTCGCTTGTTGTCTCGTTCGCGACGGGAATTCTGTTTGGAATCATCCCCGCTTGGCACGTTTCTCGATTCCAGCTTACGTTCTCGTTGAAGCAGGGCGGCGGGCAAAGCGGCGTTGGCTCGGGAGGCCACCGTCTCCGCGACGCTCTCGTGATTTGCGAAGTCGCTCTTGCCATCGTCCTGCTCGCTGGGGCGGCCCTCCTCATTCGAAGCCTTCAGAATCTCTACCACCTCGATGCCGGCTTCCGCGCCGATCATGTTCTCGTGATGCGCACTCCTCTGCCGAGACCCAAATACGAAGCGGTTGCGCGCAGAAGAGCTTTTTATGATCAAGTCCTCGCGCAAGTAGAAAGCCTTCCAGGTGTCGTCTCCGCGGGCTACACCACGTGGGTTCCCTTGACGAATGACGGCGGAGCGACGGGTATCACCATCGAAGGGAGACCCGAGCCTGCTTCCGGAAATCTGCTGATCCCCAACGTGCGTGTCATCAGCAAGAATTACCTGACCACGCTTCGAACGAAGCTCATCGAAGGCCGCTCGTTCGAACGCGGGGACGCCGAAGGAAAACTTCCTGTCGCCCTCATTAACCAGAGCATGGCGAAAAATTATTGGCCCGGCGAAAACCCCATCGGCAAACGCTTCAAACTCGGAACGTATCGCGAAAAATCGCTCTGGATCACCATCGTGGGAATTGTCGGCGACGTTCACCAAGCTGGCATCGACGTTCCTGCAAGAGTCGAGATGTATCTGCCTTACGAGCAGCAGAACTTTGGATATGATCCCGAGTATCTCGCCGTTCGAACCAGCGGAGATCCCATGGCGCTTACGGAAACCGTGCGTCAGCAAATCTGGTCGGTGGATAAAGAACAGCCCGTCGCGGGGATGATGCCGCTCGAGGACCTCGTCGATGAGAATCTTGCCTCGCGGAGAATGCAAGCGTCGTTGCTCGGCGGGTTTGCCGGGCTGGCGCTATTGCTCGTCACGCTGGGAATTTACGCCGTGCTTTCCTTTGCCGTGACGCAGCGCACGCAAGAAATCGGCGTGCGCGTTGCTCTCGGCGCGCAGCCGCGCGATGTTTTGCGCATGATTTTTTCGCAGGGCTTCAAATTATTTGTGATGGGAGCCGCCATTGGTTTGGCCGCCGCCTTCGTGCTCTCACGCGCCCTCGTGCACTTACTCTATGGCGTGAGCGCTTATGATCCCGCTTCGTTCGCGGGCGTGACCATTCTGTTGGCAGCAGTCGCCCTGCTGGCTTGCTATGTTCCCGCGCGCCGCGCCACGCACGTCGATCCGCTCATCGCTCTGCGCTATGAGTAAAAAACTGAACAATGGTCCCGGGCAACGCCCGGCTTATTTTTCAGTGACGCTGTGATTGTTTGGTTTATTTTGGATAGTGCGGGCTGGATTTGACTTCTTCGATTTGCTTTGCGTGGCGTTCGGGGTGGTACGCGCCTATCAGCAGATTCTGATAGGCATCGATGTTTCCCTTAGGATGCATTACGCGCAATCGCCGTAAATCCACTTGCGTCTGCTTTATGTACTCGATTGTTCTTTGCCGGGCGCCGCAGAACCTAGCGGCGGATTCCGCGACACTGCCGAAGCGGCCACGCGGGCAAACGTCTTCAGGCGCAGGAAACGCGCGTCCACGGTCTGCCGCCAAGCGGTGAATCCGTTCATCTATTCGCGGGTCGCTTTCTTCGGTTGAGGGAGATGCGCCAGCAGCCAGCTTGTACATGAATTCTTCTGCGATGGCGACATGCTCGGCGATTTCCGCGATGGACCACCTGTCTGGTCTTTGCTTGAACGCCGCCTGCTCCGGCGAGACATTCTCCAGCTCGGCGAGGTAGAGAACCTCTGTCCGCCGCAGAAGATGCAGCAGACTCTCGCGCTCCGAGTTTGCTTGCTCACCAGGCGAGCTCATGGTCCTCTCTCCTTCCGGCTCTGCTAGCTTCCCGATTGTGCGGCTTGTGCGCCAATGTTGCCGCGGAGGCCGAGGGCATCGGCTTCCTCTCGCATCGCGGAAATGCACATGCCGATGTGTTCTTCCAGGGGAATGCCCAGCTCTTCCGCGCCCTTGCGGACATCATCGCGGCTCACTCCTTTGGCGAACGCTTTGTCTTTCAGGCGGCGCTTCACAGAGTCCACCTCGAGATCGAGGATGCTCTTTGACGGGCGGACGTAGGAGCAGGCGGAGAGGAATCCGGCAAGCTCGTCGCAGGCGAAGAGCGTGTGTTCGAGCGGCGACTGCCGCGCGACGCCGGAATAATCGGCATGCGAGAGAATCGCGCGGACGATTTCTTCGGAGTAGCCCCGCTCGCGGAGAATTTTCGCGCCTTCCGCCGGATGCTCCTTGTCGGGAGAGTGTGCGTTGTTGGGCCAGCGCTCGTAATCGAAATCGTGGAGCAGCGCAGCGAGGCCCCAAGTCTCTTCGTCGGCGCCCTGCTTGCGCGCGTAAGCGCGGACGCAGGCTTCTACAGCCAGCATGTGCTTGCGCAGGCTCTCCGATTCGGTGAATTCGCACAGCAGCTTCCAGGCATCAAGGCGTGTGGGCATGCGTTTCTCCAGGCGGCGGTGGCAATAGTGTAACGCAGGAAGAGTGTGGCGGCCCAGGGGGCGGCGAGCAAAAGGCCGATCCGCAGCATTTGGAATGATAACTGGACGGCGGTGCGCGGATATTGCGAGATTCATGCAACGCGCCATCGCGGACTTGGCATCGCAACGGTTGACGTAGAGAATACGAAACCGCCGATGAAGTCCGTCACAAAGCCGACGGAGCGGTAACCAGCGGAGAGAAAGGATAGCGCAGAGATAACGCAGCCGCACGGAGAAGAGTAAGCACAGGCTGAACTCTGTGCTAGTGAAAGCTATTTGGGTTTGGAGATGAGGAGATCGAGTTCGTCGAGGGAGCGGGGCCAGTCTTCACGGAGAAGGCGGGAGAGGGCGCGATCGGCGAGGAGTTTGCCGGCGGTTTGGCAGGTGGGGCAGTAGTTGGTTTCGTTGCTGGCGTAGCGGATGCGCTGAATTCTGGTGCCGCAGCGTGGGCAGGGTTGCTTGTACCGGCCGTGAACGGCCATGCCTTCGCGGAAGGCGGTTACTTTTTCTGGGAATTTGCCGGCGGCTTCGGTGCGGAGGCGAGCGGTCCAGAAGGTGAGGCTGGCGCGCATGGCTTCGTAAAGGCGCTTAATATCGGGGACGGAGAGTTTTTGGGTGAGCGCGAGAGGGGAGAGCTTGGCTTCCCACAGAATTTCGTCGGAATAGGCGTTGCCGATGCCGCTGAAGAGGCGCGGGTCGGTGAGGGCGCGCTTGAGTGTATGGTTGGCGGAGAGAAGACTGGCGGCGAATTGTTCGGGAATGGCGTTGAGGACGTCGAGGCCGCCGGGATCGAGTGAGCTTAGACCCGCTTCGCCAGTGACGACGTGCAAAGAGGCGCGCTTCTGGGAGCCGGCTTCGGTCCAGAGAAGCGAACCGTTGGAAAAATCGAAGGCGGCTAGACCTCGCGGCGGAGAAACTTTGACGCGCGCGGGTTTCGCGCCGAGCGGATACCAGTGAAGCCGGCCGGCAATCATCAAATGCAGGACTAACCAGAGGTCGGCTTCGAGGCCGATGCAGATGCGTTTTCCGAGGCGGCGGAGTTGCAGAACCTTTTTGCCGGAGGCTTCGGCGAGGGGCGGGATTGCCGTGCGCAGGAGAAAAGGGCTGGCAACGCGAACGGCCTCGAGTGCTTGGCCGAGGATGCGGGCTTCGAGGGCTTCGATGTAGACGGTGATGTCTGGGAGTTCGGGCATGCGGTCTCTCTGCTGATGTCCCAAACTGGGGCACGGACAATCCTACAACAGCAGAGGGATTCTTGTGGCGAGGGCGGCCCAAAAGGAGTGGTGGCTCGCGGCGGGGCGCACAATAGGTTGTGTAAGCTGGAAAAAAACGGGCGGAAACTGGCCGGAGGGACAGCGAAGGTTTTTCGTAGACAAGCGGCGAGGAAAATTGCATATACAAAAATAGTTCAAAAATACTCTTGACAGAAAATGGCCGTCCGCACGATACTCCCTTCGCGCCAGTTTCTGTCTTCCCCAGAAGAACGTTCCGACGTTCCTTCCTACATCCGCACGCCGGGCAAAGTCAGCGAGGAGTACCGGTGTCTGTTCAAATAGAAAAAGAAACCATGCAATCGTTCGAAATGGATAGGGAAGTCATTCGCTGTAAGACATGTGGTCTCGTCCAATACCGGACGCGCACAGGAAACTGCCGCCGTTGTGTGCGCGCCTTGCCTCAGCGTTTGGAGTTCCTAATTCCTCCACCGGCACCTCCGGAGGAAGCAGCCGCTGAGCCCACGTCCGAAAAGTTTGCCAACCAACAGACGGTCGAGAATATCGGCCAGCGCATTCGCCAGTTGCGCGAATCGCGCGCGATGACCCAGAGCCAGCTGCAGTCGCGCTCGAAGGTTTCGCGCTCCTACTTGTCCCGCATCGAAAGCGGGCAGATGACGCCGAGCCTCGGCACATTGGAGAAAATCTCCGAGGCGCTCAACGTGGGCCTGAACCGTTTCTTCATTCCGGAATCCGACGGTGAAGCGCTGCTCGAGGATCCATTCATCCAGGGATTGCGGCCGTTCCTGCGTCAATTGGATTGGGAACAGTGGCAGTCCATTCTGAAGAGGCTGCAGGCGATCAGCGATCACGTCCATGCAGCGCCGGTCACTCTCCGCCCTATCGGTAATCCGGCGCGGATGCCGCAGCCCGCGTCGGCCAATGGCAACGGCAACGGACACAGCGGACATATCGGTGCCGGCCATTCGAATGGGCATGCGATTTCGCATTCCCATGGGCAGCCGCAGGGCTATGTGTTGCGGCGACCTGGCACGGGATCGGTATTTCAGAGGCCGGTAGCGCGGTAAGTTTTCCGTTTCTAAACCAGAGCACAAATTGGCGCGGTGTGACTTTGAGAGGTCACACCGCGCTTTTTCTTGTGTTTCCTTGCAGTTGGCCATCGGAACAATTGAACTTGATTGCACAACATTGCCGGCTCCTTTCCCTCGAGCCTTGGTCGTCAGCCAAAGTCTACCCGGGGTCGAGGAGCCGACATTGTTGTTATGCAATCAAGTCCATCGCCCGCGCGGCAGGGCAGTACAATCCAGCGCTAGTCGTCCCCCAAAGCTTCCAGAAATGTCGCGGATGGCGCGAAGAACAAGTTTCCAGCGACGGCACGGCTGAAGTCGAGCAGACGATCGTAGTTGCCGGGCGGCCGTCCAACAAACATATTCTCGAGCATCTGCTCGAGCGTGCGCGGCGTTCGGCAGTAGCCGATAAAATACGTTCCGAATTCACCCCGTGCGGCGTTGCCAAAAGGCATGTTGTCACGCAGGATCTTCATCTCTTTGCCGTTCTCTTCGATCGTCGTGAGCGAGCTGTGCGAGCAGGTCGGCTTCGCCGACTCGTCCAATTCGATGTCGGACAGCTTCTTGCGCCCGATAATTTTTTCCTGCGCCTCCGTCGACAGCGCATTCCATCCATTCAAATCATGGAGATATTTCTGCACCATCACGTAGCTTCCGCCGGCGAACGCAGCATCCTCCTCGCCAACGAGCGCGGCCTCGGCCACCGCTTCACCCCTTGGATTCTCAGTCCCGTCAACGAAGCCAACGAGATCGCGGTCGTCGAAATTCTTGAAGCCGTGCACTTCGTCCACCGGAACAACCGCATTCCCGATGCGCGCCATGATCTGCGTGGCAAGTTCGAAGCATAGATCCATGTGTTTCGCGCGGATGTGGAAGAGAAAGTCGCCGGGCGTGGACACGGCACTTCGCGCTCCGGCATGAACCTCGCGGAACAGATGAAGCTCTGCCGGACGCGGCTGCCCAAAGAGTCGGTCCCACGCGTTGGACCCGATCCCCATGATGCAGGACAGCCCCGCTTCAATGTTGCGATACTCCACCGCGCGGATAATTCCGCCCAAGTCTCCGCAGAATGACCGCAGCGTCGCGCGAGCTTCGTCCCCGGTTTTCAGCGTCGCCACCAGAAAGATCGCCGCGCGCGAAAGCGGCGCCACAATCGGCTGCGCGGTGACACGCGCCGCTTCGGGCGCACTCTTCGGCTCGAACCCCATTGTTTGTCCTCCTGGCAGGGTTTAAAAGGTGAGGAATTCGCGTGGCATCCGGCAAACTCTACCCTCGCCCACAAATCGCTGTCAACACTAACAGCGGAGAATGGTAGCAGTCTTAGAATGAGCCGATTGCCCGGTTGAGCGGCAGCGTTTACTGAGGTCAATTAGGTGGATACCGGCAGTCACGTCTCTAGCTTCGGTCTGTCGAATCCCATGAAACGAAGGCCGTGATAAGCTCACCATTCCTTAGGGAAACGCTGCCCAGGAGGTGCCTATGGGCGAAGAAATTCCCACCCCCAGGTTTGATCCGGAAGATCCGAAGAAAAGTGCAGGCGTAGGAAGCGCGCCTATCGGCGCAGCGGGCCGACCTGCGGGTGGGGAGGCCACCCTCGACATCGGCGGTAGCGGCACAGCGGTCGCGAGGCCGGTAGACCGAATGTCCATCGGGCCATACATGTTAATCAGGATATTGGGTGAAGGCGGAATGGGACAAGTGTGGCTTGCCGAACAGACGGCGCCGGTGAAGCGGCAGGTGGCGCTGAAACTGATCAAAGGCGGGTTGTACGGCAGCGCAGTAATCCAGCGGTTCGAGTCGGAGCGGCAGTCGCTGGCGGTGATGAATCATCCCGCGATTGCAAAGGTCTTCGATGCGGGATCGACGAAGGATGGACAGCCGTACTTCGTGATGGAGTACGTCGATGGTCCACCGATCACCCGCTATTGCGATAACAAGAAATTGAAGATCCGAGAGCGGCTGGAGCAATTCATCAAAGTTTGCGAGGGCGTGCAGCATGCGCACCAGAAGGCCATCATTCACCGAGATTTGAAGCCCTCGAACATTTTGGTTGTGGAAGTAGACGGGAAGGCCACGCCGCGGATTATTGATTTCGGCATTGCGAAGGCCGTTTCTTCGCAGCCAGGCGCGGAGCAGACGCAATTTACAGAAATGGGTGCCCTGGTGGGGACGCGCGGCTTCATAAGCCCGGAACAGGCTGATCCGAATGTGCTGGATGTGGACACCCGCACGGATGTGTATTCGCTGGGCGCACTGCTCTATGTGTTGCTGACGGGCATGTTGCCATTTGATTCGCATGGAGGGAAGAAGAAGCCAATCGATGAAGTGCTGCGGCAATTGCGCGAAGAAGACCCTCCGAGTCCAAGTACGAAGATCAGCACAGAGAAGGAGACGGCGACGGCCGCCGCCGAGAGGCGAGGGACAGAGACAAAGCAGCTGGCAAAGCTGCTAAGAGGTGATCTGGACTGGATCACGATGAAGGCGGTGGAGAAGGACCGCGCGCGGAGGTATGGGACGCCTTCGGAACTGGCTGCGGATATAGAACGGTACCTCGAGAACAGGCCCGTGGTGGCACGTCCGGCAAGCAGGGCGTACCGGCTGAAGAAGTATGTGCAGCGGCACCGTCTAGGAGTAACGGTGGCGGCGGGAGCGTCGGCACTGCTGGTGGCATTCGCCGTAACCGAAGCCGTACAACTGCGGCGTACCACGCGAGAGCGCGACCGCGCCAATCGAATCACAGATTTCATGACGAACATGTTCAAGGTGTCGAGCCCGAGCGAGTCGCGTGGGAACAGTGTCACAGCAAGGGAGATCCTCGACAAAGCGTCGAAAGACATCGATACGGGACTGGCAAAAGATCCGGAGCTCCGGGCGCAGATGATGCACGTCATGGGTGTTGTGTATCTGAATCTCGGGCTCTTTTCGAGGGCTGAAACACTACTGCGGCAGGCCGTCAATGTTCGCCAACCGCTCCTGGGTCAGAAGCACCCTGAAACGCTGACCTCGATGGACAGGCTAGCCTGGACTTTGCAGTGTGAGGGTCACAATGCCGACGCCGAAAAGTTGATGCGAGAAGTCGTGGAGCGTCGTCAACAAGTCCTCGGGTCGGATGATCCCGGAACGGTGGAGTCCAAGGACGAATTGGCCTGGATATTGTCCCGACAAGGCCATCTTCCGGAGGCGGAGAAGCTGCAACGGGACGTACTGGCCATCCGCCGCAGGCTGCTTGGAACAGAGAGTCTGGATACAGCCGGTTCCCTGACGCACTTAGCTAGCACTCTGATGGAAGAGGGGCACTACGCCGAAGCGGAGGACCTAGGGAGCGAAGCGCTTGCCATCCGTCGCCGTGTTCTCGGGGAGAACAGCCTGGGCACTGCGGCGCCTATGCTCAACTTGGCTGCTACCTTCAATAAGGAGGGCAAGTATGCCGAGGCGGAGAAGTTGGACCGGCAGGTCCTTGAGCTTGAACGCCGCGTTCTTGGGCCCGAGCATGCGGAAACCCTGTTGGCAGCCAGCAACTTAGCTTGGAACCTACACGGGCAGGGGCGTCTCACTGAGGCGGAGCATCTTCAGCGCGACGTGATTATTACCGAGCGCCGCGTTTTGGGGCCGGAAAATCCACGGACACTCGTTTCGACGAGCGACCTGGCCTCCACTCTTAAATTGGAAGGCCGCTATCCGGAGGCGGAGAAACTTCAACGAGAGACGCTGGAAATTCAGAGCCGCGTTGAGGGAATGGATCACCCGGACACTCTGGCGACGGCCAACAATCTCGCAGACACGCTGTTGGAGGAAGGCCACTACGCCGAAGCCGAAAAGCTGCAACGGCAGACCCTCGAGATCCGGCGCAAAGTTTCTGGGCCAGAGCATCCGAGCACGCTGACGCTGGCAGCTAATCTAGCCATCACACTCCGGACGGAGGGGAACTACGCGGAAGCCGAGAAAATCTTGCGAGAGACCTTGGAGATCCAACGCCGCGTTGTTGGCCCCAACCACCCGGACACCGCCCTTTCAACCTACCAGCTTGCTTGCATCGCGGCCCATCAGGGACAGCTAGATGAGGCGTTCTCACTCTTGGGGGAGGCCATCGACCACGGGTTGTCTGTCGCGGGCGATGTGGTTTTAGAAAGGGAAAACGACCTAAAACCACTTCACCGTGACCCGCGCTTTGACGCGCTCGTTACGGATGCCAAGCAGCGCGCTGCCGCAGCACAAAAACCTAACTAGGCGCCGGTTTCTGTCCTCCTGCATATTCGCCTGTCTCTCAGCGCTGGCTGGCGTTGGCCTCCCGCCTCTGAAAGATTTTGTGGCGCTTGCGCTGACGGGATTAAGTGCAAAGTCGAGAATTCCGCTAGTACGCCTACGTTGACTTGCGTTCTGTCCCCAACCTAAGATGAGCGATAGTGACTGACTTTTCCTCCCTGATCGGCCGAACTGTCTCCCACTATCGGATTGTAGCGGAGCTCGGTGGCGGTGGAATGGGAGTCGTGTACAAAGCCGAGGACACGCGGCTACACCGTCCCGTCGGTTTGAAATTCCTGCCCGTTGACATGTCCGACGATTCCGCCGCTCTCGAACGATTCCGACGGGAAGCACAAGCGGCATCGGCGTTGAATCACCCAAACATTTGCACCGTCTACGACGTCGGCGAGCAAGACGGCCGGCAGTTTATCGCCATGGAGTTTCTCGACGGCCAGACGTTGAAGCGCCGGATTTCCGGCAAGCCGGTGCCGCCCAACGAAGTGCTGGAGTTTGGGATTGAGATTGCGGACGCGCTGGACGCAGCCCACACGAAGGGGATCGTCCACCGCGATATCAAGCCCGCGAATATTTTCGTGACGGGGCGCGGACATATCAAGATTCTGGATTTTGGCTTGGCAAAGCTGGCACCTTGGCGCGGCGCCGTGGATTTTTCGGCAATGCCTACCGTCACCGACCTCGAACAACTCACTCGTCCGGGCTCGGTGATCGGCACCTTCCTGTACATGTCGCCGGAACAGGTGCGGGGCGAAGAAGTAGATACCCGCACCGATCTGTTTTCGTTCGGCGTAGTGCTCTACGAGATGGCGACTGGAGTTCCGCCGTTTCGTGGCGGGAGTTCGGGCGTGATCGCGGAAGCGATTCTTAACCGCACCCCGGTGGCGCCGGTGCGGTTGAATCCCGATCTTCCGCCAAAGCTGGAAGAGATCATCAGCAAAGCGTTAGAGAAGGACCGAAAGCTGCGCTACCAGAATGCCGCCGACATGCGCGCGGATTTGCAGCGGCTGAAGCGGGATTCGGATTCGCGGCGCGGCGCCGACGTAGCGGCCGGGGCGCCCGTGAAGCCCGTGAAGAAAAGCACCGGAATTCGAAGGCCGATAACGAGTTTCATAGCAATATTGATCGTAATGCTAGCGGCGGGGGGCTGGCTGTTTTTCTCACGCAGGGCGCACGCCCTGACAGACAAAGATACCATCGTCCTCGCAGACTTCGCCAACTCCACCAGCGATCCCGTTTTCGACGGCACATTGCGGCAGGGTTTGGCCGTGCAACTTGAACAATCTCCTTTCTTAAGCCTTGTTCCTGAGGACCGAGTCCAACAAGCGCTGCGCATGATGAGCCAGCCTGCCGATGCGCACCTTACTCCGCAAGTCGCGCGCGAAGTTTGTCAGCGCACCGCCGCTGCCGCCGTACTGCAAGGTTCAATCGTAGCTCTAGGGAACCAGTATGTCCTGGGCCTACGAGCGGAAGACTGCCGCACTGGGAAAGTCCTCGATGACGAACTGGCCCAAGCCGCTAAGAAAGAAGATGTGTTGAATGCTTTGAGCCAAATGGCCAGGAGGTTTAGAACGCGCGTCGGCGAATCGCTTGCCACCGTTCAACAGCATGATGTCCCTCTCGAGGAAGCCACCACGTCTTCGCTCCAGGCTCTGCAAGCCTACAGCATCGGCTGGCAACGTAACGCCTTGTCGGGCGCCGATGCCGGTCTGCCTTTTTTCAAACGCGCCGTGGAGATCGACCCCAAATTTGCGATGGGCTACGCCGCGCTTGGGCTCTACTATGGCACGACTGGGGAGTCCGGCCTTGCCGCAGAGAATACTCGCAAAGCCTACGAATTACGCGATCGCGTAAGTGACAAAGAGAAGTTTTTCATCACCGCCTATTATGATGGCCGCGCAACAGGAAACCAAGAAAATGCGCAGCAGACCTGCGACCAGTGGGCGCAAATTTATCCCCGTGAATGGACGCCTCACGCTTTCCTGTCCGGTTTCATTTACCCTGTGCTTGGCCGATATGAAAAGGCAGCGGAAGAGGGTCGTAAAATTATTGAACTTGCTCCAGACAGTTACACTGGATATTTCCTCCTTGGCTACAACTTTGTTTACCTGGACCGCCCGGCAGAGGCTGAAGACGTGCTTCGCAGGGCCTCTGACCGAAAAATGGAGGCTCCTTTCTTGTCGCTTTTGCAATTCGATCTCGACTTTTTGAAAGGCGACGGCGCAGGCATGCAACAGGAAGTGGCCACAGCTCAAAATAAGCCTGGCGCCGAGGACTGGATTTCGGACCGCCAGGCTTTTGCTCTGGCGTATACCGGCCACCTGCAAGAGGCCAGAAGGTGGTCACAACGGGCGAGCGATTTAGCGCGCCAGGCAGGACATCACGAAAGGGCAGCGCTATTTGAAACCAGAATTGCATTGTGGGAAGCCTTTTTCGGGAATGGGCCTTTGGCAGAGCGGACAGTCAAGGATGCACTTGAGCTCGCCAAAAACCGGGAGGTCAGGTATGGAGCGGCACTAGTGCTGGCCATGTCCGGCAAAGCTTCCGAAGCTCAGTCTCTGGCTAATGATTTGGAACGAGATTTCCCCGAGGACACTTCGGTCCGATTCAATTACCTCCCGGCTGTTTACGCGACTCTGGCGCTGGACCATGGCGATCCTTTAAAGGCGATTAAACTTCTCGAACTTGCCGTTCCTTACGAATTGAGCAGTCCGCGCAGCGCTACATTTGCGTATTTTGGAGCCCTCTATCCAGTCTATGTGCGCGGCCAAGCATACTTGGCCGCCCGCCAGGGTGCCGAAGCCGCCAGGGAATTTCAAAAAATTGTCGATCACCGCGGAATCGTGATCGGAGACGCGTTCGGCGTACTTGCGCATCTCGGCATGGCCCGCGCTTACGCAATGCAAGGTGACACAGCCAAGGCTCGCATGAGCTACCAGGATTTCCTCACTCTTTGGAAGGACGCCGATTCCGAGATTCCCATCTTGAAAAAAGCGAAGGTGGAGAGCGCAAAGCTGCAGTAGCGCGTTGCTACCTTGTGGAAGCTCGATTAGCGCTTGCCTTCGATTGGGAATGGATAACGGGCAAGTCGGAGTAATCAGGGTCAGAAGGCCCCTGGTCCGAAACCGCGACCGTCTCAGTCCACTTGCCTCTGCAAGTGGACATTGAGGATCAGGCCGATCTCATAGAAGTCCGCTGGGTTGAACGGATCTGTCAGTCGCGTATGACCGAAACTTTGGCGGAGGGAACTTCGAGGCGCATCAGGCGATGAGCCGAGTCGAGGTAGAGGTCGACTTCGAGGTCGGTCGTAGTGACGCGAAAGCCTTCGTAGGATTTCCCATCGACCGTCGCCGAGCCGGTGGCTTCGGCTGTGATGGTGCCAGGCATCAATTCTTGCGGGATAAAGACGGGGAAGGTTTGCGGGCCGCGTTTGGACCAATCGTAAAGGCGGGCGAGAACGGCGTACTGGTGATAGAGGTTGTTGTCGAGTACGGCGATGATGGGAGTGCCGAAAGTAAACGTTTGATCGTAAGGGTGGGCGCCCTGCATCTGTAGGGTCATTTTTGCGACGCCGTCGGCGAAGACGATGTTCGCGGCATTGGTTTTATCGGCTTGCGAGGTCCATTCGTAGCTGATGGGTGCGCCATCGGGCTGAAGAGTGAGCGAGCCCGAGACTTTGCTGGCTGCGCTTTGTGCAGGCTTGATATCAGCGTTGCCTTTGGCGAGCCAGCCACCGGCGGAAGGCGTGATTTCGAACTCTTCATGGCCGACGGTCTGTCCATCGAGCTTGATAGTGAGCTTGCCTTTGTCCTGAGCGAAAACGGAGCCGGCCGGCACGGCGGAGTTCTTTTTTTGAGCGGCCAAGCCAGCGGCGGTGCACGCGAGAATCAGCGCGACGCTGAGCGAAAGAGAAAATTTGGGCCAGGGCCCGAAATTTGTGTTCGTCATAAAACCTCCTTCGCAGCGGACTGCGAAGTGCAACACGGAAATTTGTGGAGAAGAAACCTCGAAGACTATTCTAGCGAAGCCTGGCTAAGAATTTGGTTTTTCGACCACCAGATGTGCTTCGCTGCCACCTGCCGCAACAATCCCGCGGCGAAGGATTTCGGCAACGACCTGCGTGGGGTCGCCCGAGCTGTCCACACAAAAGTCTGCGAGTTGATAAGAGGGAAGCCGCTGCGCATGAAGCGCACGAAAGCTGGCTTCATCGCGGAAGAGCGGACGTCCGGTCATGGTCATGCACCGGGAAAGCAGAAGCTCGATGGGCGAATCCAGCCAGAGGACAGGGGCGCCGGCGTTCCGCAAAAATTCCGGGCAGCCGGGCTGAGCGTACGTGCCACCGCCGAGCGCGAGAACTGTGGCTTCCTTGAGCTCGGAAGCGCGGCCCAAGGCGGCGCGCAATTGATCGGCTTCGATCTGGCGAAAGGCAGGTTCGCCGAACCGCTCGAAGATCTGGGGGATGGCCAGGCCTGAGGATTGTTCGATGCGCTCATCCAAATCGACGAAGCGCCACGCGAGTTGCCGCGCGAGGAGAGTGCCGACAGTCGTTTTGCCCGAACCCATAAAGCCGGCGAGGCAAAGGACCTGGGCGCGTGCGGACGGGCCACGCAAAGGGGGTGATGGAGTCACTGTTCTGTTAAAAGCGCGGCCAAAAATGGCACGCTATGCCTGAGCGCTGACAATTAATCGCGCTTCATGATGCGGATTGTACCACTGTAGGAGGAGAGTTCGACTTTCGCGAGGCCCATGCCGACCGTGCCAACGAAGCCGTGGATTGCTTTAGAAGCTATGTGCCGCGCGGTGTGAGAGTCGGGTTTGAGAAAGGCAGCGGCCTGATTATCGACGATTCCGGTGGCAGTCTGCGCCTTCAGGTCAAAGGAATCTGTGCTGGAAAAACGCACTTCCACGAGGCCTTTGCCGCTCTTCATGGAATAGAGGCCAGTGCGGACGAAGTCTCCATCGAAAAGAACGTTCCCCGTCGTGGTCATAAGATTGACGTTATTCAGCTGAGGCTGAAGAATCTGCGCATTTCCGCCGATAGAGCTGAAATCGAGCTTGCCGGCGCATTGCGTGCAAACCAGCGAGCCGCTGGTGGTCTTCACGATGATATAGCCCGAAACTTCCTTTAGGTGGACGTCTCCGGCGTAACTTTCGAGCTTCATGTCGCCCACGACTTGCTCGACGTAGATCAGGCCAGTCTCGGTCTTGAGCTGGAGCTCGGTCTCTTCAGGGACGGTGAGCTGCAAATCTGCCTCGAGTTCCAAAGGCTGCGCCGAAGCGTCCAAGACGTTGGCAGTTACGTCGATGCGGTCGCCCACCTGCTCGATGTCGAAACCAATCTTGTTGGATGATTGTGTGCCGATGACGTTAACTTCGGAGTTTTTCCATGATTTGACTTCGATGCGGCCATTGGCCACGTTGTGAATCACGACGACAGGCCGCCCGGTAACGCTGAACTGTTTTTCAATCCGTTGTCCCGTACCAGCGGCGCGGGCCGGCGCGGCGCTCCATAGCAGAAGTCCGGCGCCCAGAACGGGCAAAATGCCGCGCTTCGCGTAGAATTCCGGCCTGGCGAGAGTGATCCCCATCATTCGAAGGCACATGTTAGTTTATGCTCCTTCCGCGCTCAATCATCGCGGACAGTAATTCTGCTTTTTGCTGGTAGGCGGCCGATAAGTATTCGCGCGTCAGCTCGTCCTGTGGCTGTTCCTTGAGGTGCTTTTCGCACTCAGCAATAAACTCGTTCACTTTTTTCAGATTGTCGCGCAGCGATGCGTCAATGGGGGAAGTGCTCGCCAGAAGCATACCGGTGGCGACCGGTTCTTGATCGTTCAAGTCTCGCGCGGTGCGGTCAAATTCACCGGATGGCTGCGCGACGGCTGGCGCCGTGGCGGTAGGTTTGGTGACGGGCTTTTCCGTGGGCGGCACAATGGGCTGGACCGCGGCGGTTTTGAACGGCGGCTCTACGCGTGGGGTTCTTTCACTGCGAATCTGGAAAACAGCAGCAGCAGCGATGAGGATGCCGACCATGGCAGTGGCAAGCACGCGATTGCTGAAGAACGCGCTGATCGATTGCCACATGGAACCCGGCTCGACGGGAATGACGTCCCTGGGAGTTCGGATGATTCCTTCTTCTTCCAACTGCGCTCGAAGAGAAATCCAAATTCGATCGGGGGGAGCTATTTCCGGTGGCAACTTCTTCGCAGCGTCTACGAGACTGGTGATGTCCGCGATGTAATTGCGGCACTCGCGGCATTCGGCCAAATGAGCGCGCGCCTCATCGGGAAGCGGCTCCAGCCCTTCCTGCTCCAAAACTAGTTCTACGTCTTTGCACTGCATGGCACTTCGCTCCGCGGCTAAAGACCTGGTAGCCTTCCCGCTCGACTACATCATTACCTGATAAGACGCATCCCCGGGCCAGACAGTTGGCTGCATTCTACCTCAATCGCCGAGCCCAGCCTGTGTTTTTGCAGCGTGACGTTCTGATCGAGCCTGGTCGCGCAAATCTTCCTGAAGTAGCTCGCGCAGACGCGTCCTCGCTTTATGCAACTGCGACTTCGAATTGCCTACCGAACATCCCATGATGCCTGCAATCTCGTTGTGCTCGAATCCCTGGACGTCATGCAAGACAAATACGGTCCGATATCCCGGCGGAAGCTTCTCGATCGAGCGCTCCAGATTGACGCGATCCACGGCACCACTGAGCCGCAAATCGGGCGCGCCAATGTCTTTCCTCGGGCCGCCAGTCTCTTCATCGGGTTCCGTCGTTTCTTCAAGCGAAGCCGCAGGGAGCGACTTCTTACGCAACCGCATTAGAACCACGTTTACCGTCATCCGGTGCAGCCAAGTGGAAAAAGCCGACTCGCCACGGAAGGTCCCGATCTTGCGGAACAGTTGCAGGAAAGCTTCCTGCATCAGGTCCTCCGCGTCGGACGGGTTGCCAACCATCCGCAAGCACAAGGCGTAAACACGGCGGCTGTGGAGCTGGTACAGGTGCTCAAAAGCCGTGGCGTCCCCTGCCTGGGCCAGACGGATGGCTTCCGCTTCAGTCGCCGATCGGGGTGACTGTGTGGCATTCACCCTATTCGGCGACGGTTGAGCAGTCGTCACACTGGGCTCGCTTGGTCGGTTCCGGGCCAACGATCCAATTGCGGCGCATCCAACGTTTCGGATGCACCGAATCCCTCCTAGAGTTGTCCTCGCAAAGTTTGGCTGTTTCTGATCAGACAAGCGCGGACACTATCTTATTCCGAGGCTAACGGAGCCTCGGCTGCCAGCCTTCATTAAGCTGGATAACTTATTCTCCCTCAATGGGGACGACACGTCTATGGCGGAGCAACCGCTGGCTGAGCGTCAGCTTTTTGGGCTTGGAAACGCCCATTTGGGTATGTACGGTGGCCTGGAAAGCCTCTAACTCGTCTTGGGGCAGCGCCATGAGAAAGGATTTCAGCAGAACGATGGTTTCCCGAAGACAGGTATTCAAATCGTAATGGGCTGCGTCGACAGCTAGCCATTCGGCGACCGAGTCACGCATGGAGCGGTTGGCGATGTCCGAGGCGGCGGCACAAAAATCGCGGCTGAGATCATCCACCATTTCACCAAGGCTGCTGATCTTATGGAGAAACTGCGAACGCTCGGAGAGCAGCACGCGGCAGTACAAGCTGTGGAAAAACGCCACCCGCTGGCCCCTGACGCCCTGGAAATTGGCAGGGTCGAGAGGTGCGGTGTTGGGAACAGTGCCGTGATGCTTGGCGTGCTCACTGAGCGCCCATAGCAAGGCCACCAGGGGGTGGGCAAACCGGTTACAAAGATCCGGCGTGACGCAGACCGCCTGGCTGGCCTTTGCCACGCGCCCTTCCTGACGAAGCGAAAGGGCTTCATCCAAAGAAACGCTCAACATATTGTAGGAAATTTCTAGTTGACGGACATAGGAGCGAAACACTTGCTCCTTCTCTTCCGGTAACCACGCTCGCCAGTCGTCCTTGACGGTCGTGCCGCGGGCTGGGGGGCGCACACGATCTTTCACAAGGGTCTCCCAAGGGACAAGACCGTGAGTATAACAAATTCCAATTCCCAGAGAGCGATTTTCTCGCAGGTGCGACTCTAAGTGGAACGAGGCCCAACTGCAGGAACGAGAGACTGGAGTTTGGAGGCTGTTGCTCCGTTGGGGCGCTGACCGCTATACTCGCCTGGGTCCTATCCGAAAGGATTTCCGATTGCAATTTGAACCCCGCGAGCAGTTTGAGCAACGACAGAAGAAACTCGAGCAGATAAAAGCTCTCGGCTTTGACCCGTTTCCGCGGGAATTTCGCTGGACGGACACGCCCGCGGCCCTTGTGGATAAGTATGGAGAAAAATCCGCCGCGGAGCTGGAAGCCGATAAGCGTGAACTGCGTGTGGCAGGGCGCCTGGTATCTGTGCGCTTAATGGGCAAAGCCGGCTTCGCTCATCTCCAGGGCTCCGGCAAGCGGATTCAAATCTATGTAAAGAAAGACGCTGTCGGCGAGCGCGGCTTTGCCCTCTTTCAGCTGCTGGATCTCGGCGATTTAATCGGTGTTCGCGGGCACCTTTTCCGCACAAAAACCAACGAGCTCTCGATCTGGGTTGACGAACTGAGCTTTCTTGCCAAGGCTCTGCTTCCGCTTCCAGAAAAGTGGCATGGACTCACGGACATCGAGCTGCGCTACCGGCAGCGCTATCTGGACCTGATTGCCAGCGACAAAGCTCGGCAAGTCTTTGTTGCCCGGGCGCGCATCATTCAGGAGCTGCGGCGTTTTTTCGATGCGCGCGGATATATAGAGGTTGAAACGCCGATGATGCACCCTATCCCGGGGGGCGCGGCGGCGCGGCCTTTCGTCACACACCACAATACGTTGGATATCGATCTTTATCTGCGGATCGCGCCGGAGCTTTATCTCAAACGGCTGACCGTCGGCGGATTTGACAGGGTCTACGAGATCAACCGCAACTTTCGCAATGAAGGAATCTCGACGCAGCACAACCCGGAATTCACGATGCTCGAATTCTACGAAGCGTATAGCAACTACCGGGACTTGATGAAAATGAACGAAGAGCTGTTCTCGTTGCTGGCCATGAGCATTACCGGCTCTACGCTTATTAAGTTCGGCGATCAAGAGCTGGATTTTTCCAAAATGGATCGGCTCTCGATGCGCGAAGCGATCATTAAATACTGGCCTGCCGATGCCGGTCCTGCGCCCACGGAAGAGGAACTTCGGGCGCCGGGCGGGCCGCGCGCTGCCGTGGAACGCTACAACGCCTGGGCGAAGGCCGCGGGCGCGTCTTACGCTGCTTCGAAAGGCGTTTTGAAAGACGGCGAGTGGACAGGCTTGCTTTTTGAAACCATGGCGGAAGACAAACTGATTCAACCCACGATTTTGTACGATTTCCCCACGGACATTTCGCCGCTTTCGAAGCAGAAGCCGGAAGATCCCTCGCTGACCGAGCGATTCGAAATTTACGTCGCGGGGATGGAAGTGGCCAACGGTTTCTCCGAACTGAATGACCCCGCGGAGCAGGAGCGCCGCTTCCTCGCGCAAATGGCGCAAGGCGGCGACGAGGTTCCCAAGCAGCTCGACGTCGATTACATTCGCGCGCTTTGTCACGCCATGCCGCCCACTGCCGGCGAGGGCATCGGCATCGACCGGCTCACCATGCTGCTTACCGATTCGCAGTCCATTCGCGACGTCATTCTTTTCCCGCTGCTGCGTCCGGGGCCCCGGCAAGACTCCGCTACCGAAGCGGAGGGCGTGTAAAGTATCCTTTCTCTAATGCGATTCACTCATGCGATTTGAATGGTTCGTGGCGCGGCGGTATTTGCGTTCGCCGTACCGGCCGGCGGTGCTGCGGCTGGTGACCTTATTTTCGATTCTTGGCGTGGCGGCGGGTGTGGCGACGCTGGTGATTGCGCTGGCCATGAACACAGGATTCCGCGAGACGCTCCAGGACCGGTTGCTGGGCGTGACGGCGCACGTTTCGCTGACGCATCCCGGCTCCGTGATCCGCGACTACGACCGACTGGCGACAAAACTAGCGGCGATCCCCGGAGTGCGCTCGGTAACGCCCGCGTCTTATGAGACCGTGTTGTTGTCGTTCGGCGGTGAGGCGCGCGGCGTGGTCGCGAAAGGCGTCGAACCGGATCGCGAGCGGCGCGGGGATGAGGCGCTGCAGAAGATAGTTGCCGGGAGTCTTGATTTCACGCCAGATGCGGACGGTATTGATGCACTGATGGTCGGCAAGCAACTGGCCGACGAATGGAAGATGGCGCCCGGCGACTACGTGACGATCATGAGTCCGCAAGGGCGTTTGACGCCGTACGGCTTGATTCCGCATACGCGCCGTTTTCGCGTGGCGGGAGTGTTCGATTCCGGCTTCTACGATTACGACGAAAACTGGTGCTTCTTGACGCTGAAAGCGGCACAGTCCCTTGCCGGTACGACCGATGTCGTCAATGTGCTCGAATTCCGCCTGGACAATCCGGAGCGCGCGGGAGGAATTGCCCGGCAGGCGGAACAAATGGCCGGACAAGATTTCCTGGCGACCACCTGGATGGAACAGAACTTCGCGCTTTTCCGCGCCCTCCGCCTGGAAAAACTGGTCACGGCGATTTTCATTGGGTTGATTACATTTGTTGCGGGATTAAACATTCTAGTGGTGCTCTCGATGATGGTGACGGACAAAGCGCGCGACATCGCGGTATTAATGTCCATGGGAACGCGCCGCGAACAGATTCGAAAGATTTTTCTGTGGCAGGGAATCGCCATTGGATTCACCGGAACGCTCATCGGCCTCTCGGTGGGCTATGCGTTCGCGCTGATCGCTGGAACCTATCACTTGATTCCGCTCGATCCGCAAATCTACGCGGTTTCTTATGTGCCGTTTCATCCGAGCGCACTCGACGGTGTGTGGATCACACTGGCGGCCATGGGCATTTCGATTGGAGCGACGATTCTTCCGGCACGCGCAGCGGCCCGGCTACTCCCGGTAGAGATTCTGCGTTATGAATAGCCAGCGCCAGAGGCGGGCCGATGCCAGGGGCTTTAGGCGGGAGGTTTTGGCGCGTGGTTTGCTTGTATAAGTGCAGAGAGGCAAGCGGGCAGAACCGGGGTGTCACCCTCGCCACCCCAAAGAGGCAAGGCCCGCTACAAGTGATTGAAAAAAGGAAGTTTAAGAGTGTTCCAAAGTTGACCTTTACAGGGCCGTTTGCCGACGGGCAGGCGTTTGGCGGAAATGGGAAACTCTTGGGCAATCTCGCTGCACCTTTACCTTCGGCCGCGAAGACTTCGGTGCCAAAGGTAGCATCTAAGTAAAGAGAAGTACTACGGTAACCCAAGGCAGTACGGGATCCAGCTTCGAGAAAGAAATGGACCAGCCGCAAGACAACTCGAGCCAGGCCGCTCGGATCAGCGATCCGAACGCGCCACGCACTGCTTCCCCCGTGATGGAAGCGCGAAGCCTGAAGAAAATTTACGGGAGCGGTGAGAAAAGCCTGGCGGTTTTATCCGATGCAAATTTAAGTTTGCGGCGAGGCGAAATGGTCGCCATCGTCGCGCCTTCGGGCGCAGGAAAGAGCACTCTCTTGCATTTGCTGGCCGCGCTAGACACGCCAACGAGCGGTACAGTATACTTCGCGAATAAAGCCATTGAAACGAATGATGATGACGCGGCGCTTGCGGAGTTTCGAAACCGCGCGGTGGGTTTTCTCTGGCAGCGTCATCAGCTGTTGCCAGATTTTACGGCTGCGGAAAATGTAGCCATGCCGCTATTGTTGCGCGGCGAAGATTTCACTTCTGCGCTGGGGATGGCGCGGAAGTGGCTAGCGGAGGTTGGGCTGGAAAATCGGGCCGATCACCGTGCAGGGGAACTCTCCGGAGGGGAACAGCAGCGCGTTGCTATAGCCCGGGCGCTCGTCACTGGGCCAACCGTGCTGCTGGCAGATGAACCTACTGGAGATTTGGACGAGCAGAATGCTTGGGCCGTGTTCGAGCTACTGGAACGGCTGCACCGCACGCTGGGGTTGACGTCGCTCATCGCGACGCACAACCTGGCTCTCGCTGCGCGGTGCGACCGGATACTCGGACTTGAACATGGCGTTCTGCAAACTCGCGGGGCTGCGGCCTCAGCGAGCAAGGCCCCCGGGGGAGAAGCGAGCTAACGTGTTCGAACGCTACACAGAAAAAGCGCGACGAGTCATTTTTTTTGCACGATACGAAGCCAGCCAGTACGGCAGCCCGTACATCGAGACCGAGCATTTGCTGCTCGGCTTGATGCGCGAGGATAAGGCGCTGGCAAACCGTTTCTTGCGCCAGCAAGGATCGATCGAATCGATCCGCAAAGAGATTGAAGCGCGCATCACGATTCGCGAGCGCATCTCGACCTCTGTCGAAGTCCCGCTCAGCGCCGAGTGCAAGCGCATCCTTAATATGTCGGCGGAAGAAGCGGAGCGGCTCGGGCACAAGCACGTGGGCACCGAGCACCTGCTGCTCGGCATCCTGCGTGAAGAAAAGTGCTTTGGAGCGGAGATTTTGATGGAGCGCGGGCTTCGTCTCTCGACCTTGCGAGAGGAATTGGCGCGCACTTCGGGTGAAAAGACGACTGCCGCGCGCCCCAAGGAAACCTCTCTGCTCGCTGAATTCAGCCGCGACCTCACCCAAGCTGCTGGCGAAGGCTCTCTCGATCCGTTGGTGGGCCGAGAGGGTGAAGTCGAGCGCGTGATCCAAATCCTTTGCCGCCGCACAAAAAACAATCCGGTGCTGATCGGCGAACCTGGCGTCGGCAAAACCGCTATCGTCGAAGGCCTGGCGCAGCGGATTTCCGATGGCGACGTCCCGCCGTTCCTCGCCGATAAGCGCATTCTCTCCCTGGATCTTTCCTTAATCGTCGCTGGCACCAAATACCGCGGACAATTCGAAGAGCGGCTCAAGACCATCATGAAGGAACTGATGGAGAGCCAGAACTCGATCGTCTTTATCGACGAATTGCACACGCTGGTGGGCGCAGGTTCGGCCGAAGGCTCGCTCGACGCTGCGAACATCCTGAAGCCGGCTCTTTCGCGAGGCGAAATTCAGTGCATCGGGGCCACGACGCCCGGCGAGTACCGCAAGTCTGTTGAGAAGGATCGTTCGCTCGAGCGCCGCTTCCAGTCCGTAAAGGTTCCCGCACCCAACGAAGAAGAGGCCGTTCAAGTCATTCAAGGCGTGCGCGAACGCTACGAAAAGTTTCACGCCGTCAGCTACACGGATGAAGCGCTGCGCTACTCTGTTTATCTTTCGAACCGCTATATTCCCGATCGGTTCCTTCCAGACAAGGCCATTGACTTGATTGATGAAGCCGGCGCCCGCGTCAAGCTGCGCCAAGCCACCGTTCCCGAGGAAGTCGGCGAAGTCCAAAAGCGCGTAAAGTTCATTACGCACCGCATGGAAACGGCCATCGCCAATCACGAGTTCGAAAAGGCGCGGTTCTATTCCGAGGAAGAGCGCAAAGAAAAAGAAAACCTGCGCACCCTTCGCGAACGCTACAAGCTGGATGACGCATCGACCGGCATCGTTTCCCGCGAAGACATCGAGGAAGTCGTCTCCCGCTGGACCGGCATCGGCGTCACCTCCATCAAGGAAGACGAGCAGCAAAAGCTGCTGCGCATTGAACCGGAGCTGCACAAGCGCGTTATCAGCCAGGACAAAGCCATCACCGCGCTGGCACGCGCCATTCGCCGCAGCCGGGCTGGATTGAAGTCTCCTTTGCGCCCGGTGGGTTGCTTCTTCTTCCTTGGGCCTACCGGCGTTGGCAAGACCGAAGTCGCTCGCCGTCTCGCGGAATTCTTGTTCGGTTCGGAGAAGTCGTTGGTACGCTTCGATATGTCGGAGTTCATGGAAAAACACTCCGTCTCGAAGCTCATCGGCGCGCCTCCGGGGTATGTGGGCTACGAAGAAGGCGGGCAGTTGACGGAGCGTGTCCGCCGGACGCCCTACTCGGTCATCCTTTTGGATGAAATCGAGAAGGCGCATCCGGACGTATTCAACATATTGCTGCAAGTGTTTGAAGACGGGCAATTGACGGATGGTCTCGGCAACACCGTGGATTTCCGTAACACCATCATCATCATGACTTCCAATCTGGGCGCGCGGCACTTGCAGAGGCGTACTTCCATCGGATTCCAGTCGGGCGCCGATGAAGCCAGCCAGAAGTCCATCGAAGAAATGGTGATGAACGAAGTAAAACGGGCGTTCAATCCGGAGTTTCTCAACCGGCTGGACGAAGTCATTATTTTCAACGCGCTTGGCGACGAAGATTTGCTCCGCATCATCGACTTGCTCGTGGGCCAGCTGAACGACACGCTGATCCACCGGCAGGTGCAGATAGTGCTGTCGCCGGAAGCACGCCAGTGGATCCTCGAGAAAACGTGTGCGGACCGCAATTATGGGGCGCGGCCGCTGCGCAGGGCTCTTCAGAAATACGTCGAAGACCCGCTCTCGGAGGCTCTCATCCAGGGGGGCATCCAAAGGCCGGCGACGCTGCAAATTTATGTCGCGGGAGAGGCTTTGGCATTCCGTCCTGTGGTTGAGGCAACCCCGGTTATCCACTAGCGAATCTGACACAACGCACGGGTGATCTCGACCAGGTCGGGGTCAACTATCGACCGGCCCACACCGGGTCCGGCGGGAGAAAAACAAATTGTGTTTCGGGGGCGCGGCCTTGAAGACCTCATCGGCCGCTTATAGGAGAGTCTGTTTGCCGTTTGGAGTTTTGGCGTTTCGGGTCACCTGGATCGCGGCGTTCTTACTGTCTTTCGCGGCCAGCTCACCGGCAACAACGCAAAAAAATCCCCTCGCGGGGCCGTCCGCATCCGCGGACTCGGCATTCGTGTCTCCAGTCTCTTTCTCTGATTCTCAGAAAGCTGATTCCGTTACAGCCGCCGAGCCCGACGCTTGGCAACAAGTCGCACCGCCAGCCGCAAACGGCCAGCCGCAAGCGGTAGTAGAGCGCATCGAATTCCTGGGTAATCGCCGAATTCGCACCGACACTCTCAAAGCCCGCATCTTTAGCCGCGAAGGCGATCCCTACAATGAAGAGACCCTTCGCAGAGATTTCCAGGCGCTCTGGAACACGCAGTTTTTCGAAGACGTAAAACTGCGCGTCGAAGATTCCCCCGACCGCCCAGACGGCAAGATCATCATTTTCGATGTGAAAGAACGTCCGCAGATCCGCCGCATTCGCTATGACGGCATTCACTCGATTTCGGAATCCGATATTCTCGACCGCTTCAAGGAAAGAAAAGTCGGCCTATCCGTCGAAAGCCCGTTTGACCCCACGAAAATCAAGAAGGCCGAAGTCGTGCTCAAGGAATTGCTCGGTGAGCACGGCCGTCAATTCGCCAAGGTGACTCCGCAGTACGAGCGCATCGCCTCGAGCAATGCCGTCATCCTCGTCTTCAAAATTGACGAAGGCCCCAAAGTCAAAGTCGGCACCATCAAATTTACGGGCAACCACGCTTTCAGCGACCGCAAGCTCCTCCGGGCCATGAAACACGACCGGCCCTACGGCATTCCTCTTTATTTCTGGGACATCCCCGTTTTGACCAAGACCTACGACCGCGAAAAGCTCAACGAGGACCTGGAAGTCGGCTGCCGCGGCCTGTACCAGGATAACGGCTACTTCCGCGCCGTTTGCCGGGATCCGATATTGACGAACGTCGACGTTCCCCATCGCGGCGTGGGTTTGCCCGGGCTGCGCGCGCACATCGGAAAGGCCGTCAACATCACTATTCCGATCGAAGAAGGCGAACAGTACCGGATGGGAACGCTGAAGATCGTCAGCTCGGATCCGGATAAGGCCCTTTCGCTCAAGGTGGATCCTCTCAAGTCTATTTTCCCGATGAAAGAGGGCGACATCCTGAACGTGGACAAGCTCCGTAAAGCTCTCAAGAACTACACTGATGCTTACGGCCAATACGGATTCATCGACTTCACCGCCGAACCGGATTTTGATATTGACGACGCCGCCAAAAAAATCAACCTAACGCTCCGCTTTGACGAACAAAAGCAATATTACGTCCGCCGCATCAACTTCACCGGAAACACCACCACGCGCGACAAAGTCATTCGCCGCGAGCTGCTCATCGACGAAGGCCAGCTCTTCAACAAGCGCTATTGGGATATCAGCATTCTGCGTCTCAACCAGCTCAATTATTTCGACAAAATCGAAGCCGACAAGGCCGTCGAACTCCAGAAAAACTCCAAGGACGGCACCGTCGACATTAATCTTAAGCTGAAGGAGAAGGGTAAGCAGTCTATCGGTCTTCAAGGCGGCGTCAGCGGCTTGGCCGGCGGCTTTATCGGTCTCACCTATCAGACCAACAACTTCCTGGGTTTGGGCGAAACGCTCACGCTCTCCGCCCAATTTGGCGAGTATCAGCGCATCTTCCAATTCGGATTCACAGAGCCATACCTATTCGACCGGCCCATCTCGACCGGATTCACGGTCTTCTCGAGCAAGTACAACTTCAACCAAGCCGAGCAGGAGGCCCAGCTTACCGGTCAGCAGGTCAGCGTAAACCCTCAGTACATCCAGAATTACGATCAGAACAGCACCGGCGTTACTCTCAACGCAAGCTACCCAGTCAAGCGTTTCTCTTTCGCCAGGCTCGGCATCAGCTATGGACTCACTCACACCGACATCACCTCCTTCAATGCCGCCTCCACTCTCTTATTCGAGCAGTTGCAATTCCGCGCAATCTCTGGCCCCAGCGCTCTGAACGGCATTATCTCCAGCTCGATTACGCCTTCGATCAGCTACAACACCATCAACAATCCCATCAACGCGACGAAGGGCAAGAGTTTTTTCTATTCTGTTTCGTTTGTCGGCGGTCCTTTGGGCGGCAACGTCAAGACAATCTCGAATGTCTTCGACGTCAAGTATTTCCATCCCGTCCACCATAACCGCAATGCAATCGGCGTGCACTTTACCACCGCCTATATCACCGGTTACGGTGGCGGCGAAGTGCCCCCCTTCAGCCGCTACTATATGGGCGGTGAAAACGATATACGCGGATTTGATATTCGCTCTATCTCTCCGGTGATTTTTATACCCACGGTCACGTCGCAAACGCTCTTCTATCACGATCCCACTGCTGGAGGGGCGCAGAGATCGTTCGGACTTCCGGTTTTGGTGTACACCGCGACTCTGCCCGGCGGCGACAGCCAAACTTCAGGCAACATCGAATATCGCATCCCCATTGCCGGCCCCGTTACGATGTCTCTGTTTGGCGATGTCGGTACCGATGGAATTTTCAAAACCAGTGCTTTGCATCTGGATCCCACTGGCATCGCGAACATCACGTCCACGTTTCCGGACGCTCCTCTCGCGAAGACTCTCGGCATTTATCCCGGAACCAACTTCCGTATCCGGGATTCGGTGGGCATCGAGTTTGGCGTCAATCTCCCCATCATCCAGGCGCCCTTCCGCATCTATTACGCCTATAACCTGAACAGGTTCCATTCGCAAATCGCGGCGCCTGATCCCTTCCTCAATCAGTCTACGCTCGACAACTGGAAGAAGACTCTCGATGGATTAGCTCCGAATCTTTGGGAAAACGAGATTGCGCCGCAACTCAACTTCTTGAACAATCCCGGGCGATTGAATTACTTCGAGCCCAAGACAACTTTTCGCTTTACGGTAGGAAAGACCTTCTAGTCGCCCGGGGCGGCTGAGTTTGAAATTGACATCGTTTGGTAAATTCAGGCTGACGTGGCAGCAGCATCTGCGTCGCGCGTTTATTCGGGGAGGCAAGTGAAATGAAGTTGTGGAAAATTTCGAGCTATGTGGCGCTGGCGGTCATAGCGCCTTGCTTACTTCTTAGCGGATGCGGCAGCAAGTCTGGCGCCATCGTGACCTCCGTGAGCGTCATATCTTCGGTAGGACCTACCCTCATTTTGGGCCAATCAAGCACGATCACCGCTACGGTTACGGGCCCGAGCAATCTCGATGTCACTTGGGAGCCTGGAGAGCCGAAAGGTACTAACTGCACCTATACCACTATCCCAGCCACTCCGGTCGGCAACACAACGCCTACTGCCGCCAAAGTCTGCCCCACGGACGGCTCCTTCGGCACGCTTTCGAACGAGCAGACTACCGGCACCGCCACATTCCTGGCCCCGTCCATTCTTCCCGATCCGACCACATATCCTTCGCTAGCGATCATCATCACTGTGCAATCTGTTGCAGATTTAAGTAAAAACGGCACCGGCACGATCTCGCTGACGATCGACTCCGGTATCGCCGTCTCGCTCAATCCCACCACGGCCGCCGTACCTACACTTGAACAGCAGCCTTTCTTTGCCATTCTGACCAATGACCTTCAAAACAAAGGCGTGACCTGGACCCTCACGCAGACCACTCCCAGTTCGACCACTCCCACCACACCCAACATCTACGCGGGTCTTCCGACTTGCACCGTGAGTGGCAATGCCTCGGGCTGTGGCTCTGTCGATGCCAACGGTGTCTACACCGCTCCTGCCGCCGTCCCCACGAGCACGACCGTTCCCACCACCGTTACCACTACTCCTCAAGATGTCACGATCGTCGCGACTTCCGTCGAAGACCCCACGCGTTTCGCCCTCGGCACCATCACTATCACTGCCGGCGGGCCCATCACCTTCAACGGAATTACTCCTACCATCGCTCCGCAAGGCGCCATCTATTGGGATATTTATCTTAATGCTCCGAACATCTCTTCGGCCTCCATCATCACTCTTACGGACGCGAACAACGGCATCACGACCCTTACCTCGGGGTCCGGCCAGGTCAAAGTGCTCTTCCCCATCCCGACAACCACGGTCACCAATCCATCTTCAAGCGGCGCGCGTATCCGCCTCTTTGCAGGTAATCTGGCAAATACGGGTCCGGTCAAAATCTCGGTCACCGATCCCGCGGAGCCCGTCACGACAGCGGCGGGTGGCACCTTCACTTACAATATTTTGCCCGTCCGCCCAACGGCTTTGTTTTCCTCTCCCGCCGACGTTATCCAGGGAGGCGTCGCTTCCGGGAGCATCGACCTCACAATCGATGGCGGCTATTTTGGGACCAACGGCCAGTTGGCCAACGTATCTTTCCTCGGCAACACTATCCCGGGCACCACGAACGGTGCCGGCCAGCCTCAATCTTATGCCCGCAGGCTCGACGTGCAATTCCCCAGCAGCGCGATCAACAATGGCCTTCCCGGGCTCTACCCTCTATCCGTATCGCGCACCACACCGCCACTCCCCTTTGTGGACAATCCCGCCGTCACCGATTTGGCTGTTTTCCCCAGCTACTTGTCGAATCCTCCTACTCTCGTTAGCTCTATCCCAGCCGGCACGAATCCTAGCGCCATTGATATCGACCCGACTCTCGGCGTGGTCGTTGTTGCGGAAACGGGTTCGAACGCCGTTCAATTCTTCAGCATCGGAACCGGTACTCTGACTCCCCTCGGCGGTCCGGTCGCCGTAGGCAAGGTGCCCACAGGCCTCTCCGTCAATCGCACGAACCATACGGTCGCGGTTGTCAACTATCAGGATCAAAGCGTGACCGTTCTGCCGATTCCCGGAGCACCCGTGCAAGCTCCCGGCACTCCTTTCACCATCGATATTTCCGGAGCTCTGCAGGGTCAGGCCTCGCCGGCCCCATTGCCCTATGCGATCGGTGTCGATCCAGACACGAATATGGGAGTCGTCGCCTATTCCTCCACTTCCGCTTCTTCTGCGGCCAATCTTGGTTTTCTCGTGAATCTGAATACCGGGGCCAACCCTTACGGATGCCCGCTATCCACCGCCACGCCAGCGCCGACGGGAGCCTGTCTGTATGCGCAGGTTACTCTGAACACCGGAGCCTATCCTCAGGTGGCCATGGCCCCACACGGTCACCTGGCTTTCGTAACGCCTGGCGGCTCTGGTGCTCTGCAGGGCGTGGATGTTACCAAATCCTCTTTTTCGACCCCCATCACGTCTCTCACACTGGCAGCAGGAATTGTCACCGTCATTACGGCAAACACCTCGACCACTAACCCGCCGGCCTTTTTGACGCCAGGAAATTCCGGTACGGTCCTGATCACGGGCGTGCCAGGCCCTGGAACCGCGGGGAATAGCACCACCGCCAACTTCAACGGCGTCTTTAGCGTCGCGGCAGTGAGCGACACGAGTTTCACATATATCTTGAACTCCACCGCCAACGGCACCGTCACCGTCCCCACGGGAACCACCGCTCAAGTGTTTTTTAGCAATCCGAATTTGATCTTTGGCGGGTTATCCCAGACCACGCAGGGCATTGCCATCAATCCCGTCACCAACACCGCGGCGCTTGCCGACGCCAACGCCACCGGTACGAATGGTCCTCAAATCGATTTGATCAACAATCTCGATCAGACCATTAGCTCGATCTCTTTCTTTGCAACTTGCACGTTTTACACGACCACGCTCCCCTGCGCCAATAGTGCCGAGTTGCTCGGTACGGCGGACATCGCGTGGCAGCCGTATTCAAACGCCATCGTTTCCTATAACCCCGGGCTGAACCAGGTTTCCGTTTCCGATCCCGTCAGCCAGAGGCGCTATGCCTTCGCGTGCAACACGAATGCGATGCCTACCCCCTGCGTCGTCAACCCGCAAAATCCCACTGACCAGCAGACGTTTAATACCCAGACCACACTGGCCGGAACTGGCACAGCCACGCTGACGGTCGCGAATGGCACAACCAACTCCATAACGCTGTTCGGCGGTCTCGCCGTTGATCCCGTCACTAACCAGGCCTTCGTCGTTATGTCCGGTAGCGGCCAGATCGACGTCATCAATCTCGGGCCCTGCAATTCTGCGATTACTTGCCCCAATATACTCAACTCCCTCAAGCCGACACAAATAACGGAAATCCTCGTCCCCAACCCCAATCCCGCGCTGGGCGTTATTGGCGGCATTCCTAATGCTACCGTGCCTCAGGGAACGCTTACCTCGGCCACCGATTTGACCGGCGTTCAAATCTTCGGCTCCGGTTTTGATGCCGCGACGCAGGTTCGCTTGGACGGCACGGCCATCCCCCCGAGCGACGTTCAATTTGTCAGCAACAGGGAGATCATAGCTACCATTCCTGCCTCTTCTTTATCCTTCCCGCATCGCTACGCGCTGGACGCGGTTAACGGAAGCGGCATTCAATCCAACGCCACCGACTTTTTCGTCGTTCAAGCCGTAGACCTGTCCCAGGTCTGCACCGCCGCCGGCGGAGCGGCCACCAACACGCAGCCAAGTTCCGTGGCCATCGCCGATCAGCTTGTGAACGGGCCCTTCTCTCCCATCGCCGTCGTTACCAACAGCGGCTGCAACAATATCTCGGTGGTCGACATTAATCCGACCGCGACGGTCAACGGCGTCACACAGCAAAATCCCAACTTCGGCGCGATTCTCAATTCCATCGCTGTCGGCCTTACACCGCAAGGAGTCGCCATCAGCCAGCCTTTCGGTCTTGCCGTGGTCGCCAACAGCGGCGATGGCACTGCTTCGGTCGTCAATCTGCTTACCAATTCGCTCGCTGTTCCAGATGTAGCCACGGGGACCACCCCGACTGGAGTGGCCATCAACGATGCGACCGGCGCTGCCATCGTCACTAATGCCGGATCCAACACGGTTACGGAGCTCAACCTGGGACTGCTTTTTGGCAGCTCTGCAGTGACAACTCTAGCGGGCACTCCTATCAGCATCGGCGGCTTCCAGCAGCCGACCGCGGTAGCCATCGATCCTGACCGGGGCACCAACAATCAGGGTCTTGCTGTGGTTACGGAATTGGAGTTCGAAAGCGGGGCCGCACCTCAAGGCGCGTTGGGCGCCGTGGATATTGGGCTCGCTACACCCACTCTGAGCACCACCGCGGCGACTGGCAGCGTGACTGCGCCAACGACTGGAATTGTGTTTGACCCTACGGTAATCACCGGAACGGCTAACAACGGAGTGTTCTATGCAAGCTCCAGCGGCGGAAACGTAATATCGTCCTTCAATCCGGATTCCGGAGCCGCCGTCACCGTCAATGTCGGCATCAACCCGACCGCTCTGGCGATCAATCCTGAGACCGGCGCGATCCTCACCACAAACCTCGCAGGCAAAACGACGTCTCTCGTGGATACCACCTCGAGTCCTCTGAAAACGGTTAAGACCATCGGTCTTCCGGGCTCGGCGCAATTTGGCGTAGCCATCGACCAGTTTACAAATCTTGCCGTCATCGTGGATCAGGCCAACAACCGGCTGCTTATCTTCCCGATGCCGAATTAGGATGTTCGGCGGCGGAGGTTGAATAGGGCGTGGGCATGAGCGACGGAAGCTTTCCGATTGCAGCGAAGCGAGCGGCTCGGCTATACTTCGGGGTTTGTGTGGTGCCCGCGGATGTCGCTGGCAGGCGGAAACAGTTTCAAGCCAATCCAAGATTGGTCCCGGTTGGTCCCGATTTCATCGGGATCGACCAAAAAATAAGGAGAATAAAGTGAATTCGAGAATTGTTCTGAGATCCGCTGCTCTGTCCGCAGCATGCCTTATCGGCACGGCAGTAACATGGGCACAGACTGCCCCGACGGCTGGCGCTGCCGCACCAGTCAAGTCCATCGGCATCATCAATCTGCGCGGTGCCATCGGAAGCACTGCCGAGGGCAAACAGGCGTCCGCGGAATTGCAATCGCAGTTCGCTCCGCGTTCGGCCGAAATCGACGCCCTGACTAAGCAGATCAATGATCTGCAGCAGAAGCTCCAAGTAGGCCAGGGCAAGCTGAGCCAGGACGAAGAAGCCCGGATGACGGCTGAAGGGCAACGGCTTACCCAGAGACTCGATCGCAAGCGCACCGATTTTCAGGAAGACGCGAGCGCCGCTCAACAAGATGTTCTCGAGCGCATCGGACGCAAAATGGTGGACGTTTTGGACCGCTACGCCCGTGAGAACGGCTTCAGCGTGATTCTGGACACCTCTGGCCAGAATTCGCCGCTCCTCTATGCTTCCGAGCAGGTCAACGTCACACAGGATATCATTCGCCTTTATGATCAAGCCTATCCCGTCAAGACGGGCGCGGGCGCTCCGGGTGCGACGACTCCCAAGCCGGCTACACCTAAACCAGCCACTCCTCCGCCAACGAAGCCGCCTCAGCAATAATTCGCTGGAAAGTTCTGACACTTCGTTTCTTCAAAACGCCCCCGGCAGATTCGGGGGCGTTTTCATGTCCGGAGAAGTGCAGCCCGTTGCGGCAGATTCGCAAGTTGCGTGGATGAAAACCTCGAAGACTTCGGAGTTTCGAGTTATTGGTTTTCTTGTCCGGGAGCTTGCTTTGGTTTCGCCAGGGCATTACCTGTTTCCACCGAAAATAACATGTAGTTTCTAAGCGTGTGCGTGTGGTGGTACCGTTTCCCTCGCAATTCCATGAACATCTCCGCGTCCCACGGTAGCCATAGCGTTGTTCCGCTGTGCTCAAAATTTACGGGGCCGTAGTCGATGAGCAGATGATCCCGTGTAAGCTCCAGATCTTTCACCGGCTCGCGAAGATCCGTTTCTATGTGCAGCACATCGTAGCTGCTCGCGGCAATCCACACGCGTCCCTTCAAAGGTATCGGGTATGTGCCGCGGCTATTCTCCCAGAGCCGAATGCGCGACGGCGCCCCTTTTTTCTGCTCAAACCGCAGTCGCCAGACGGCTTTGCCCCGCCAGCTTCCGAGCCCCTCGCACTTATAGATAAGGTCCCCCTCGTAATGGGGATCGAAAACGCTCAAAGCAAGAGCGGCCAAGCCCTCGGTCGCCAGCGAAGTCGGGAAAGATCCAAGGCTTTCCCCGCCATCGCGCTTCTCTAGGAGAAACGACATGCCTGGCCTCGGATGTTCCACGAAAATAAGATAGGTGAAGTCCTTCTCGCGCACTGTTCGAGGAATACCATTGGCATCCACTTCCTGGTGTTCGATGTGCTCGGTCGCCAAAAATTTCTCGAAGTTTCCGAGTTGGTGCATCATTTTAGTTTGCGTCCTCCGAACCAAATCGCGTTCTGAGCACGCCACATCCTGGACGGCTGGATATTCCTTGCTGTCGATGTCGGGAGGCGCCCACGGATGCGCCGCTCCCGGCGAAGGGTTTGCGAAGGGCGGCGTGGCTGGTTGCGGCGACGGCAGCGGATCAGAGACTCTCGTGACTGCTGCCTTGTCCAATGCGGCAAGGCGATTTTTTGCTTCCGGCACGGCAGGATCGTTCGGAAAACTGCGGACTATCGTTTCGAACGCTTTCTTTGCTTCCTCTCGTTTTTCCTCCTGGACCAGAATTTCGCCCAGCAGCATCCACGCCGGCGCAGCATGATCCTTTCCGAGTTCTGCGGCTCGCGCCGCGTGAGGAAGCGCTTTTTCGTAGTTCTTCTGACGAACGTACGCGTTGGCAAGCAACCAGTGCGTCCTCCAGTCCGCGCCATTTGCTTGATAAGCCTTCTCTAGGGTCTCGGCTGCTTCTCGGGCATTCCCACTTCGAAGCTCAAGTTCCCCGAGCGATATCAGCGAGCGTTCATGAGAAGGATAGATGGCGAGAGCCGCCTGAAATTTTGAGCGCGCCGCATCGAAATGCTCCTCGGTGTATTCCACTAGGCCAAGCAAATATTGGATGTCTGGATTGCCGGGTGCCATCTTTGCGGCCTTTTCGAAATGCAAGCGAGCCGCTTCATATTGATGGCGCCGCATCTTGTCCAGGCCCTTGTCAACTTCTGCCTGCAACCGGGGTGTCATGAGGGTGCCGCTTGGCGCGGCGCTTCCGGAAGCACCCTCGTTTTCCCGGTGCAAGTAGACATAGACGATACTGCTTGAGCCGCCTCCAAAAACGGAAGCGCGCTCGGTCGCGGTCTTATAGCCGACCGCCGATACCTCGATGTCGTATTCGCCAGGCAGAATCTGCGGAAACGTAGCGGTGGAGTTGCCTTGTGTCGAACCAGTCAGATGAAGGCCGCCCGGGGAAGAGAGCGTGACGGTCGCGTAGCCGTCCAGCGGCATGCCGTTCGGTTCGCGCACGCTGACATTCACGTCGACGGGCCCTTCTGAGAGGCTGGAAGGATCGCTCGGCCGCTGCCCGGAACTTTGCCACAGGACTCCGCCAAATGGCGGTTCGAGACGAGTGGCTGCCGGGAATAAGAACAAAACGCAGAAGGGCAAGATGCTGGGGAAAAAGCTTGCGAGCCGAATGCGCCGAGGTACCATACAAGCTTTGCTTGACCACCGAAGTCTGTTGGAACAGTAACCAAGAGTGTCGCGGGCGGTCAAGCAAATCATCATTTGGAAATGCAGCGCGCAGGCCTCTCGTCAAAGCAAGAGGAACCATGCTCCGGAACCCGAGAGAAACGGTCGTCATATTCGCTTGGAATTCGATATAGTAGGCGAAACAGAGCAGGGAGGACTTTATGCCACAAGCGAAATCACGAATGGAACGGATGCCGCGCCCGGCGGTTTTTGCAACGCCCGCTGAAGAACGGCGCCACCGGAAAGAAAAGCTCGCTGGAGCCTTCCGCATATTTTCTCGCTGCGGATTCGACGAGGGCGTTGCGGGACACATCACGGCGCGCGATCCGGAGAGGCTAGACCATTTCTGGGTGAATCCATTTGGAATGCATTTCAGCCAGATTCGGGTATCGGATCTTTTGCTGGTCAACGATCACGGCGAAGTTGTGGAAGGCGAGCGCGAGGTGAATGCCGCGGCGTTTGCCATCCACTCGCGAATTCATAGAGCGCGGCCCGAGGTGATTGCGGCTGCCCACGCCCACTCGCTGAACGGAAAGGCGTGGTCTTCGCTGGGCCGGTTGCTCGATCCGCTGACGCAGGATGCCTGTGCGTTCTACGAAGATCACGTCGTCTACGATGATTACAGCGGCGTTGTTTACGACACGGATGAAGGCGACCGTATCGCTAAAACTCTCGGAGACAAGAAAGCTGGCATCCTGTGCAATCACGGACTGCTGACGGTCGGGCAAACCGTGGACGAAGCCGCGTGGTGGTTCATCACCATGGACCGCTCCTGCCAGGCGCAATTGCTGGCGGAAGCCGCCGGCGAGCCGCGCAAAATTCCTCACGAAACGGCGAAGCTGACCCACACGCAAGTGGGCATGCCGTTGGTTGGCTGGTTCCAGTTCCAGCCTCTGTGGGATCGCATCACCCGCGAACAGCCCGATCTCTTTGACTGAGATCGAACTCGGACGCAACGAAGCAGGGAAGTAATGAGGTAGCGAAAAATCCGAATTGGGGGGCGGCGGTTGTCTCAGGGCTGAACCGGCTGCAAGGTAACGGGCGGTTGCCCCGGGGGCGGCGCGGGTTTTTTGGACGTTTGATTTTTCTTGCTTCTGTCTGCCGCACCTTTTCCAGATTGCGGCGAGACTTTTTCTGCGGACTTAAAAGGCGATTGCTGGCCGGAGCCCGTTCTTCTTAGAAGAAATGATTTGTCGCCGTCTTCGAGGACGAGCTTTACTTCGTCTTTGCTGAGCCATTGTAGGACAACGGGCGTGACATGCTGATCAGCGAACTGGAAATGCAAAGTCCAGGAAGATAGATCGCGCGTGTCGATGGCGTAGGTTCCCCTGGATTCCAAACGATCGAAGACGCCTTTCTGAAATTCTTTTTCGCTAAAAAAAATTCTTTGCGGGTAGAGATCGAGCGGCGATGGATCGGATTGTTCGCCCTCCTCGAGAATTGCCCAGGAACCGCGCAGCCCGGTGGGCGGAATTTCGGAAGCGATTTCCGTGGCTAGATTCCGGTCAAGCTCGTCTTTTCGCGCCTGGTAGGCGGTTCGGCGCGCGGCATCGGCGGAATCGCTGAAGATCGAGAGTCGCAGCGGCGCTGTAAGAGTTAGGCAATGGACGCCGCCTTGCGACTTCGCTGCGTCCGTGGCTTCGATGGGCACGATTTCGGATTTGGGACCGAACGCGGCGGCAATCTGATTCAGGGCCGCGGATTGAATGTCCGTCTCGTAGTCCTTATAGGATGGAACAAGAATCTGCCTGCGCTCGTCGGCGCCCATTCGCACCAGCACATTTAACACCGCTGGATAGTAGGTATGGCCATTCGCGGGAATTTTTGGAAATGGGGATGGGACTGGGACGACTTCGTAGCCGAGGCGGGTGAGGCGTTCGGCGTTCAATTGCATGGCGAGTTGCGCGTTGAGCGCCAGGTCGCGCTCCTGATTGCTCAGTTTGCTCCAATACTCTGCCGCGAAGGGTTTGGAAAGGTCGTAGGAAGCGAGCAGGATGCGCTTTCCGCCGGCCGGAAGCGCGAACATATCAATGTGCTCGATGACCGGGCCCGGCAGAGGCTCGAGGTACGTGACGCTTTTGCAGCCGCCGACCTTTTCGAGCTCCTGGTCGAGATTGAGGTTTTGATCCTTGTTGCGAGAGAGAAGCACGCGCGTCGTGAGGCAGCGGCCGTCCTCCAGCTTGAAAAGATTTCCCCCGTCGACGGCCACAGCCGAACTTTTGTAATTAAAATCGGGAGCGGCCAGGACGGCGTCGGCGATCTCGAAAGAGGAGTCTTCGTCGTTCGAGCGCTGCACCGAGGCTTCGGTCAGAATCTGCGTATATTCGCGGAGGAGATTCAGCTTGGCGTCGATGGCGGAAAGCACGGCTTTGCGGGCTTCTGGCGTGGAATCCTGAGTGAAGTCATCGGACTGTTCCTCTTGTTGGCGGGTTTCGAGCAACTTCAGCCGCGCGGTTTCCAATTCCTGGAATTTTTCCCGCTTGGCTTCTTCCTTTCGCACGTCGAAATAGCGCCAGTGGACTACGTAGGCTGAATCGCCGTCGGCCTCGATTTGCGGACCGAAATCACGGATCCAAAGGCCGTCGTGGGGCGCGATTTTCAGGCGGACACGATCGGTGCGGAGCAGGTCGCAGATCTGAAGTTCCTTGCACCTTTGCTCGATCGCGGTCTCGGTGGTGTCGTCGGGAGCCAGCAGAAGGACAGGGCCGAATTTGGCTGTTGCACGGACGATATTCATCTGAATCTCGAGAAGATTTTTCTCTTTCTCGAGCTCGGCGGCATTGCCGAGCAGGCTCTGGCTGACGCGCTGGCTGTGCTCGGCGCGGGCGTCGAGAGCTTGAAGCGACAACATCACGACGTCGGTTGCGGGGGATGGCGAGGGGAGCGGCGCGCTTTGCGCTCTGGAACAGGGGGGGAGAAGAAGGAAGAGCAGCAGGAGGGCGAGACGGGACGACTGCTTCGGATTGCTATCCTTGCTCATGCCGCTTTTAGGCTCCTCAGAACAGACAGATCCTACAACCGGAAGTTCAAAAGGCGATGGTACGACAGATGGCTGGGAGTCTGCGCGCACTATTTTTTGATGTGGAGGCCAAGCCCGGCGTATCCAGCGAACCGTGAAGTAAACCATAGAGGGGACTCGGGTTGCGGGCATTGCTGTGCGCAACTTAAGGGTGGCGAGCGGCTGGGGACGAATTGCAAAACTTTGGGGCTGGAGATGGGGCCCCTCCCCTTGATTTTTTGTACGGGATTTCGTTTTGGGATGCGTTGACTGTGCAGGCAGCGGGGAGCAGCGGGGCGGAAGCGATTTATTCGGAAGATTTGGCGGATGGGCAGAGTTATGGTGAGGTGCGGGTGATTAATCCGTTGAAGTGAGGGAGGGAACTAGGGGCCTGGGCGGCCGAACTGAGGGCTTAGGGAGGGGCTGGAGGGGCTAGAGGAGTCTTTCGGAAACGGCGCGAGTCCGGGCGTATCTTGCTTTTACCTTGCTGGCGGAATATACTCTATTTTCGCTCTGAAGCAGGTCGCACGGATGGGTGGGCGCAAGCCCACTTTTTTGTTGGGCCGGTTGGAGGGCAGTGGACACCGGCATTGCTTGGGGAGTCTTCGGTTGGATTTGGAAAAAATTCGGGAAGCCGCCGAGCGCGTGGCGCGGTCGGAAGGGCTGGAAATCTTTGATGTTGAGTGGAAAGTGGGGAAGCAGCGCTTCCTGCGGGTGAGCATCGACCGTGTGCCGAAGGCCGGGGCGGCGATGACTGACGCGGCAGGGACGGTTTTGGCGGGCGCGGAGGCACGCGAGGGCGGGGAGTTGGGAGTTAGCCACGCGGATTGCCAGCGGGTGAGCCAGCACCTGAGCGTGATTTTGGATGTGGAGGAGTTGATTCCAGGCCCGGGGTACATCCTGGAAGTGAGCTCGCCCGGGATGGACAGGGCTTTGCGAAAGCCCGCGGAGTACGAGAGGTTTCGCGGGCGGATGGCGAAGATTTCGACGACCGAGCCGGTCGAGGATGAGAAGTATTTTGAGGGTCGGTTGGCTGGATTTGCGGATGGAAAGGTGCGGTTGGAGTTGAAGGGGAAGGTGGCGCGGACGGTGGAGCTGCCTTTGGAGAAGATACGGAAGGCGAATTTGATGGTGGAGTTCTAAGAACAGAGATTTAAGGTCGAAACAGATTCTAGGGTCTTTAGGAACGGGAAGACGATCGGGAACTTGACATGGCGAACCTGCTCTATCAGCAAATTGAGATGTTGAGCCGCGAGAAGCACATCGAGACGACCATCGTGGTGTCGGCGATTGAAGACGCGATGGTGGTGGCGGCGCGGAAGCATTACAAGACGGAAGAAGACCTGCGCGCGAAGTTCAATCCGGAGACGGGGCAGGTGGACGTGTATTCGGTGCATACGGTCGTCGAGGAAGTGGCCGACCCGAAGAAAGAGATCAGCCTGGCGGAAGCGAAGAAAAAGAATCCGTCGGCGGAAATTGGTACGGAAATTATTGCCGCGAAGTCCACGGATGCGTTTGGGCGGATTACGGCGCAGACGTTCAAGCAGGTCATTCTGCAGAAGGTGCGCGAAGCCGAACGCGACACGATTTATAACGAGTACCACACACGCGTGGGCGAACTGGTGACCGTGATTGTGAAGCGTGCTGAGGGGCCGGATTTGATTGTGGACATGGGGCGGACGGAAGCGCGGTTGCCGAAGCGCGAGCAGTCGAAGCTCGAGACCTACAACATCGGCGAACGGCTGCGCGTAGTGATCAAGATGGTGGACCGGGCGGCGAAAGGGCCGCAGGTGATTGTGTCGCGCGCGGATGCGAGTTTGGTGCAGCGGTTGTTTGAAATGGAAGTGCCGGAGATTTACGACGGGACGGTGCAGATTCGTCATGCGGCGCGCGAAGCGGGAGAGCGGACGAAAGTTGCCGTGGCGAGCCGGGATAAGGATGTGGATCCGGTGGGCGCTTGCGTGGGCATGAAGGGGATGCGCGTGCAGTCGATTATTCGCGAACTGCGCGGCGAAAAGATTGACATTATTCCGTATAGTGAAGAGACGGTGGCGTTTGCGCAGAAGGCGCTGAGCCCGGCAAAAGTGACGCGCGTGCAGATTACGGACCCGGAAAACAAGAAGCTCGAAGTGATTGTCGAGGATTCGCAGCTTTCGCTGGCGATTGGGAAAAAGGGGCAGAACGTCCGGCTGGCAAGCAAGTTGATCGGCTGGGACATTGATATCAAGAGCGAAGAAGAGAAGCGGCAGGAGATTGAAGAGCAGATGACGGCTCTGACGGCGCCGACTACGCCGTTGACGGCGCTGGCGGGTGTAGGCGCGAAGACGATTGAGAAGATTGAGGCGGCGGGGATTACAAACGTTGAGAAGCTCGCGGGGATGACCCCGGAACAGTTGATGGAGATTCCGGGCATCGGCGAAAAGATGGTGGACAAGATTTATCAGGCCGTGAACCGGTTTTATGAAGGCGGAGCGGAAGGTGCGGCGGCTGCGCCGGCTGGTGAAGCGACAGACGAGGCGGCGGTGGAAGGCGAAGCGGTGGCAACAGAAGGTGAAGCTGCCGACGGAAATGCGGAAGCGGGTTCGGAAACCGTCGAGGGCGCGCGAGCGACGGAAGAAACTTCGGACAGCGCTGAGGCTGACGGTGAAGCGGAAACGGCAACAGAGACAGAGCCGCCAGCCGAGCACGCGGAAGACGCGCCTAAAACAGAGGAAGAGCCAAAGCCTTAGGTAGTAAGTGGCCTCGATCTAATGGAGGCCGACTGATTTTTGACCGTGGAACGGTCTATAGGACGCATGAGCGAAGCAAACCAAGTCCGAATCAACGAACTGGCCCGCGAACTCGAGGTCAAGGCGAAGGCGATTATTGACCTTTTGCCGGGGTATGGCGTCACGGAAAAGAAGACGCACTCGAGCTCGATCCCCGAGGACGTCGCGGAAAAGGTTCGCAAGAATATTTTGGGTCAGGCTGAGGCCGAAGCGGCGGCAGAAGCTGCTGCGAAGGCGGAAGCATCCGCTAAGGAAGCGGCTGCCAAAGCTCTGAGGATGCGGCCGGCGGCGGCTCCTCCCGCGCCCGTTGCCGCGGCGCCTAGCGTGGCCGTGAAATCTGCGGCGCCAACTGTTGCGCCACCAGCTGCGCCTGTTGCGCCTCCGATCGCACCAGCCGCTAGACCTGCAGCGCCTGCGGCTCCAGCAACCGTTGCTCCCGTATCGGCTGCGCCGGTTGCGGCGCCAGTGGCTCCAAAGGCGCCTGTTCCGGTACCTGCTGGGGCACCGGCGGCCGCGCCACCAGCTGCAAAGCCGGCTGCGCCCGCTCCACCAGCGCCGAAAGCTCCTGCGCCGGCTATTCCCATTCGGCCAGCTTCGCCCTCGCCGGCGGGGCGTCCGGCGGCAGGGCCGGCGGCAACGCGGCCTGGGGCTCCCTCTGGCGCTACTCAACCTTCTACGGTGCGCCCGGCGGCTGCGGCCCCTGGCGCTCCTGGAACGCGGCCTGCGGCGCCTGCTCGGCCATTGCCAACGGGTAATCGCGGACCAGTGCCTGGAACTACGCCAGGGAGCGGTCAACGCTCCGGTGGTGGTCCGCGTCCTGGGCAGCCGATGCGCCCGATGCAGCAAGGCGGGCAGGGACGGCAATACACGCCGCGGCCCGGTGGACCGGGCGGGACGGGGAGTTCGCCATCGAACCGACCTTTTGAGCAGCGGCGCGGAGCGACGCCCATGGGCACGCGTCCGGGACCGCGCATGCCGGGACGTCCCGGAATGCTACCGGCGCTGCCGCCGGACAAAGTGCCGCCGAAGGCGGAGCCGGGGAAGCCGCTCTATACGCGCAAACCGGCGCAGAGACAGCGTCCGGTCATGGACAAGCGGGAGCAGGAGGGTGAGCGCAAGCTGCACCCCACGCGCCAGCGTCCGGGAGCAGGCGACCGCCGTTCGGCGGCAGCCGTTATTGCACCGCCCGAGCCGCGTCCGCCGCGCGACGTCACGATTACGGAAGGCATCACGATCCGGGAACTTGCCGAAAAGCTCGATGTCCGTGCGAAGGATCTTTTGAAGACGCTACTCGATCGAGGCGTTTTCGCCAGCATCAACCAGGCGCTGGACGTTCCCACGGCAACCACGCTTGCGGAAACGTTCAGCGGGGTCGTCAGCGTCGTTTCGCTCGAAGAGGAGATGGTGCTGGAAGTTGCAAAGGAAGAGACCAAGGAAAGTTTGAAGCCGCGACCGCCGGTCGTCACGGTCATGGGGCACGTGGACCATGGAAAGACCAGTTTGCTCGATGCGATTCGCGAAGCCGACGTCGCCGGCGGAGAAGCGGGCGGGATTACGCAGCATATCGGTGCGTACAAAGTGATGGTGAACGATCGCAGCGTGGTTTTCGTGGACACGCCGGGCCACGAAGCGTTCACGCGCATGCGCTCGCGCGGCGCGAAGGTGACGGACATCGTGGTGCTCGTGGTGGCCGCCGATGACGGCGTGATGCCGCAGACGAAGGAAGCGATCGATCATGCGAAGGCCGCGAAAGTACCCATCATTGTGGCTATCAACAAGATTGACAAGCCTGAAGCGCAAGTGGAGCGCGTGAAGCGGCAGCTTTCCGACGTGAACCTGGTTCCCTCGGAATGGGGCGGAGATACCGAATTTGTCGAAGTTTCCGCGAAACAGAAAAAGGGCATCGACAAGTTGCTGGAAACCATTTTGCTGGTGGCCGATTTGCGCGAGCTGAGGGCCAATCCGGACGCGCCTGCAAGCGGCACGGTACTCGAGTCTCGTGTGGATAAGGGACGCGGCCCAGTGGCTACCGTCCTCGTGCAAAACGGGACGCTCAACTCGGGCGACTTTTTCATCTGCGGCTCGGTGTTCGGCAAAGTACGCGCGATGTTTGACGATCGCGGACGAGCGATCAAGGACGCGCCGCCGTCGACGCCGGTGGAAGTACTGGGTTTGCAGGGCGTGCCGGATGCTGGCGACCATTTCCAAGTGACCGAAGAAGCCAAGGCTCGCCACATCGTCGAATACAGGCAGGGCAAGCAACGCGACGCGCAAATGGCGCGCTCGAGCGGTGCACGCATCACTCTCGACCAGTTGCACGAGCAGCTCAAGGCCGGCGATGTGAAAGAATTGGGCATCGTGATCAAGGCGGACGTGCAAGGTTCGGTGGAAGTGCTGAGCGAAATGCTACCGAAGCTTTCGACCGATCAGGTGAAGCTGAAGATTATCGGCTCGGGTGTAGGCGCGGTGACGGAAAACGACGTGCTGCTGGCTTCCGCTTCCGGAGCGATCGTTATCGCATTCGGAATTCGGCCGGACCGCAAGGCCATGGAGCTGGCGCAGCAGGAACATGTGGACATTCGCTCGCACACGATCATTTACGAAGTGTCCGACGAAATTAAGAAGGCCATGGAAGGCCTGCTCGAGCCCGTGATTCAGGAAACGCATTTGGGCCGCGCGGAAGTGCGGAACACGTTCCGCGTCAAAGGCTCCGGCACGGTTGCGGGATGCTACGTCGTGGAAGGCGTGCTCAAGCGCGACGCGCAGATTCGCGTGGTGCGCGACGGCGTGGTTATCTATACGTCGAAACTCAGCTCGTTGAAGCGGTTCAAGGATGATGCGAGCGAAGTACGCACGGGATTTGAATGCGGCGCCGGCATTGCGAATTTCAACGACGTGAAAGTCGGCGATATTTTGGAGTGCTTCAGCGTTACAAAGCTGAGCGCCGCGGAAGCGGCGGGCCAGACCGTCGGGGCCGCCGGCCGCAAGTAAGAGATAGTCCCCGGAGCGCTCATGCCGGTCGGCCTGCTTACCCTTGAGCTGCACATCCCAGACGCGCAATCGTTGAAGGACAAGCGGCAAGTGCTGCGCAGCTTGAAGGACAAGTTGCGAAGGCAGTTCAATGTCGCGGTGGCGGAGTTGGACCATCACGACCTTTGGCAGCGATCGGTGGTTGGCATCGTAACGCTTGCGAACGAAGAGAAGTACGTCAACGAAGTGCTGCAGAAAGTCCTGGATGAGGCGGACCGCATTCTGGGCTCGTTTTTGATCAGTCAGGCGATCGAAATTATTTAGGCAGTGCGCGGAAACGTAAATGAGTCCAGCCAATCATCGGCACGAACGCGTGGGCGAAGAGATCGCGCACGAAATAAACGCCATGCTCGCGGGTGAGCTGAAGGATCCGCGGCTCGAAGGCATGGTGGTGGTCAGCGAAGTGCGCGTGCAACCGGACATGAAGCACGCACGCGTGTTCATCAACATGCAGGGATCGGCAAAGGAACAGGGCGACGCGATCAAGGCGCTGGAGCATGCTTCGGGATTTATCCGGCGCGAACTCATCGAACGCCTGCAGCTGCGGCGATTGCCGGAGCTTCATTTTGCGCTGGACCACTCACAGGAATACACCGAGCGCATCGATCAACTTTTGAAAGAGATGAAGAAGGATAAGCCGGCCGCGTCTTAGAGGGCGCTGCATTTTCAAGTGAAAATTTCCCGCTGACAACCCATTGCATGCCACGCCAGCCTCAGCCTGCGCCATTTGACGGCGCGCTCGTGATCGACAAGCCTCGGGGAAAGACTTCCCACGACGTCGTGGATGCGGTGCGTCATCTCGCCGGCTTCCGGCAAATTGGGCACCTTGGGACGCTTGATCCGCTGGCAACGGGTGTGCTGGTGCTGCTGCTCGGGCGAGCCACGAGACTCGTCCAGTTTTATAATGGGCGCAGAAAGCGCTACTCGGCGGGGTTTCGGTTCGGCTTCGCGACCGATACCTACGATTCGGATGGCGAGGCGCAAGGGCCGGACAATCCGCCGGCGCTGGAGGCTGCAGTTCTCGAAAAACTGGCAGCGGAGAGCGTGGGCCGTTTCGAGCAAATGCCTCCTGCCTTCTCCGCAAAAAAAGTGAAAGGCCGCCCGGCGTACGAGCTGGCGCGCAAAAAGCAGCCGGTTGAGCTGAAGGCCGTCGAAGTCGAGCTCTTCGAATACAAGCTGGTAGGAATCGAAGGCAACGTGGCGCGCTTTGTCATCGAGTGCTCTTCGGGCACCTACATCCGTTCGCTAGCGCACGACATGGGGCAGAAACTCGGCTGCGGGGCGCACCTCTCCGAGATTACGCGAACAGCGGTCGGCGAGTTCTCCATCGAGCAGGCCATCAAATTGGAAGAGCTCGCGGAAGCATCACGCGCGGGAAAATTTGCAGATTGCCTGATCAAATTGGAAAATCTGCTTCCGAATTTTCCGCGGGTAAACGTGCTTCCTGTTATCGAGAAACGCGTGCGACACGGCACGAAATTCAACGTGCAAGTCTCGCAAATTCAGCCTGGCCGAATCGAGTTGCCTCCCGGCGCTACTTTGCAGCTCGATGCAGGCGAAATAAGACCGCCGCGCCTGCGCGTCTTCAGCCAGCAAGACAAACTTGTGGCCATCGCGGAAGCGCTGGTCCCGCGCACCTATCAGCCCATCGTGGTTTTCGAACCATTGCCCTGAGGGGAGAAGTTTGCCGAGGAGGTGTGTCTAGCGCACGCTCGCACGCCATCTCGATCAAGGTTGCCGGGGCTGAGCGCGCGCAGCCCCGCCGCCTCCGCTGGGGTCGCGGCCGACATAAATGGAGCGAGACACGCGGTCGCGAAGCCGCAATTTGTGCGGAGTGATCATAATCAGCAGTTCGGTGTCCTGCGCGGTGGTGTTTCTCTGCCCGAAGAGATACCCGGCTCCACCGGGAAGATTGGCAAATCCGGGCAGACCGGTAATCGTGCGGGTCTCTTCGTTATCGAGCAATCCGCTGATGACCGTCGGTACTTCTTCTTTAATGCGCACAGTTTGGGAAAGGGTGCGGTTGGTGATGATCGGGATGCCATTGATGCTGGAGCCGGCGAGCGCGCGAATCTCGAACTCCAACTGCAGCGTCACTTCGTCGTTGGGATGCAGCGAGGGCGTGGCCTTGATCTTCACGCCGAGATCTTCATATTCCGCGCCTGGATAGGGCTGCTGCGCCTCTGCGCCGGATACGTTGGAAAACAAGCTCGCTGGGCTCAGGAGAACGGTGACCTGGCCTGCCGTACCGGACGGATCGTCGGTAATCGCCACATCGGGCAAGGAGGCGCCGCTGAGGCTGGCCGCCAGGATGGCCGTGGGGTTCGTGCCGACCGGAAGCTCGAAGGGTGTCGCGAATAAGCCCTGGCCAAGGCCGAGGTAGACCGACACGCTGTCCGTTTGTGGGTCTGTCACGCCAATGTCTGGAATGCCATCCCCGTTGAAATCGGCGATGGCGACGGCTGTCGGCGCTTGTCCTGTCGCGAGCGGCGAGTTTGCCGCTGCTGTGAACGTACCATCGCCGTTGCCCAGCTCGACGCTAATGGTGTTGTCCGTCTGGTTCACGACCACGAGGTCCGGGTGGGCATCGCCGTTCAGGTCGGCCGTAGCAACAGCGACCGGAGCTTTGCCCACGGGAAAGGGAGAACCACTGGCGAGAGAAAACGTGGCGTTCCCATTTCCAAGAAGAACGGTGACATTGTTGGTCGTTTGATTCACGAGCGCTAAATCCAGATTTCCGTCCGAATTAAAGTCAGCCGAAGTCATCGCAATGGGGCCCGTGGCCGTAGTCGGAAGCGGAAAGGGTGAACCCGTTGCCTGCTTGAAGGTTCCATCGCCGTTGCCGAGAAAGAGCGAAAAAGTGTTGTCCTTGAAATTCGAAACCGCAAAATCTTGATTGCCGTCGTTATTGAAATCGCCCAGGACAATGGAGCTAGGTTCTTGGCCTACAGTGATTGGCGAACCTGTGGCCTCCTTGAAGGTATCGTCGCCATTGCTGAGGAGGACTTCGACGGTGTTGGCGACTGGATCGGTGACCACGAGATCGTGAAAACCGCTGGTCGTGAGCACAGCAGAAGCAATGGAGGGAGCAATGGCGGGTGCGACCGTCCTGGCAGCGCCAAGCGAGATGGGTGAACCCGCCTGGAGAAAAGTTCCCGAGCCCTGATTTTGCAGAATCGTGACCGTGTTATCGATCTCGTTGACGACGGCGAGGTCTTGCAGACCTACGTTTCGAAAGTCGGCTGATGTGAGCGCTACGGGCCCGATCCCCGCGTTATAAGAAGCGCTAGGCAGAAGGCTGCCGGTAACACTGCCTACCGAAGTGGCGGCCGTCGAAGCGCCGAGACTTCCAGAGAGCAGGGAAAGCGTGATGGGGTACCGGTCACCGACAAAGAAGGAGGCAGGTTTGCCGTCCTGCGCCCGCAATAAGACTTGAGTCCCGCTGTGCACGAGCGACAGAACATCGGAAAACTGCGCTGCTACGGCCGGCATTGTCAGGAGAAAAGTGGTCTTGCCGCCTCCGACCAGAACCAGCGGAGGGATGAGGGAGCTGAGGGAAGTTCCTACGCCACCTGACGTTCCCCCGTTTCCGAATATGCTCGCCAGGAGCGTGATCAGCGTGCTCACGTCCTGCGCCGCCTTCAATTGCCCAATTAGACTTGGAGTCAGAGAAATCAGCTCGGCCGAAGAAGGCGGGAGGAGGCCCAAGTCGCGCGCCTTGTTGCGATCGACCTCGAGAATCTCTATTTCAAGCAGCACTTCACCGCGCGTTTTTTCGGTTTGACGAATGAGGGCTGCCGCAAGCGCAAGTCTCTCCGGAGTGTCGCGCATGGTGATGGTGCGGCTCTGTGCATCGAGCTCGACGCGCGTCGATCCAGTCATCTCTTTCAGAATGCGCCCCAATTCGGTCATCTCTTCCGGTGCGACGGAAGCGGGCAGGAGGAACGATTGCTTTGCTTCCGCGGCATATTGGCGCCGCTTTTCCTGGGTGTCCTGAGCCACGAACAAAAGAGTGGATGTCAAGGGGCGGGAGAAGGTGCCGGTCTGGACGCTGAGGATCTTCAGCGCGGTGGTCAGATCGACATCATCTAAGCGCAGGTGGACGGGCTTCGCGGCCAGATCTGGATCGAAGGTCACCTTTATGCCGAAGGTTTGCCCCAATTGCTCATAGACGGCCCTGGAATCGCCGCGCAGGTTGATGTTTTGTTTGCCGGCGCGGGGCTTCAGTTGCGGGATGCCGTCAATTTGCTGATCGGGCACCGCGAGCGGCTCGTCTTTCATCGCCTTCATCTGGATCATGCGTTCTTGGACGATCGTGTTGCCCGGATCAATGAGCAGCGCCTTTGCCAGCTCTTCCGTGGCCACGTCGGCGTGGCCAGCGAGGGCGTCGCGCTCCGCAGCCTCGACGTGTTCGCGAACGAGCTTCGAGCGCATGGACGCGATGTGTTCGATGAGCGTGGTGTCCTGCGGTGCGTAACGCGCGGCCTGTTCGAAGTAGTTCAGCGCTTCATCCAGATGACCGTCGGCGAGCGCTTTGTCGCCCAGTTCGGAGATTTTCTTGGCGTATTTCGGATTGGGGTGCGGAGAGAGTTCGAATTTGTCTTCCTGGGCAGCGGAGGGCGGGGGAGAAGACTGGGCTTGCGCAGGAGATCGAGCTTCGGCGAGAGATGGCGCAGAGCATAGGAGAAGCGCCTGCAGGAGGGAGAGGGCTTGGCGGCTGTAAGTGGCAATCGTCATTGAAATGAGCAGGCCATGTATTTTAGCGTATGTTTAAGGAAGAATGTCGGACCGAACTGGTCCGGTTGACGTAAATTCATACAAAGCGTAGACTTAAATCGTAGTTGCAAATGAATAACAACTGGAGGTCGCTTGCTTCCGGCTTTTCTCATCGCTTTGCGTGAAGGTGTCGAGGCCTCCCTGGTCGTCGGTATCATCCTGGTCTATCTCTCGCGTACGGGCCGCTCGCAACTGGCGCGTTTTGTTTGGTATGGCGTTGCTGCCGCGGCGGCGCTGAGCCTTGCCGTGGCGATTGCTCTGGAGCGCTGGCGCATCAGCGAAGACGGGTTCGAGGGAGTGATGTACCTCGTCGCGGCAGCGTTCGTTGTTACGATGATCTTATGGATGAACCGCGTTGCGCGCCACCTGAAAAAAGAAATCGAGCAGAAGATAGAGAGTTACGTGGGGCGGGCGGGGGCGGCAGCGGGTTGGGGAATTTTCTTTTTCGTTTTTCTGATGGTTTTGCGCGAAGGCGCGGAACTCGCGATCATTTTGCGGGCCGTGGAGCTGTCGAGCGAGGGACTGGAGACGTGGATTGGGACGGCTCTGGGAATTGGCGCTGCTGTGGCCGTGGGAGTGTTCTTTTTTAAGGGTACGCTGCGGGTTCCGCTGCACCGGTTTTTTGCCGCAACGAGCGTCATCCTGATCCTCGTGGCCTTTCAGCTTCTGTTGACCGGTTTGCACGAGTTGAGCGAGGCGCAGTGGCTGCCATCGAGCAAGTCGGAGATGGCCATCATCGGACCGGTGGTTCGGAACGAGCTGTTTTTCTTCGTGCTAATTTTTGGCGCTGCGGCGCTGCTGGTTTTGCGCGAATGGCAATCGGCGTCGCATGCGAAGGCCGCCGAGGTAACTGCCGGTGAAGCGGAAAAACGGCTGCTCGAAGCCCAGAATCGGCGCCAACGGCGCTGGATGATTGCCGCGGCTACGGGTTGCCTATCGGTGATTTTGCTGCTCACGGGAGATTTTGTTTATACGAATGCGAATGCGGCGCCGCCTTCGGCGCGGGCGATCGACGCCGTTGGCAACGAAGTGCGCATTCCTGTGGGCGAAGTGCAAGACGGCAAGATGCATCTGTTCACGATTAGCGCGGGAGGTCAGTCGCTGCGCTTCATGATCATCAAGAAGCCGAGTGGATATGGAACCGCGCTTGACGCATGCCGCATCTGCGGCGCCGAGGGCTACCGCCAGGATGGGCAAAACGTTGTTTGCAGGCACTGCGGCTCGGCGATTTATGTGCCGACGATCGGCGAGGCAGGTGGGTGCAATCCGATTGGCGTGCCCTCGCATGTGGATGGAGCCGATCTAGTGCTGGATGTTTCTTCACTCGTCGAAGCGACTAAGTTGATTCCACAGTAGGGCGGGATGATTCGTGTTCCCGCCTACGCAGCTTTATAAATTATGTTTCTACGCCTGGTAGCCGATTCGTTTACGCGCCGTCCGCGCCGCAAGGTGCTGACCGCCGCTGCTTTGTCGCTGGGCATGGCCGTGGTGACGGCGGCGCTGAGCGTTTCGCTAGACGTAGGTGATCGCCTGGCGGGCGAGTTTCGCAGCCTTGGTGCGAATTTGGTGGTTACGCCCGAGACCGATTCATTGCCGCTCGAAATAGGGGGCGTCGACTATCGGCCGGTTAACGTTGGCGCCTATCTGCCCGAAGCAGACCTGCCGAAAATCAAAACAGTTTTCTGGCACAACAACATCATCGCGTTTGCTCCCGTTCTGGAAGTTTCGGCGGCGCTTCCGAGGGTGACCTACGGGGATGGCCAGCGTTCGGACCCAGAGTTGCAGATTCCGCTGATTGGCACGTGGGCTTCGAATCGCGTTCCATTGCCAGACGGAGGCGTTTTCGTTACCGGGATTGCAAAAACCAACCCATGGTTTCATGTTGCAGGGAAATGGTTCTCAGACGACGGCCACCTCGAACGCGTCGAAATGCCGTCGCTGGGGCACTCCTACCTGCCGGCGCCTCCGGAGTGCGTTGTCGGCGAAAAACTGGCGGCGCGCCGGAATATAAAAGCCGGTGACCAAGTGGTTGTCGGCGTAACGACGGCCGGAAATTCTCAGAATATGCAGCAGTGTGACGTCACAGGAATTTTGTCCTCGGGCGGCCCAGAAGATGACGCCCTGCTCATGCCGCTCGCCAGCGTCCAAAAACTTGCGGACAAACCGGGCCAGTACCGCAAGCTGTATGTGAGTGCTTTGACGAAGCCGGAAGATGAATTTGCGCGGCGCGATCCCAAAACAATGAAACAGGATGAATTTGAGCGATGGTCGTGCAGCCCGTATGTCTCTTCGATTGCGTACTCGATTGGGCAGGTGCTGCCAGGGACGGAGGTGCGGGTGATTCGGCGAGTCGCCGATGGCGAGGGCACGATTCTCAGACGGGTCCGCGCGTTGCTTTGGATGGTGACGCTTCTAGCGTTGTTGGCTGCCGCGCTCGCTGTGGGAGCTTCTTCGGCGGCCTCGGTGATTGAACGCCGAACCGAAATTGGTTTGATGAAGGCTTTGGGAGCAGGCTCGGGCACGGTCGGGTTCCTTCTGGCGGCGGAGCAACTACTGCTCGCGTTCGTCGGCGGCGGCATCGGCTACTCGCTCGGAATCATTCTTGCGCGCCTCGTTGGCCAAAAGATCTTCGGCGCTGCCCCTGCGCCGTCGCTATTGGTGCTAGTTGCCGTTCTAGCGCTCGCCGCTGGAGTCACGCTTCTCGGCAGCGCTATTCCGCTGCGCCGCGCTTCGCGTTACGAGCCGGCTCCCATTCTGCGAGGCGAATGATGAGCGCGCCTGGCACCGGCAATCGAGCCATGTTCTGGCGCATCGTTCGCCGTCTGCTTGGAGCCAATCGTGGCCGCCTGTTTGTGATTTTGCTCGCCCTCGGCGCTGGCGCGGCCGTCACCTCTGCTCTCCTAAATCTCCAAGTGGATGCCGAGAGCCGCATCACCACCGAATTTCGCGCTTTCGGCCCTAATGTTCTTATAACCCCTTTCGACCGAACGCAAGGATCTGCTCGTGAGAGTACGCTGCCAATGGCTCTAACGGACCGCATTCCCCTCGAGGCCCAAGGCGGCCACGTCGCTATCAGCCCATTCCTTTATTTCACTGGTGCCGTCTATTTCTCGAAAGCTCACTCGATGTCTCATGTTCCGGCGGTAATCGTCGGTACCGACCTTTCGCAATTGCGGCAATTCGGCGGGGGTTGGCAATGGAAAAAAACGCTGCCGCAGGAGGGTTCCGGGCACCCGTGCATGTTAGGCACAAAGCTGTACGCGGAGACGATGTCTCGGAAGCGGGACTACGTCGTTCCGGGTCGAAGCCCCAAATCTCCTTACACTCCTGGCACCACGACGGGTTTCGATGCCATCCCATGTACAGAAATAACTGAGTTCTCGAGCGGGGGGCCGGAGGACAGTCAGGTTTTTTTGCCTCTCCACGATGCTCAGGCGCTCTCGCTGATGGGCGGCAGAATCAGCATAGTGCAGCTGAATGTGCCGGGCACACCGAAACAAGTGGATGCGTACGTCCGGGCGTTACAACAGCAGTTACAAGGCGCGCAAGTTCGTCCGATCCGGCAATTCACAGAGGGCGAAGCGAAGATTTACGACCGCATCAGTGGATTGCTGACGGCCACAGTCGTCATAGTGCTGCTGCTGACTGGCCTCTGCGTCATGGCGGCGATGACCAACGTGGCGATGGAGCGCAAGAACGACGTCGGATTGATGAAAGCGATTGGGGGAGCGACGCGGCGGGTGTTGCGGCTTTTTATGATGGAGGCGGCCCTGCTCGGTCTTGCGGGTGGCGTGATTGGTGCGGCGGCGGGGATTTTTCTTTCGATTTGGCTGGGCAAGCAGGTGTTTGGCGTAGCGGCGCAGCCGCGGTTGATTGTGTATCCTGTAGCTGTGGCGCTCACCACCTTTGTTGCGATTCTAAGCGCGTACCCGCTTCGGCGGCTCGCCAGCGTACGCCCCGCTTCCGTTTTTCGAGGTGAAGCGTGAGCGCCCCAATCGAAGTCTTGCCGGAACAAAAGACGGCCGCGCCCGAAGTCGCCATCGAAAACCTCGTCAAGAAATATGGGACACTGCGCGCTATCGATGACCTGAGCTTCAACGTGGGAGCCGCCGAATGGGTGGCGCTCATGGGTCCTTCCGGGTCGGGCAAGACCACGCTCATCAACATTCTTGGCGGACTCGACAAACTGAATTCCGGCCGCGTCGTCGTCGATGGCGTCGACCTATCAAAACTCAGCGAAAACGAGATGGTTCGTTATCGCGCCGAAAAAGTCGGCTTCGTCTTCCAACAATTTCATCTCGTGCCCTATTTGAACGCGGTTGAAAACGTCATGCTAGCGCAATATTTTCACAGCGTGACCGATGAAAAACAGGCGGAAGAAGCTTTGCGCCGCGTCGGCATGGGCGAACGGATGACGCATCTGCCCGCGCAACTCTCCGGCGGCGAACAGCAGCGCGTAGCCATCGCGCGCGCGCTAATCAATCAGCCGAAAATTATCCTGGCCGACGAGCCCACCGGCAATCTGGATGAAGCCAATGAAGAAATCGTCCTGAAAATCTTTCGCGAACTGCACCAGGCAGGCCACACGATTCTGATGGTCACGCACGACCCGGACATTGCACGCCAAGCCGACCGCCGCATCGAACTCGCTCACGGGCGGTTGCACTTCGACACCGCGCAGCATGGACCCGGTCATCCTCTCGCCTGTCCGCTCGCGGACACGGCCGATTGCTGCACGCCCGTTTCACCCGACGACGAAATTCGGTTCGATCACTTTCTTGAGCAAATCTGGATTTGCTGCGAAGAGGGAAAACCGGCAAATATCAAGGCGCTGCAAGCAACTGGACCTGCTGGTGAACTTCCCGTTCTTCCCGATGAGTCGGCGGCAAGAACCTTGAACCGCATGAGCGAGCGGCATCTGGTCGAACTACAAAACGGCGAGGCGCAGCTCACGCGCGTGGGCAGCCAACGCGCACGAGGTGTCGTGCGCCGGCATCGGTTGGCTGAACGCCTCTTCAAAGACACTTTCGCCGTCGACGACACCGAAGCCCATACGCAGGCCTGCCGGTTCGAGCACATTATCAGCCCAGAGCTCGATCAGCGCATCTGCACCTTCCTCGGCCATCCCAAGACTTGCCCGCACGGCAATCCCATTCCCCCGGGCGATTGCTGTAACGGAAAGCCGAAGAGCTGACGCCGCCCTTTCCGGCCGAGCCATGATCGTCACTATTCAGCAGCGCTGGAGCTCGGAATACGAAATCGAAACGGCGTCCTGCCTCTATTCGGCTATCGCTCAAGAGAAATTCTCGTCGTTCTCCGGCCAGATCAAGCTTTTTGCGCCTCGTGACCGGCTTGTCAGAAGCATCTTCGGTCCTGAGGAACGGCCGTTCGGCGCTTCCTGGGAGCCCAGCTGATACTCAAATGCCTATTCCACTTGATCCGCGCAGGAAGCCGTCCACTGTCAAAGTTCATGTAAAGACCGGCGCCGGCGTCGACATTAACTGGGCCGACGGCCACGCTAGCCACTACGACTTCGCTTATTTGCGCGAAGAGTGTCCTTGTGCCACTTGTAACGATGAGCGCGGCAAAAAAGAAGCATTCGCCACGGCCGCTCCCGCCGCCAACGCCTTCGCTCCGCTTCCCATCTTCAAGCCGAAGCCGAGCGCTCAAGCTGCCACCGTCGTCGGCAACTACGCCATCCAAATCAGCTTCACCGATGGTCATTCCACAGGCATCTACAGCTACGACCACCTCCGCACCATCTGCCCCTGTGCCGAATGCGCCAAGACGTTCCGCAACCCAGCTCCCTAAATCGTTTCAGCTTTATCATAAAGCGCCGGTCGGCTAGACTTCGCGACGGAAAAGTGCGAGCATTTTAATCCGCTGATCGAGATCACCCGCACATGAGCAGCTCTTCCAACACCCCTGCTGCCGCAGGCAGCCGAGGTAACGGTATTCCGCGCGTCATCGTCGCTACGACGGCACTGCTCACCTTTATCTCTTTCTGGCGAGCTGCTGCCATCGTTTTGAACGATCTGGCCTCCTCGGCCTACTACGCGGGCGGTGAAGCGGAAGGCTACATCGGCAAAACCGCGCCGTGGTTCATTTTGGCCATCATGCTGTTTTCCTACGCCGTGCGCGCCGTGTACGTCGAAAGCTGCAGCATGTTCGTGCGCGGCGGCGTGTACCGCGCCGTCAAACAGTCGCTCGGCGGAACTCTCGCAAAATTCAGCGTTTCCGCCTTGATGTTTGACTACATCCTGACCGGCCCGATCAGCGGCGTCGCCGCGGGGCAATATCTGGCCGGGCTCATTAGCGAGCTGCTGCAGTACTCGCACTTCGGAAACGCGCTCACACCGAACCAGGTGGATTTCATCGCGGCCGGTTTTGCGATTCTGGTTACCGTCTATTTCTGGTGGGAAAACACCAAGGGCATCCCGGAGTCCAGCGAAAAAGCGTTAGTCATCATGAAGCTTGTGACGGTAATGGTGGTGCTGCTGATCGGCTGGTGCATTTACACAGCAATCTTGAGGCATTCGGCGCTTCCTCCTTGGCCCCACCCGCGCAATCTGCGTTTGAATGCCAGTGCGCTCGGCTGGTTAGCCGGCAGTCCGCTTCCGCACATGTTCGGAATCATCGCGATCTTTATCGCGTTGGGCCACTCGGTGCTGGCCATGAGCGGAGAGGAATCTCTCGCCCAGGTTTACCGCGAAATCGAAAGCCCCAAACTGCCGAACCTGAAAAAGGCTGGACTGGTTATTTTCGTTTACAGCCTGGTCTTCACGTCCCTGGTCTCCTTCTTTGCCGTGATGATCATTCCTGACAGTGTCCGCCAGAACTACCTTGAGAACCTAATCGGCGGTCTGGCAATGAGCCTGCACGGTCCACTCATCGCCCGGCTCATTTTTCACGCCTTCGTGGTCGTCGTAGGAACGCTCATCCTGGCCGGCGCGGTCAACACCGCCATCGTCGGTTCGAACGGTGTGCTGAATCGCGTTTCCGAGGACGGCGTTCTCAGTGCGTGGTTCCGGCAGCCGCATCCGCGGTTCGGCACAAGCTACCGCATCATCAATATTGTCGTTCTTTTGCAAATCATCACCATTTTTATCAGCCGCGGCGATGTCACTTTTCTTGCGAACCTCTATGCCTTCGGCGTCATCTGGAGTTTCACGATGAACGGCCTGGCCGTTCTCGTTCTTCGCTACACCCGGCCGGGAGTGCGCGAGTTTCAGGTCCCTTTCAATTTTTACATTCGCGGCGTGCAAATTCCTGTCGGGCTCAGTCTGATCACGCTCACGCTCTTTCTCATCGCCGTCGTCAACCTCTTCACCAAACCCGTCGCCACCATGGCGGGCGGCACCTTCTCTGTCCTGCTTTTTATAGTTTTCACCATCTCCGAGCGCCGGGCCCATCGAGGCGGCGCGGCTCACATGGAGATGGACCAGTTCAACCTGGAGCTGGAATCCGAGCTGACGCCCGAGGCCGTCGGCGCGCGGGCCGGCAACATCCTCGTGCCCATTAGCAACCACTTCAATCTCTATCATCTGGGCAACGTCCTCGATCGCATCAAGCCTGGCCGCCGCGATGTCGTGGTCTTACACGTCCGGTTGCTGCGCCGCTCGGCTTCCGGAGAAAACGAATTGGACGCCGACCAGCTCTTCGGCAGCATCGAGCAGCATCTGTTTTCACAAGCTCTTTCGATGGCCGAAAAACGCGGCAAGTCCATTCGGCTCGCCGTGGTTGCGTCAAACGACCTTTGGGAAGGCATCCTTCGCGCGGGCGCTTCGCTGCAATCCAGCACGATCGTGATTGGACGCTCCGCGAAAGACAACACCGAAGAGCAAGCCCGCCAGATCGGCGAGGCCTGGGAAAAACTCGGCGACATCAAGCCCCAGTTCAATCTTGAAATTCACTTGCCGAACGGCGACAAGATCTACAAGGTCCTCGGCCCGCACGCTCCGAACCTCACCTCCAACGAAGTTAATCTTTTGCATCGCATGTGGCTGCGCTTTAGCGACGTCCTGGCGCCTCAGGAGCTGCATCATCACGATGTGGTGCACTTCGCCCTCGAAGAGGTCAAAAAGGAGATCGATGAGGGCCAGGAAGATGAGGTCGTCAAGAGGCTGCGGGCGCACCTCGAAGCGAACCAAACAAAGAAGCCGCCGGCCTCTTAATGGAGGCTTCTCTTGCGGCTGCTGGTTCGCAACCATTTTTTCTCTAATGCCGAGTTCGGCTACTAGGCGAGCTGGGTCGTGCAGTGGCCGCAGCGCTTGGCCTGGATCGGAATGCTCATCGCGCATTGCGGGCAATCTTTCGTCGTCGGCGCAGCGGGTGGCGCGGGCTTTTTCGTCCAGCGATTCACCGAACGCACCAGGAGAAACACAGCAAACGCCACGATCAGGAAGTTGATGACGTTGTTCAGAAACATTCCGTAGTTCAGCGTGGCCACTTTGTCTAACTTCGCCGCGGCTATAGTGTCATAGTGATTACTGGAGAGGCTGATAAACCGACTCGAGAAATCGACGGGCCCGACCAGCTTACCGAGCGGGGGCATCATCACGTCTTCAACAAACGACGTGACGATCTTTCCGAAGGCCGCGCCGATGATAATGCCGACGGCCATGTCCAGCACGTTTCCGCGCATGGCAAATTCCTTAAATTCCTTTAGCATGTGCGTCTCCTTTTTTGTGGCGTGGGCCAAACGATCGCCTCTGCGTGGGCGCAGAAGCAGAGAGGGCCGTTCGTACCGCGGATTATATCCGAAGCCGAAGGAGATATAAGCCGGGAAACAGCGGTAAGCGGATCAACGCGGCCGGAAGACCAGCGCTGCTCCGATGACACCTCGTAAGCCCATCAGGACGCCGGCAGTAGCCAGCAGCGGTCCAACCCACAAAAACGGTACTCGATAAATCGCCAGCATCACTAAACCCAGGAGCGTTAGCGAAAGCCCGCGAGTCCAGTTTTCCCAGCGCGCCCACCATCTATTCGGTCCATAAAGCGCCCGTAGTCCCCAAAGGATCAGGGCGCCGCTAAGGATGAGCCAGGAGGGTTTGTGGCGCTCCACAAGAACTCGTCCGGTCAGCGCAAGCCAAATGACCAGCACGCCCAACAACAAAAAGATCACTTCGATCATGAGCCGCAGCGCGCGCTGGGGTGTCAGCATCGTCATACGGTGCGTTTAGGGGATGCGCTCGATGCGCACTTTTTGCAGCACCACCGGCGTCTTTGGACGGTCGTTCGAATCGCGCGGCAAATTAGAGATTTTATTCGCTACGTCTTGTCCCTCAATCACTTCGCCGAAGATGGAGTGCTTGTTATCGAGCCACGGCGTTGCCGCCACGGTGAGAAAAAATTGGCTGCCGTTCGTGCCCGGCCCGGCGTTGGCCATGGAAAGCTTGCCGGCCCTGGAATGATTCAAGGAAGGATGAAATTCATCCGCAAATCGATATCCCGGTCCACCGCGACCAGTCCCTTGTGGGCAGCCGCCTTGAATCATGAACTGCGGAATGACGCGATGAAATACCAGTCCGTCGTAAAAGTTTTTCTTTAGTTTCTTGCCGGTACTTTCGTCGGTAAATTCCTTCGTGCCTTCGGCCAGTCCGACGAAATTCGCTACCGTGTTCGGTGCTTCCTTCTCGAGCAGCTTCACCACAATGTTTCCTTGCGACGTCTCGAAAATCGCGTACATCCCTGATGGTCGGCTCATGCATTCTCCTCGTGTACTGATTCATCCTACACGAGCCGCCGCAACCCGCGCCACTTGGCCGAGCATATCTCGAGTGGCGGTGATTTTCTCTATTTCTGTTTCGTGGCGGAGAATCGCAAGCGCACGTAGTCCGCGGTCCATTTGCCATCCGCGTCACAGAGCTCGGGTCGAAGCGATTCTTGCACTTCCGCGATATAAGGAGGCCTCTCCGCTGGTGGGAGTTTGGCGGTGAAACTTTCGGCAAACGTTTCAAGCCAGCCGGTGAGGTCGCCTGGCAAGGGAGTCGGGCGCTGTATCAACGCAATATAGCTGATCGCAAAACCGCCTTTCACCAAGCGAGACGAATAGTCCTTTACAGTCGGGAAATACCAAGGGCTGGCTCCTTCTCCATCGCCTGCCCGTCGATTGAGGGCTTCCACCAGAGCCTTCTTGATTTTCGCACAGCAGCCGTCCCCTCCAAGCTCCGCCACAAAGCGCCCGCCAGGCCGCAACGCACGCCGAACGCCTGCGATCACGGCGTCGGGATTTCGCATCCAGTGGAGAGCCGCGTTGCTGAACACCGCATCGAACTCATTCTCAAAACGCAAGCTCTCACCGTCCATCACGCGGCAGTCAAGCCCCAGTTTGCGTGCGGCCAAAACCTGCTCTGGGCTTCCGTCGACGCCAATTACTTCGCAACCCAGGTCCACGAGTTTCAGCGTCAAGGCGCCGTCCCCGCATCCCAGATCCAGGATTCGTTCGCTCCGGCGCGCAGCGAGTAGCTCAACAACCGGCATACCCAAGTCCGCAACGAAACGCGCGTTGCGCGCGTATCGCTCGGGATTCCATGTCTGGGAATTTGCCATTAAACCGGCCAAGCCATCTCTAAACCGACGCGTGTCACCAGGTCATTTGTTTGCGGAGTTCCGTAATGTGCGCGGTGTGATGTTTCCCATGCCATTCGTAGAGAAAAAGAAGCCAATCGACGTTCCTTTCACCGTGCTCCGGGTGCACGAGAACGCGCGCAAAATGTTCCGCCTCTAGCGATCGCCACAGTCGATCCCACCGGGCGTGGACGGAATCGAGAAGCAGCTGGGAGCTTTCTATGGGCGCTGCTTTCGAATCCGCCAGTTCGGCCCATGCTGCTTCGTTATAAGGCTTGATTGTGGGTTTGTCCTCTGTTAGAGCGAGTTTCAACCTGACAAGCGCGTTCACATGGCTGTCCGGAACGTGGTGAACGACCTGCCGCACCGTCCATCCGCCCTCGCGATACGGCGCGTCCAGCTGCACATCGTTCAAGCCCTTAACCGCCGCGCGCATTTTCGCGGGCGTTGACCTAATCTCCTCGATGGCTTCTTGCCGTCTTCCGGGTGTCACTTCTAGAGGCATCACGAATTTTCCAATGGGATAACGCGGATCCATCTGATTCTCTCCTCGGGCGACCTCGTTCTTCCGCTCGTCGATGCTTTTGACTATAGACGCGGCATTCGCCGACGGTCAACGGGCCGGACCAGGGATGCCTCTCCAATTTGGACGCTTCGCCATCCGGCTCGCGAGCGAGGGGATGCTACAATACCCGAGCTTCGAGCTTTTCCTGAGGATGAATCGAACGGGCATCCTGCCGAATCTAATCGTACGGAGATAATAGGAATGTACAACGTCGTGATTATTGGCAGTGGCTGCGCCGGCCTCACCGCTGCGATCTACGCCGCACGCGCCAATTTGAAGCCTTTGGTGATTGACGGCATTGAGCAAGGCGGCCAGCTTGCTCTCACCACGCATGTAGAGAACTATCCCGGCTTCCCCGACGGGATTATGGGGCCAGAACTAATCGAAAATATGCGCAAGCAAGCCCAGAGATTCGGCGCGGAGTTCAAAGCCGGAGCCGTGAACGAAGTCGACATCACCAAGCGGCCGTTCAAGATCACCGCAGGTAAAGATGCCTACGAAGCCAAGGCGCTCATCGTTGCCGCCGGGGCCACCGCGCGATTGCTGGGTCTGCCTGGGGAACGTGAACTGATAGGCCGCGGTGTTTCAACCTGCGCGACCTGCGACGGCTATTTCTTCCGCGAGAAAGCCATCGCCGTCGTTGGCGGCGGCGATTCCGCGATGGAAGAGGCTAACTTCCTCACACGTTACGCGAGCAAGGTTTATTTGATCCACCGGCGCAACGAATTTCGGGCTTCCAAAATCATGATTGACCGCGCTCGGGCAAATCCGAAAATCGAATTCGTCACTCCTTTTGTCGTCGAAGAGATTTTCTGTCCCAAAGGGCACGTGGAAGGCGCGCGCTTGCGCGATCTCCAGACGAAAGAAATCCGCGAAATCGCCGTGGACGGCATCTTCGTCGCCATCGGCCACGATCCCAACTCCACCGTCTTCAAGGGCAAGCTGGAGATGGACGCCAACGGCTACCTCATCCCGAAACACGGCACCTTGACCTCCGTCCCCGGTGTGTTCGTCGCTGGCGATGTGCAGGACCATCGCTACCGCCAAGCCGTTACCGCCGCGGGCTCCGGCTGCATGGCCGCCCTCGATGCCGAAAAGTTCCTGGAAGAGCACACGGGCTAGTCGCAAGGGATTTACAAAGGCATAATCATACGGCATGCTCCGCGCGACGCTTCTCAAGCTCTCCGAGAGTCCCCGCTTCGCCAAATGGGTCACCTCCAACGGCACAACGCGCCGTATGGCGCGCCGCTTCGTCGCCGGCGAAACGCTTGATGAAGCCATTGAAGCCGCCCGCGCCTGCAACAACGCAGGAATGCTCGCGAGCCTCGATTATCTTGGGGAAAGCTGCTCGACCACAGCCGACGCCCAGCGCGCGCGCGACGCTTACCTGGAAATTTTCGAACGCATTCACAAGGAAAATCTCCACGCCAATGTTTCCTGCAAGCTGACGCAGCTCGGGCTGGATCTCAATGTCGATTTCTGCCAGGGCTTGGTTGTGTCCATCGTGGAGTTAGCCGCAAGGTATGACAATTTTCTCCGCGTGGATATGGAAGGATCGGCGTACACGCAACGCACTCTCGATGTCGTGAAAAACGTGCGCTCGCGAAATCCCGCCATCGGAACGGTCATCCAGGCCTACTTATACCGAAGCGAAACAGACGTACAGGCTTTGCTCGCTTACGGCTGCCGCATCCGCCTCTGCAAGGGCGCGTATAAGGAGCCGCCGGATGTCGCCTATCCTCGGAAAAGAGACACGGACTTCAACTATACCCGCCTCATGAAGATTCTTCTGCCCAGCGGCTTTTACCACGGCATCGCCACGCACGATCCGAGCATGATCGCGCAAACCATTCGCTGGGCCGCCGTTCAGCAAATCTCCAAGGATGATTTCGAATTTCAGATGCTCTACGGTGTGCGCACCGACTTGCAGCGCATGCTCGTGAAAGACGGCTATCGCCTGCGCGTCTACATTCCCTATGGCAACGACTGGTTCCCGTATTTCATGCGCCGCCTTGCCGAACGCCCCGCGAACCTGGGCTTCTTGCTCCGGAATTTCCTCCGCTCGTAGCTTCGCCACGGCCTTACTGCTTCCGGCAAACGGTCACGCCGTCGCGCAGCGGAATCAGAACGGGATACAGCTCCTTAGACGCATACACAAGCTTGTTGAATTCTTGTACGCCGAGCGTCGCGGCGTCGTCCGCAGCCGCAGGACGCGCTGCCTTGCCTGACCACAGCGTATTGTCTGTGATCAACAATCCTCCCCGCTTGAGTTTCGGCAACGCCACGCGGAGCGCATCCGGGTATTGATGCTTGTCCACGTCGTTGAAGATCAGGTCAAATTTTCCCGGAGTTTTCTTCAGCAATTCAAGCGCGTCACCCACTTTAACGTCTATGCGCTTCGCCACTCCCGCCTGCCGAAAGTACTCCCGGGCGCGTTGCGCATTGGCCGCATCCCCGTCGGTGTAATGTACTTTTCCGTTCGGTCCTGCCGCTCGTGCCAGCCATATCGTCGAATAGCCAATCGCCGAACCCATTTCGAAAATACGTTTTGCGCCAGATACTTGCGCAAAAAGCGAGAGCAATCGCGCTACGGCCGGACCAATGATCGGCACGCGGTGCTCCGCAGCATAGGCCTCCATCTCGCTGATGACGGCGTCTCGCTCCGGCAATAGCTCATACAAATATTGCTCGACGTCATCCTGTATATATCCGCTGCGCAAGTTCTCGCTGCGAATCACAAGCTTTCTCCCGGCTTGAGCGCATGAATCCGCAGCCCCGCAATATCCCGCGTTTCGTTGCGGAAATCGTCCACCGTTCCCGTCAAAAACGGAAACGTCAGATAGTGCATGGGGATCACGTGTTTCACCCCCAGCAGCCGGATGGCATGCGCCGCCTCGCGCGGCCCCATGGTGAAGCGATCCCCAATCGGCAGCATCGCCAGTTCAGGCTTATACAACTCTGCGACGAGCTTCATATCTCCGAACAAAGCCGTGTCTCCCGCATGATAAATCGTAAATCCTCCCGGCATTCGAATCACGTAGCCCGCCGGCTCGCCGCCATAAAGCATCACGCCGTTGTCATCAATGGAATTCGAATGAAAGGCATGCGTCATCGTCACTTGAAACTCGCCGACGCTCTGCGATCCTCCCTTACCCATGGGAGAAGTCTCTTTTTCAAATCCTTTGCTCGCGAGCCAAAGATAGGTCTCGAAGATTGCCACGATCTTTGGCTTGTGCTGCTTCGCCAGCGCGAGCAGGTCGCCCAAATGATCCCCGTGCGCATGGGTAAGGAAAATCACATTAAGGCGCTGCACGTCCTTCAGCGCGGCTGGACACAGGGGATTCGTCATCACCCAAGGGTCAATCAGCGCCGTGTGTCCCGACGGCGTCGTCAGCGAAAATGTGCTGTGGCCAAAATACGTAATGCGATTGCCCTTCGTGTCTAGCATCCTTTTGCCCTCTCCCAACTCTTCTGATTTAGAAACGAATGGCTACTTTCCCGGCGTTCCTGTGCCCCCACCGTCGCCTAGCAGCGCGCGAATCGCCTCTTCGTATTGTTCCCGGTTCTTCTCGCCAAGAAAGTGAGCCACTTGCTTCCCATCCTTCGAATAAAAGATGGACACCGGCATCGACCCAGTCCATCCCGCAAGGACGGACTGCCGGAACGCGGGCTCGGCCCCCGGTGTCTTCCGGTAATTGGGAAAGATCGGTTTGTACCGCGCCAGAAACCGTCTCATCAAAATCAAGTCACCATCGTCATCCATGCTTACGCCAACGACTTGCAGCCCCTTCGGCGCGTACTGCTTCGCCAATTCGTTCAACATCGGGTATTCGTCGCGGCAAGGCTCGCACCACGTCGCCCAAAAGTTCACCAGCAACGCCTTTCCGCGATTCTGCTCTACTATCTTCTGGAACCCTTGCGCGTCGATCATTTCAGGATCGTGCGGCGCCTTGGCTTGCGGTGTGGCAAGGGCCGCAAGGCCCGTCCCTGCGGCCAACAACACAACTGCGGCAATAGCAGTCCGTATCTTCATCGGTGTACCTTCCCCCAACATTCTAGCTGCATGCGCGGAAGTTGAGAATCCTCTCCTCGCACAGTACAATCAATCCAGTCGCTTGTTGGCCCCGGCAGGGGCGTGGTATAAGAAAATTCCGCCGGGCGCTTTCTTTCCCCGGAAGTGCTCTCGGCGCGTTGTCCGAGCAAAGGAGATTTGAATGGCTTACGTAATCGCTGAGCCCTGCATCGGCACAAAAGACACCGCCTGCGTGGACGTTTGTCCCGTCGATTGCATCCACCCCCGCAAAGATGAGCCGGAGCATGAAAAGGTCACGCAGCTCTATATCAATCCCACGGAATGCATCGATTGTGGGGCCTGCGTCCCGGTTTGTCCGGTGACCGCCATCTTTGCTTTGGAAGACTTGCCGGAAAAGTGGAACAGCTACACGCCGGTCAACGCGGAGTTCTATACCGCGAAATAACCCGCCTCATCCTTTTTCTAGCAGAGGGTCAAGCTTGGAAAGCGGCACGCTCAGTCGTGCCGCTTTGCTTTTCTCGGCCGTTTGGTTTAGCTTTCCAGCCGCGCCGCTTCCGTACGCCTCGGCCCACCGCTCAGCGTTCGTCTCCGCACGTCCTCAAACGTGGTCGCGAACAGTATCTTCTCGACCGCTCCCTGAACATCCTTCCAAATCTGCTTCAAACCGCAGCTTTCCCCCTCGACGCACACCCCGCCCATGGCTTCGTTGTGCACGCAGCTCGATTCCGCAAACGCCCCATCGACGACCCGCAATACCGCTCCGACAGAAATCTCCTCGGGCGCCCGCGCCAGCGTGTAGCCTCCGCGCACGCCCCGCCGGCTCTCCAGGATCCCCCCGCGCTTCAATTCCAGTAGAATTTGCTCCAAATACTTCAGCGGAATGTGGTGTCTCTGCGCGATTTCGTGGATGGTCACTACTTCGGGGTATTGCAGGCTCAGGTGCAGCACTGCCTGTGTGGCATATTCGCCTTTTGCTGTCACTCGCATCGTCCACTCTTTACCTGGATTAGCCTTTCACACAGGCGAAGGTGTGTCAATCTCCCCGACCGCCTTGCCTGTGCCTTCGGGGCTGGTTCCATGCGTCTAAAAAAAGTGCCCTTTCGCTCATTTTTATCATCTCTTGAATTTGAAATGTAGCGTCGCACGGTATGATGTTTAAGAGCAAAATTGTCCCATGCCAGAACGCTTTCATCTCGTCCTGCTGATTCATGCCCACCAGCCCGTCGGCAATTTCGGCCATGTGCTCGAAAGGGCATACAAAGATTCCTATCTGCCATTTATCGAACTCCTGGAAAAACATCCCGGCGTCCACATGGGCCTTCATTATTCCGGTCCGCTCCTCACCTGGATCGAAGAGCATCGTCCCGAATATTTCACGCGCCTCAAGGCACTCGTCCGCTCCGGGCAAGTCGAACTCATCGGCGGCGGCTTCTACGAACCCATCCTGGTCTCCATCCCCCCCGAAGACCAGCGCGAACAGATCATCCGCCTGGCCGGCTATCTCGAGAAACACTTCGGTCGTCGCCCGACAGGTGCCTGGATCGCCGAGCGCGTTTGGGAGCCGCAACTTCCCTCCGCGCTTGCCGCGGCAAACGTCGGCTACACCCTCGTCGACGACATCCATTTTCTTTCCGCCGGCTTCGAACCCGAGGAGCTCTTTGGTGCCTATATCGCCGAAGACCGCGGCCAGAGCGTCTGGCTCTTCCCCGGCAAGAAAGCGCTCCGCTATTTCATCCCGTTCGGCAAGGTCGAGGAAGTCATCACCTATCTGCGCGATGCCGCGGCCGTGCATCCCAGCGGCATGGCCTCCATGGGCGACGACATGGAAAAATTCGGCGTCTGGCCGGGTACCAACGCCCATTGCTACAAAGACGGCTGGCTCGAAGATTTCTTCGCCGCTCTCGAGAAAAACTCCTCATGGCTGCGCGTTTCGACCCCCGGCGAATACCTTGCCGACCACTCGCCTCTGGGCCGCGCCGATCTTCCCACCGCCTCCTATACCGAAATGATGGAGTGGGTTTTGCCCACGCGCGTCCGTCAGCGCTACCATGCCGTCCAAAAAGAGTTCAGCGCGCGACCCGAGATTCTCTCGTTTCTTCGCGGCGGTTCCTGGCGAGGGTTCTTCCGCAAATATGCCGAATCGAATCTGCTTCACAAGAAAATGTTGCGCGTCTCAGCACGCATCGCTGCCGTGCCCATGCGCCACTCCAGTTCGAAAGCCAGCGATGAGCTCGTCCAGGCGCGCGACATGCTCCTCCGCGCCCAATGCAATGATGCCTACTGGCACGGCATCTTCGGCGGCCTGTACGCTCCGCATCTCCGCACCGAGCTTTGGCGCAATCTCATTCGCGCCGAAGCCATCGCCGACCGTCAATCCGCTGCCACGCTCATTCCGCACGTTGAATTGCTGGACTACGACGCGGACGGCGCGCATGAGCACCTCTTCACGGCGACCGAATATCAAGCGCTGCTGAAACCCACGGACGGCGGAACCATCGCTGCGTTCGATTTTCGCCCCGCTGCGGCCACGCTGATCAATTCCATTCAGCGCAGGCCGGAGGCTTATCATGCGCGCCTGCGGGAAGCCGCGAAAACCGCCGTGGCGGGCGGTGTCGCGTCTATCCACGAACAGACCCTTGTCAAAGAGCCCGGTCTCGAACGTTTTCTCCGCTACGACCGCTGGCCGCGCCACGCATTTCGCGTATTGCTTTTTGACCCCGCCCGCAAGCCATCCGAATATGAAACGCTCGAATTGCAGGAAGACCCGGGATTTGCCGGCGGCGCTTTCCAGGTCAAATCCTCTTCTGCCAACGACGCTCAACTGATTCGTGAAGACGAACTGAAGTTTGCCGCCAAAGCCGGCGCGCTAGCCCCGAGGCTCTCTGTGGCGAAGCGCTTTTCATTCGGTCCTGCCCCGAATGGTTGCGAAGTCGGCTGCGAGATCGGGTTGAAACTGAAGACGTCTCTCGCAAAACCCATCGCCGTCGGCATCGAATCGATCATCAATCTCCTCGCTCCCGGCGAGCCCGACCGCTTTTTTGAAACGCCGAACGGTCCGCAAAATCTTCGTTTCAACGGCACGCTGCCCGGCCCGTTACTTCGCATGGAAGACGGCTGGCAGCGCATTCGCATCACACTCCACGCGCCCGGCGCAAAGGAATTTTGGGTCGCTCCGATTGAAACGGTTTCCGAGTCTGAGGAAGGCTTCGAACGCGTGTACCAAGGCTCCCAGATCCTCGCCATTTGGCATCCGCCGCTTGTGGCCGAGGAGCCGTGGTTCGCCCGCCTCGTCTGGCGAATCGAATCTTTTTAGGGAAGAGTCCCGGAAGGGCGACGAATGATTCTAGGCTGGTGTGACTCTCCCGGTGCCAGGCCTTGAGATCCCGGTAGGGAGGGCTTGCCCGCGCCCGGCCGGCGAAGATCGGCGAACAGCGATCTTCGCCAGCGCTAGCTCTGGTTCACTCAGCGATTAGCAAGTTCTGCGAGAAGGGCCACTCCTCATCCACCCACTGTCCCTCGCACCGAAATCCGGTTCGCTTCCCCATCTCGGCCGCTTCTCCAACCCGGTATTTGTGCGAGCTCTCGGTCCAAATCGATTCATCTTCATCCAGCGATACGCGAAGTCCCGCCGCTGGTATCTCCACGCGTTGCCGGCAGGTCGAGCGTAGATGCATCTCCATGCGCCGCTCAATGGCGTTCCAACGCGCTTCATGACGGTAGCACGCCAGATCGAAATCCCCGCGCAGCTCCCGGTTGATCCTCGCCAGCAAGTTCATGTTAAACGCCGCCGTCACTCCTGCCGGATCGTCATACGCCAGCATTTGAACTTCGGCGCTCTTTTCCAAGTCGGTGCCCAATAGCAACGCATCGCCCTCTCGCAGTATGTTGCGCACGCTCAGCAGGAACTCCTCGCCTGCGTCGCGATCGAAATTCCCAATCGTGCTCCCAAGAAACAACACCAACAAATGATCGCCGTCGGCGCGTCCATCCGCCACCGCCCGCAAACCTTCCAGATACGGCTGTTCGTGTCCGACAATGCTCACTAAATCGATCTGCCCCAGTTCCTTCTCGCACGCAGCCAATGCCGAAGGCGAAATCTCGATAGGGAAGTAAAAGGTTTTCTGCCGCCGCGAAAGCGCTTCCAGAATCCACCGTGTCTTTTTTCCGCTCCCGCTGCCCAGTTCCGCGACGTGAACAGGCGAAGGCAGCCGCCTAACGATCTCGCGTGCATGCTTCTCCAGCAGCCGCGCGTCCGCGCGCGTCAGCCCGTATTCCGGCAGGACGCATATCGTCTCAAACAGCGCCGAGCCTACCTCGTCATACAGATACTTCGACGGCAACTCTCGCTGTCCGCTCTTCGTCAGGCCTTCGCGCACGTCAGCCGCGAACTCGGACACATGTCTTAACGGAAGGGATTGCGTCAGCATGTCATCTCCCAAGGCCCGGGGCTTGTCTTGCCAGTGGCTAGTCTTCCACGCAACGGAATGTTGCGTAGACGTACGGATAGTGCGGCTGGAACCAGTTCCGGAAGGATCGCCGTAACATGCACGCAGCCGTTCTCGGCGACCCTCCCTTCATCACGTAGTGTTTGCCATCGAAGAAATTCGCGGAATAGCCCGGGTAATAGGGCATCGCCACAAATCCACGGAAAGGCGCAAACGGCGTGCGGGTCCATTCCCATCCGTTGCCTACCAAATCTTGAATTCCGAATGCGCTCGCTCCATCCGGATGCGAGCCCGCTGGCGCAGGATCCCACTGCTTGAAATTGAAGTTGCCGTGCCGCGCACCGGGCGCGTCCTCGCCCCAGGGATAGGACCTCTCGTCCCGGCCCTCGTGCGTTCCATAAGCGGCCCGGTGAAATTGCGCCTCGCTCGGCAATGCTCGCCCGAGCCACTTCGCATACGCCGTTGCTTCCGCGTGGCTCACGTAAACCGGCCAATCCAGCGGCAGCCGAATCTCCCCGAACATCGCGCGGTACATCCACAAATTCCCGTCGCGTTTCCAAAACGCCGGGTGCTGCACGCTTTCTTTTTCCTTCCACTCCCAAGCCTCTTTACCCCACAGCAAAGGGTTTTCATACCCGCCCGCTTGGATAAATCGCAAAAAATCCTGATTTGTGACGTTTCCGCTCTCCATCTTAAATTCTGCCACGTCCACTTCATGCGCGCCCAGTTCGTTGTCCCAGCCGAATTCATCGCCGCTGACGTATTTCAGCCCGAGCGTAACCTGCCCCGCCGGAACATCTACCAGACGTGACTTCATCCTCGGGTTCCCGAAGCTCGGCCCAATCGGTCCACGTATTTTTCTTTCGGTTGGCAGCCGGTGCAGCATGTACGACAGCGTTTCCGCATGCATTAACCTGTGCTCGATAGCCACTTCCAACATGGGAATCAGGTGAGGATGCCCCTCTTCCGGATGTGCCAACGCATACCCAATTGCGCGGTCAAGTTCATCTCGCAGCCGCTGGTTATAGCTTTCGACCTCGCCGCGCGCGGGCCAATCGTTTGGCCCGTCGCTCGGTAGTCCACCGCCCACCGGGTCAATTCCGAACGCAAAAAGGTCATCGAACATGCGCTGCACTGTTCGCAAACCGAACGCACGCTGCGCAAGCAAGTTCCAATCAAAGGCTTCGACATGTCCGAGATAAAAAATGATCCGATGTCGCTCAGGAATGGGCCTGTCGTAAATGGCTTCGGCGCGCACAATCCTAAACAAGTCGTCGGTCTGCGAGCGCGCCTCTATCAGGCGGGTGTGAAGGTCGTGCCGTATGCGGACAGCAGTGGCGGTGGCTCCCATGGCATCTCCCCCTTACTTGGATGCGGCTTCTGCGAGAAGGATGCGCCGAAATCCGGCACCGCGGAGGCTGAGTGGAGTACGATATTCCTCCTCTGGGGTGAGGCTGTCAATCGAAATGAATGAGAGACTCGCAGGGCCTTCCGACGCCGCCATTGAATTTCGGGGCGTCAGCTACCACATTAACGATATTCCTGGCCGTGCCATCGTCTCTAATGTTTCTCTAACCATTTCTCGCGGCGAAACCCTGGTCCTCCTTGGCCGCAGCGGCAGCGGCAAAACCACCCTCCTCAAACTCATCAATCGCATGCTCGTCCCTTCAGAAGGACAGGTCCTTGTCGAAGGCCGCTCCACGACCGAAGTCGATCCCATTCGTCTCCGTCGTGGCATCGGCTACGTCATCCAAGAAGCCGGTCTCTTTCCGCATTTCACCATCGCAGAGAACGTTGCCCTCGTTCCCACTCTCGAAAAATGGCCCTCCGCCCGAATCGCCTCCCGCGTCGAAGAACTACTCCATCTAGTAGGCCTCGAACCTGCCGAATTTTCATCTCGGCGTCCCCGCGAACTCTCTGGTGGCCAGCGCCAGCGCGTCGGTGTCGCTCGCGCTCTGGCCGCAGACCCGCCTATCCTTCTGATGGACGAACCATTCGGCGCCCTCGATCCCGTCACTCGCGCTGAACTTCAGCGCGAATTCAGCGCCCTCGCTCGCCGTCTCAACAAGACCATCGTTTTCGTCACGCACGAAATTCGCGAAGCTCTCCAGTTCGCCTCGCGCATCGCCCTTCTCCATGGCGGCCGCCTTGTCGCCCTCGCCCCTCCTCAGGACTTTCTCCGCCTCGATCATTCCGAAGTCCACGCCTTCACCGCCTCCCTCGCCATTCCCAGCGGAGTCTCCGAATGACTCCCTGGAATTTCTTTCTCACTCACCGCTCCGAAATCCTCAGCGCCACGCTAGACCATCTCACCCTCGTCCTCATCGCCATGGCTTTTGCCATCACCATCGCCGTCCCTCTCGGCATGCTCATCGTCGAGCATCGGCATCTCCGCGCCTTCGCGCTTGGAATCGCCAGCGTTTTTCAAACCATTCCGAGCCTCGCGCTCTTCGGCTTCTTAATCCCCATCCCCTTCGTCGGCGGCATCGGCCGCCGCACCGCCATAGTCGCCCTCGTCCTCTACGCTCTTCTCCCCATCCTCCGTAACACCTACGTCGGCCTCACCAGTATCGACCCCGCCATCCTCGACGCTGCCAAAGCCATGGGCATGACCGCAACGCAAATCCTTCTCCGCGTCCGCCTCCCCCTCGCGCTCAGTATCATCCTAGCCGGCATACGAACCGCCACCGTCATCACGATCGGCGTCGCCACCATCGCCGCCGCCATCGGCGCCGGCGGCCTCGGCACCTTCATTTTCCGCGGCGTAGCCATGGTCAGCGACGCCGTTATCCTGGCGGGCGCCATCCCCGCCGCTCTTCTGGCCCTCCTCGCCGACCTGCTCCTCGGCCTGGTCGAACGCCGCATAAAAGTCATCTGACCCTTCCTCTTCTCTGTGTTCTCTGCGCCCTCTGTGTTAAATTGCACATTCCAATGGAACTCTCCACATAACATGCGCCGCCACGCAATCTGCCTCGTTACCCTCCTCTGCTTCTCCTCCGCCTGCCGCAATCCCACGCAACCCCACCTAACCATCGGCTCCAAATTTTTCACCGAGCAAGTCGTCCTCGCCGAACTCCTTGCCCAGCACATCGAGTCTCGCACCCAAATCCACGTGGACCGCAAAACCAATCTCGGCGGCACCCTCCTCGTCCACAAAGCCCTCCTCGCCGGCGATCTCGATCTCTACGTCGAGTACACCGGCACCGCCCTAACCGCCGTCCTCAACGAGTCTCCCGATAACGAGGACGCGGCCGAAATCTACGCTCGCGTAAGCCGCCAGTACTCCCAGCGCTTCAATCTCCAACTCACCGAGCCCCTCGGCTTTGAAAACACCTTCGCCATGGTCATTCGCGGCGACGACGCGCAATCTCTCCATCTCCGCACCATGTCCGACCTCGCCCCCATCGCTCCCAAATGGCGCGCCGGCGTCGGCTACGAATTCCTCGAACGTCCCGACGGCTTCCCCGGCTGGAGCGCACGTTACAATCTCCGCTTCGCCGCTCCTCCCAACGTGATGGACCTCGGCCTCCTCTATCGCGCCCTCGTCGATCATCAAGTCGATATCGTCGCCGGCAATTCCACCGACGGCCTCATCGACTCACTCCATCTCGTCGCTCTCGAAGACGACCTCCACTATTTCCCGCCCTACGATGCCGTCCCCATTGTCCGGCGCTCCGCCCTCGAAAAATTTCCTCAACTCCGCGCCGCCCTCGCTGATCTTCACAACAAACTCACGGCCGCCGACATGCGCCATCTCAACGCCCAAGTCGACGCCGATCAGCTCGACGTCGCCACCGTCGTCCGCGCCTTCCGCGCCGCAAAAAATTTGTAGACCGTAACCTTTTGCCCGCCACACAGCGTCTAATCATCAGCAAGGCAGTTTCTCGGCCCGCGTCACCAAGCTAAGGTTTTAGAAAAGCAACTTTGCTAATGTATTTGGGTTTTATCAGTTGTAAGCTTCACAGGTTCGGCCAGCATCTAGCAGCAAAACTCCCGGCTCAAGCACCACGGATGTACAAATCTTCTCGGAGGCTCGCATGAAGTCACTTCTAGGCGTACTTGCACTCTCGCTCATCTGTTCGGCTCCTGCACTCGCGCAGGAAAAACACGAAGCGCCGCCGCCTCACCCGCCGGCCCACGGTCCCGCACCGGCTAGGGCTAACGCTCATCCCGTCGAAAATCGAAACTATGTCGACAAAGCCGGCCATCCCAACGCCCCTCACGTCCACTCCAACGGCAAATGGATCGGCCATGACACCGGCAAGAACGATCCCCACTATCACGTCGATCATCCCTGGGCCCATGGCCACTTCTCGGGCGGCTTCGGCCCTAGCCACGTCTGGCGCATCGAAGGCGGCAACCGCGAACGCTTCTGGTTCGGCGGCTTCGCCTTCAGCATCTTCCCCGCCGATTACGGCTTCTGCGACGATTGGAACTGGGGCACCGATCAGGTCGTAGTCTACGAGGACCCCGACCACGACGGCCTCTACCTGGCCTACAACGTCCGCCTAGGAACCTACTGCCACGTCGAATACCTCGGCGGCGTATAGTCCGCCCTAGCGCCAGCCGCTTGCCGGCCGCCGCTCGCAACTTCAACTCCGACTGGGGCACGCCACCACGTGCCCCTCTTTTTTTGGCCAACGCGCCCAACTCATTTGTTGGCCGGAAAACTTGTCGGCAGGTTTACCATGAGCTTCGAGGGGCCGTGCCCGTCTTCGGTGGAACCTGCGAATTTCAACTGTCGACTCTCGACTCCTTTTGACTCTGCCGCCCCGCCAACATACAATCCCGCGGGCTCGCAGGAATCGACGCGACCCAACTTCCCAGCTGGGGGCAACCGAATGAAAAATTATTTCTATCTTTTTGCAGCAGGAATTATCTTGTTATTCGCGCAAGCTACGCGCCTCGCAGCGCAAGCGCCGGAAGGCGCCGCACACACCCCGGAGGCCAAAGCTCCGGACAAGTGCGACGCGGCCGCAACAAAAGAAGAATCTTCCGTCACCGATCACACCATCAAGCTCGGCAGCCAAACCATCCCCTACAAAGCCACCGCCAGCACCACCCTCCTCAAAAACGACAAAGGCGACGCCACCGGTCTCCTCTACTCCGTCGCGTACACGCGCAGCGACGTCAAAGATCTCACCACGCGCCCCGTGGCCTTCCTCTACAACGGCGGCCCCGGCTCCGCCACCATGTGGTTGCACATGGGTGCCTTCGGCCCCCGCCGCGCCTGGACTGTCGACGGCAGCTTCACCGCGCCCGCTCCCTACAAACTCGTCGACAACGGCGAAAGCCTCCTCGACAAAACCGATCTCGTCTTCATCGACGCCATGGGCACTGGCTACAGCCATGCCGTCTGCAAAGCCACGGAAAAGGATTTTTACGGCGTCGACGAAGACGTCGAAGCCTTCGCCCAGTTCATCGTTACCTATCTCAGCCGCAACGATCGCTGGAACTCTCCCAAGTTTCTAATTGGCGAAAGTTACGGTACCTTCCGCTCCGCTGCTCTCGGCAACTATTTGCAGCAGCACGACACGGTCCATCTCAACGGCATCGTTCTGATCTCTTCCGTACTCGATCTCTCCACCATCACCTTCCCCACCGGCGATGACCGCTCTTACGTTTACTATCTCCCGAGCTACGCCGCAGTCGCCTGGTATCACAAAGTCCTGAAAGACCGCCCGGCCGATTTGGCCGGCTTGGTCGAAGAAGCCCGCAAGTACGCGCAAGGCGACTATGCTGCCGCGCTTTTCAAGGGCGCCGAACTCTCCGCGGCTGAAAAGGCCGCAGTCGCGAAAAAACTCTCGTATTTCACCGGCCTTAGCGAGGACTATCTCAGCAAAGCCGATCTCCGCGTAAATCTCTCGCAATTCATGGCCGAACTCCAGCGCAGCCGCGGCCTCACCACCGGCCGAATTGACGCTCGCTTCAGCGGTTACACGTTCGACCTCCTCGAGGAAAACGCCCAGGGCGATCCCGAAGGCCCGGCCGTTGGCGGGGCATATACGGCGCTCGTCAATACCTACAATCACGAAGAACTGAAGTTCGGCAAAGACAAGATCTACCACAACACCAGCGGCGGAGGCGGCGGCTGGAATTTTACGCGCCAACAGCGTGGCGGCCGCGGCTTCTTCCCCAGTGGTCCGAACGTCGAAGGCGATCTCGCGCAAGCCATGGTCACCAATCCAAAATTGCTCGTTCAGGTGGAAAACGGCTACTACGATATGGCCACGCCGTTCTTCGCCACCGAATTCACCATGGAACACCTCGGCCTGCCGGCCGACCTCCAGAAAAACGTCAAACTCGACTACTACAACGCCGGCCACATGATGTACCTCCACGACGAGGATCGCGTGAGCCTGCACGACCACATCGCCAGCTTCATCGACCGCGCGACAAAGCCGTAGGGACGGAATTCAGTCCGCCCTCTTCTGTTTGAAAGGAATGAGAGAAGATAACGAAACGAGGTGACGCCGACCGGAAAACCGAGAGACCGCAGCGTTTTCCGTTCAGCGCAAAACCAAAAAGCGGAACTCAGTAAGAAGAACTCTGTAAGGAGAAATCAGGCCAGCTACCGCCGCTTTTGAGCGGCGGCGCCAACGAGAGCCTGATTCTTCTGCTCGGTATAGGCGGCGAATTCTTCGTACGGGCCCTTGAAGTCTTCGATCTTGCCGTCGTGGAAATGCCAGATGCGCGTCGCGACCTCGTCGATCACATCGTGATCGTGAGTCACAAGCAGCACGGTTCCGTCGTAGCGCTGCAAAGCGATGTTCAGCGCGTTGATGGATTCCAGGTCAAGATGGTTCGTCGGTTCATCGAGCACCAGAAAATTCGGCTTCTGCAGCATCAATCGGCAAAAAATCAGCCGCGCCGATTCGCCTCCGGAAAGCGCCCGAGTTGGTTTCAGCGCGTCTTCGCCGCTGAAAAGCATCTGGCCCATGAGGCCGCGCAATTCCTGCTGATTGGCGCTCGGATCAAACTGCCAGAGCCAGTCGATGGCCGTCATGCCCTTGGTGATGGATTCGCCGTGGTCCTGCGCGAAGTAGCCGACGGCGACTTCATGGCCCCACTTGGTTTCGCCGCCATCGATTTTGAACTGGCGGTCTTCGTCCTCGACGAAGCCGGGCGCGTTGAGCACGAGCGATTTGAGCAGAGTCGTTTTTCCGGTTCCGTTGCGGCCCATCAGCGCAATTTTTTCTCCGCGGATCACCGACGCCGAAAAACGCGGAATCACTTTGAGGTCGTCGTAGGATTTTTCGACGCTGCGAATTTCCAGCGGATGTTTGCCGGAGTTTCGCTTCATGTCGAACTTGATGTACGGCCGTTGGATGTTCGACCGTGCCAGTTCGGTGGTTTGCAGCCGCTCGACTTCTTTTTTGCGCGAAGTGGCTTGCGCGGAACGCGTGCCGGCGGAAAAGCGGGCGATGAAATCGTTGAGTTGCGCGATTTTCTTTTCGCGATTCGCGTTTTCCGACTCGATGCGTGCGCGCACCTGAGTTTTTGCCACCACCATGTCGTCGTAGCCGCCGACGTACATGATGATGGTTTCGTAATCGATGTCCGCGGTATGCGTGCAGACGCTGTTGAGGAAATGGCGGTCGTGCGAAATGACGATCAGCACGCCTTCGTATTCGGTCAAATATCGTTGCAGCCAGTGCACGGAATCGAGGTCGAGGTTGTTAGTGGGCTCGTCGAGCAGCAGGGCAGTGGGACTTCCGAATAGTGCTTGCGCAAGAAGTACGCGCACTTTTTGCCCACCTTGCAGTTCGCCCATCTTGCGCTCGTGGAGCGAGCTTTCGATGCCGAGCCCGTCGAGCAGCGTGCCGGCGTCGGCTTCGGCGGTATAGCCGCCTTCTTCACCGACGACGCCTTCGAGTTCGCCGAGGCGCATGCCGTCCGCGTCGGTCAATTCCTCGTGGGGTTTGGCGTAGAGCGCGTCGCGCTCTTCGAGCGCTTTCCAGAGCGAGGCGTTGCCCATGATGACGGTGTCGATCACGCGAAATTGATCGAACGCAAACTGGTCCTGCCGCAGGACGCCCATTTTTTTCGGGCGCGAAATGGAGCCTTTGGTCGGCTCGATTTCGCCGGTCAGGATTTTCATGAATGTGGATTTGCCGGCGCCATTCGGGCCGGTAACGGCGTAGCGGCGCCCGGCCATGAAGGTGCAGGTCACGTCCTCGAACAGGACCCGGGGTCCGAAGCGCATGGAGATGTTATTGACAGTGAGCATAACCCTCCTATTGTAGCGTGAAACTGTTGCGCGCGCTTGTCACAGTTTGTGACAGCCAGTAGATTATTTGCGGATGAAAGAGATGATGAATGCGGCGTGAAAAAGTGATGCAACGAGGATGAGGAACACGCTCCAGAAGGTGGCGACGTCGCTGGCGCTCATTGTGATTGTCGCGATGGGCGTGCGCGTGGGGTTTGCCTGGTATAAGGCTCGGGAAATTCCTTCCGGAGTCTTAGGGACCGTTCCGTTTCAGCAAGAGACGGGGAATATTGCTTATGCCTTGGCGCAGGGTAAGGGGTTCAGCAATGTCTTTCGCACCGAGACGGGGCCAACTGCTTGGCTGGCTCCGGTTTATCCGCTCATTGTGGCGGCGACGTTCAAGTTATTCGGAATTTTCACGGCGCGGGCGTTTTTTGCTTGCGTTGCGCTCAACATAGTTTTTTCTTCGGCGGCTTGCTTGCCGATTTTCTTTGTTGGTAAACGGATTGGCGGATTGGGAGTCGCGGCGGGGGCGGCTTGGCTTTGGGCGGTTTTTCCGAGTGGCGTAATGATGCCGTTTGCATGGATTTGGGATACGTCGCTGTCGGCGTTGCTGGCGGCTTTGATTTTGTGGGCGACGCTGGAATTGGTGGAATCGGAGCGGTGGTTGGACTGGGGCGTGTACGGAGTCTTGTGGGGTCTGGCGCTGATGACGAATCCGGCGCTTGGAGTACTGTTGCCATTTTTGTTGGGTTGGGCGGCGCTTCGTGGACGCGGGGAAAGCAGTTTGCGGTGGAAACGGGTCGCACTGGCGGTTGGTGTGTCGATTTTGTTTTGCTTGCCGTGGACGATTCGGAACTACGGGGCTTTTCATCGGTTCATTCCAGTGCGATCGAATTTGCCGTTTGAATTGTGGCTGGGGAACAACGACATTTTTGATGAGCATGCGCGGGGCGGGCGGAGGTCGATTACTCGGGTGGAAGAGGCGCGGCGATATGCGCAGCTCGGCGAGTCGGCGTACATGACGGAGAAGTGGGAGCTGGCGACTTCGTTTATGAAGTCGCACCCGCGGTTGGAGCTGCAGCTAGTGGGGAGAAAGTTTGTAGCGTTTTGGATGGGGACGGAAGCGCCGGTGAAGAATTTTCGGGAGACGGATTCGTGGTTGATTCGGGGGATTTTTCTTTCCAGTTTTTTGACCGCGGTGGGGGCGTTGTTCGGCGTTGTGGTGTTGTGGGCAGAAAAGAAAAAGATAACGCAGAGACGCGGATTACAGAGAGGCGCAGGGACGGGTGAGAGGATTGATAGTGCGGAGGAAATGGCGAGGACAGCTGTCTTCGCTTTGGCCGTGTTTCCGGTAGTTTTTCCGTGTTTGTATTATTTGACGCATGCGGATTTGCGGTATCGGCACCCGATCGATCCCATTGTTTTGTCGCTTACCGTCGCGGCTCTGGCCGGCGCGTGGAGAGTGGCAACTCGTACGAAACGCGAGGGCGTCGAGGAGTCGAGAAAAAGATAGCGAAACGCAGAGACCCTGAATTCGCAGAGAGAAAAACGGAAGTAAAAGGTATGAGTCTTGCGAATTAGACTGCTGAAGGTTCGGGGATTTCGATGAAGCAGGTTCCCTCCAGTCACTGTCGGGGCTTGGCCACGGTTGCTCGTGTTCCAGACGCTTTGATACAGTGGCCAGTCGCTTGGAAATGTTCAGTTGAAGAGAGAAATGGAGAGTCGCATGGAGATCTCGAAAAGATTGCTGGATATTTTGGCTTGTCCGATTTGCAAGACGCCCGTGACGCTTACGCCGGACAGCCTGGGGTTGAAGTGCGAGACTTGCCGGCGGGTTTATCCGGTGCGGGACGATATTCCGGTGATGTTGCCGGAAGAAGCGAAGATCGAAGAAGCGAAGTAATGAAATAACGAGATAAGGAAGCCGGAAAAGACTACGAATGCCTACCAATATTTCTGAATACCTGCCTCGTTTGAAAAAATTGATTCCGAAATTGCGCGGGAAGCGTATCGGCGTGCTGGGCGATTTGATGCTAGATCGCTATTTGTGGGGGACAGCAACGCGGCTATCGCCGGAGGCGGCGGTGCCAGTGGTGGATTTTGTTTCGCAGAGCGAGTGTTTGGGCGGGGCGGGGAATGTGGCGGCAAATTTGGAGGCGCTGGGGGCACGCGTCGAGATGTTTGGGTCGATTGGGTCGGATGAGGCGGGGCGGGCTTTGCAGAAATGTTTGCGTGCGGAAAATATTGTCGAAAAGGGAGTGATTCCTGATGCTAGGCGAGTGACTACCGTCAAGACGCGGATTATTGCGCGGCATCAGCAGGTTGTGCGCGTCGATCGGGAACGGCGAGAGCCTTTGCGTGCGGAGACGGAAAAGAAGCTCCTTGGTGTTCTGTTCAACGCGCTGAAGAGTCTGGATGCGCTGGTGCTTTCGGATTACGACAAGGGGTTGATCACGGACGATTTTGCCGACCGCGTTTTGAGCGCCGCGCACCAGTTGAAGGTGCCGGTTTTTGTGAAGCCGAAGACTTCGCGATTGTATGCCTATCGCGGGGCTCGGGCGATTGTTTGCAATGCGAAGGAGGCGGGGTTCTTTGTTACACGGTCGCTAGGGGATGAAAAATCGGTGGAAGAGGCGGGGCGCGCGTTGCTGGCGCACTTTGGGTGCAGCGCGGTGGTGATTACGCGGGGCGAAAAGGGGATGAGCGTGATTGAAGAGTCCTCGCCGAGGCATTTGCAGATTCCGGCGACTAGTTTTGAAGTGACTTACGCGCGGGTGGGGCAGAGTGGGGTGGAGCGCGGGGCCACGGGGCGGCAGGTGTTTGATGTGACGGGGGCGGGGGATACGGTTTTGAGTGTGCTTTCGCTGGCGGTGGCGGCGGGGGCGTCGTTGGCGGACGCGGCGCTGTTGGCGAATACGGCGGCGGGTGTGGTGGTGGGGAAGTTGGGGACGGCAAGTGTAAGCCCGGCGGAGTTGGAGCACGCCCTGGAAGATATTCGGCGGTGAGAGGGGCACGATCGATCATGCCCCTACAAGACGCGGGAAGAAAAGAAAACGCGGATCGAGACTACGGCGGTGCCATGCTCAACGATTTACTCTTGGTGTCGATCCAAATGTTGACAACCTTCGTCTTCTGACTTTTTTCGGCGTCGTTGGGATCCGGTAGGGGCGAGAATGGGCTGATTCTCACGCGGACCTCCACTGTGCTACTGCCGGGCCCCGGCGGGTACCTTTTTTTGACGATTTGATAGCTCTTTACAGGGCCATAGTAGCCCGTGGGGCCCCAATCGTCGACGAAGTCCCGAAGCTTGTAGCTGGGGCTGGGTTGCCAGAGTTGATAGGCGCGATTCATGTCGCCAGCTACGACGGCGTCGAAGAAATGCTCTGCAGCTTTTTGCTCCGGGTAAAAGCGGAGCGTGTACCAAACAAAATAGGCGCCCACAAGTACGGCCACCGAAATGACGAACGCCATGACTCTTGAGTATTTGTGGACCTCGGCAGGTGGTTCGAGAAGTGACATTCAGTAGTCTCCTGCCCTGCGAGCGTGGTTACTGGACGGTCTCGCTGCCGCAGTGTCATCCCATTGCACTCAGCAACTGTCAGAATCTTAGCAGAGTCGCCGTGAGCTAGTAAAAGGCTGTGGGAAAGGTGTCGCCGCAAAATGAAAATGTCAGGTTTGTGCAATGTAGAAATGTCCGCTTTCATGGGAGGCCGAGGGGCCCACGGAATCGGAGCGAATCACTTTGAGCCAGCGGCGGATGCTGCTGTACCTGCGCGAACGCGGAGATAGATTTGCAATTCAGCGTCGTAATTATACGCCGAGCCAAAGAAAGCATTAACTAGGACGTCTGCGATTAGCCTTCAAGGGCGCCGGCGGAGCCTGCCGGTAGTTCGATGGCGTATTTGGTGCGGGCTTTTTCGGCGTGTTGTTCCAGGGCTAGTTCGATGAGCTTGTCGATGAGCTGGGTGAAGGGGATGCCGCTGGCTTCCCAGAGTTTGGGGTACATGCTGATGGAAGTGAAGCCGGGGATGGTATTCACTTCGTTGAGATAGATTTTGCTGCCCTCTTTTCCGAGGAAAAAATCGACGCGGGCCATGCCGCTGAGTTCGAGGGCGCGAAACGCCAGGACGGCGAGGTGTTGGAATTTTTTTACTTGTGCGGGCTTGAGGTCGGCGGGGATGAGAAGTTTTGTGCCTTCTTCGAGATATTTCGCGGCGTAATCGTAGAACTCGCGATGGGGCACGATTTCGCCGGGAATGCTGGCTTGCGGATCGTGATTGCCCAGGACAGAGAGTTCAATTTCGCGGGCGTTGACGGCGCGCTCGACGAGAATTTTCATAGCGAACTCGGAGGCGAGATTCAGCGCGGGAGCAAGTTCCTGGCGCGAGTGGACTTTGGTCATGCCGACGCTCGAGCCGAGCGTGGCGGGTTTTACGAACAGCGGATACGGAAATTCTTTTTCGATTTGATGAATGACGATGTTTTCGTTGCGTTCCCAATCGTGGCGATGGATGCAAAGCCAGGGGACGACGGGAATTTTTGCGGAGTGCAGCAATTTTTTCGCGACGTCTTTGTCCATGGCGACTGCGGAGCCTAAGACGCCTGCGCCAACGAACGGGAGACCCGCGAGGTCGAGTAGCCCTTGGATGGTGCCGTCTTCGCCGAAGGTGCCGTGCATGACGGGGAAGACGACGTCGATGCGCTGGCCGCCGCCGCTGCCGTCGAGGCGGACAAGGGCGGCGTCGGTGGGATCGGCGCTCATGGTGACCCGCTGGCCGGTGCGGAGAACTTCAGGGAGCATTTTTTGCGCGCTGGTGCCGATGAGCCAGTGGCCTTCTTTGGTGATGCCGATGGGGACGACCTCGTATTTGTCGGGGTCGATGCCGCGAATGACCGAGGCGGCGGAGGCCAGAGAGACTTCGTGTTCGCCGGAGCGGCCGCCGAAGAGGACGCCGATGCGGAGTCGTTTTTTGTCAGGGCTCATGGGAATGGTTGGTTTTATGGGCTTGGCGCCAGTTCTTAGTTATAGGGGAAAGATGGGGAGTTGTCGCGGGAGAAGTGGCAGGCGCGTGCCGGAGTAACAACGGAGATTAGGCGAAAGTTTCCATCAAAAAATATGGGGCGGGCGACGGAACCTTCTTCAAATTGCTTCGTCTACAGGGGTGCGGGAATGTGGCAGGAGGTTCCGTGTCTTCACAAATCTCTTCTCAAGCTTCATCTCAAAGTGGGAATGGTGGAACGCCATTTTTGGAGAATTTGCGGCGGGATGTGCGGTATGCGGTGCGGACGCTTCTGAGGGATGCGGGATTTGCGGCGTTTGCGATTTTAATTGTGGGGCTGGGCGTTGGAGCTAGTTGCACGGTTTTTAGCGTGGTGAACACGCTGCTTCTTCGGCCGCTGCCGTTTCGCGATCCGGGGCGGCTGGTGTGGATCGCCAATCACCAGGACGAGACGAACGATATGTCCGGAAAAACCTCGCAGACCGACTATTTGTTGGATATGCGCGCGAGGAACCAGTCGTTCGAGGATCTGGCGGCATACTATGCGTTTTATGGACTAGGGGACGCGAAGATGATTGGGGATGGACAGCCGGAGAGGCTGACGAGCGTTCCGGTGACGCAGAATTTTTTCCCGATGCTGGGCGTGGAGCCGCAAATTGGGAGGCAGTTTACGGCGGAAGAGTGTAAACAGAACGGGCCTCGCGTGACGATGCTGAGCGATGGGTTGTGGAGGAGAAAATTTGCGGCGGACCCGAACATTGTGGGACGAGCGCTGTCGTTTGATGGCGGGCCGGTGAAAGTGGTGGGTGTGCTGCCGGCGACGTTTGATTTTTCTACGATTTTTACGCCGGGGAGCCGCGTGGATATGTTTGAGCCGCTCCCGCTGTCGCCGGAAATAAACAGGCAGGGGAATACGGTGGCTATTATTGGGCGGCTCAAGCCGGGCGTGAGCGTGGAAAGTGCGCGGGTGGAAACGGCGGTGCTGGGGAAGTTGTTGATGGCGGCGCACAAAGAGAGAAATGATTTTGAGCCGAAAGTTTCCGGGTTGGCGCAGCACGTGAGCGGGCAGTTGAGGCCGACGCTGCTGGTGCTGGCGTGCGCAGTGGGCGTGGTGATGTTGATTGTGTGCGCGAATCTTTCGAATTTGTTGCTGGCGCGCGGAGCAGGGAGGCAAAAGGAAATTGCGATTCGCGCGGCGATGGGAGCGGGGCGCGGGCGGTTGATCGGGCAGATGCTGACGGAGAGCGTGGTGCTCTCGTGCTGCGGAGCGGCGGTGGGTTTGTTGCTGGCCTTTATCGGGACGCGCGCGCTGGCGCATTTGACGTCGGTGAGCATTCCGCTGCTGAGCGATGTGCGGATCGATGCACGGGTGTTGGGATTTACGTTGGTGGCGGCGCTGCTGACGGGATTGCTTTTTGGGTTGGTGCCGGCGCTGCAAGCGCAGGATTTGAAATTGCACGACACGCTGAAGGATTCGAACCGCGGGTCGAGCCAAGGGCGCGGGCACGCATGGATTCGCGGGGCGCTGGTGGTGTCGGAAATTGGGCTGGCGTGCGTGCTTCTGGTGGGTGCGGGACTTTTGATACGGAGTTTTTTGCGCGTGCTGGATGTGAATATGGGGTTTCGACCGGAACGAGCGGCAGCGCTGCGGATCGATCCGAACTCTTCGTACAAAACGCAGGAGCAGAAGAATAGTTACTTCACGGAAGCGCTGCATCGGGTGATGGATATACCCGGAATTGAAGGCGCAGGGCTTTCGGATTCGCTGCCGCTGGGACATAACCGGAGTTGGGGTGTCGCTGCGAAGGGGGTGGTGTATACGCCGCAAGACTATCCGGGCGGGTTTCCGCGCATTATCAGCGACGGGTATTTTCGCGCGATGGGGATTCCCTTGCAGAAGGGGCGCGATTTTACGGAGCGGGACACGAAGGGCGCGCTGAACGTGATCATTATCAACGAGACGCTGGCAAAGAATTTGTGGCCTGGACAGGATCCTATAGGAAAAATTGTGCGCGCGGATGATCCGGAACGCACGGTAGTGGGTGTCGTCGGCGATGTGCATCACATGGCGCTGGAAGAAGCGTCAGGCAACGAGTTTTACATTCCGATGAGGCAGACGCAGGATTACGGGACTGTGGATTTGGTGGTGCGGACCTCGATGCCAACGGCGGAGCTGGCGTCGAGGCTTCGAGAGGCGCTACGGCCGATCGAACCGGATTTGCCGACGGCGAATATGCGTACGCTGCAAACGATGGTGGATCGCGCGGTGTCGCCGCGGCGGTTTGTGGTATGGCTGCTCGGCGGATTTGCGGGATTTGCGCTGGTGCTGGCTTCGCTGGGGATTTATGCGGTGATTTCGTATTCGGTGAGCCAGCGTACGCAGGAGATTGGAATTCGGATGGCGCTGGGGGCGTCGGCGGAGATGCTGCAGAGGAGCATTTTGCTGCAGACGCTGGGGTTGGCGGGGATAGGGATGGTAGTGGGTGTGGTGGCGTCGTGGGCGCTGGCGCGGACGTTGAGCGGGCTTTTGTTTGGAGTGACGTCGAGCGATCCGGCGACGTTTGCGGGGATGCTGGTGATCTTGACGGGAGTGACGGCGTTGGCTGGATACTTGCCGGCGCGGCGAGCTTCGCGAATCGATCCGATGGAGGCGCTGCGGATTAGTTGAGAATTACGTTGCGCGCGCGGAGCTGGATTTATTTTGAGGGAGCACGGCCAGGTTTCTGACTACATGCCTTCGTAGTTGGGGCCACCGCCGCCTTCGGGGACGACCCAATCGATAATTTGGTAGGGGTCGGCTATGTCGCAGGTTTTGCAGTGGACGCAGTTGGCGGCGTTGATTTTCAGTTTGAGGGCGCCGGTTGGCTCCTTCGCCATTTCGTAGACAGCCGCAGGACAAAAATACTGACAGGGGTTGCCGTATTCCTCCACACATTTTGTGGAGCAGACATTGGTGTCGGCGACGTGGAGATGGCAGGGCTGGTCTTCTTCGTGACGCGTGCCGGAGTGGTAGACGTCGGTGAGCCGATCGAAGGTGAGCTTGCCGTCGCCTTTGAAGCGCTCGGGGGCGGGGCGGCCGTTAATTTTTTGGTAGTGTTTGTAGCCAGCCTCGGCGTGCATGGGGTCGATGAGGCCGCGGCCGCCGGTGATTTGTTGAAAGGCGGTGTGCATGAATCCACCGAGCATGCCGTGCTGGAAGGATTGGTGGAAATTGCGGACTTGCCAGAGTTCCTTCTTGATGTAGCTTTGCTCGATTTTTTGGGGAAAGGCGGACAGGGTTTTGGCGGTGGCGTCGCCTGTTTTGAGGGACTCGAAAATTGTTTCCGCGGCCAGCATGCCGCTCTTCATGGCCATATGAATGCCTTTGAGGCGCTGCGAGTCGAGAAAGCTGCCGGAGTCGCCGATGATGAGAGCGCCGTCGACGTAGGTGCGGGGCATGGCGTACCAGCCGCCGTAGGGGAGGGATTTTGCGCCGTAGCGGACGAGTTTGCCGCCTTCGAGAATTCTTTTGAGGAACGGGTGCGTCTTCCAGGTTTGAAAGGCAGCGTGGGGATCGAATTGGGGATTGGCGTATTCGAGCGCGAGGACGAGGCCGATGGAGAGGCGGTTGTTGGAGAGGCCATAAATCCAGCCGCCGCCATACATGCTGGTGGGGACGGGCCAGCCTAGCGTATGGGCGACGTAGCCGGGTGGAATGCGGTCCGGTTGGACGTCCCAGAGTTCCTTGATGCCGATGCCGTAGGATTGCGGATTGATGTTGTCGAGTTTTTTCGTGGCGACCAGATCTTTGGTGAGCGAGCCGCGCGGGCCTTCGGCGAGGACGGTGACTTTGGCGCGGAGCTCGTAGCCGGGAGTGAAGTTGTCTTTGGGCTTGCCGTTTTTGTCGAGGCCTTTGTCTTCAGTGATGACGCCGGCTATGCCTTCGCCTTCGTAGATGAGTTGCGCGCCGCCAAATTCTTTGAAGACGTTGACACCAGCGGCTTCGACCAGGCCACCTAGCCATTTCGTGATTTTGTTGAGAGAGACGACGTAGTTGCCTTTGTTCTGGAACGGGGGTGGAGTGATGGGAAAACGGAAGGAGGAGTTTTTGGTGAACAGGAGCGCGGCGGAATCAGTGACGGGAGTGTCGAGGGGGGCGGATTTTTCGAAGTCGGGGACTAGTTCAGCGAGGGCTTTGGGATTCATTATGGCGCCGGAGAGTTGGTGGGCGCCAATTTCGCGGCCTTTTTCTAGGACATAAATATTTTCTGCAGAGAGTTGAGGCTTGGCGCCGTAGTCGTTGTGTTTTTTGATGAGATTGGCGAGATGCAGGGCGCAGGAGAGGCCGGCGGGGCCTGCGCCGACAATCAGGACGTCGGCTTCGAGCTGTTCGCGTTGGACAGTCATGGCGTGTGTAATCTTAGCAAAGCTCTCTTGTTTTCAGCGGAGCTTCTGGATTTCGTCCATCGTTATGCCCAATTGCCGGAGGATGTTTTTAGCGGAGGCTCTTGACTTCGCACCGCGAATGCCTGGGAAGGGCTGCCCCCGGGGGTCTTCTTGTTTTGTGTGAGTTGTGTAAGTGTTCATTCCAAAGAGCTTATCAACAGGAATCTGCACCAAGATTGTGCAGATTTCGCAAGACCTGCGAACAAGGGACTTAGGCTAGAAGTTGGCCGGAAAAGCAAAAACGCCAACCGAAGAGGCGTTCGAAGACCGGTGGTTTGTATTACGCATAAATTTCGATACATCAAGCTCCTTCTTATCAAGGAAGAAACAAGAGGGGCTAGTGGGCGCTACAGCGTTCGACGTAGACTCTCTTTATGACGTTCACTAAGCGACTTCGCGAGGGAATACGTCGCGGAGAAATCACTTGCAGTGTGCGAATCTGGATGCATCCCCGCGTCCGAGCAGGCGCGCGATACCGAATGGAGGAAGGCGAGATTCAGGTCGATTCGATTCAACCGATAGGTTTTCCAGATATTACTCCTGAACTGGCGCGCGAGTCTGGATTCCTTGGCGTTCTGGACCTTCTCAAGGTCGCGAAACATGGTCGAGGCGAGAATATTTATTTAATCCGGTTCCACTACGTGCGACCGGGCGCCAGGCGAATGGGTCAGCGTAGGTCTGATTAGAACGTCGAATGGATTTTGTGTGGTTCTTTCCTGGTTTCCGGAGCCAGCCTGAGCGGCAAGGCGATATCGCGACAAACAGACCAATCTGTTACACGAGTGTCCACAACGGGACAGACACGAATCTCGACCGCGTCTAGCATGTGCTGAGGTGTTCACATGCGACCTCAACTGCAGAAGAAGTTGGCCCGAGCAAACAGAATCGATGGGTCTATCGTTCTATATCGCTCGGCAGCGAGAAGTCAGCTCAAAGCGCTGAGGCCGCTCAGCTGTGGCGAGCCGTGGTGGAATATGGTCTTCCGGGTCCCGCTCTTTCTCCGGACATTGCTTCGTCTTGTTTTTGTCTGTCCTCATTGGCATAAAGGTCCTCCGGTAACGCTGCGCGAGTCAATCCCAACTGACCTTTCCGGATGCCGACCTGTCTGTGGGCGAGGAAGCTACATCACTTGTTTGGATTGCGGTCAAAAATTCGCTTACAACCACAGGACCGGCCACCTCGAAGATTTCTGGGGCGTCCATGACGCAGAAGCACTGGCAGGAGTTCGGCGGAGACTTGAGGGATTCTTTTCGCCTCTCCGAGGTCTCGCTGCGAGAGGCTGGAGGTTGAATCTAAGGACTCCGATGAGTCAGCGTGTCAGGTCCGTGCATCGCCTCGGAGTTTTGACGAAGGGCCAATAGAGTAAGTCCCGACGATAGATTGCCAGTGAAATGGGTACCTTGGTCAGAGTTGGAACAAACGCAGATCCGATCAAAAAACATACCGGGGGCAAGATGTTTAAGAAATGTGACGATTCGAGCTTCGCCTTTCTTGCCGTCTTCGGTCAGTGCCTTCTGATTAACGCAGCCCTTACCGGCACTGAAATTTAGAATCCTCTGCGAAAGCTAAGGGCCGCAAACCCCATGTTCCCGGCCCGATTCCTTTTAGTGATCGTGATCCTTACCGAACTCATGGACTTTGTGGTGCTGGCGAAAGTGGCCATCTTCGCCATATTCCCAAACGTCGCCAGTTCGGGCATCGAAGAATGCGTGGTTACCCCCGCTATAAGAGAATTGGACACCGGCGTACTTTCCCTCTGCCAAGGCGGGCTGAGGTTGAAATAATGGTTTCATTACGATTATCGCAAGAAGCAAAGCGATGATTGTGAGGATCGTCTTCGTGTAAAGGTCGATGCGCATGTAGCTCCTCCTAGTTTCCGCATATTGCAGGATTTCTCGAATTCAGCACTTTTTGGCCCATAGCACCAAATCGTTGTAAGAACGGGTAGGGGGCTGACCGTCGGCTCAACCCGCTTTCATTTCCGAATCGCAGCGCGCTCCTGGGGGAACGCACGCCACGGTGGAAGTGCCCCTTCGTGTCTTCATATACCAAACACCTATTACTGAAACTGTTCAATTTTGCACACCTGGCAAGCGCACGGCCTAGCTATCCCACTTCAACTCATCTGGTTGCCGCCGTAATCGGAAACTGACCCAATACCCAGGGGAAGGACACGGAAGCCCTTCCATGGGACGCCCGGGAGTGGTTAGGGGGATTTGGATTTTTCGAGGGCTTCGGTTAGGACGGGCATGATTAGGAAGATGTCGGCGACTACGCCGTAGTCGGCGATTTCAAAGATGGCGTTGGCGTCTTTGTTGATGGCGACGATGGTGCAGGCGCCTTTCATGCCGACAAGGTGCTGGATGGCGACGATGATGCCAAGGGCGAGGTAGAACTTGGGCTACACAACAACAATAGGCAGCTAGCCGTTTTCGACGCGCGCCTTTATATCCGAGTACGACGCATCGATGAGCCTGCTTAGCGCTGCGGCGTTTATGGCCGTTCCCGGTCTGAGCTTCACATGACGCATGAACTTACCGGTGCCTTGCAACAAGCGAGCCGGATCCGGCAGTGCAGCGCCGTGAAAAAAACCAACGTTTACGTGCGAGGTGAATACATTCACATAGCCGAAGGCCGCATCTCCCAAACATACAACCGGACAGCCGTCATGCAAGAGCTCCCGGACTTCGTCCCCGCACTTTCGCATGACCCGAAACCACCGAAGCGCAATGGCTCCTAATTCACCTGCATGCGCTTTCATCCACGCATCGATGGCGGGATCTCGCTCGACCGCGCCGTTGAACCGCAGCAAATCCGTTCTCATCGCCGTGGTTAAGAGGATTTGGATTTTTCGAGGGCTTCGGTTAGGGCGGGCATGATCTCGAAGATGTCGCCGACTACGCCGTAGTCGGCGATTTCGAAGATGGGGGCGTTGGAATCTTTGTTGATGGCGACGATGGTGCGGGCGCCTTTCATGCCGACGACATGCTGGATGGCGCCGCTGATGCCCAGGGCGAGGTAGAGCTTGGGGGCGACGGTTTGGCCGGAGCTGCCGATTTGGCGCTCCATGGGGAGCCAGCCTTCGTCGCAGATGGGGCGGGATGCAGCGATTTCTCCGCCGAGGGCTTTGGCGAGGGCTTCGGCTTGGGGAATATTTTCGGGAGCTTTAATGCCGCGGCCGATGGAAACGATGATGGGCGCTTGCGTGAGGTCGACGGCGGATTTGGCTTCTTTGAAGACGTCGAGGGGCTTGGTGCGGATTTGATCGGGGCTTAGCGTTACTGGGGATGCGCTTATTGGGGCTTTGCCCGTCGGATGCGCGGCTAGGAGATCGGCGCGGAAAGCTCCGGATTGGAAGGAAGCGAACCACGGGGCGGCGCCTTGGAAGGTGACGTCGGCGGCGGTTTTGCCCTGGAACATTTGGCGAACGAAGGTGAGTTTGTCGGATTCGCGGCGGTAGGCGATGCAGTCGCCGATCATGCCTTTGCCTAGGCTGGCGGCCAGTTTGGGGGCGAAGTCGCGGACTTGGTAGGTGTGGGGGAAGAGGACGAGATCGGGTTTCCGGGCGGCGATTACTTGGGCGAGGGCAAGGCAATAGGCATCGGGCGTGTAGGCTTCCAGTAGATCGTGTTCGATGGTGAGAACTTCGGCTACGTTTTTGGTCGCTAGTTCGTCGGCGAAGGTGTTGAGGCCTTTGCCGATGACGGCGGCACTGATGGTGCTGGAGGTGTCCGAGGCGATTTGCTGGGCGGCGACGAGAGTTTCGAAGCTGGCGTTGTTCCACTTGCCTTGGCGGAGTTCGGTGACGACCAGGATTTTCATGTTAGATGACCCGCGCTTCGAACTGGAGTTTTTCGACTAGCTTGGCGGCGACTTCTTTTGCTGTACCGGTTAGAAATTCGGTTTTTTTGGTTTTTGTGGGGACGTAAATTTTTTCGATTTTTTGCGTGGGTTCGTGCTGGATGCCGAGTGATTCGCGCGTAATGGTGGAGATATCTTTTTTCTTGGCTGCCATTATGCCTTTTAGGGTGGCGTAGCGGACTTTGTTGATGCCTGATTGAATCGAAAGAACCGCGGGCAGCGGGCACTCGATGTGCTGGAACCAGCCGGCTTCCAGTTCGCGCTTGAGTTTCACTTTGTCGCCGGCGACTTCGATCTGCATGATGATGGTGGCGTGAGGGAGATCGGAAAGCGCGGCGATGAGGACGCCGGTTTGGCCGAAGCCGTGGTCGTCACTTTGGAGGCCGGTGAGGACGAGGTCGACCTTTTCTTTTTTGATGGCGGCGGCCAACGCTTTTGCGGAGCCGAGGGGATCTAGCTGGGCGAAATTGTCGTCAGCGATGTGGATGCCGCGATCAGCGCCTTTTGCCAAGGCTTCTTTGATGGTCTGTTTTACCCGTTCGGGGCCCATGGAAAGGGCAATGACTTCGCCACCATGTTTTTCCTTGAGGCGGAGGGCTTCCTCGAGAGCGTAGCTGTCGGGCTCATTCATTTCGAAGCCGATGTCGGATTCCTTGATCCAGTTTCCGGCGATCGAGAGCGGGGCGTCTTTCGCGGGAACCTGTTTGATGCAGACGATGATGTTCACGAGGTTTTTCCTTGCAAGTCTTTCGTTGAGCTTTGTGGAATCATTGTACCAACTTACGATTGTTAGTTACTAACGATATTGATCGGCTCGGGCCTGCGTACGCCGGTGGTGGTCTAAAGACCGGCCACTGCGACTTCTTATTGGCCGCTCCAGCGTTTGAAAATCAGGGCGGCGTTTGTGCCGCCGAAGCCGAACGAGTTTGAGAGCGCGTATTCTACCGAGGCTTTGCGGGCAGTATTGGGGACGTAATCGAGGTCGCACTCGGGATCCGGGGTTTCCAGATTTATCGTGGGCGGTAGAATTTGATCGCGTAAGGCGAGGACGCTGATGCCGGCTTCGAGGCCGCCGGCGCCGCCGAGGAGATGGCCGGTCATGGATTTTGTAGAGCTGACAGGGACATTTCTTGCATTGTCGCCAAAGACCCGCTTGAGGGCGCGAGTTTCGATCACGTCGCCAAGCGGCGTGGAAGTTCCGTGGGCATTCACGTAGCCGATATCTTGGGGCGTGAGTTTGGCGTCCTTGATGGCGGCTTTCATGACTCGGTAGGCGCCGTCTCCGTCAGAAGCGGGTTGCGTAATGTGGTAGGCGTCGCCGGACATGCCATAGCCAACGATTTCGGCGAGGATGGGAGCTCCGCGTTTTTGCGCGTGTTCGAGCGATTCGAGGATCAGAATACCGGCGCCTTCGCCGACGACGAAGCCGTCGCGGCCCGAGTCGAACGGGCGACTGGCATGAGCGGGATCGTCATTGCGGGTGGAAAGAGCCTTCATCGAAGCGAAACCGCCTATGCCCATCGGAGTGATGGTAGCTTCCGTGCCGCCGCAGATCATCATGTCGGCCGCGCCACGCTCGATGATTTTGAAGGAATCGCCGATGGCGTGGGCGGAGGCGGAGCAGGCAGTGGCAGTGGCGGAATTCGGGCCCTTAGCGCCGTAACGAATAGAAATGTGACCGGAAGCGAGATTGACGATCGCGGAAGGAATGAAAAAGGGAGAAATTCTGCTGGGGCCGCCGTCGACCAATTTCCTGTGCTCGCGCTCGATGATATCGAAACCGCCAATGCCGGAGGAAACGTAGACGCCAACTTCGTTGAGATCTGAATCCTCGGGCTCCCAGTTCGCGGATTTTACGGCGAAGTCCGCGCCGGCGAGAGCTACCTGGATGAAACGGCCCATTTTTTTCAGTTCTTTTTTCTCGATCCAGAGGAAAGGATCGAAGTTTTTAATTTCGCCGGCGATTTTGCAATCGAAGCCGGTGGTATCAAACTGCGTGATCGTGCCGACACCACTCTTGCCGGCGACGAGGTTCTTCCACGATTCCTCCGTGCCGATGCCCAGCGCGCAGACCAATCCAACACCCGTAACGACTACCCGGCGAGTCAACTCTGTAATGCTCCCTGTTGAGGTGATAATTTCGTGGCTTACTTTCCCTTGGCGTGTTTATCGATGTACTCAACGGCGTCTTTCACCGTGGTCATCTTCTCGGCGTCTTCGTCGGGAACTTCGATGCCGAAAGCTTCCTCGAACGCCATGACTAATTCGACCTGGTCGAGAGAATCCGCACCGAGGTCGTCCACGAAGGACGCTGTCGGCGTCACTTCGGCTTCGTCGACGCCGAGCTGCTCGACGATAATTTGTTTTACGCGCTCTTCCACACTGGCCATTCCGGTGTCCTCCGCGATTTGCTATTGCTTATTGTGCATCGACGTACACTAACAGCTTATCGGCCCCAATGTCGTGCTACGGACTCGAAAATCGTCTATCAGGCAACCTGCCCATTCTAGTCATGGGATTGGGCAAGGTCAACTTTTCGGTCCTATCTGCCCCGTTTCTCTAGCACCTCTTCAATGGCTACCGTCAATTCAATTTGATCCAGGGAGTCGCCGCATTCTCGCATCGCTTGAACCTTCTCCTCAGTCGTGTCCGAGTGTTTTGCGACGATTTGCCTTAAACGCGGCCAGTCAGGAATCAGCACGAGATCCCTATGTTCGCTCATTTCAAAACCTTACGTTTAGACTCTCGGTTCAAGCCAAATATAGCCCTCCGTTAACATCAAGGACGTGGCCGGTGATGTAGCCGGCTTCGTCGCTTGCCAAGAAAACGATTGCGGAGGCCACGTCGCGGGCTGAGCCCATGCGTCCCAGGGGTATGCGGTTTTTTAGTTCGTCTTTTACTTTGTCGGGGAGGACGTCGGTCATGGGTGTGGCGATGAAGCCTGGGGCCACGGCGTTTACGGTGATGTTGCGCGAGGCGATTTCTATGGCGATGGCTTTGGTTAGGCCTACGAGGCCGGCTTTGGCGGCGACGTAGTTGGCTTGCCCGGCGTTGCCCATTTGGGCGACTACGCTGGCGATGTTGATGATGCGGCCGGCGCGGGCTCGCATCATCGTCGAGAGGGCTTGTTGGATGCAGAGGTGGGCGCCGGTGAGGTTGGTGCGGAGGACGGCATCCCAGTCTTCTAGCCTCATGCGGAGGGCGAGGCCGTCGCGGGTGATGGCGGCGTTGTTCACTAGAATGTCGAGGCGGGCGAATTTTTCGAGTAGTTGCTTGAAGCCGGATCTGATCTGGTCAGGGTCGGCTACGTCCATTTTTATGCCGATGGCTTCGCCGCCGGCCGCCAGGATGTCGGTGACGAGCGTCGTGAGCTTTTCTTCGTTGCGGGCGGCGACGGCAACCTTTGCGCCTGCTTGGGCCAGGGCAAGCGCGGTTTCGCGGCCTATGCCTTGGCTCGCGCCGGTGACCAGGGCTACTTTGTCTTTTAGGCTGAACATCTCAGTTTTTCCTGTGCTCAACTTTCATCAGGTTATTGGGTTGAAGTCTTAACCCAAGACCCACCTTCAAAAGCCGAGGGCGGGGCACCCATCCTGCGGTTACCTGGGCCATTTGGATACATCCAGCAAACTCTTCCGGCTGCTCGCAACGGCGACAGGCTGAAAGCCTGTCCTACTTACGCCGCGTCCGAACGGGCGCCGGCGATTTTTTCCACCGTGGCGGCTAAACTTTTTTCGTCTTCTACGTTGAGCGTGGCGGCGGAGCGCTCGATTTGGCGGAGGAGGCCGGTTAGGACGCGGCCTGGGCCTACTTCCACGAAAGTGTTCACGCCTTCGTCGATCAGGAGGCGGATGGATTCTTCCCAGCGGACGGGCATCGTGACTTGGCGGATCAGGGCTTCGCGGGCTTCGTCGCCGGTGGAGATGGTGTCGGCGTCGACGTTGGTTACTAGCGGCACGGACAAATTTGAGAAGCTCGTGTGCTTTAAGTCTTCGGCGAGGCGCTCTTGCGCGGGTTGCATTAGCGCGGAGTGGAACGGAGCGGAGACGGCAAGAATGACGGCGCGCTTGGCTCCGAGTTGCGAAGCGATCTCCACGGCGCGCTTCACGGCGGCGGCGTGGCCGGAGATTACTGTTTGATCGGGGGAGTTTAGATTTGCAGCGGAGCAGATTTCGCCGTTCGAGGCACGTTTGCAGGCGTCGGCTACTACTGCGGGCGACAAGCCCATGATGGCCGCCATGGCGCCTACGCCTGCGGGGACGGCTTCCTGCATGTATGTGCCGCGTTTGCGGACGAGTTGGACCGCGTCGCAGAACTTCAAGCCGCCTGCGGCAACAAGGGCGGAGTATTCGCCGAGACTGTGGCCTGCCACAAAATCGGGAGTGAGGCCTTTTTCCGCGAGGACGCGATGGACGGCAACCGAGCAGGTCAGGATGGCTGGTTGCGTGTTGGCGGTGAGCTTCAGCTCGTCTTCGGTGCCTTCCAAGCAAATCTTGGAAATGGAAAAGCCGAGGGCACTGTCGGCCTCTTCGAAGACGGCGCGGGCTGCGGGATATTTTTCGGCTAGCTCTTTGCCCATGCCAGGGTACTGCGAGGCTTGGCCTGGAAATACGAATGCTACTTTGCCCATCGTTAATTCCTCTCCTGAGCCGTCATGCTAGAACGCTCGCGGCCGAGAGCTCTTGTTCGATTTTTTCATTGATGCGCGCGCGGGACAGGCCCGCCGCCACGCGGATGGCGTTTTTGACGGCTTTGGCGTTCGAACGGCCGTGGCCGATGACGCAAACACCGCGCACGCCTAACAGCGGCGCACCGCCGTACTCCGTGTAATCGATTGTTTTCTTCAAACCCTTCAAGGCTCCACGCGAAAAAAGAAAACCGACCTGGGACGCCAGCGAGCTTTGGATCGACTTTTTCAGCAGGCCGAAAATCTGGACGGCGAGGCCTTCGCAGATTTTCAAGGCGATATTGCCGACGAAACCATCGCTCACGATCACGTCCACGTTTCCCGAGAAAAGATCTCCGCCTTCGACATTGCCCACGAAATGGACTGGGCTCTTTTTCAGACGCGTATAAACCTCGCGGGTAAGTTCATTGCCCTTCATCTCTTCCTCGCCGACAGAGAGCAAGCCGACGCGTGGGCGGCGGTTTCCGAAGGTGGCGCGATAATAGATTTCGCCCATGACTGCAAATTGCACCAAATGCTCGGGCTTGGAATCTACATTGGCCCCGACATCCAGGAGAACCGAGACGCCGCCTTTGGCATTCGGAAAGGGAGCGGCGAGTGCAACGCGATCGACCGACTCGAGAGTACCGAGCAAAAATCTTGCTACCGTCATTACGGCGCCGGTGTTGCCGGCGCTGACCAGCCCATCGGCTTTCGCTTCCCGCACTAAGCGCGCGGCGACGTGAACGGAACTGTCTTTCTTGCGGCGAAACGCCTGAGCCGGGTGATCTTCCATGGAGATCACTTCGCTTGCCGGGATAATGTCGATGGGCAAGTTGGGAGCGGCGTGTTTGGCCAGCTCCACGCGGACGACGTGAGGCTGCCCAACGAGCAAAACCCGCACGCCCAACTCACGTGCAGCCAGGACACTGCCTTCAACCTCGGGGCGGGGCGCATTGTCTCCGCCCATGGCGTCAACAGCAATTGTGATCATCGGATTTGTCCGACCGCTTTATCTGGCCGCCAGTTCTTGGATGGGACCCGGCAGAAAAAGGAAGCGTCAGGCCGACTTGTCTTGCACGGCACGGCCCTTATAGAAGCCGCAGTGGGGACAAGCCTGATGCGGCTGCTTGGTTTCGTGGCAATTCGGGCATTCGCCGAGCGGCGGCTTCTCTAGAAAATCATGGGCTCGCCTGGTGCTCGTCCGTCGCTTCGAATGCCGTCTTTTCGGGTTAGGCATAGCAATACTCCTCGTTCCCGCCTCAATGGGCGGATTGTATGGGCTTTCGGCCCTGTAAACTATTGTTTTTTCAGCCAGTCCTGCTTTAGGCGCGCGAGAGGGGCTAGCCGCGGGTCCGTCGCGTGAGTCTCGCAGCGGCACTCCTCGTGATTCAGGTTAGCACCGCAATTCGGGCACAATCCCCGGCAGTCACTCTGGCAAATGACCTTCAGGGGCAGAGCCAACAGCACCTGTTCTCTCAAAACATCCGCCAGAAAGAGTCCGTCGCCTTCAAAAAAGGCAATATCGGTATCGTCATCCTTGAGCCGGTCTTCTTTCGGCTTTGCGCCTTTGGGCAGAGGAGCATAGAAGAGGTCGAAAGAGCGGTTCACGTCTTCGATAACCGGTTCAAGGCAACGCGCGCAAACCATTTCGATCTTGGTTTCGAGCTGGCCCTCGATGCGAATCTGGCCTTCCAGAAGTTCAGCCGTGGCGGTGACTTCCAGAGCCGCGACCTGCTTGATCTCGGACGAATGCAAATCGATGCTGCCCGGGGCGTAGGTCTTCCGGATGCGCAGTTTTCGAACCGCGAGTTCTTTTACGTCGAGGAACAAGTCTGGAACGCCTCCGGCGCTAACGCTCATGCTTTATCATTATTCCGTCGCGCGAGCAGCAAGTCAAGGAACGGGGCCGCTTTCTGATGCCTTTGCTGCATGGTTGGCAAGGGGAGGCTCTAGTACCGACCGACGGCGAATTCGCCTAAATGGATGCTGCGCGCGATTGCGGCTGGATGCCAGTAGCTTGCACACGCGAAATAATCCATCCTTCCGGCTTCTGAATCAGGATGACGGTCATCCGGACACAACCAGGATTTGGCTTCTCGAGTTTTTCGGCGGGTTCCCAAGCGAGAGTGATCATCATGGCTTTGTTTCCGACAAACTGGACGTCTTCGATTTTGCCCAGCGTCTTCGCCCATCCGGGTGCGGCGAAGATGAGACCCGCAACTTGCTGGATGGCAGCGGGACCAATCGACAAGTCGCCACGAGGATCAACGAACTGGCCGTCCGGCGCAAACATTCCGGCAAACTCAGATGCCCGGCCAAGGCTCCAAGCCTCTACGACTTGCCGCACGGAAACAATTTCGTTGACGGGTTTGACGGGAGAATCGGTTGGATGACGACCCAGCTCTTCGCGGAGCGAATCGAGTGTCAAGCCCCGATCGGTCAAAAGGCGGGCGGCGAAGCAGCCTGGTTCGTGGAAAATTCCGAGTAGCATGTGCTCGTTGCCAACGTGTTTGCTTCCGAGACGTTCCGCCTCCTCCGCAGCCCTTTTCAAGATGCGCTGACACTCGGGGGCGAGGGGTACTTCCACGGAAGTGGAGATGCGTGCTCCACGGGTAATGTGGGATTCGATTTCGTCGCGGAGAGCTTGCGCGCCGCCTTTTTGACTCAGAAACTTGCGTGTGAGTGTGTGATCCTCGCGGAGTATTCCGAGCAACAGATGTTCCGTCTCGATGGTCATGCTGCCGTATTGGCTGGCTTCGTAGCGTGCGAAGAAAATCGCGCGGCGGGCTTTTTCTGTGTAGCGTTCGAACATGTGTCAACTCACTCTTAGGGCGGATCGCCCGGACACCTCGAATCGGATTCCTCGGACAGCATAGACCTCTAGAAAAGAGGATACCAGCAGGGAAACTGCCAGGGTATGGTAGCGGGGTGGATTCGCGCCGCAAGCTAGCTTTGGAATCCGCCAGGCAAGAAAAGAGAAGCAAGTGCGGGTGCCAGCGAGCAAGAATTGCACGGAACTAGTACCAGGACGCGTTTTGCTGAGACGGCTGATCATGGCGCATATCTTACTGACATGACGCGACTTACTCGACGCGAGCAAGTCTTGCATGGGTTTGGCTCATTTCGTGCCCCTCGTGAGGTCCCGGTCGAGATCATATGGGGGGAGACTTCATGAGATTCCGAACCATTCTTTCTTTGGCTACCTTTTTTGCTGCTTGCTTCACCTTAGCCGTATTCGCGCAGCCATTGCCGGCGAATGCGGGCGGATACGGCACGAGACTAGCGCCCGAAAATCAATCCGTATCCGGGCAGATCGCTACGGTAGGTGACGCGGCATTTGCAATCAACATCACAAAAAACAACCAAAAAGCAGAAACCGTGGAGTTTCTGGTGGATGACAAGACGAAAGTGGAAGGCAAACTGACCATCGGAGCGCAAGCGATGGTGGAATACCGCTCGGACAGCGGGAAAAACATTGCCGTTCACGTGGTTGTGACGCCTGCTTCCGGCATCAATCCTTACTGACCTACTGCCTTTTCTGTATACAACTTAGTGCAATCCTGTATATCGCCCAGCCCGATACAGGTTCAATCTGGAGAACTCGAAGTACTTGAGGAGTCCTGATGCGCACGACTCTGAAGATTGTCCTGCCCTTAATCGTCAGCGTGGCGGTGGTGTCGGCGTTGTTCGCGGCGTATCAGGTGCGCACGGAAAGGCGGAATCTGCGAAGCGAACTTTCGCGCCGGGCGGAAATTCTTGGCGAAAGTCTTCAAGAGACGGTCGAACCTTTGTTGGATCACGGGCCTTACAAGAATTTGCAACGCATCGTGGGACGATTCGGACAGAGAGAACATTTAAAGGGCGTGGCGGTCTATGACGAGGGGGGCACTGCGCTGGCCATTACCGCGGGGCTGGCCCCGGCATTTCAAACACGGCCACCCACGGCGGCACGGGCCGCGCAGCTGGACGCGGGTTACGGGGAATTTCTGGCCATGGACAGCCCGGCGGCCGGAGAGCCTCCGGTCCCGATGCACATTTTTGCGTTGCCTTTGCATCGCGAAGGGCAGACTGCCGGCACACTCGTTTTGTTTCATGACGCGAGCTACATCGACACGCAGGTACAGCACACATTGAGAGACGCGTTTCTCAATGCTGCGATTCAGACACTGCTCATCAGTCTGCTGGCTTTCGTGCTGGTGAGGTGGACATTCACTGCGCCGCTGGCACTGACGGCGAAATGGCTGCGAACCCTGCGAACGGGGCAGACCCATGCTCCGCCGATAACGCCGCAAGGCGAAATTTTTGACCAACTGCACCAGGAGGTTACGCATCTTGCGCACGATTTAAACGCGGCACGAGCGTCGGCGGAGGAGGAAGCGCGGCTGCGCAATTCCCACGTGTCCATCTGGACGGCGGAACGGTTGCGCGTGAGTTTGCGGAACAAATTGCAGGAGAAGCCACTGTTTGTGGTCTCCAACCGCGAACCGTATTTGAACGTCCACAACGAAAAAGACAATTCCATCGGAATCATCGTGCCAGCGAGCGGTGTGGTGACGGCGATTGAGCCGGTGCTGGTGGCGTGCGACGGGACGTGGGTCGCGCACGGATCGGGGAGCGCGGATCGCGAAGTCTCCGATACCTACGATCACCAGCGCGTGCCGCCGGAAAGGCCGAGCTATACGCTTCGCCGCGTGTGGCTCAGCAGTGAAGAGGAAAAAGGGTATTACCAGGGATTTGCGAACGAGGGGCTTTGGCCGCTCTGCCACATTGCGCATACGCGGCCGGTATTCCGTCCGGAAGATTGGGTGCTCTACCAGCGAGTGAACCGGCGCTTTGCGGACGCCGTGCTACAGGAGATGGAAGGGACGGAATCGCCGATTTTATTGGCGCAGGACTATCACCTCGCACTATTACCTCGAATGATCAAAGAGGCGCGGCCGGATGCGCGTGTGGCGATCTTCTGGCACATTCCTTGGCCGAATCCGGAAGTGTTCGGAATTTGCCCGTGGCAGAAGGAATTGGTCGACGGACTTCTCGGAGCGGACTTGATCGGCTTTCACATTCAATCGCATTGCAACAATTTTTTGGAGACCGTGGACCGGGCTGTGGAGGCGCTGACAGAGTGGGACCGTTTTGCGGTGAATCGGCAGGGGCACGTCACGAGGGTGAGGCCGTATCCGATCAGTGTGGCGTTTCCAGAAAATGGGCACGGTGGAAACGAAACGCGGAACTCTGGGGAAGAGCGAGCGGCTCTGTGCAGCGAGCTGGGGATCGACGGCAGCCTGCTTGGTGTGGGCGTAGACCGCGTCGATTACACGAAGGGAATCATTGAGCGGTTTCGGGGCATCGAGCACTTCCTAGATCTTCATCCCGCTTACCAGCATCGCTTCACGTTTGTGCAGATTGGAGCGCCAAGCCGCACGGAAATAGACCGTTACAAGCATTTTCTGGACGAGGTGAGCGCGGAAGCGGACAGGATTAATGCGCGGTTCCAAGCAGGACGCTGGAAGCCCATCGTTCTGCTGAAGAAACATCACTCGCACGAAGAAATCGGGCGGTATTACCGGGCCGCTTCTGTCTGCCTGGTTACATCGCTGCACGACGGGATGAATCTGGTGGCCAAGGAATTCGTTGCCGCGCGCGAGGACGAGCGTGGAGTCCTGATGCTAAGCACCTTCGCCGGTGCAGCGCACGAACTGCCAGACGCGTTGCTCGTGAATCCCTATGACGTGCAGCAGGTGGCTGAAGCTATCTATCGTGCCCTTGAGATGCCCGAGGAAGAGCAGGCCAGACGAATGGAGCGAATGCGAAAAAACGTGCGCGAACACAACGTCTACCGATGGGCCGCCCATCTACTTTCCGACCTTACGGAGATTCGCATTGATGCTCCGGAACGAATCGAGGTGCAGCAAACGCCATGACTTTACCGTCCCGCAGCCGGCTTAAAGGATCTTCCCATCCGGGGCCCGCCGCTACCGCGCACGTGGAACAGGAGAGCCGTAACATGAACACTGCGGAAACACCGTTCGAGTTCTTCACCGTGGCTTATTTGACGCGCATTGGCAATCAGTCCGCGGGCACGCTCGCCGAGTTGCTCAAGGGCCTGCAACAGTGCAGCGATGCTTCCATCTTTCATCACACCTTCCAAACGCTGAGCAGCCATCATTTTCTTACCGAGGGATTCTCTAATGACTTCGCGCAGTGGGCGCACGCGGACGCCAACCGGGAAGACCTGGCGGAGCAGCTCGCAGCCCTCGACGTCCGCGATTATCTTTCCATCGCCGCGCTGCGCAGCGATTTGTGCCGCGTGATGCAGGAATACTGCGTGACGTACCCGGCGTTTGCCGAGCAAACGGCGCTGGAGCGCTTTTATTTCTGCGAAAGCTCGGAAGTCACCTTGCCCGTGGGCATGACGGCGCGAACTCTGGAAGAATTTCGCACCGGCATCGAACACCTGGGCCATGCTTCCTTTTACTTCCACTTCATTTCTTCGCGGCTACGCCTGCAATTGCAGACGAACGACTTTTCGCATTGGCTGGCGGACGGGCTGGGGCTGGGAACGCTGGCGGACACCGTCAATCACATCGACATTTACACGAACACACTCGACAGCGCCCGCGCCAAAGTGCTGCGGCTGATCGACCGTGAGAGGAGAAAAGGATGAGTGAAGTAGCAATCGCCAGCCGGATTCCATTGGAGGACTACGCGGCGCTGCTGGGCGCGGGTGAAATCGACGAGCTGCGCGTGCTCGCGAAGCCGTTGCGTGGCCGCAGCATTGAGATGATCAATTCCACCGCCGTGGGTGGTGGAGTTGCGGAGATTCTCACCCGCCTACTGCCGCTCGCGGAGGAACTCGAGCTAAACATGCGCTGGGACGTAATGACTGGCGGCGATGACTTCTACGGAGTGACGAAATCGTTCCACAACGCGCTGCACGGCGCACCGTACCACGCGGATCCGAAAGACTTTGAGATATTTCTGGCATGCAATCAGCGCAACCTGGCGCGGCTTCCGCTCGACGCCGAATTCATGATCATCCATGATCCACAGCCCGCCGCGCTGATCGAAGGGCGCAAGGGAAGCGGGAATCATTGGGCCTGGCGCTGCCATATTGATCTGTCGCATCCTAACCGTCAGGTCTGGGATTTTCTCGAGAAGTATGTGGCTCGCTACGACGCCTCGATGTTTTCCTCGCCAGAATTCGCGCGCGAGCTGCCCATCCCTCAGTATCTTTTTTATCCGGCGATCGATCCTCTTTCGGAGAAGAACCGCGATCTGGATCCGGAGTTCGTGGCGCAGACACTGGCGCGCTATCAGATCGATCCGTTACGCCCCATCCTCACGCAAATTTCGAGGTTCGACCGGCTGAAAGATCCTGTTGGAGTGATCCGTGCGTACCGCATTGTGAAGCGCTACTTCGATTGCCAGTTGGTGCTTGCAGGTGGGAGCGCTTCCGACGACCCGGAGGGCGCGGAGGTTTTGAAAGAGGTCCAGCTGGAAGCTAATGGCGAGGCCGACATTCACATTCTCGAGTTGCCGGCTTGGGCTCCGCTCGAAGTGAATGCTCTTCAGCGCGCTTCAACGATTGTGATCCAGAAGAGTCTGCGAGAGGGTTTCGGGCTAACCGTTTCCGAAGCGCTGTGGAAGAAAAAACCGGTGGTGGCTTCGGCAGTGGGCGGCATCCCGGTGCAAATCATTCATAAACATACGGGGCTTTTGGCGCACTCGGTGGAAGGCGCAGCGTATCAGATTCGTTTCTTGCTCTCACATCCGGAGATCGCGGCGAAGCTCGGCGAGAATGGGCATGAGCACGTAAAGGAAAATTTCCTTATTACACAAAAGCTGAAACGCTACATGACGCTGTTTCTGGCGATGACGCGCGCGAACTAGAGCGGATGCTTGTTGGATTTCAGTGCTCGCGAAAAAGCTTGGTTAGTAGGTCAGCGACCAGCCGACCATGGTCATCGTCAGCACGAGCAACAGCATTCCCGTGCTTACCAGGCTGAGGATTCTTCCATGACCGAGGAGATAGTCGCGCGACTCCGCGTCGATGCAGAGAAGGACGGAAACCACAAGGACGACTGCCCAGGCAAGAATCGCCGGCAGGCCCGGATATTTGCCGATCATCGAGAGAAATTGGCCCGGGGGCTGGCCCGCGGGAATCCACCAGGGAATCATGGGAGCGACGCCGGCGGCGAGAGAAAGAGTCAGCAGTTTGCGTGTAAACCAGCCCTTGATTTTTGGCCGGGCCTCTTTCCAAACAAAGTAGTCCCAGGCCAGTAAGGCGGCGGCAAACAGTACCCATCCGTAGAGTGCCGCTTTTTGGTCAAACCACCACCAGGCGCGAAAGACGAACCGCGGATCGTGTGCCATGACCAAGCGCGGGAGCAGAAACATCGCCACCAGGCCGTTGGCGGCCACGGCGACAAGCAGCGTGATAAGGCTCATCAGCTGAAACCAGTAGCGCGTAGGAACACGCCGACATCTGGTGCACACGGATTGTTTGGGGAGGAAATTTAGTCCACAACGGTCGCAGAACACGGCTGGTCTCCCTAATCGGGGGATATCGATCCTGCTGATCGAGGCAAGAGTATCTGATTGGAATCGCAAAAAACTACTGGTCTGACGGGCAGTTGAAAGGGCAGGCAGTATTGGTAGTATGGAGGCATCCAGCCAGATACCCTTCCGGGGCGAAGTGCCTAAAGAGCAGTGGCGAAATACTGACTAGAGTTGAGGAAATCGCACGGTCAGGCGGGGGTGCAATATGACCGAGGCCTCGAAACAATGGGAAGGCCAGATTGTCGATGGGGTTTTTCCCTTGCGGCAATATCTTGGTGGATCCGATCACAGCGCTGTGTTCTTGACCGAATATAGTGACGGTGAGCCGCAAAAGACAGCTATCAAACTTTTTCCGGCGAAGGCCGCGACTGCCGACGCGCAGATCTCGAGCTGGGAGTTTGCCTCGCAACTGTCGCATCCGAATCTGCTGCGATTATTCCGTGGCGGGCGGTGCAGGATCGACGGCAACGACCTCCTATTTCTGGTGATGGAGTACGCCGAAGAAGACCTCTCGCAGATTCTTCCGCAGCGCGCGCTAACTACGGAAGAGACGCGTGACATGCTCTGTCCGGTTCTGGACGCGCTCGAATATCTCCACGGCAAGGGTTTTGTGCATGGCGACTTGAAGCCCGCCAATATCCTCGCGATAGGAGATCATCTGAAGATTTCCAGCGACGCGATATCGCGCATCGGAGAAGCACAGAGTTCCGCCAAGCGAGCGGGCGCGTACGATCCCCCGGAAGCCATCAGCGGAATGCTGACGCCGACGGCTGACGTTTGGTCCCTGGGGACGACTTTGGTCGAGGTGCTGACGCAGCATTTGCCGGAGTGGCAACCCGGGCTGCATCGCGAGCCGGTGGTGCCCGCTGGTCTTCCTGCGCCATTCCTCGAGATCGCGCAGCAATGTCTGCGCCTGGAGCCCCATCGGCGCATCAGCGTCAGAGACATCGCGGCACGCATGAATTCACGCGCGGCGGTGGCTTCCGCTTCGGCGTCTGTGGCGGCGGCGGGTTTGAGTGCGAGCCCAGCAGTCGTAGCGGGACAGCTTTCTCCGCTAACTCCCAGACCGATGGCATCGCAGCCTGTGCCTCCTAGACCGGCATCCCAACTACAGTCGAATCCACACCGTCCGCCGCCGTACCGAGAATCGGGCACGCGGCCGCGCTTTCTTGTTCCACTGATTGTGGCGGCTTTGGCGTTTGCTGCAATTTTGACGGTGCCGCGACTGCTCACGCATCGCGCGGAAACTCCATCCGCACGAGGCGCGGCTTCGAACGAACCAGCTCGCTCGGCTGCTCTCGCAAAGCCCGCCGCAGCGGCTAATTCCCCCAAACCAAAGGTCAAATCCGAGCGCGAACCTGCGGTTTCCGAGACCGGGAAGTCCGCAGCACCAACTGCGCCCGAAGAGACGCAGCGGGCCGCGCTGCCATCCGCTCCGGGCGCTCTAACGACTACCAACGCCAAAGAAAAGCCTGCTCCGGTAGCGCCGGTGACCGCGCCGCCTGTCTTAAAGGAAGCCGAGCGACCTGCCGCAGGAGGGATCGCTTCGGCCAAGGGAGAAGTCCTGGATCAGGTGTTGCCGGATGTGTCGGCGAAGGCACGCGCGACGATTCACGGGAAAGTGCGCGTAAGCGTCAAAGTGCATGTCGACCCCGCGGGCGGGGTGTCCGCGGCGGAGTTCGATTCGCCCGGGCCCAGCAAGTTTTTCGCGGATCTCGCATTGCAGGCCGCGAGAAAGTGGGCCTTTACGCCGCCAGAATTGAATGGAAAAAGTGTGGCGAGTGAATGGCGGCTGCGGTTTGAGTTCACGCAAAGCGATACCAAAGTGATCCCTGCGCAGACGGCTCCTTAGAAGCCAGCCGCCACCAAGCTCGAGCCGATTGAGCGTCTTGAAGACACCTGTACCGAGGGACGGAGCTTCCGCTTCTTTCGCGTATGAGTAACTCCCCGAACTAGCTGAAAGCAATCAGGTTAGAGCGCGATTTGCTGCGATCTGGCCCGCCGTACCATATCCCCGTGCACTCTCAACTCGTAATTTCGCTTGCAGCAGGCGGCGCTCTTCGTGCGCCCGCGGATAACGGAGCCTCAGCGAATGAACGAGCGGCAAAATCAAGAGGATCCAGGCAACCAGTCTGGCCCGGGAATAGGAAAAGGCCGGCTGCGTGGCGCGATCCGCTTCGCAGGTGTGCTCGCAGCGATTGGCGGCGTTTCGCTCATGGCCGGATTCGAGACCGCGCGCCGCACTCTGCCGGCTTCCGTGCTGGATAGTGACACTCAAGCGCAGAGACTTTTTCATTCCGTTTCGCCGGTGCGGATGCCAAGCGCGGAGAAAAGCAAAGCCGATGCGGATTTCAGCCGGCTCCCGCCGCAGCAGCAAGCGGAGCGCCTGCTGGAACGGGCGATGCACGACGACGCAGCCTCTCTCGACCAGCTGCGCGAAAACGTGGACGGCTGGCGAGGCCACCTCAAGAATACGGACCAACTTTTTGATTTGGTGCTGGCGGCACTGAATTCGCACGATATTCGAGTACGGACGGCAGCGGTGGACGTGGACCTCGCGGCCAACAATTTGAGCAAGTCTCCAGAAAGCGTGGCGCGGTTGATCCGGCAGTCGCAGTGCGATCCCACGGCGCGCGGGATGGCTTTGTGGAGACTCGGTTCGTTGGGAAATCGCGGCGTTGAACCTGACAAGGTGCTGACCAGCTTGCTGAACTATGCACACGATCCGAGCGAGCACACGCGCTACTGGGCTGTAGAAGGATTGGCAATGCTGGGCAGCGACGCCACGATTGATCCGTTACTGGACGTCCTGGCCCACGACCGCTCGCCGCGAGTGCGCGAGCGTGCGGCAAGCAGCCTCGGCCAATCCGGCATGCTCACTCGGGAAGAGCGGCTGGCGGCCGTGCCGCATTTGCTGAATTTTGCCGACGACGATTCTCTGACCACGAATACGCGGGAACTGGTGTATGGCACGCTTCGCGTAATCACGGGCGCGGCCCTCGGCAATGATGCCAATGCCTGGCGCGCATGGTGGGCAAATCACGATCCCGCTCAAGCGCGTCCTCGCCAGAGCACGAAAGTTCTACGCGCCTAAGCCTTGGCTGAGGGCGTATTCTTTTGCATACATCGGTTTCGTTCGATCTCTGAATTCCTACACATATTCTGTCAGAGCTTGAGAAAATAGGCTTTCCAGAAATGGCAGGCTGGGAAACTCGACTATCTCTTGGGAGGGCTACGTTGACACACTTTTTCCAGAAGACCGCCAGACCACTCTTCGCAGTCCTACTCGCCGTCTTCATGGCAATGGGAGCAGTCTTGGCCGCACCGGCGCAGGAAAAGAAAGCCTCACAAACGGATGGCGTGGACAACACCAAGATGGGGGCATATCGAGCTATCGCCCAGCACGCGTACCTGGAATTTCAGAAAGGCGATTCCGCTGCTGCGGCTCAGCTTGCACGGAGTCTCGAGCGCGTGTGGGATAAAGGCGAAGACTACGGCGGCGACACCGCGCTGAAGAAAACACATCCCGATCTGTTCGAACAGATCGACAAAGCCATGGACGACTTCATCACGCCGTTGATGGAATACAAAACCAAAGCCCCTGATCAAGCCAGAATCAAAGCGGCTTTTAACGCCTACATGGAAAAACTCAAGCTCGCTGATTGAGCGCCGGCGCTTCTCGAACGCCGGGCGCTTTCTGCAGGTGAGAAGGGCCAGGTAAGGAGGCGGCTTACCTGTTTCCGTAAAAGCGAAATCTGACTATTGGGACGATGACCGACACAGGATGGCCTCTGAGAGATATTTCTGGCCATGAGTCCCATTCTCCCTCCCTATTGCGAACTGCCTGGAGTGCGAAACAGCCAACTCAGCAGTAGATGCGTGGGCCAGTAAACCAGTCCGACGATGACCATGAACGCAGCCGCAAGATGAACGGGAGCTGGTCCCCAGGCGCGGAGGAAGACCGGATCGCGGTAGGCATAGTTCATATTTAGCTCCGCCGGCAAAAAGCGTGAAACGATCAGAAGAACGGCGGCAATTGCGGCCTGCAAGCCTAGGGCGCGCCGGTCATAGCCGATTCTGCGCAGGGTCCAAAGAAGGACGAGGGGCAGCCCGACGTGAAAGGACGAGAGCAGGCGCACCCAAAGTGGATAACGTAGGTCCCACATGTAATCCGTTCCGCCGATCAGAAAACGTCCTGTCGTAAGCCGCCAGCCAACGTCCAGAATCCAAAATAGACCAGCGGCTAACGCGCTTACGGCCTGGCTCGAAAGCAGCAGCGGATTCGCCGACCAAATCCCAATAAAACTGAGGATCACCGCGACGTCGCACAGGTGCAACAGATTCGCCCAGCCCCATACGCGGAAATACGTGGGAAGCCAGACGACCATCCAGCACAAACCAACCCATCGGAGCACGGGAAAAGTGTTCGAGCCGAGCGACATACGCTTTGCCTTCTCGCTGCTTGAAGATGGCTAAGGCTATCACAACCGATTGCGCAGATTGGATTGCGCCAAAGCTGTTGTTTCGAGGCGCGACGGTGCGGAGTGTCTAGCGATAGCCCAGCTCGGAGCCGAGTTGTATGGAACTCGGCATGAAGGTGCCGGTGCCGCGAGCGACTTCTTTGCCGCGATTGTCTAGGAGGACGCCTTCGGCAATGTAGAGGCGCTTCGAGCGGCTGACGACCTGGCCACGCGCGAGAAGATAGCCTTCAGAGACCGGACGCAGAAAATAAAGCTGGAACGAGGAAGTTACGACAAAGAAGTCCGCGACGAGAGATTGCACGGCGAAAAAGGTGGCGTCATCGAGCGCTTTGAAATAAACCGCTCCGTGAATCGCGTGCGCGGCATGGTAGAAGTCCTCGCGCACGGGCATTTCAATTTCCGCGCTTCCTGCTTTCGGTATGCGAAGCCGCGGCTGGAACCATTTGTTTATCGGCGCGCTGTCATACATCGCAGTAAGCGTTTCAAAGTGTGTGCGTTCCATGGCGTATAGTCGGGTCCGCTCCGGGGATTCTAAACGATTCGGAATTTCAGCCCGCAGCCGAAGCAGCAGGGCCGAAATGCTCCTGGTGTTTGCGGAGCAGGAATTGGTCCGTCATTCCGGCGATGTAATCGCAGACGGCGACGTGACGCGCCTCGGTGGCGGCAGATTCTTCATGAGAAGGTGGCATCGAGCCCGGCGAATCGAGGTAGTACATGAAAAGCTCTTCGAGGCAGCGGATCGAGCGGTCGCGATCTTCGGTGATGGCCGGATGATTGTAAATGTGCTTGAACAGAAAGTGTTTTAGATCGGCGTTGCCCTCCGCGAGGGGTTTGCTGAAACCTGCAAGCCTCTGCGGGGCGCGCCGGATGTCGTCAACCGTTCTGGCGCCGGAAGCAAGCACGCGATGCTGCGTGGCGTCGATGAGATCAGTGGCGAGGCGATCAAGCACGAGTCGAAGAGCTGCGTTGAATTTCAGCTTCTCCCGTCCAGAGGGATAAGCAGAGTCTATTTGCGCGTAGGCTTCGGCGAAAATAGGAGCTTCCTTCTGCAAAACATCGAGATCGAGGAGCTCTGCTTCGCGCGCATCGTCGAGGTCGGCGGTGTTGTAGGCGATTTCGTCGACCCAATCGATGAGCTGACCTTCCAGCGGCGTGCGAAGGTCGAGAAGATATTCGGCAAGGAACGGGAATTCGGCGGCGGTGTAATCCTGCGAGTGCTTGACGATGCCTTCGCGGACCTCGAAGGTGAGATTCAAGCCGGGAAAACCGAGATAAGGGCTTTCGAATTGTTCGACGATGCGTAGCGCCTGGAGATTGTGATTGAAGCGCGAGCCGCGAGCGCGCATGAGCTCGTCGAGTTTTTTTTCACCGGCGTGGCCGAAGGGCGGATGGCCGATATCGTGGACGAGAGCGAGAGTCTCGGCTAGTTCCGTGTTAATGCCGAGCGCCGCGGCAACCGTGCGGGCAATCTGCGAAACTTCCAGAGTGTGCGTAAGCCGGTTGCGAAAGTGGTCGGAAAAACGGATGGTGAACACCTGCGTTTTGGCTTCGAGGCGCCGGAAGGCTCTCGAGTGGATGATGCGGTCGCGGTCGCGCGCGTATTCGCTGCGATAGGGATGCGCGGGTTCAGGAAAGCGGCGTCTGCGTGAGAGTTCCACACGCATCGCCCATGGCGCGCTAGCGGGAAGTGATTCGATGAGCGGCTCCGGCGAAGGACAGAAACATTACTGTCCATTTTCATTCTTGAGAGTCTTCAAGCCTTTGTCCGCTCGAACTTGCAGTGCAGAGTAACCAGACTCAGGACTTTGGCGCGAGCGTTTCCAGGCCGCGGTCCGCTTCCTCTGAGACTGCTGTATTCGGGAATTCTTTCTTGAGCTGCGTATAGACATCCGCAGCCTCTTTAGGATTGCTCTGCCGCAAAGTTTCGGCAAGCTCGAGAAGAACGAGAGGACGCGGCACGAAGACAGAAGGGTGATCCGCCAAGTCGCGGAAAACTTTGACGGCGTCGGCGGGCTTTCCGGTACGCTCGTAAATCACTCCGATTTGATACTGCGCCATGGCCACGAGTTCCTTGTCCTTGCCGGAGCTAATCTTCTTCAATTGTTCAAGAGCCTGATTGTGGCGCTCCAGGTCCTCATAACAAAGCGCCGCATAGTAAGCGGCGAGCCTGCCGGGATTCGTGTTCGGATATTTTTCGGCGACGGCGGAAAACTTTTTACCAGCGTCTTCCGCGCGGGCGAGTTCGGTCGGATAGAACGCCTCACCAGGATCGTTAGGATCGGGCGCTGCACCGATGCGCGCGGAGTAGGCCTTCGTAGCGAGGTCGAGCGCCGCGGTAGCCTGCACTGTCTGACGGTCGGTATAAAAGCGCCAGCTGAAATAGCCGACGCAGATAATCACGACCGCGAGGACCGCGGCTGCGAGAACCGTGGTGTGCGAGAAAACGGCTTCGGCGCCGTGCTCGATCGCATCGTGAATCTTGTCCTGCTTCAATTCCTTACGCGAAATATGTTCCGCCACAAACGCTCCTCTGCCTGGATTGGAATCTTCAATGCTAGCATAAATAGCGGATGAGCGGCCTCCGCGCGGGGCGGCTTATGTGCGCCCTCGTTAGAAATTACCTTTGCAACATGGAGGGGAAGAGACCGCAACTCCTGCTGCGGCGTGGGTGTTAAATTAGAGTGATGCAAGCTGCGTGTGTCCATTGTGGGACCGAGCATAAGCTGAAGGACGCCGACTCTGCCGTTCATCCAAAGGTACAGTTTAAGTGCTCGAAATGCGGAAAAACCACGGTTGTGGAGATGAAGCGGCGCCCGGACCAGACCGTTGTGATCAGCCCGCTTCCCTCGTTCGCCCGTGCCGACGCTTCCAGTTCGAATTTGCACCTGCCGCCGGAAGACGATGGATTGAAACTGCCCACCGACGGCGTGTTTGTGCTCGCCATCACCTCGGGGCCTGCGAACGGCGAGGTTTTTAGGCTGGCGAAACCGCGTGTGGTGATCGGGCGGAAGGGTGCCGACATTCCATTGAACGATCCGGAAATCTCCCGGCATCACTGCTTGCTGGAAGTGCGCGGCAAATTCATCAACCTGAAGGATCTCGATTCAACGAATGGCACGTTTTACGACGAAGAGCGCGTACGAGCGGCCATGTTGCAGGACGGTTCGGAATTCCGCATCGGTGAGAGCCGGATTCGCGTTAGCCTCCAGAAAAAATGACCCTCTTTCTGGTCCTGTGTTTCATTAAATTACGGCCTGAACTCGTTGCGACGTGAGTGTAAGATACAGACGACAGCTCTGCGCTTCCGACGCACCCGATGAATCGCCTCTCCGCCTGCCTGATCACCCTCAATGAAGACCATAATCTGCCGCGTGCCTTAGCGTCGCTGCGCGGAATCGCGGACGAAATCATCGTGGTGGACTCCGGAAGCACGGACAAAACTGCGTCCATTGCTCGCGAGCACGGCGTTGCTCTTTTTGAGCGCGCATGGACGAACTACTCAGAACAGAAAAACTTCGCGGCAGAATGCGCGCAGAACGAATGGGTCTTTTCGATGGATGCAGATGAAGAGCTGAGCAGCGCGCTGCAGACTTCGCTGCTCGATTGGAAGAAGCGCGAGCCGCAATCCAGCGTGTACGAGATGCCGCGCAAAACGTGGTATTTGGGGGCCTGGATCAAGCACTCGGGCTGGTATCCGGATTTCCAGCGGCGGCTCTACCGGCGGGATAAAGCGCAGTTTTCGGGAATTATTCACGAAGCGTTGCGGTTTGCAGGCAAACCGGGACGGCTCAATGGAGATTTGCTTCATTACACGGTGCGCTCGTTTGCCGAGCATGAGCAAAAGGTCGAAAGATATGCCGTACTCGCGGCGCAGCAGATGTATGCCGCGGGAGAGCGATCCTGGCGCTCCGCCTTATGGTTTGCGACGCCGTGGAGCTGGTTTCAGAACTATTTTCTGCGCGGCGGATTCCTCGATGGATATAGAGGCGCACTGATCGCACAAATGGCGGCGCGGGCCGTGCGCATCAAATACGAAAACCTAGGAAAGCTTGTGCGTGCGGCCGGAGAAGGGGATCGCGGATGAGGGTCTTGTTCGCCGACCTGGAACGCGAGTGGCGTGGCGGGCAGAGCCAAGCTCTGCTGACGTTGCTGGGTTTGCGCGAGCGCGGCAATGAAGTTGAATTGCTGGCCGCGCAAGATTCCCCATTGGCGAAACGCGCGGCCAAAGCCGGTATCGTGGCGCATCAAGTGCCGCGGCTTGGATTGCGCGCCTGGGCAGCGGTCACCCTTCGCGGATTGCTGGCTAAAGGCCACTTTGAACTTATCCATCTCAATGAACCACACGCCATGGCAGCAGCATGGATGGCGGGAGCCCACAAGGAGCTTCCCTTGCTGCTGTCTCGCCGCATTGGATTTCCGCTGAGAAAGAACCGCGTGTCGCAAGCGATGTACCGCGCTCTGGACCGATTCGTAGCGAACAGCCGGGATGTGGCTCAAAGTCTGGTCGATTCGGCGATTTCACGAGAAAGGATTTCGATTGTCAACGAAGGAGTGGAAGTCCCGCCACTGCCGACACGGGAGCAACGGAATAGCGCACGCAAACACTGGGGGATAAAAGACGATGAGTTTCTGTTCGGCTGTGTGAGCGTGTTTGTGCCAGAAAAGGGACAGCGGCATGTTATCGAAGCGCTGCCAAAGGTGAGAGCCGCACATCCCGAAGCTCGGGTGATCCTTGCAGGGGACGGCAGATGCCTCGCGGAGTCGCAGATGCTCGCGAAAGAACTGCAACAATCAGAAGCGGTGTTGTTCCCCGGTTTTGTGAATGATGTCGCACAGGTCTATGCCGCCCTGGATGCGTTTGTGTTTCCGTCGGAGTTTGAAGGGCTCGGAACGGCCTTGCAGGTTGGGATGGCTTTTGGGCTGCCGTGCATTTCGACTCAGCGCGGTGCTTTAGGGGAAGTTGTGGCCAATCAGCGGACCGCGCTGGTCGTTGATCCAAACGCCCAAGAATTTGCGGCGGCGATGCTGCTGCTGATGGCTGCTCCCGAGCTTCGCACCAGATTGGGCCAGGCGGCGAGAGAAGAGGTCATTGGGAGGTTTTCCGCGGAGCGCATGGTGGCGAATACGATCCAGGTTTACGAGGACGTCTTGAATCGAAGAACGAAAGTGTAACTGCGCTCCACCTCGACACCGGAAAGAAAGCGCCAACGGGCACGGAGGAAATTTTGCGCGAAGACCGGAAAGATAGTCGCACTTACGAACGCTCTCAAAAAAGGTGAAGCGCCGGGCGGCTCCTTCTCCTTCCGCACGGCGCTTCACGCTTTTTTAATTTTTGCGCAAGTTTTCTGACTTCTCTTGTTCCAGACGTTTCCTCCTATCCGCTCGCCGATTTACGTCAAGCTATCTTGGGGATTAAACAACCCATCGCCCTTTCGGCTCGAGGAATTCCACGCCAACTGCAAAGCCGTCGCCTTGTAGTGGCTGGCAATAAGCTACCCGGGCCGAGGAGCGAAACTCTCCGGTGCGCGATGCGAACATCAGCCGTTCGCCCTGTTCCCAGCGGCGGGTGCTCACCACCCGCGCGCCGCGCGCACTCACATTTTCCGTAAAAGTCGATTCCGTGCCGGGCATTCGGCGATGGCCGTCGAGCAAGACGGGGATCTCCATGGGAATCCGGCGCTCGACGCGGTTGAAGGGAAAAGCGTGCCTGTTGGATTTGACTAGCATTCGTCCTCATAGGCACGCGGCAATCCGCGTGAGGTTTTTTACATTGCTGCTGCTGGTGCGATGCTTCATGCCGTAGAGCGCGCGGTCCGCAGCGCCCAGAAGCTTTTCCGGCGTATCTCCATCTTCCGGAAATGCGGCAACCCCGGCGCTGACGGATAGCGCCGGCGGCTCAGCTTCGGCAGCGAGGCGTTCGCGAATTCTGGAAACGACGCGGGCAGCAATGTCCGTGCCGGCTTCCGGAAGCACGAGCGCAAATTCGTCGCCGCCATAGCGCGCGGCCGTATCAATGGCGCGAGAATGGCTGCGAAGAATCTTAGAGAGGCGAACGATGGCGCGGCTTCCTGTGAGATGGCCGTAGTGATCGTTGATCGTTTTGAGGCCATCCATGTCGAGAAGCACTACGCTGAAAGGGCGTTGAGTGCGTCGCGAACGGTCCAGTTCGGCTTCCAGCACGCTGATAAGACGGCGATAGTTGGCAAGGCCAGTGAGCGGATCGCTGACGGCCATCGAGCGAACTTGGTCAAAAAGGCGCGCTTGATCAAGGAGAGCTCCGGAGAGCATGACGACGTAACTGGCGGTTTTGCTTAGCTCTGCTAGAAAAAACGGGCCATCAAAGAGGTGGCGGGAAAACGCGGCGGAGAAGTGGCAAACCACGTTGAGCGATGCCACCGCAAACAGCGAATAGTCGTACAAGCTCGCGGCAGTCTTCTCGTTCTTGTTATTTCGGAGACGCTGCCCGAAACAGATGGCCGCGAGGAGGAACAGCATGCCGGGAAGCAAATCCCAGGGACGTGAGATAAAGCTGGCGACATGTGCCAGAGGCGCCGAAGGCGCAGCCAGGAAAGCAGCGCTCGTAAGATAGGTCGCGATGGCAACCACCAGAAGAGCACCGGCGGTTTCCTTGCTGGGCTGCCGCGCCGTCGGTATATAACGCTCCACAGCAATCGCGGAAAGCAGGAAGACGGCGAGTATCGTGCGGCCCACCATCCAGCCCATCGGGATTCTCGTCAGCGCAGCCGGGCCAGCTTGGAGCACATCGTTCAAACCGAAATAGCCGACCGTTTCAATGATGCCCGAGAGCACAAATCCGAAGGCCAGGATGAGCGCGGTGCGATCATGCGTGCCGCGGAACCGTACCAGCGCGTTTGCCGCGTAGCAAAAGCTGAGCAGGGTGCCGCCGACTTCAAGGTACAGGTAAGTCTCAGGGGAACCGGAGACGGCAGCTTGGCGCAGGTAGAAGATGGCGCCGAAAAACAAGAGGCCAAGGCCAACGGTAATCGCGATCAGGACGCGAGACCGCTCCTTCCGAAGAAACCCGACGATTTGGCCCCAACCACCCACGAAACCCCCCAAATGCCGAAGAAACAACTACAACCCCGTGAGAATGCAAGTTTGTGCCCTTTCCGGAGGGGAAATCTCAGTCTGTAAGTAGTTTATTTTAAGATACTTATAGGGAGCGTATCCGGCTGCGTTGGGAGGAAGTGTTCCGGCGAGACACTGCTTTGCATCGAGAAAGGCGGGTCTAAGGATTCTATCATCTTTGTTCCCTTAGAGTTACCGACAATTGGTACAGTATCAGGCTAAGAACTGCGACTGTCTCAGGGTGAGACAGTCTCACCTGGCAGAGTGTCTCGGCGGAGTCGCTTTTCCCAGGCTACAGCGTTGGTTTGGGGGGCGGAAGCTCGCGGGCCACGACGGGATCGCTAAAGCCGGAACTCTTGTGGGAGCCATCGCAGAACGGCTTATTGGCGGAATGTCCGCAGCGGCATAGACCAATGGCAGTGCGTCCAGCCAGACCAAAGGCTTGGCCTGCGGGATCGACAATCTCGAAGTCCCCTTCCACACGAATCGATCCGTTACTGTTGATAGTGATCTTGGCAGCTGCCATTCTGTCCTCCGAAAAGGTGAGAGCGCGTTCGGCGGTTTATCGCTCATCACCGGACGCGTTCTCTAGACTACGCAGAGTTTGCTGGGAACTCAAGGAAGCGGCTCAACACCCTAGAAACTTAATACTTGGGAACGCTGGGATCGACTTCCTCCGACCAGGCAAGGATTCCACCCTTGAGATTGAGAATTTTGCGGAAGCCGGTCTTGCGGAGGAAATCGACAGCTTCTGCCGAGCGCTTTCCGCTGCGGCAATGCGCGACGATTTCACGCGAAGAGTCCAGCTCGTGGACGCGACGCGGCAATTCGCCGAGCGGAATCAGGTGACCCTTCAGATTGCAAATCTGAAACTCGTGCGGCTCGCGAACATCCAGAATGAAGAGATCATCTCCGCCGTCGAGGCGCGATTTCAACTGGCGCGGTGTAATCTCCGGGACCTGCACATCCGGGCCGGGAGCTTCTTCGCCACGTACGCCGCAGAATTCGTAGTAGTCAATGAGCTTGTTGATGGTGCGATGCTCGCCGCACATCGGGCAGTTCGGATTCTTCCGCAACTTGAGCTCGCGGAACTTCATGCCGAGCGCGTCGAACAGCAGCAAACGTCCTACAAGGCTATCGCCGGCGCCCAAAATCAACTTGATCGTTTCCATCGCTTGGATAGAGCCGACGATTCCTGGCAACACACCCAGGACGCCGCCTTCGGCGCAAGACGGTACTAACCCCGGCGGAGGTGGTTCCGGATATAAGCAGCGGTAGCAGGGCCCTTCCGGCATTCCGAATACTGTGGCTTGCCCTTCAAAACGAAAGATCGAGCCGTAAACATTTGGCTTGCCGAGAAGGATGCAGGCATCGTTGACCAGATAGCGCGTAGGAAAATTGTCGGTGCCATCGACGATGATGTCGAATTCCTTGAATAGTTCAAGCGCGTTTTCGCTGGTGAGTTTTGTTTCGAAGGCATCAATCTGAATATTAGGGTTGAGGTTAGACAGCCGCTCGCGCGCCGCTTCGCTTTTAAATTTGCCGACGTCGCTGGTCCCAAAGGTGACTTGCCGCTGAAGATTTGTGAAATCCACCACATCGAAATCGACGAGTCCCAGCCGCCCGACGCCAGCCGCCGCTAGATACAAACCTAGCGGCGCGCCCAACCCTCCCGTGCCGATCATCAGGACCTTGGCGTTTTTCAGTTTGAGCTGACCCTCCATGCCCACCTCGGGCATAATCAGGTGGCGGCTGTAGCGAAGAATTTCTTCGTTAGTCAGGCTCGTGGCCGGCTTCGCTCCGGTTTGCGGCGGTAGTGTTGTGGCCATTGCAAAAACTCCCTGTCAATCAAAGGTCAGATAGCGTTTTCGAATGAACCGCCGGCGATGGACGGAATGATGCTGATCGTGTCCCCGTCTTTCGTCGGCGTATTTTCCTGCCTCAAATAACGAATATCCTCATCGTTGAGATAAACGTTTACGAACGCGCGCAGCTTGCCGTCTTCCGTGTAAAGGTGTTTGCGCAGCTCTGCGAATTGGCTGGTGAGCCCACCGAGCGCCTCGCCAACGGTCGCCGCGGTAATTTCAGCAGAATCGCGTTTCCCCGCATAGACTCGCAGCGGTGTTGGAATCATCACTTTGACAGACATCTCGAGTTCTCCCGTACTTCCAGACGCCCTCTAGCTTGCGGCGCTTACAACGACTGTCTCAATCTTCTCTTCGATATACCCGGACCTGTCGTCCTTTAATTGCCAGCAAGTCATATCCTGCGGAACGCCCGCATGAACACTAACGATAATGTAGCTATACCAGGGCCAAGCGTGCTCGCGATCGAAGTCGCTGGGCTTCGCCGGGTGGTCAGGATGCGAATGGTACCACCCGACCACTTCCAGTCCTTGCGCCTGCGCGGCCTTTTCAGCTTGCAGTACGTCATCCGCGGTAACTGAAAATCGATTGCGCGGCGAGTCATCGCGCCGGTTTACAAGTGGGACAAGGGCACGGATACAGCGCGAAAATATTCCGCCGTTCGTTTCCGAGCCGCTCACCTCGATGAGATCATTGTCCCGCCCCAGTAGCGCGCCGCAGCATTCGTACGGATACGCCTCGACGCCATGCTGGCGAATCCTGTCCGCCAGCTTCGCACTGATCCCGACCCGGAGCACATCGTTCATCGGAGGCTCACTCTTCATCCCAAAATCGTTCGGTCAGGTACTTTGACGCGGAATCGGCAAAAACGGTGACCATCACTGCGCGCTCGTGCGGTCCAACACGTTTCGCCGCGTGAAAACATCCGAGCAGCGCGGCGGCAGCACTGGGACTTACCAGAAGGCCCTCTTCCTGCGCGATACGTTTCACCATGCGATAGGCTTCTTCCGTGCCGACCTCGAGATTCGTGTCCGCGAGTGTGTCGTCATAAATCGCCGGGCGAAGTGCGGTCTGCATGTGCTTCCAGCCTTCCAGTCCGTGAAAGGCCGCATCGGGCTGAAGACTTATGCAACGAATCGATGAATTAAGCTCCTTCAATCGGCGCGAAGTGCCCACAAATGTTCCACTAGTTCCAAGAGCAGCCACGAAATGCGTGATGCTTCCGCCGGTCTGCTCCCAAATCTCGTTCGCGGTGGTGTGGTAGTGCGCCTGCCAGTTCGCCGGATTGCTGTACTGATCCGGATAAAAATATTTTTCCGGCTCGGCCGCAACAATCTGATGAACCCGCCGAATCGCGCCGTCCGTACCCTCGTCGCCCGAGGTGATGACAAGCTCGGCTCCAAGAGCGCCAAGGATGCGTTTGCGCTCTTGGGAGGCGCTGTCCGGCAGGCAAAGCTTTACGCTATAGCCGAGCGCCGCGCCGATCATGGCGTAGGCAATCCCAGTATTGCCGCTGGTGGCATCGATGATGGTCTTGCCGGAGCGCAAATCACCGCTCGCCAGACCCGCCTGGATCATGCTCAAGGCCGGGCGGTCCTTGACCGAACCACCGGGGTTGAACCACTCCGCCTTGGCATAGAATTCGACATTGGGAAATTGGTTGCCGATTCTAGAAAGATGCAAGAGAGGCGTGTTACCAATCAGCTCGAGCACAGACTGCCCGGTCCGCCCACCAGGCTTTCCGGCACGGAGTGAGGACGCGTCCTCTGAGGCTGCGATGGGTTTAACGGTGGCCATGGTCTTCAATCGTCCGGCAATCTCCAAGATATGCGACCAGTTTACTCCGACTTAGATGCGGCGCGCCAGTTTGATGGTATAGCCTGATTTTAGCGGTAGTTAGAGGAATCACCCTAACAGCACTAGAGAATAGTAGGTGCGGTCGAGAAGCACCCTGAGGATACCTGCCACGCTTGTGTTAACACCCTTCAAAGGTCCGGCGTCTTGCAGAGCGGGATGACAACAGGAGTCGGCATATCACGCGCTGGAACCACTATTGACTCGCGCCTCACAATCAAGGACTGTCAAGCGGTGACCACCACGCCTGCCCCCGAACCCACGGGCGACTCTTCGCTGGTGCTGGCTGCACGCGGAGGCGACCGCGCTGCTTTTGGCGGCTTGTACGCGCGGTACGCGCGCATGGTCCACGGCATTCTGTTGGCGAGAGTCCCCGCAAACGATGTGGACGATCTCGTTCAAGATGTTTTTCTGCGCGCCCTGCCTCGCCTTTCTGACTTGCGTGACGTCGCGCGGTTCGGGCCATGGCTGGCAGCCATCACGCGCAACCGTGCCAATGACTACTACCGGCAGACTCGCGGGGTTGCCGCTGTGACGGAGAGCCTGCCAGAAGATGAGGCGCATCTACCCGCCGCGAACACCTCTTCCGATCGGGAGGCGGCGATGATTCTGGCGTTGGTTCGCAGCCTCCCGGAAACGTATCGCGAACCTCTGATCCTCCGGCTGGTGGAGGGCATGACGGGGCCCGAAATTGCGGCGCGGACCGGTCTTACTCCGGGTTCCGTCCGAGTCAACCTGCACCGAGGCATGCAGCAGCTTCGCGAGAAGCTAAGCCAGGCTTCGCTCGGCGTCACGAATCGGCCAGATTCCTCTGGCCCCAACAATCTAGCGCCGCCGGCAAAGAATTTCTTGCGCAGAAGGAATGAGCTATGAATGACGATTACCTTTGGGATGGTTCTGGCGAACCCGACCGGGAGATTCAAAAACTGGAAAACACTCTCGCCAAGTTCCGCCATGAAGGTCGGGCGCCGGAGTTTTCGGAGATCACTGCAGCGCAGCAACCGCGATTTTGGAAGCGCCTTGTGCCTTCGCGTTGGTCCTTCGGCCTCGCAGCTGCAACTGCAACCATCCTGTTTATTTTCGCATTCGGGATTCTCCAGTGGAGTCAAAAGCCGAACACCGCTTCTGGGCCGGGATGGGACGTTGAAAGCCTCGCGGGCGCTCCACAAGTGGAATCGAATGCCTTCGGACAAAACACCGGAACCGCCAAGCTTGGCGTCGGCCAAACACTGGTCACCGATGGCCGTTCCAAGGCCAACATTTCGATCGCCGATATTGGCACCGTCAACGTGGAACCGAACACCCGCTTGCGTTTGATCGCCGGGGTGAACGGACACAATCGGCTCGCTCTGGATCGCGGGACGATTCACGCTTACATCTGGGCGTTGCCGGGTGTGTTCACGGTGGATACACCTTCCGCCACCGCCGTTGACTTGGGCTGTTCCTACACGCTCGAAGTGGACGATTCGGGCGCCGGGCTTCTCCGAACGAGACTCGGTTGGGTTGGTTTTAAGCTGGGTGGCCACGAAGCTTTTATCCCTGCCGGTGCGGTTTGCGCAACGCGTCCCAAAGTTGGCCCCGGCACACCGTACTTTGACGACGCCTCCGCATCGTTTCGCGAGGCCCTGTCCAAATTTGATTTTGCGGCGGGCGCGCCCGAAGAGCGCAGCACCGAACTCAGCAAAATCCTTGCGGAATCGCGCCAGCGTGACGCACTCACCGTCTGGCATCTGCTTGCTCGAGTCGGCGAATCGGAGCGCGGTTCCGTTTACGACCGCCTGGCCACGCTTGTTCCGCCTCCCCCGGGAGTCACCCGCGACGGCATATTGCGTCTCGACCAAAATATGCTGGACTCCTGGTGGAACCAGCTGGGCCTTGGCGACGTTTCCCTGTGGCGCACGTGGGAACGATCCTGGTCTCCCGCCAAATCGTGAGGATCACTTCCTTGTCGCCAGCCAAAACCATCACTGAGAATCCGCTTCTCAACACTTAGCTAACCCCTGCTCGCTTTACAGAACTCTCGGCATTTACTAGGCTATGAGCACCATGTGGAATGTCGAAGAGAAGTTCACACCAAAACAGATCGAAAGCCTAGCGGCGCTCGGCTTTGCCGTCGGCAGCACGCGCGGAGTCGTCCGCGTGGAAAAATACGGCAGCGGCGCGGAATTCCGCAAAGGCACGGACGACCTTTACCAAATGACGGTTGTGCCGACAATCATGTTAAAGGGACGCTTCACCCGCCTTTGGGACGCCGGCTACCAGAAATTTCTCCTCACCGACGACGGCTTGAAGCTGCCCGCGCTCGCGACGCATCTCGAGAATCTTCGAAAGTTCAACGAAGAGCTGCTTACCGCACTGGGTGTTCCGACTTTTTACAACGAAGCGCTCGGCTCGGTCAGCCAAATCAGCGTCTATGACCGCGTCAAAGGCCGTGCCGGCGACGATCCCGACATAACAGTCGGCGCACACGAGCCTGGGGCCGGACATTAAAACTAAGCACTTTTCTGCTCTGACTTTTCTTATTTCGATTTGCTTTTCTCTAGCTGACGCCGGAATTGCTCCACGTCCACGCGATGCTTGGCGGCTTTGCGCGCGCCAATAAAAATCACAGGAATGTCCAGACCGTAGCGTTCCTCGAGAACCACATCCTTTTCGATATTCACTTGGTGCAGAACGGCGGCGAATTCTTGCAACAGCGGCGCAATGGCCGCTTTAGCTTCCTCGCAAAGATGGCAACCTGGCCGCGTGTAGAGAGTCACTTCTCGCGGGCCCGCGGCGGCCAAGCGCGCGTCCTCTGGATGCCCCTTCACGGTTTCGGATTCGAGTATTTTTTAAACGGTCCGGCGTAAGGGTGAAACGCGCGCGCCCGGTAAAGTTCCGCGATTTGCCGCAGGTGTCCCAGATCGTGCGAAGCCCACTCGCTGAGCATTTCATGCAGCGTGATGGTGCCGAGTTCGGAATGGATCGCATCGCGCTCGCTGGAGTCTGGCGGAATGCTCCTCAACAGAATCACCGTTGAGCGCCGCGTCCTGATGAAGTACGCAAGAATCTCATTCGCCGACCCGCGGGCGTAGTCGCCGATCACAATCGTGCCCGTCGCGTCAAACTTCGGCAGCGTCGGAGTTTCCTCGGTGACGATGCGGCGTGTCCTATCGGCGTACACCTCTTCGATATCCGCGAGATGACTGAGCACTTCCGCGATCGACCACCGCTCGGCCGACGGCTTCCACCGCAACAGGTCTTCCGGCAAATCACGAAGCATCGTTTCGAGCAGAATCGGCGTCTTTTCAAGGAGCAACAGGGCGGGTTGGATGGATAGCGTGCTGGCCGGCGCGGTAGTTCGAGCTACACCTTGCTGCATGGGGGGACCTCCCAAGCGATAACTGCATCTTACTCGAAAAGGCCGCCAAAAGTTGAACTGGCGCATAATGAGTAACAGGGACGGAGGAAGCGAGGCATGGGAAGAATCGTGGCATTGATCGACGAGCTATTTTTTCAAATGAAGGTCGCGGAAACCGCAAAGCACCTCGGTTTAGAGTTGAAGGTGGCCACGACCGGTGACGCGCTCATTGGCCTGCTGGAACCGGCGCCAAACCTGGTCATCGTGGACTTGAACGCGCGCAGCCAGCCGCTCGCGGCTATCGAGCGTGTGCGTGCGGCACAAAAGGATCTGAGGGTCATAGGCTTTCTCTCTCACGTGCAGCGCGATCTGGCGGCACAAGCGCAAGCGGCGGGATGCAATGAAGTGATGCCGCGCTCGGCGTTTACCCAAAACTTGTCCGCCATCCTGAGCACGGCAAAGGACTGACGTGAATTTTCAAAAAAATGCGCGAAGTTCACCGGCCATTGTTCTGACTGTTCTGGCTGTGCTGTTCGTATTCTTCATGACTGGCGTCTCCGCGCAGGAGTCCAGTTCCGATTCTTCCGTGCCGCCCACTTCTCCGAACGGCCCATCCGCTGCGCTTCGCGACGTTTTAATGGCCGCCTGTTCGCAGAGCCAGAATGACTTTGCCCGATTCCTCACCGCGCGCAACAAAGAAGCGTTTAACCGCATGGCGCCTACAGCGCGCGTGGCCTTCATGAAACGATTCGTGCTCCTCAACGAGGCCGGCAAACCCTCCGTCACCGCCAATCCTTCCGGCCGTCCCATCGTGCGCTGCGACACTCCGGCAGGTGCGGCAGAGATCCAGATCGGCGGCGCCGACACCCGCGACAATGTGGCATTCATGCCCGTGCAGTTGCGCGACGCGACGGATACGACAAACGCCAGCGCCATCCAGGTCAACATGGGCCTAGTGCGCGAAAATGGCGAGTGGAAAATCCTCTCCCTCGGCGTTGTTCTTCTCGATTTGCCTTCCTTGGAATTGGAATGGGATTCGGCGGAGGCCGACAAAAATGAGCTAGCCGCCGTCGAATCGCTCAAGGACATCGCCGATGCCGTCGAAAACTTTCGACGAAAGTACACGCGGCTGCCCGCTTCTCTCTCGAGTCTCGGGCCTCCCCTGCGCGGTCCAGCTAGCGCGGATGCGGCGCAACTCTTGGATTCAGATCTGGCTGCGGGCATGAAAAATGGCTATTCCTTCCGTTACGTCATTGTCGGCGCCAGCGGCCTGGGCGCGCCCGCGAAGTATGAGCTTGCCGCAACGCCGCTGAGCTATGGCCGCACCGGACACCGCTCCTTTTTCCGCGATGGAGAGGGAACTCTTCGCGCCGCGGACCGTCAAGGCGCGGTCGGCAGCGCGTCTGACCCAAGGATGCCAGAGCACTGATGCCTGCTGCCCCTAATGCGTTAATCCCTAGGGCTTGGTTCTGATCGTTGGATACTGAATCCCTAGCTGTTCGAGATAGCTCTTATAGCGCTCAGGATCGTAATAATATTTTTTCAGTTGCGGCGCGAATTTCTCCATTTTTTCTTTGTTCATCTCGATCGCCGGCTTGTCGTCAGGGCCCAGAAACGTTTCGTAGTGAACGTCCTTCGTCTGAACATTCCTGAAATAATCCCAGGCTTGCTGCACGAGTTGCGGCTGAAGGAAAAAGTCGAGAGCCGTAAGGGCCTGCACCTTGGCGCCTGCGGTCGAGCCTTTGTGAGCGATGGGAGTGGCCATTGCCACTCCATTTGCCCAGCTGTGCCCCGGCAGATTAGGAATGTTTGCCGGATACATTAGGTACACCATCGGCACATTCCAGGAGACATCGCCGATGTCGTCTGATCCTCCGCCAGTAGGTTTCTTGACCGGCTCTGTGAGTGGCTCGATTTTTTCTTTCAAGCCCTCCACTTTTGCGCCAATTTCCTTCTGAAGAGCCTTCGCCAGTGTCTGATCTGCGTCGCTCCACTTCGGCATCCCAACGGCCTCGATGTTTTTCTGCTGTGTTTCCGCGACCACCTTGTTCAAATATGGCGGCCACGCTGATCCAACCAGCTTATGATCCACCGTAGTCCCCGTCATTTTCGCCGCCGAATCCGCGATCGTGTTTCCCAGGTCGTAGAGATCCTTGATGTGCGGATAATCCAGCTCGCGGAAGTAGTACCAAACAGCTGCTTCCGAAGGCACGACATTAGGCTGATCTCCGCCATTGATGATCACACGGTGCGAACGCTGCGCGGGACGCAGGTGCTCGCGCCGAAAATCCCAGCCGGTATCCATCAGCTCAACGGCATCCAGCGCGCTGCGTCCTTCCCAAGGCGCCGCAGCCGCATGGGCCGCCTTGCCATGGAAGAAATATTGTACGGAGACGAGCCCGCTCCACTCCCCATTGCCCGTGCCGTACGACGTCGAAAATTCCGACTCCACGTGCGCGCCTAAAACGATATCCACATCCTTAAACAATCCCGCTCGCACATAAAATGCCTTCGTTCCCAGCAATTCTTCCGCAACGCCGGGCACAAGCTTGATCGTCCCAGCAATGTGGTGTTCGTCGATGAGCTTCTTTAACGCCAGAGCCGCGGTAGCATTCACCGCCATTCCGGAGTTATGTCCTTCGCCATGCCCCGGCGCGCCTTCGACGATGGGGTCGTGATACGCCACTCCGGGTTTCTGCGAGGCGCGAGGAATGCAGTCGAGGTCTGTGATAAACGCGATCACGGGTTTGCCGCTCCCATACGTGGCCACCCACGCGGTTGGGACTCCCGCCATGCCGTGCTCCACGTGAAATCCATTTTTCTCGAGGATCCCGGTAACGTAGCGCGACGTCTCGTATTCCTGGAAGCCCAGCTCGCTAAAGCTGAAAATTTCGTCCACCATCTGCTGCGTGAGCGTCTGGAGCTTGTCGACTTCCGCTATGGCTTCCTGTTTGAGGGCCGGTAGTTGCGCCGTTTGCTGCGCGAACAATCCGCAGGGCATCAGCAGAAGCGCTGCAAGACAGCCCACTGCACAAAATCTCGTCATCCCATTCTCCTGTCAGCGAAATGAGCGGGCATATTACATCGGGTATTGCGAAATAGGGGAAAGAAAGAATCTCCCGTTTGTGCGGCGAAAGAGTTGGCGCTACTATCGTGCGATTCAACATGCGCCCAGTATCGGTCCGAAAACTCTTTCTGTTCCTGGCACTTGCCCTTTTCACTCCCGTCGGGGCGACGCCGCAGCAGTCCGGCTCCGCCTACGGCCCGCTTCCCGTGTTCGAATTTCACAGCGGATTCTGGATCAACCTGCATCACATGCTCTACTACGAGGCCAGGCTGCGAGCATCGCCGCCTGCGCCCGCTCAGAAGGGCAGCGCGGGTCCACAAATAAGATTGAAAATCATGAAAGATGCCGCCGCGGCCCTCACCCCCGCCGAGCGTCTTGTTTGGGACAGCTCCGTCGAGTACTACGTGGCGAACTACGTGAACAAAGACTTGCTCTTCAATAACGACCTGATCCTCCTGAAAAATCAGCTCGGCGATTTTGAGGACTGCGACGAACTCTCCGGCACGCGGAAGAAAACCTGCGACGCCGGCCTGTCTCCTAAGTTGACCCAGGTATTGGAAGCCGCGGCGCCCGTCTATCGTGCTCATCTGTGGACCGAACACGACCGTACGAATCGCCGCTGGGTCGCCCGGGTGGCGCCTCTCGTCGAAGAACAGGGTGTTGGCATTTCCCAGCGGCTGGCGGACATCTATCAGACGAAATGGCCCAAAGCAAAAATCCGCGTCGATGTGAGCGCCTATGCAAATCCGACGGGCGCCTACACCACGCTTGATCCACTACGCGTCACTATTTCGAGCTTGGACCCGCGTAATCAAGGCGACGCCGCCTTTGAAGTTCTTTTTCACGAAGCTTCGCACGGCATCGCCGAGCCCGTTCAATCGGCGATTATTCGCGAATGCCGCCAGCGCGATAAGGCCATTCCCCGCGACCTCTGGCACGCGTTAATCTTTTACACTACGGGCGAAGTGATCCGGCCCCTCATGACGTCCGCCGACAACTCGCCACCGGCAATGGAGGACGCCGTCAAACCCAATACCAATCGTCCTCCCACCAGCCGCAAAGAAGTGTATGTTCCCTACGCCATCCGCGAAGGCCTCTACGAGCGCGGTTGGAAAGACTATCTCCAGCTTCTCACCCGCTTCTGGCAACCGTATCTCGACAACCAATCGACGTTTGACGACGCTGTCGCCCGTATGGTCTCCGCTCTTTAGCGTCCCCCACGCCGACCACGATCACCAATCAATTGCATGCGGGTTTGTTTATTGCGGCTCTAAAATTTTCCGTTGCGCAGCCATGCCCGGACCTCCGCTTCCACGGAAAATGCCTGGGCAGGGTCTTTAGTGTAGCGAGCATCCAGATTGTAGGCCTGTTCTTCATACGGCACGACCATCCACAGGCCGGATTCGTTCAAGGCTTTGAAGTAACCAGCCATCACTCTTTCGAGCCCTATAACAGAAAACTGTGTCACATGGACGAGGGTGTGAAATATCGTCCGCAGCGTCGGCTGCCGGTTGAAGAGCGCGACGTCGATGAATGGTATCGCCGTCATGTGTGCCGCATCCGGCACGACGCGCGCACCGCCCGCGCGAACACGCTCGTAAAAAGGCGGGTAGGGAATTACGCCGCCAGTCTTGGATCCATCCTTTATCCTCAAGCGCTCCAGCACGTCGCTGGGAAAAAAAGGCCGCAGTTTGTCTTTTACGACCTCCGGAAGCGGGTCACTGAGGGGGCGGTAGTGATCGCGCTGCTGCTGCATCCATGCAACGGCTTCACCAATCAATCCAGACAATTCTGCAGGGGTGAACTTCGGAGGCTCCACGAACACTTTCCTTACGGTGCGTATTGCCAATTCTATTCGAAGGATGGCCCAAGAAACGTCAAGTGACGGCTGTATTTATCGTAGCACGGAGCCGCGCACTTTCTTTTCACGCAAGAGTGTATTCGACGCTCCACCCGTGTCCGGCCGGTTGCGGAATTGCCTGCCGTTCCCAGTGGTCCTTGCTGGCCCGCACGGCGGTTAGCCGCAAATACTCCTATGTCGGCTATAGCGAAATATGCTATAGATGCGTCATGCGCCCTTTCCTCCTTTCCCGTGACACCTTCCACATTCTCGTCGCTCTCGCCGACCGCGACCGCCACGGCTATTCCATCATGCAGGAAATCGCCGAACGCACGGGCGGCGAGATTCGTCTCAGCCCTAGCACGCTCTACAGCGCCGTTAAACGACTCCTCGAACAGGGCTTCATCGAAGAATTGGAAGAGCGCCCAGACCCCGAACACGACGACCAACGCCGCCGCTACTATCGCCTCACCAAAACCGGTAAACGTGCCGCCATGGAAGAGGCTCGCCATCTAGAGAAGTTGCTCTCCGATGCTCGCGCCTCCGGCCTGGCTCGCAAACGAGCCTAGTCAATGTCGCGTGCCGCCAAATCGCAAGCCGGCGTTCTCCGCCTTTATCAGCCATTCCTCTGGCTTTACCCGGCCGAGTTTCGCGACGAATACCGGCGCGAACTCTGTCTCGCCTTTGTGGACCGCTGGCGCGAGGAGCACTCCATCGCCGGTGCGCTCTTTGTCTGGCTCCACGCCATTTTCGGGATTTTTTATCAAGCGCCAAGGGAGCACTACCACATGATCATCCACGATCTTCGCTACGCCTTTCGCATCCTCCGCAAAGATTTCTCCGTCACAGCCGCGGCCATTCTGATTCTCGCGCTCGGCATAGGCTCGACCACGCTCGTCTTCAGTCTTGCGAACGGCCTCCTCTTGCGCCCGCTTCCCTATTGGCAACCGGAGCGCATCATCGCCGTCACCGAATCCAGCCCCAAGGATCCCAACGAAACTACGCAGATTTCCTTCCCTAATTATTTCGACATTCGCAATCGCACGCGGCTACTCGAGGACATCGGAGTTTATGACAACAATCAGGCCGCAGTCAGAGGCGAAGGTTCCGCAGAGCGCATCCCCTCTGCAGTGGCCAGCGATGGAGTGTTCCGCGTTCTCGGCGTCGAACCCCTTCTTGGCCGCGCCATCTCACCGGAAGACGATACGCCCGGCGGTCCGAAAGTCGTCCTGCTCAGCGAAGAGCTCTGGCAGCGCCGCTACGGCCGCGATCCTCACATTCTGGGCAGAACTCTCCAAATCGACGATTCACGCTGGACCGTCATCGGCGTCATGCCCGCCCGTTTTCATTTTCCGGACCGCGCGGATCTTTGGTTTCCGCTGCAAATGAACCCTCTGAAAGCTCGCCGCACCGACTATTTTCTGCGGGCTATAGCACGCCTGAAGCCTGGCGTTTCCGTCGAGCAAGCTACCAGCGAGCTAGAGTCGCTTCTCGAACAAATTCACCGCGAAAATCCAGCCGTCAATAACAACTGGAGCGCTCGCGCAATTCCGATTCGCGATTTTGTCGCCGGCCCCTACCGCAAAGCCGTTATCACGCTCTTGGTAGCGGTAGGCCTGCTGCTTCTCATCGCTTGCGCGAATGTCTGCAATCTTCTGCTCGTCAAGGCTTCCGCCCGCGTCCGCGAAATCGCCATCCGGGCCGCGCTTGGCGCGACTCGCCGCCGGCTTCTTCGCCAGCTCGTCACCGAAAGCCTTCTTCTCGGCCTCGCCGGTGGCGCGCTTGGCGTGCTCCTCGCCTACCTAGGAATACCAGCTCTACTTTCCCTCATCCCCGTCAATCTCCCTCTTTGGATGAATTTCTCCCCTGATTCTCGAGTTCTGGGTTTTGCCGTTGCCGTCTCTCTGCTCACCGCCCTTGGCTTCGGCATCGTCCCCGCCTTCGGTTCATTCCACGCTGATCTGACCGATTCGCTCAAAGAAGGCGGCCGTGGAGGCACGTCCGGCACACGCAGCAAATTCATGCGTCAAGGCCTCGTCATCGGCGAAGTCGCTCTTTCGGTGATCTTGCTCGCTGGCGCCGGCCTCATGATTCGCAGTTTCCTGGCGCTCCGCATGCAGGACCTTGGCTACCATCCTGAAAATGTCTTAACGGTCAGCATCGATTATCCCGAGAGCCGCTATCCTGATGGCGCTCCCGCCCGCGCGATGCTCCGCCGCCTCACCGAAGAAGTCTCCTCCGTCCCCGGACTCATCTCCACCTCGTTCAGTTCCGGTATTCCTCTGAACGACGGCTGGGGACGCCTCTTCACTATCGAAGGCCATCCACTCGAGCTCAAGGACATGACCTTCATCAACCACATCGTAGTGACCCCGGGATATTTCCGCACGCTCGACATACCGCTGCTCCAAGGCCGCGATTTCACGGAAGACGATTTCGACGCTCCCCGGATTGTTATCGTCAGCGATTCCTTCGCCAAAAAGAATTGGCCCAAGGAGAGCCCCATCGGCAAGCGCATTCGTTTCGGTCCGCCAAAAAACAGTGAACCGTGGCACACCGTCGTAGGCGTGGTTGCTGACAGCAAGCATGGCACCTACAAGGGCGAAGACCGCGCCAGCGTCTATCTTCCCTACAACTCGGAGATCACTCCCAACGCCTTGCTTGTTCGCACCGCCGGCGATCCGTTACAGCTACAGCAATCCCTCAGATCCCGCATTGTCGCCTTCGACTCCGATATCGTCGTAAGCCGCGTCTTCAGCCTCGAGCAAATTATCGACCGCGCCGGGTGGCAGGATCGCTTCCTCACCGTTCTGTTCTCCTGCTTCGCCGCGCTGGCTCTCCTGCTCGCCGCCGTTGGCCTCTATGCCACGATCTCCTACTCCGTTTCCCTCAGCACTCACGAGATCGGCATTCGTATGGCCCTCGGAGCCTCCGCCTCTCGCGTTCGCGCCATGATCCTGCGACAGGGCATGACCCTGGCCGCCGCCGGCCTCTTCATCGGGATCGTCGTAGCCTTCGCCCTCGCGCGCCTGCTCAAAACTCAGCTCTACCAGATTTCGCCCAATGACCCGGCCACCTATATCGCCGTGCCCATTCTGCTAATCCTCGTCGCCGCTCTGGCTGCCTTTCTGCCCACCCGCCGCGCCACCCGCGTCGATCCCGTCATCGCCCTCCGCCATGAGTAATTCCAATCCCAACCGGCAGTAGCGTTTGTCGGTGAACCCAGGTTGTGCTAGGCTTTGCGGTGCGGAAATAAGCTTGGCTACGCGCCACGCAAGTCCCAGCGTCGCTTACGTTCTCTCCTTGCCGTTCCTCATCCGAGCTTTCCCGAGGGGAAGACTCTCTCTGGAGAAAACAAACGGCAGGCGGGATTCGAGAACCGGCTTCCTCGGAGCCGACGCAGTCAAAAGGAACTGGATAAGCCCATGTCCGGTACACAAACAGCTTCAAAGACCGAAAAAGAAACCGTCGAAATCAAACTCGCGCATTCCCCTGATTCCGACGATGCTTTTATGTTTTACGCGCTGGCTACCCACAAGCTCGCAACGCCAGGCTACAAATACACCCACGTCCTTTCCGACATTCAAACCTTAAATGACGCGGCACTCACCGAAACTTACGACGTCACCGCGCTAAGCTTTGCCGCCTACCCCACTCTGCGGGATAAGTACGTCCTGCTTGATTGCGGCGCCAGCTTTGGCGAGAATTATGGCCCCATCGTCGTCGCGTCTAAATCCCTGAAAAAAGAGGACTTGGCTGGCAAACGCATCGGCGTGCCCGGATTGAAGACAACCGCCTACCTCACGCTGAAGCTCTTTGAACCACACTTTGAACCGGTGGTCATGGCTTTCGACAAGATCCTCGACGCCGTCAAGAATGAAGTCGTTGAAGCCGGCCTCTTGATCCACGAGGGGCAGCTCCTCTTCCCCCAATTGGGAATGCACCGTGTCGTGGACCTCGGCGTTTGGTGGCATGAGCAAACCGGGCTTCCTCTGCCGCTTGGCGGTAATGCCGTCCGCCGTGCGCTTGGTCCGGCCTTGGGCTTGCAAATCGCTAAAACAATTAAGGATAGCGTCGAGTACGGCCTCGAACACCGCGAAGAAGCCCTGAATTACGCCATGCAGTTCGCCCGCGACATGGAAGCCGAAATTGCTGACAAGTTCGTCGGCATGTACGTGAATCGTTGGACCCTCGGTTACGGCGATCGGGGTAAACATGCCGTCCGGGAGCTCATCGAGCGCGGCACTGCCGCTGGCCTGCTTCCTGGACCGCCGGATGTCGAGTTCCTCTGTCAACAGTAACAAAATAAAAAACTTAGCAAAATTCCGCCACAAGTTCAGTGAACGTGCGGCAGTTCCGGCGTGAACCACAGGTCCTGATAGTCAAAGCTGAAATCCGCCAGCGGCGAAACCCTAGCCATCGTAAAGTGGTCCACGCTTCCGTCCGGATTTAGCGTAAAAGTTACAAACGCGTCTTCCATCGTTCGATCGCGCCAATGCGCTTTGAACGTGTCGTATTGCCAGTGCTGCAAATCCGCGACGGCTTTTGGCGTGTGATTCATGCTGAACACGAGCCCTGAACCTTCCTGCTTGATCGTAATCGGCCCATACCACGCATCGTTGTAAACGCCCGCGAACTTTTCCACCGGCAGCGAGGGCTTGGAATTGATCGCCCGGCCTTTGTCGCTCTCGGCCATGGCTTGCTTGGCGGCTTTTTCTGACTCATCCTCCGCGGCCTTAAACGACGTGGTCCATTCCATTGGCGGTAACCCGAAATAAGCGTCCAGCACGTGATACATGATCGAGTCGAACGCGCCCCCCTGCTCCGCGTTGGTCAGGATCACCATTCCCAAGTTCTCTTCCGGCGCCATGATCACGCGTGAAACGAAGCCAGAGACACCTCCCGTGTGTCCCACCAGCCTGCGTCCGTGATAATCGCGTATCCCCCAACCCAGGGCGTAAGCCGCAAATTGAGGCCGTAGAGCAGCCGTCGGCGATGCTCCCGTGCCGATCGGGGTGAGCGTCTCGGCCGTCCACATCTCTCGCGATTGTGCCTCACTGAAAAGCCGATCCTCGCGGCCGGGAAATTTTCCGTGGTTGAGCTGCAGCACGATCCACTTGGCCATTTCCGCCACCGAAGAGTTGATCGCTCCCGCGGGTGCCGCGTTATCCAAATCCTGAAACGGAATCGTCTGTAGCTTTCCATCAATCTTCGAGTGCGGCCAGGCGTAATCATCGCTTGGTTTGAAAGCGGTGGTGCTCAAGTTGGTGGTCTTCATCCCCAGCGGCTCGAGAATCTTTTCGCGAATGTACTTTTCCCAGGATTCACCGGTGACTGCCGGAATGATCTGCCCCGCCGCAATGTACATCAGATTGTCGTAGGCATAGTGGCTGCGAAAGCTTGATGCAGGCTTCATAAACCGCAGCCGATAAATGATGTCCTCGCGCGTGAACGTTGTGTGCGGCCAAAAAAGCAGGTCGCCTTCGCCAAGCCCCATACCGCTGCGATGCGTCAGCAGATCGCGAATGGTCATCTCATGCGACACGTAGGGGTCGTACATCTGAAAACCTTTCAGCCGCTCGTACACTTTGTCGTCCCACGAAATTTTTCCCGCATCCACCAGCGATGCCAGCGCCGCGGAAGTAAACGCCTTGGTGTTCGAACCAATCCCAAACAAGGTGTCCTCGTCGACCGCGGCGGCCTCTCCCAGTTTTCGAACGCCATACCCTTTTGCGAGCACGACCTTGCCGTCCTTCACGATGGCTATCGCGATCCCGGGCACATCAAACGTCTCCATGTCTCGCGCGACATACGAATCCAGGTCGGTCGGCGGCCCGCTCTGCGCGGTGGCGGGCCGAACAAAGACGGGAATCAGCACGAGTGCAGCAAATCCCAACTTGGGTATGGACATCATGGCCGAGTACCTCCTCCTTATCATTTCTCTTCACAAGCACGCGCCGCGAATTAGAACACACAGAAAGGTTGCAACACTAATTTTGGCCGTTCGCCAAGAGACCACCGAACGACGATCGCTTTTATCCATCAGGCAGGAATGACGAAGCGCATTATTGGCCATGTAGTAGACGGTAGACCGCTTTTGGACTAGCATTCGGCAGGCAATACCTCCGAGAGTGTCGATGAACCGGATTTGGCTACTCTTCCTCGCGATCGCGACCTTGGCGAGCGCGACTCCTGCACAGGATTGGACCAGCGCGCGGTCTCCTCACTTTGTGGTCTCAACCGATGCGGGCGAAAAGCGAGCGCGCGAGATTGCGGCGCGGTTTGAAGCGTTGCGGCACATATTCGAAAAATTGCTGTCGAGCGAGAAGCTGAACACCCCGGTTCCCTTGCAGATCTTGGGCTTTCGTAGTGCCAAGGGCTTCAGTCAGGTGGCGCCTTCCAAAGATGGAAAACCCGATCAAGGAATTGTGGGCGTCTTTCAAACGGGCGGCGACATGAACTTTATCGCCATCGATCTCTCAACCGAGTCCGGCTTCCCGATCGTTTTTCACGAGTACGCCCACTCCGTCCTGCACGCGAATTTCCGGAACCTGCCACTCTGGTTCGATGAAGGAGTCGCCAAATACTACGAAACGGCAAAAATGGACAAGGGCCACATGCAAATCGGAGCCAGTCCCAAGCATCTGGACTCCTTTCTTTACCATCGTGGCCTCATGCCTGTCGTGGATCTTTTTGGCGTAACCCAAGAATCCAAAATCTACGGAGAAAACAGCGAGAGGAGGGAGCTTTTCTACGATCAATCCTGGGTCATGGTGCACTATCTGTTCGACAAACAAAAGATGGGCAATTTTGGCAAATACATGGAACTCACCGTGAACCAGCACAAGCCCATTCCCGAGGCGATTGAAGCGGCTTTCGGCATGACACCAACAAAATTTGATAGCGAGATTGCCTCCTACCTGAATCTCTCCCTGCGCCAAGTCTTCAATATCGATGACCCCGAGAGCATCGACGAAAACAGTTTCGTCACCCAGCCACTGGCCTCAGAAGATGCCGAAGCGCTTATTGCAAACATGCATGCGCATTCCAATGACCGCCACGAAAAGGCCGTGGAGGAGTATAAAGAGGTCCTCAGAAAGAACCCGAACCAGGTGGACGCCAATCTGGGACTCGGCTACGACGCGCTTGTCTCCAAGAATTATGATCAGTCCGAAGCGTACTTCCGCAAGGCTGTCTCCGCAGACAAAAAGAACGCGCGCAGCCAATTCTTTCTCGGAATTCTGCAATTGCGGCGGACCTCGCCGGACGAAAACAAACAGGAGTATCTGATCGATGCCTGGAATCATCTGAAGGCCGCGACGACTCTGAATCCTGAGATGGCTGTAGCCCACAGTGAGCTGGCTTACGCACTGTCAAAGCTCGGCGACAAGGATGGCGCCATCAAGGAGGCCACCCTGGCCGCGCGCCTGAACAAAGGCAACGAGAGTTATTTCGTGGATCTGGCCGAATTTTATTTCGAGTTCAAGAAATACGAGCAGGCAAAAGCGGTTTTCGAGCAACTCCTGTCGAGCAATGACACCAAGATCGTTGCCTTGGCCAACCAGCGTCTCGAAGCGCTTAAGACCTTCGATGAAGCGGCCGGCGCGTCAGCCCCAAAGCAGTAACTCAAAAACGCCAACTCAGTTGATACTGGCAGGCTTTGCGTCCGGAACTTGGACCGGAACGAGGGTGCAAGAGTCGCTTCTAGGGCTGTTCTCCTCGCATCGTTCCTTGGCCAATTTCTCCGCGTCTTTTTCGGAGCGGCGGCCGAAGGCGTAACCAAGATGGCCCTCGGTCGAAACCGCGAAAGCCTTGTAGGGCGGCAGCGTCAGAAAAGCGCGAAATTCTTCTTGTCCGCCGGCCTTGAGCTGTGCGGGCGGCACAACATCGGGAGGTTCCGGCAGCGAAAGTAACGTCTTCCTCAGCGTAAGTTTCTGGCTTTCCAGGAAGTCGTCCACCATCGACGCCCAAATGGAAATCCCTCCCATCGAAAATAGCCCGTGGCCGTCCCGGCGATACGGCGCCGCGCGGATAAACGTCGCTTTCCCACCTGCGTCCCGGAAGGCTTCAAAGAAACTAGTCGCGATCTGCGGCCCGAAAAAATGATCGTTCTCGGAATAAACCCACAGCATGGGGACGCGCGATTTCTCTCCAAACTCGTGAAACGCGTGGATGAGTTCACCAGGATTGCAAACTTCGTCCGGCCTCATCGAACCGCGGCCTCCAGCAAAACTGATCGCGGCTACAAGCCCAGGCGGCGGCTCCGCCGTCAGCGCAACGGTAGCGAACCCGCCGGCAGAGATTCCAACGCTGATGATTCGCGAGGCGTCGACCTCGGGTAGTTTCGAAAGATAAGCAATCGATTCGCGCAAGTCCTTCGCAGATTCTCTGCCGGCATCGTAGTAGTCTGCGCGTTTTGAACAGGCCCTGGCGTCTTCCTCAAAGCCGCCGCCTGAATCTCCGTAGCCGCGACGCATCACGACGACCGTCGTCCATCCACGTCTGGCAAACTCGCGCGCCTGCGGAATCATTTGCCACGGAGACATCCCCGCACGCTCGCTACCCTCGCGGGGCGCGCCGTGTGTGAGTACAGCCAGCGGGTGAGGACCGGGCTCGCTTGGCCGCACCATCACCGCTTCGAGCCCTTTCTTGCCCGCATCTTTGGCCGGAATGCGAAACGCGTTTTCGACCAGGTCTTGGGCACTCCCGAGACTCGCCGTGAATAGCAGCAGGGCTAGGCAGACAGAAACACGACGAGCGGTCATGGAGCACCTCAGAAAGTCCTCGCGGATACGAATCGAAGCCTAGTTGGTGCCCCTAGTCTTGTCCAGGAGCCCGGCGGGAAACAAGCCACTCATCCATTGGACCCGTCTTGACGCTTTCCCTCTAATCACTTAGTGTCTTCTCCTTGCGATGGAGTCTCCGATGAAAACTTGCGTTTGTGCTTTCGCCCTCGCGCTGGGGACCTTGGCGCTTCTGTCGCCCGTGTCCAGCGGCCAAGCCGCCGCGGAATATCGCGATCACACGCAGGCGGCCGCGACTTGGCCCCAGCAGGCCGTTCGTGCCGCGCACGGCATGGTCGCCACCGATGAAGAGTTGGGGTCGCAAGCTGGCATCGAAATCCTGAAACGCGGCGGAAATGCCGTCGATGGCGCCGTGGCAGTGGCTTTTGCACTCGCGGTCGTCGAGCCGGCGGCGGGTAACATCGGCGGCGGCGGCTTCATGCTGGTTCGCCTCGCGGATGGCCGCACCACTTTCTTCGACTATCGCGAGGTTGCTCCCGGCAAAGCTTCCCGCGATATGTACATCAAGCCCGACGGCACGCTCGACAAAGAGCTCTCCGTCATCGGCTACAAAGCTGTTGCGGTTCCTGGCACCATCGCCGGCCTCGAGCTAGCCCTGAAAACCTACGGCAAGCTCAAGCTCGCTGATGTCCTAGCCCCAGCCATTCGTCTCGCGGAAGCCGGTTTCCCCGTCAGCGAAAAGCTTGCGCGCCAATTGAGCGGGGAACGCTCCGAGCTACAGGAATTCAACGTAAGCCGCCGCATCTTCTTGAACGACGGAAAAATGTTCCATCCAGGCGATACCTTCAAGCAGCCGGAACTTGCCGCAACTCTCAAGCGCATTGCCAAGAACGGCGCCGCCGAATTCTACCGCGGCGAAACGGCGCAAATGATCGTCGATGATATGAAGCGCATGGGCGGCCTGATTACTCTCGATGATCTCGCGCATTATCAGCCAAAAGTGCGCCAAGCCCTCGAAGCCAGCTACGAGCTCGATGGCCACAAGTGGGATGTCATTACATCGCCCCCTCCCAGCTCCGGCGGCGTGGCCATCATTGAAGCGATGAATATGTTACAGAGCGTCCCCCTCAAGGGTTGGGATGACGCGCAAAGCGTGCACATGGTTGTGGAAACGATGCGTCGAGTCTTTGCCGACCGCGCCGCGTACCTGGCCGACCCCGATTTTTCCAAAGTGCCGGTCGAAGGCCTCACGAGCGGTTGCTACGCCAAAGAACTTGCCGCCACTATCGATCTCCAGCACGCTTCTTCCAGCAAAGAGGTAAAGGCGGGAACACCGCACGTCTGCGGCGTTTCTGCTTCCAATGAAGTAGCTCCGCAAGCCATCAGCCTGAATGATGGCCCGAACACTACGCATTTTTCCGTCGTCGATGACGCTGGCAATGCCGTCGCCAGCACCTACACCCTCAACAACAGCTACGGCTCGCACGTAACTTCCACGGCCGGTTTTCTCCTCAATGACGAAATGGACGATTTCACCACCCAGCCCGGCGTGCCCAACGCCCTCTTCGGGCTCATCCAATCCGAAGCCAACGCCATCGCTCCCGGCCACCGGCCGCTCAGCTCGATGGTGCCCACCATGCTCGTGCGCGACGGCAAACTCAGCTTCGTAACTGGTTCGCCCGGCGGTCCCACGATTATTTCTGCCACGCTCCTGAGCGTTTTAAACTGGATGCGTCTCGGAATGGACGCGCAGGCGGCCATCAACGCGCCCCGCTTCCATCACCAGTGGCTTCCGGACGTAATCCTGATGGAAAAGGACTTTCCGGCAAGCTTGGAGTCAGCGTTGAATGCCGAAGGTTACCAAACGCGCCGCCGTGGGCACATTGGTCTAGTCAATGCCATTGGCGTAGATCCAAAAACCGGCGAGCGCCTAGGCGCGGCGGACCCGCGCGACAATGGCGCTGCTGTCGGCTACTGAACGGTTTTTTCTACAGCCGCCCCGCATCTGTCGTGGGCGGTCTGGAGTGAAGCGTCGGGCTTTTCATCTCACACCGCTGTGAACGAGGCTATGCGAAGAATCCTCTCCACTTATATGTTCGTCTCGCGAAGGTTGACCACCGAACTTCTCGGCCAGATTGCCGAATCCGGTTTTGAAGCCCTCGAAATTTTCGCCACTCGCGGCCATTTCGATTACACCACTAGGCAGGAAATCCAGTCCGTCGCCAGCGCCCTCTCGCAGCATGGCTTGGTGCTAGCTTCTCTCCACGCACCCACGAGCCGCGACCTCAGCGCGACTCGCGAAGGCGGCACGCCGCTCTCCATCACCGAAGTGGAACGCGTCCGCCGCATCGAAGCCATGGACGAGTTGAAACGCGTCATCGACGTCGCCGAAGACCTCCCCTATTCCCGCCTGATTCTCCACATGGGTGGCCCGCGTGAAACGGCTGACCCGCGCAAGCGCGATGCAGCCTTTAGCTCGCTTGAACATCTGGTTTTGCATGCTCATCATCGCGGAGTAATCATCGCCGTCGAAAACACCACCAGCGAAATGGGCGCCCCCCCGTATCTCCGCGCGTTCGTGGACGAAACGCGCTTGACCGGCTTGCGCTTCAACTTCGATATCGGCCACGCCCACGTCGCCGATGGTCCCGAATCCGAGCGGATCGAAAAAGCGTTTGCTCCCCTCCGCGAACTAGCCGTCTCCGCGCACATCCACGACAATCACGGCGACAAAGACGAGCATCTTCCGCCCTATGAGGGCTCCATCGATTGGGAATCCGCCGTCAAAATCTTGAAGACCGCCGCCGAGCCGGATCTCGCCCTGACCCTCGAGTTGAAGGAAAAGACCGGCCACGACGCCCCGCCCACCGCCGAACAACTCTCCGCCGCCAGCGCATCCCTCGATCGTTTCGAGCGCGAGTGGGGCTAGCCATCCTCACAAGTCCTCGCAATTAATATCCGTTTCCAGCTAGCACTGTATCTGCCTGTATCTGCCTCCCGGCGGTTCTCTGCTAAACTGGTTTTTTCTAAACTCAGCTAAATAGCGGGCTATGACCACCATCACTATCGAGCAAGCAGGGAAATACGACGGGCAGGAAGTCACCATTCGCGGCTGGCTCTACAACCTTCGCGAATCCGGCAAGCTAATGTTTCCCATTTTTCGCGATGGGACCGGCATCATTCAAGGTGTCTGTGCGCTGAAGGAAAATCCCGAAGCGTTTGAAGCCTTGAAGGGGCTCACGCAGGAATCGAGCGTCATCGTCTCAGGTAAGATTCGCGCGGAACAACGAGCTCCGGGCGGCTTCGAGATGGGCGTCGCCAAAATAGAGATCGTTCAGAAGGTTCCCGATGCCACGCCGTTTCCTATCCAGCTCAAAGAGCACGGAGTGGATTTCCTGCTCGATCAGCGCCACCTCTGGATTCGCACGCCACGCCAAGCTGCGATTCTCCGCATTCGTGCGGAAGCCATCCGCGCCGCGCGCGAATTCATGGATGGCCAGGGATACACCATAGCCGACGCGCCGATGTTCACGCCCGCTGCTTGCGAAGGCACATCCACACTTTTCGAAGTGAATTACATCGACGACCAAAAAGCCTATTTAACCCAGAGCGGCCAGCTCTATGCCGAAGCCATCGCTATGGCACTGGGCAAGGTCTATACATTTGGTCCCACGTTTCGCGCGGAAAAATCCAAAACCCGCCGCCACCTCACCGAATTCTGGATGCTTGAGCCCGAGGCGGCGTACGTCGAGTTCGACGAAATCATGTCCCTCGGCGAGGGCCTCGTCAGCGCGATTGTGCAAGGCGTCGTCAAAAATAAATCGCGCGAACTCGAAACGATCAAGCGCGACGTCAGCAAACTCGAAATCATCAAGCCGCCGTTCCCGCGTATCTCCTACGAAGATGCTGTCGCCGTCCTAAACAAAAACGGCAACCCTGCCAAATTTGGCGACGATTTCGGCGGCGACGAAGAAACTCTCATCTCCAAAGAATTCGACCGCCCGGTCCTGATTCACCGCTACCCCGCGGCCATCAAAGCCTTCTACATGCAGCCCGATCCCCAGCGCCCAGACCTCGCTCTCGCCTTCGACATGATCGCTCCCGAAGGCTACGGTGAAATCATCGGCGGCAGCCAGCGCATCCACGATTACGATTTGCTGCTGAAGCGCCTGCACGAACACAACCTGCCCGAAGAATCCTTCCAGTGGTATCTCGACCTGCGCCGTTACGGCAGCGTGCCGCACTCCGGCTTCGGTCTCGGCCTCGAACGCACCGTCGCCTGGATTTGCGGCACCGAACACATTCGGGAAGTCATCCCCTTTCCCCGGATGATTTATCGCGTGTATCCTTAGTGCGGGGTAGTTCGGCGCCGCAACGGCGTCTCTGGCGCGCAATTTGTATTAACTCTTCGAGTGACCTGTGCCTCGCGTATGTTTGCGAGTGGGGTGATTTTCCGTCTCTTCACGGGACGCGGAACACGGGCCACGGATCACGGAGCACGAGACTCACATGGCGCAAAAAGTCAGAATCATCGGCGTTCCCATGGACCTCGGCCAGAGCCGCCGCGGCGTGGACATGGGCCCCTCAGCCCTTCGCGGCGCGGGCCTGCAAGCGCGCATCAAGCAACTCGGCCACACTGTCGAAGACATCGGCAATCTCGAAGTCAAACAACCCGAAGAAATGCAAATCGGCGAAAAACGCGCCAAGTATCTTCAAGAAATCACCGAAACCTGCAAAGATCTCGCTACCACCGTCGAAAAATCCTTGGGCGAAGGCTTTCTGCCTCTTGTCCTCGGCGGCGACCACTCTATCGCCGCTGGCGTAGCTGCCGGCGTCTCCTCTCATTTCCGCAAGGAAAAAAAGCAGATCGGCTACTTGTGGCTTGACGCCCACGGCGACATGAACACGCCCGACTCTTCGCCCTCAGGCAACGTCCACGGCATGCCTCTCGCCGCCATCATGGGCTACGGCGCGCCCGAACTTGTCGACCTCCTCGGCTTTAGACCCAAAGCCGAGCCTAGCAACATCGTCATCGTCGGCGCGCGCGACCTCGACGCCCAGGAACGCAAAATCGTAAAAAAATCCGGCATCCACGTCTTCACCATGCGCGACATCGACGAGCGCGGCATGCGCGAAGTCATGTCCGACGCCCTCAAATACGCCATGGACGATACCGCCGGCATCGCCGTCAGCCTCGACATGGACTTCGTCGACCCCAGCGATGCCCCCGGCGTCGGCACTCCCGTCCGCGGCGGTGTCACTTACCGTGAAGCCCACCTCGCCATGGAAATGATCGCCGACTCCGAAGCCATGGTCTCGCTCGAAGTCGTCGAAATAAATCCCATCATCGACGAGCACAACCGCACCGCGCTCCTCGGCGTAGAATTAGTCCTCTCCGCCCTCGGCAAAAAAATCCTGTAATCAGTTTCTTTCAAAAGGGTGCCGCTCGTCGAACTACCCGCCTCGCGACCAAAGTTTCCGGAAGAACGACCTCATGCGATCTACAACCGATCCCTCCGCCGGTGTTGTCTTCTTCGCCGCCGCGCTTGCCGCCGGCGGCTTTGGCGGCGCCTTCGTCGCGACAGCCGTCGCTGTTGCCTCCTCCTCCACCCGTCCCTGAAACACCAGCGCAGGCCGCACACGCACTCGCCGCACGATCGTCATCAACCTCATGTCCGGCTCCGGCTGCACCTTCGCCTTCGCATCAAATTCCAGCGGCGGCATAATCACCGTATAAATGGGCTCTTCCCTGGCCTCCGGTTTTTCGTCGGCCGCTTCCTCGCTCGAACTCGCAGCGGCATCGCTCCCCCCGGCCGGCGCCGCCGGAATCTTCGCGATCTGCAGTTCGCACTTGCATTGCCCCGCGCCGTTGCGCATCTCGTCGATTTGTCCGTTCGCCAGCATCACGTCCACGCCCTGCGGCACGATCACGCTCCGCCCGCTCAGTTGTTGCTCCACGCGCAGCGCCCCACGATACGTGTGAATGCACATCATGCCCGGGCTTGGAAATCCCATCAGCACATCTCGCGGATCGTCGCCAATCGCCATGGTCTGCGCTTGAATTTCTGCCGTGTACACCGTCAGCGCCGGTTCCCGGTCCACGCGCGCATGTATCGCTCCGCTCTCCAGCGCCACCGTCAGGGCTCCCCCCGATTTCAGCACCGAAAAATGCGCCGGCCCGCAAACGGAAATCTGTCCGCCCTCCACAAGACTAATCCGCGCCTGCCCGGACTTCACTTGCACGTCGCTCCCGCTCCGCAAGATTGTCTTCGTCTGTCCGGCTACAACTTCCACGCTCATCGGCCCCGTCACACGAATATCTTGCCCTTCAATCAAGCCCACGGTATCGCCCGCGGGCTGGTCCGGAGCTGCCGCCGCAACAACCAAAAGGCCCGCGCAAACAATGCCGTACACGCCGGCCAAAAGCCGCGCGCGCCGTGCCAATTCACGTAGATAAATTTTTAACCGCACTCTTACTTCGTCTCCCGCAAGCCGGACAAGAAACTCTCGCCTATACTATACGTCACGGCGCCTTCAGAGCCGGCGCGTCCAGAAAACATGGCCAACCCCGACGCCACTCCCGCCGCATTCCCCGATCCCGGGCAGGATTCCGGGCAAAAAACGCCCACCGAGTCCATCAGCGCTCACTACGACACGCATCTCCCGGACCTGCCCTGGTCCCGCCGCATCCAAATCCCCGTCATCGCCGCCGCCGTCTACAGTGTGATTCGCTTTCTCGGCCCCACGTTGCGCTACGAAGTCCTTGGCTGGCAAAACGCCGAGCGCGTCCACGCATCAGGCAAGCGCTGCATCTGGGCCTTCTGGCACCGCGTCATCATTCCGATTGTTTGGTGGCACCGCAACTACGGCGTGGTCGTGATGAACACCACGGCCTTCGACGGTCAGTGGACTCGCAAAGTAATCGAATGGCTGGGCTTCGGCACAGCGCAGGGAAGTTCTTCACGCGGAGGCCTCCGCGGACTCGCCGTTATGGCCCGCCGCCTTGAAGAAGGCGTCGATTGCGCTTTCACCATCGATGGCCCGCGCGGCCCGCGTTACGTCGCCAAGCCCGGGCCCGTCATGCTCGCGAGAAAAACCGGCTGCCCCGTCCTCGTCTTCCACATCGGCGTAAGCCGCGGCAAAACTTTCGAAAAAACCTGGGACCATTTCCTTCTGCCCGCTCCGTTCGCCCGCACGGTCATCCTCTTCGCCCCACCCATCTACGTTCCGCCGGGCGCCAACGCCGAAGTCCTCGAATCCAAACACGCCGAAATGCAGCACGAACTAGAACGCGTCCGCGACATCGCCGAATCCTGGTTTTCTCTGAGTGAATCGGATCGTCAAAAGCACCGCGTGGAATTTTCAAAATAGCGAGACAGCATTCTTGTCTGTCTCCTATCTTTTTCAAAACCGCTAAAACAGCAAAGCCAGCACTCCTACCCTTACGCCCCCGCAGGCCCGATGCTAGATCGTCGCAACGAGCAACACTCTGGCTGCTCAATTCCCAGCCCGTTCTCCCAACTTCACCGGCACATCAATCTTCTTCCCGCCCCGATAAACGCTCACGCTCACCGTATCCCCCGGCCGCTTTCTGTTCAAAACCAGATTCATATCCGATTGGCTTGCAATTTTCTCCCCGTCAATCGCCACGATCACATCGCCGCCAATGATGATGCGCTGCATCCCTGCCATTGCCGCATGGTCTCCCCCGTGCAATCCCGCGGCTGCTGCCGGTCCGCCTTTTGTCACTTCTTCGATCAGCAACCCTTCTTGCACGGGAAGATCGAGCGCCTCCGCGAGCCACCCGCCCACGGACAATGTCTGCGCCCCGAGAAATGCCTGCCGCACTCGCCCTTCCGTCATCAAATCATGCGCAATCCTCTTCGCCGTGTTCACCGGAATCGCAAACCCAATCCCCGCCGTCGTTCCGCTCGGCGTATAAATCGCTGAATTGATTCCGATCACTTCGCCGTGCGAATTGATCAGCGGCCCGCCCGAATTTCCTCGATTGATCGCTGCATCCGTTTGTATCGCCTCGTCTATAAACGTCGACTGGCTCGTTTGCACCGTCCGCCCCAAAGCGCTTACCACTCCTGTCGTCAGCGTGCTTTGAAACCCGAACGGATTCCCGATCGCCAAAACCTTTTGCCCCACCTGCAGTTTCGATGAATCCCCCAGCGGCAGCGCCACCAGCGTCTTGCCCTTCGGCTCAATCTTTATCATCGCCACATCATTCCGCTGGTCAGCTCCAATAAATTTTGCGCTGTACCGCGTCCGGTCTCCCAGCACCACCTCAATCGACTGCGCCTCCTGCACCACGTGGAAGTTCGTCAGAATGTAACCCCGCGAATCAATCACGAACCCAGATCCCGCCCCTTCGACAGGCACTGGATCCATAAAAAAATCATACTCTGTCGCCTTGGTAAGAATATTCGCCACTGCCGCCGATGCCTGCCGGTATACCCGCACGTTGATCGACTCATCGTCTGTCAGCGCCGCATCCCGCGCCGCAATCTGAGTTGCTTGAACCACTTCACTCCCGCCAGTCGTCAGCGGCAACGCTTCCACCTTCCTCGGCTGTCGTTGCCCCCATCGTCCACCCGCCCAATACGCCCCGGCAATGATCACCACCGCCACAATCGCCAACCGCACCGCATTCGACCCTTTTCCCGCACTCATTTTCGTAATCCTTCCTCGACCTCACCTAATTCCAAAGATACCACACGCAATTTCCCACGAGGAGCGTGGGAAAATCTCCCGCGAAATCTATAGGGGCGGGGCTTGCCTCGCCCGCCCTTCCCTCTTCTCTATTCTTAGACGTTTTCCCGTGCCGTTCTCATCTCCTCCCCGCCTTTTTCCGTCTTTACTTTCCTACTTCCTTACCTCGCTTTTCTTTCCCGCCTCAACTTCGCCGCCAACTCCTCCACCTGCCTCCGCGTCTCTTCCATCGTCCCCGAGCAATCGATTTCTTCAGTCGCGAACTTCAACTTCTCCTCCGCTGGCATCTGCGCCGCGATCCGTCTCCGCGCTTCCACTTCACTCAACCCGCGCGCCATCAACCGCTCCATCTGCTGCTCTGGCCGGCACCACGCCACCACCAACCCATCCAAATTTTTCTGATATCCCGCCTCCACCAGCAAAGCCGCCTCCACAAACGCCGCATCCACTGCGCCACTCTTCTCCCACTCCCCAAACAAGTGCACCAACTCCTCTTCCACCCGCGGATGCACAATCACATTCAACCTTTCCAGTTTTCCGCGATCCGCAAATACCATAGTTCCCAATTTCCCCCGATCGATCCGTCCATCCTCGCCCACAACGCCCGCCCCAAACTCCGCCACAATCTCGCCATAAGCCCGCGTCCCCGGCTCCATCACCTCATGTCCCAACGCATCCGCGTCGATCACGCGAAATCCCAACTCGCGCAACATCTTCGCCACAGCGCTCTTCCCGCTGCTAATTCCCCCGGTAATCCCCAGCCGCTTCATCCCCGGCGACTAACGCCCTCCCGAACCCGACGACGGCCCGCCTGCCGAAATCGTCCGAGGAATCGCCTTCGCCCGCCGCATCCGCGCGGCCTTCACTGTATTGCTCATCAACATCGTAATCGTCATGGGCCCCACGCCCCCCGGCACCGGTGTCATCGCTCCCGCCACATTCACCGCCTCCGGATGCACATCCCCTACCAACGCATTTCCCTTGGCACGAAATTTCTCCAAGCGGGCAGGGAAGTTCCTAAACAATCTTTCCGCCTCAGCCGCGTCCGTCACCCGGTTCGTCCCCACATCAATCACCGCCGCCCCCGGCTTAATCCAATCTGCCTGCACAAACCCCGCCTTTCCCATCGCCGCCACAATAATATCTGCGCGCCTCACAACTTCCGCCAAATCCTTGGTCTTCGAATGGCAAATTGTCACGGTAGCGTTCGCGTGCATCAAGAGCAGCGCCATCGGCTTCCCCACAATATCGCTCCGCCCCAACACCACCGCGTTCGCCCCCTCAATAGCAATCTCATTCCGCCGCAAAATCTCCATGCATCCCGCCGGCGTACAAGCCACCAGCCCAGGCCTCCCGCTAACCAACCTCCCCAAATTGACGGGATGAAACCCATCCACATCCTTTGCCGGATCCACCGCCTCCAAAACGCGCTTCGTATCCACCTGCCGCGGCAACGGCAACTGAATCAAAATCCCATCCGTATCGTTATCCCGGTTCAAATCCTCCACAATCGCCAGCATCTCCGCCGTCGTCGCGCTGGCCGATGGCGTAATTAATCCGCTCGCCATCCCCAACTGTTCGCAAGCCGCAATCTTGCTCTTCACATAAAGCTGCGAAGCCGGATCATTCCCCACCAACACCGCCGCCAGCCCCGGCCGTATCCCCGCTGAGGAAAGGATCGCCACCTCATCCTTCAACTCCCCAAACATCGCATCCCGAATCTTCGCCCCATCCAATATTTTCGCCGTCATTTCCACCTCTGTAGTGGCCTGTCCTCAGACCGGTTGTTCTCGAATTTAACTATCCCCCATCCGTCGCTGCATGCCGCTCGATGATCCAAACGTAACAAATTGTCCCCCACTTCACCCCCCTCTGTCACCCAGCCCAAGCCGGCACGGCGTCTCGGTTTTCGATTAGGGCGTCTATCATTCGACCCGTGTTAGTCCCGAAGATCCCCCTGTTAACGGCATGACCGGAAACTAAGCGCCATACGAGCGCGCTCCGGAGCGAAGCGAGGGACATGCTTTTCTCTTCCGCTGCGCGTCTCCGCGCTCTCAGCGTCTCTACCCTTTTCTTATATTTCTTCTGCAGCCTCGCCTCATCTTATAATCTCGCCATGTCCTCTGCTCCCTCCGCTCCGCCGTCCCCCCACCTCCGCATCCATTCCATCAACATCTACGTTCGCAACCAGGACCGCAGCCTCCGCTTCTACGTCGATCAACTCGGCTTCCACCTCGCCTACGACGCCAAACTCCAATCCGGTGAACGCCTGGTAGCCGTTGCCCCTCCCGACGGACAAGCCGTACTCTCCCTCATCGCCCCAAGCCCCGATTCCCTCGACTTCAAACTCATCGGCCGCTCCACCCGCCTAACCCTAATCACCGAAGACGTCCTGGCCAAATACCAGGAATGGTCGAAACGCGGCGTCCGCTTCCAACACACGCCCCGCCTCCGCCGCATCAAGTTCGATCCCGAAACTCGCACCGTCCGCAGCGCCGCCGATTCCCCTCTGCTTGGTGAAGAAACCCCAGTCTGGGGCGGCGTCTCCACCCGCTTCCGCGATCCCGACGGCAACACTTTCTCCCTCGTCAGCTTCGACGAAATCACCCACGCCCTCGAAGCCCAGCGCCGCGCCGTCGCCGCCAAACAGGAACTCGAACGCCGCGCCGCCCAGGAACTAGAAATCGCCAACGAAGTCCAGTGCCGTTTTTTCCCACAAATTCGCCCTCCGATCCACGCGCTTGACTATTCTGGTCACTGTTATCCAGCACGCGCCGTAGGCGGCGACTATTACGACTTTCTCGACCTCGGCCCTGACCGCTTTGGCCTCGTCATCGGCGACGTCTCCGGCAAAGGCATCGCTGCCGCTCTTCTAATGGCCAATCTACAAGCCAATCTCCGCAGCCAGTGCGCGATCTCGCTCGACCAGCCCCAGCGCCTCCTCTCGGCCGTCAACCAGCTCTTCTCTCAAAACACCCCCGACGGTGCCTTCGCCACCCTCTTCCTAGCCGATTATCACGTCCCCACCGGCCGACTCCGCTACATCAACTGTGGCCATCCGCCCGCGCTCCTGCTCCGCTGCGATGACTCGATCGACCGCCTCGACCCCACCGCCACCGTCCTCGGCATCTTCAAAAAGTGGGATTGCGAACTAGGCGAACGAACCATCCACCCAGGCGACACCCTGGTCCTCTACACCGACGGCATCACCGAATCCTTCAACGAGTCCCGCGACGAATACGGCGAAGCCCGCCTAATCGAATCCCTACTCCGCCACCGCACCCAGCCCAGCCAATCCCTCCTCCAAAACATCGTCGCCGACGTCCGCCAATTCTCTCCCCACGAACAACACGACGACATCACGCTGATCATCGCCAAATCCTCTCCGGCGTCTTGATGCCGAGTCAGTTTCCGGTACCCGCGTTTTTTATCAGGATCTGCGTGAACTAGAGGGGCAGGAGGCCACCGGGATTACCATGACTCCGACGAGCGCCACTATTCAGTAGTTTTGGCAAGGTATGCCCAACACCCCGGGCAAAGAACAGGAGGTCGTGCTGCCAGCCTTCAGGAAAAAACCACAACTCCCCTGACCTTCCCGTCGCCGCCTGGCTGCAACTATCTTTCTTCACATGGCCGGGATGCGTACAAGGTAAAGCGTCAGTGCTTATCCTTGGGAGTAGCAGCCGTCCCGTCCGACCAATGGCCGACAGGAATCATGAACTCGGTTATTGGCTCCGGGGCGCCTTGAAATTGTGGATTCAACATAACCGGGGAGCCAGGCAGATCCGCACCCCAAACCTTGGGATCTGTTAGGGGGATGTAAAACATCAAATGCGGAACCCAATGCCCGGCGGAGTCGTTTAGGTACCCTTGGCTCGACATCATGTAGCACATTGCGCCCGGTTCCAGGGCTGGCAGTTCTCTCTTCTCGAATGCCTTGATACCATCGATAATCTGAGCTTTGGAAAGTCCAGCCAATACCAACTCGGTCCTCTTGATAGTGAGTGGCAGGATGGATCGCACCGCCGGCGGATTGAAACAGATCGGACCTCGCATCTTGGGGTTCCAGAACTGCGAGAAGTCAAATGGAGACATCCATGATCGCTCTACGACGCAAACGAAACCGTTCTTGCCTTTGATCGCCGTTTCGTAGCCATGTTGTCCGAGGACCAAGACTTCGGCATCGCCTGAGATGGAGTCGGGCGCGGCACTCCGCGCCATCTTTATCTCCTGGTTCCGATCCGGCATCAGGTACTGTTCGAGCGGGGCCATGGTCGGATACGGTATTTTGGTATCTTGAGCTTTTGCTTCCCACGCCGCACCGAACATGACGGCCAGAGCGATGCCCATTGATGCGATAGTCCTCACTCTATTTCGTTCCATGACTTCTCCTGATTCTGAACACCATTGGCATTGATGCGCGATGACCCCACTTTTCCAACACTATTTCGTCCCGAACCGCCGCGCTTGCCATACAAAATGAATCGTCCTGCTTGGAAATATATATTTATATTGATATCAACGTACCAAAATTGAGGCCTCTTGGCAAGATACGTTGATATCCATATTATTTGTCTATGGCCGTTCTGAACCCTACCTTTGAGACAACGCTGCAAGTCCGCGACTCCTGCCTCTGTCTTCATGTGCAGCGAGCTGCCAGGGCACTGGCACGCCGCTTCGATGAAGCTCTGCGCCCACTCGGCCTGACCAACGGGCAATTCTCGCTAATAATGTCCCTGAACCGCCCGGAACCACCAGGTATGGCGGCAGTTGCGTCTCTACTCGGAATGGACCGGACCACCCTGACTGCCGTTCTCAAGCCGTTGCAGCGCCGAGGTCTGGTCAAGGTCACGGCAGACCCCGCGGACGGTCGCGGCCGTCTGATGACCTTGACGGCAAAGGGGCGAAGGTTGCTCGCGCGCGCCGTTCCCATCTGGAGGAATATCCACGCCGCCGTCGAGGCATTTCTGCCCGCTGGCGATTCAGATCGCCTCCGGAACAATTTACGCGCACTCTCCTGATTATCCCAAGAGGTCGCGGATCATCTCGCCCGTGGCGGTGTTCAGCGTCGCCAGCACTTGACCGCACTCTCGAAATGAACCGCAATCCCTATCGACGCCGCTCAACTATGCTGGGACACGCTCAGCACATTTCCGTCGGGGTCCTTGAACCACGCGATTTTGCTCCCACCTGGCGCGGTCCAAATCCCGCGTTGCTTGTCCTCTACGAACGGATATTTGTCAAACACCACGCCGCGCTTCGTCAGCCAGTCGACTATCGCTTCGATGTCGGCTACCTGCCAGCCAAGCACGGTGCTTCGCAGCGGCGTAAACGTCGGATCTTTCACGATCCGGATCATGCTCTTGCCTGCCTGCATCACCAGCGCGAACTGATCCAGGCTCACAAACTCGAATCCCAGGTTCCCCTCGTAAAACGCTCGCGCTTTGTCGTAATCCTTCGTAAGAAGGAATCCCGCCATCTTCGCCTCTGCCAGCATCTTTTTTCCTCCCCCGCCCAGGCCTTTCAGATTTTCAGTTGTCTCACATCCGGCGCAGGCCATCAACAACGCCTGTAAACTGGATAGTCTACGGGTGGACCAGAGCATCCCATGGAGAGAGGACAACGGCATGTCTCTATTCGGAGAATTAGGAACACGCAAAGAGCTGGAGAACAAAGCAAAAGCCGAAGGCCGTCTGCCGCCGGGGCAGTCGCTCACTTTGAAATGGCCCGTGCTTCACTACGGCAGCATCCCCCATTTCAATCCGGCGCGGTGGGACTTCCAGATTTCCGGCGAAGTGGAAGAGCCGAAGCACCTCACTTGGAACGACTTTCGCGCGCTGCCACAAACCGAGACTTTGTCGGACTTCCACTGCGTCACGCGCTGGAGCCGCCTCGGCAATCACTGGAAGGGTGTCCTGTTCACCGACGTGATGAAACTGATCAAACTCAAGCCCGAAGCTCACTTTGCTTCTATCCTCGCCGAGGAAGGTTACACCGCAAATGTACCCCTCGAGGATTTGCTGAAGCCCAATGTACTCTTTGCGTTCGAGCATGACGGCGAGCCCTTGACTGCCGAACATGGCGGCCCGCTGCGCCTCATCGTCCCGCATCTCTATGCCTGGAAAAGCGTGAAGTGGGTGCGCGGGTTTCAACTCCTCGACCACGACCGCCTCGGCTTCTGGGAACGCAACGGCTACCACGCCTACGGCGATCCGTGGAAAGAGCAGCGCTACTCCGGCAGTTGAGCGGCAGAGCGTCGCGGGAAGTCAAGCATGAAAAATATCGATAGCTGGAATAGCTGCGAGACGCGGGTTTGTTTTGGTCTTTGAATTGACATGCGTCACACCCTTCTGGAATCATCCGAAGACCGTCGACCTGTATTTCGCCAACAGGGAAGGCTTTCTGAACTACTCTACCGAGCGAAGTAAGTTTTGTAACGGCCCTTTCGTAAGGTAGGGGTGAGAGGATTTGGGGCATGGCGGCCGGCATACGCACGAGCGAATTGCGCAAAATCTATAACACGGCCCCGCCGCTTGCGGCCGGCTCGGGGGGCCCGTTTTCGTTTGCTCGAAAGCGCGGCACGGGAAAACAGCCCAAGCCGGAAGTCGTTGCGCTCAATGGAATATCTCTTGATATCCATTCCGGAGAAATTTTCTGCCTGCTTGGTCCAAACGGCGCGGGCAAATCCACCACAGTCGGCGTGCTCACCACACGCGTCAAGCCCACCGCCGGGCAGGCCTGGATCGGCGAGCACGACGTTTGGAAGCAGCAAGCGGCCGTCAAACGGCTGATTGGCGTGGTCGCGCAGCGCCCCAATCTCGATTTTTCTCTGACCGCGCGTGAAATTCTCACTTTTCATGGCGCGTATTTTGGCCTCAATTCGCACGACCGCAACGCGCGCGCGGCTTCGCTGCTCGAACGCTTCAAGCTCACGGACCGCGCCGATCAAATTGTCCGTGGATTTTCCGGCGGCATGATGCAGCGCCTCTCCATTGCGCGCGCCATGATGCACGACCCCGAAGTGCTCTTCCTCGATGAGCCCAGCTCCGGCCTTGATCCGCAGACGCGCCTGCTGCTTTGGGAGATCATTCGCGAGTACAACCGCAGCGGCAAAACCGTTCTGCTGACCACCCACAACATGGAAGAAGCTGACGCACTCTGCCAGCGCCTCGCCATCATCGATCATGGCCTCGTCATTGCGCTCGGTACGCCGAAAGAACTGAAGGCTTCCGTTCCCGGCGGTTACCTGGTGCGCGTCCGCTTCGGCCAGCACTCGCCGGATTTGCTTGAGCGGCTAAGAACGCTGGCCGGAGTTCGCGAAGTGCGCGCCACCGAAAACAACGGCGCTGACCTGTACGCCGACCGCGGCGGTTCGCTCGTTTCGGACGTTGCAAATCTGGCAGTCGCGGCCAACGCCGAGTTGTGCGATGTGCACATTTCCGAGCCGAGCCTCGAAAATCTTTTTCTGCACCACACCGGCAGGAGCTTGCGCGAATGAACTACAAAGCCTTTATGGCCATGCTGGCGCGCGACGCGCGCGTCGCCCGCCGCAATATTGTCGCGCTGCTCTTCCAGACGTTCTTACAGCCGCTGATGTTCGTGTTTATTTTCGGCCGCGTGATGGTCGGCAGCGGCTACATGCCGCCCTCCTACAAGAGCCTTTTGCTTCCAGGCATCATGGCGCTGAGCATGGTGGGCACGGGCATTTGGGCTGTGGCCATGCCGCTGATTGGCGAATTTCAGTTCACGCGCGAAATCGAAGACCGGTTGCTCGCGCCGATGGACATTTCCTGGGTCGCGGTGGAGAAAGTTGTTGCGGGAACGCTGCAATCGCTGGCTGCCGGGTTGATGGTGATTCCGTTTGCGTGGCTGCTGTTGCGGCCCGGCGTGGATTTGAGTTTGCACCGCCCGATTCTTTTTTCTGCCGTGGCGCTGCTCGTGGCTCTTTTTTCGGCTTGCGGCGGGCTCGCGCTGGGATGTAGCGTCGAGCAAACGCACATCGGCTTGATGTTTTCACTGGTTGTCGCGCCGATGATTTTCTTTGGCTGCACGTATTATCCGTGGAGCGCGCTCGCAAATTTCCCCATTATGCAAAAAATAGTGCTCGTGAACCCGCTGGTCTATGCCAGCGAAGGTTTGCGCGCAACGCTCGTTCCGCAATTCCCGCACCTGTCTTTGCTGGCTGTGTTCGTAGGTTTGCTGGGATTCAACGCGCTGCTGCTGACGGTAGGCCTGCGGCAATTCCACAAAAAGGCGGTGAGTTAGTTCGTTTGCGAGAAAACATTGGCGCCTACAGAAAACGCGGCGCGAGTAAGAATGGAGCTTAACGCCAACGGAAAAGCTTCAGGGCCAGGACGAAGCAAATGAGCAGCCAAGCGCTCAGGACGGCCATCTGCGGCGCCAGTTGAACGAAGTTCGCGCCCTGCAACATGTTCGCGCGCAAAGCGTCGATCGCCGCGGTTAGCGGAAGCGCTTTGATGATCGGCTGCACAACATCTGGAAACCGTTGCGCCGAGAAGAACACGCCGGAAGCAATCCACATCGGCAGCATTACGGCATTCATCAAACCGGAAGCTGCTTCGATAGTTTTGGCGCGCGACGCGAGCAGCAATCCCATGGCGCTGAACGTCAGCGAGCCAAGCAGGCATACCAAAGCGAGGCTAAGTAGCGAGCCGCGCACCGGAACATGAAAAATCCACGCGCCAAATCCAAGCACGATGCCGACTTCCGCGACGAGCATCAAAATGCGCGAGAGCACGTAGGAAAGTAAAAAGTATTGCTTCGGCATGGGAGTTGCGATCAAACGTTTCAAGAGCTTCTTGCGCCGCATATCCACAACGGTGAAACCCATGCCCCAAATTGCGCTGCCCATCAGATTCATGCCGAGCAAGCCGGGAATAAGGAAATCGATGTAGCGCGAGCCTGGTTCGCGCATCACAACATCGCTCGACCGAACGGGATCGACGCGGCCGGCGGCTTGTTGCACGGCGCGATCCGCCAGCATGCGCGCGTTGCGGCCTTCGGGATTTGTATCGTCGTAGCGGTATACGATCGCACCATTCACGCCGGGCACCGCGAGCAACGCTATCTTGCCGGTGCGAAGAGCTTCTTCGGCGGATGGCATGTCGAGCAGTTCGACGGAGAGAAGCTTTTCCTGCTCGAGAGATTGCGTGAGTTGCGGCGTGATCGCCGCAATCTTCAGCACTTCCGCAGGACGGTTGCGGAACGCGATGCCGAGACCGCCGGCGAGAAGGATGGGAAACGCGAAGATCCAGAAGAGCGCTTCGGGTTCGCGAAGCGTTTCGAGAAAGCGCACGATGGTTAATTGCACGAGCGGATGTTCGGCGAAGGTCTTGCCGCGAGGAGCTTTCCGCTCCGTCGCGCGAGCTTGCACATCGGGAATGGCTGTGGTCTCACTCATTTGGAGAACTCATTGTCTTCACTGATCGCGCAGATGGCGTCCCGTCAGCGAGACGAACACGTCTTCCAGCGTTGCGGAATGCGTGCTTAATTCGGTGAGCGGGATATTTTGGCGCGTCAATTCTGCCAGCAATGCTGGAACCGCGAGGTGCAACTCGGTGACTTGCATTTCCACGTTGCCGTTTTCGGAGCGAACGTCGCGAACGCCCTCAATTTTGCGCAGGGCGGGAATATCAAGCGCACTCGCTTTGGCGCCGGCGGAAAAAGCGACCATGTGTTCCGCGCAGGTGGAAGCGATCAATTCGCGCGGGCTGCCGAGGGCGATTTGCCTGCCGTTATCCATGATGGCGACGCGTTCGCAAAGGCGTTCGGCTTCATCCATGTAGTGCGTGGTGAGAAGAATGGTGCGCCCGGAGGATTTGAATTGCTCGATCAGATCCCAAAGCTGGCGGCGGGCTTGCGGATCGAGGCCGGTGGTGGGCTCATCGAGGAAAAGAAAATCGGGATCGCCGACGAGCGCGCACGCTAGCGCGAGGCGCTGTTTTTGGCCACCGGAAAGATTGCCGACGCGGGAATTCTTTTTTTCTTCGAGCTGTACCAGTCGGATGGATTCGGAAGCGTCGGGGCCTTGGCCGAAAAAGCTGCGGAACAAGCGGAGCGTTTCGAAGACGGTTAGCTTTTCGGAAAGCTGCGTGTCCTGCAGCTGAATGCCGAGGCGCTGGCGGAGCTGGTCGGCGTCGGAGCTCCAATGCATGCCGAGCAATTCGACGTCGCCGGCATCAGGAGCGGTGAGGCCTTCGCAGATTTCGACGGTGGTCGTTTTGCCCGCGCCGTTCGGACCGAGGAGGCCGAAGCATTCGCCGGGGCGAACTTCGAGGTCGAGGCCGTTGACGGCGACCACGTCTTGATAAGCCTTGCGAAGACCAGTGACGCGCAGGGCCGGTTGCGATACGACCGGGGACATGAATCCAGTATCGCGTCAGCGGAGGGGACATGCAACCTTCGAATCGGACAGTCTGTGGAGTGGTGCAGATTGTAGAAAGTGTTCACGCCACGGGCGGCATGAGCGATAATCACGCTGCAAATTTGGGGAGGAACCCGACGCGATGAGAAATCCTATTGGACGGATTGGCTTGGCGATTGTTGTTTGTGGTGTTTCGATTGGCGCTTTGCGGGCGCAGCAGGGAGCACCGCTTACGCAGGAGCAAAAAGACCAACGAGTGCAAACGGAGAAAGAGCTCGAGTCAGTGGCCATCATCGAACGCAAAGTAATGGTGCCGATGCGGGACGGGGTGCGGTTGGCGACGGATATTTACCGGCCGAAGAATGCCAGCGGGCCTGTGCCGATTATCTGGGTGCGCACGCCCTACAATTTTAATTTCTGGGATGTGCGCAACGGGTTGCCCGCGGACATGCGGACGGCGCTGACGGCAGTGAAACGCGGCTATGCGTATGTGGTGCAGAACGAGCGGGGGCATTTTTTCTCGGAAGGGAACTACGACATTTTGGGCGCGCCGCGGACGGATGGTAGCGACATGCTGGATTGGCTGAAATCGCAGGCGTGGACGAACGGGAAAGTGGGCACGACGGGATGCTCTTCGACGGCGGAATATCAGATGGGGATTGCCGCCTTGGGGCATCCGGCGTATGCGGCCATGAACATTCAAAGTTTTGGCGCGGGCGTGGGACGAGTGGGACCGTATTACGAGCAGGGGAATTGGTACCGCGGCGGCGCGGTGCAGATGCTTTTTATTACATGGCTTGCGGGCGAGCAGAACCAGGTGCGGCCGATGTTTCCGGCGAATACTTCCGAGGAGGATTTGATTCGCGCGTCGAAATTGTTCGACCTGGCCCAGCAGCCTCCGCCGGTGGACTGGTCGAAGGCGCTGTGGCATTTGCCGGAGCAGGATATTTTGAAGGCGGTAGATGCGCCGCACGGAATTTACGCGGACGCGATGCCGGTGCCTACAGGCGGGCGGATGATTCAGCGCACGCCGAATGATCCGGCGTGGTACAAGGGCGGGCTTTATCACGATGACATGCTGCTGAATCTCCCGGGGTTGTGGTTCATGACCTGGTACGACGTGTCGATGGGGCCGAACCTGGAGCTTTACAATCACGTGCGGAAGACGGCGACGGGCGGAATTGGCGACGAGCAGTGGGTGATCATTGCGCCCGTGGGGCACTGCGCGTATACGCGAGCGACCGAAGACACGGTGGTTGGAGAGCGAAGCATGGGCGATGCGCGGCTCGACTATCAGGAGATTACCTACAGTTTTTTCGACCGGTTTCTGAAGGGAGAGAAGAGCGCGAAGATTGATTCGATGCCGAAGGTGACGTACTTCACGATGGGGATGAACAAGTGGCAGACTTCGGATACTTGGCCGCCTGCCGGCGCCGAGACCATGACGATGTATTTGTCGAGCGCGGGCCGCGCCAATTCTTTGACAGGAGATGGGGCGCTTGTCACCTCGCCTCCCGCAGCGGATAAGCCAGATTCTTTTACTTACGATCCGATGAATCCGGTGCCGTCATATGGTGGCAATGTTTGTTGCACCGGGACCGCGGTGCAAGCGGGCGCTTTTGACCAGCGGAAGATGGAAGCGCGCAACGATATTCTGGTGTACACGTCGGAACCGTTTAAGGAAGGGACGGAGCTGAGCGGGCCGATTACGCCGACGCTCTATGTTTCGTCGGACGCGAAGGATACGGACTTTACAGTGAAAGTGCTCGACGTGTATCCGGACGGGCGGGCTTACAACCTGGACGAATCGATCCAACGGCTGCGTTATCGCGATGGGTACGACAAGCCACTGGTGTGGATGGAGCCGGGGAAGGTGTACAAGGTGACGCTGCAGCCGCTGAATACCAGCAATTACCTTGAAGCGGGCCATCAGCTGAGGATTGAGATTTCGAGCAGCAATTTCCCGCGGTTCGACCGGAACTTGAATACCGGCGGGAATAACTATGATGAAGAGAAGGGAGTGGTGGCGCATAACGCGGTGCATCACTCGAAGCAGTATCCGTCGCAGGTGATGGTGACGGTGGTCAAACACTAGAGCCGGATCTTGATTGGCCTTTCTGATGGCAGTACGCGAACAGTTTCACCCGAGTGGTAGCTGCGTTCGCCCGCGTTTGGCGCGCCTTGAGCAGGGGAACCTTTCTGCTGTCTATGCGTACTGAATGGCAGGTGGCGGTGCGTCTCGGTTGTGGCAGATCGGGGTGCTCCGCACTGAGGGGGGTGAATTATGAATGCATTTTTCCTCGACCTGAAATATGCGGGGCGGTCTTTATGGCGCTCGAAGGGATTTGCAGCAACGGTGCTGCTTACTTTCGCCGTTTGTATCGCGGCTAATACGGCGCTTTTTGCCATTGTGAATTCTGTCGTGTTGCGGCCGTTGCCTGTCCCGGAAGCCAATTCCATCCTGCTGATGTCGAACGAATATCCGAAGGCGGGGGTGATAGGACTCAACGGCAGCAGCTCGGGAGATTACTTCGACAGGCTGAAGGAGGTCACGGTATTTGAGAGCCAAGCGATGTTTCGCCAGCGCGATCAGACCGTGGAGGTGAACGCACTGCCGCAGCGGATACGCGCGATGGCGGTCACGCCGTCTTGGTTCACGCTTTTGCGGGTAACTCCCGAACTGGGGCGGCCTTTCCTTGAGGAAGAAGGAGAAGTTGGGCACGAAGAAGAAGTGATTCTGAGCCACGGATTGTGGGAACAGTTGTATGCCGGAGACAAATCGGCGATTGGCCGCGACCTGCGGATCAGCGGGCAGCCTTTCAAGATTGTCGGAGTGATGCCTGCGAATTTTGATTTTATCGATCCGGAGGTTCGGTTGTGGATGCCGATTGCGTTCACGGCGGAAGAGAAAACGCAGCACCACAGCAACAATTGGACGTACATCGGAAGACTGAAACCGGGCGGCACGCTGGAGCAGGCGCAAGCGCAAGTCGATGCTCTGAACAATGAAAATCTTGAGCGACTTCCGCAATTCAAAGAAATTCTGATCAATGCGGGATTCCATACGGTGGTCAAGCCACTGCAGGACATGCTGACGGAGGGAGTGAAAAGGACCCTGTATTTGCTGTGGGGCGGGGCGATCCTCGTGCTGCTTATCGGAGGATTGAACATCGCGAATCTGGCGCTGACGCGGTTGTCGCTGCGGCGGAAGGAAATGGCGACGCGGATTGCATTGGGAGCGGGGCGTTTAGAGCTGATGCGGCAGTTGATTCTGGAAAACGTGGGGTTGGCTTTAACAGGCGGGGTGGGCGGAATTGTTCTTGGAGCTGGGTTGTTGCGTACGCTCAGTGTGGTCGGACTAGAACACATGCCGCGTGCGGGCGAAGTTCGCATGGACGGAACGGTCGTTCTCGTTGCGCTGGGGCTGTCGGTGGCGGCAGGATTGTTTGTGGGGCTGTTTCCATTGGTGAGCGCTTCGAAGATCGGGATCAACGATGCGTTGCATGAGGATAGCCGCACAGGGACGACGGGAAAGAAAACGAGAAGCGTGCGTCAGCTTTTGGTGGCGGTACAAATTGGATTTGCGTTCGCGCTGCTGATGGGGGCGGCCTTGTTTCTAACCAGTTTTCGGCGGCTGCTGCAGGTGGACCCTGGTTTCAGGCCTGAAGGAGTCGTGACGGGGTCGGTGAGCTTGCCTCGATCCAAATATGCGAAACCCGAAGACTTGCGGGGGTTTTTGAATCGCGCGCTGCCCGCGGTTCGAGCGATCCCCGGAGTAACGCTGGCGGGAGCCACGGACGTGATTCCGCTGAGCGGCAATCACAATGACCAGGTGGTTTTAGCCGAGGGTTATCAGATGAAGCCGGGAGAGTCGATTCTTTCGCCGTTGTTCATGGAAGTGACCCCGGGCTATTTCGAGGCCATGGGCATTTCGATGGTAAGAGGCCGCAATTTTGATGAGCGTGACAACGAGACTGTTCCGCGGGTCGTGATCGTTGACGAGCAGCTGGCGCAGCATTTCTGGCCGAACAGCGATCCCGTGGGGCGGCGGATGTTCTTCCCGGGAAACCCGCAAGATCTTCTGAAGGTTGATGAGCATACTACCTGGTTGACGGTGATCGGTGTTGCACGCAAATTGCGGTACGAGCATCTGGAAGATAAAGGTGGAAGCGTCGGCGCATACTACTCCCCGATGGCGGAGGACCCGCAGAGTAGTTTTACGTTTGCGCTGAAGACAGCGGGCAACACCGATTCAGCGGTGCGCGCGCTACGAGCGGAGATTTTTCGATTGGACCCGGACTTAGCCGTGTTCGATGTGCATTCGATGTCGGAGCGCATCGATTTGTCGCTGGCTTCGCGAAAAGCTTCCATGCTGCTGGCGAACGCGTTTGGCGGAGTGGCCTTGTTTTTGGCGACGCTGGGGATCTATGGCGTGCTGGCATATCTGGTGGCGCAGCGCACACGCGAGATTGGGATTCGCGTGGCGCTAGGGAGCAGCCGGGCGGCGATTCTAAGGCTGGTTTTGCAGGAAGGGTTTCAGCTCGTGGTGATTGGCTTGATTTTGGGAGTTGTGGGGGCAGTGTTTTTGCAAAAGTTTGTGGCGACGGAAGTATATGGCGTGCGGCCGCTCGATCCGTTGATATTGGCGAGCGTGATGGCGTTGCTGGCGATCGTGGCGCTGGCGGCGTGCGCAGTGCCCGCGCGGCGTGCCTTGCGTGTCGATCCCATCGTGGCGCTGAGGAGCGAATAGTGGCGCCGGGATTTCCTCAGGACAATTCTTTGCGAACGTAGGATGGACGCATCCTCAAGCGTCAGGCGATGCCAAGGACCGTGTTGAGGAAGCTCACGACGTACTTCCAGACTAGATAGTAGGCGGTCAGGCCGACTAGGGCGAGGATAGGAAAAATGTGGGTGGCAAAGCCGGGAATGCGGAAATCGATGGCAAGCGTCAGCCAGATGCCGAGCGGGCCGAGGAGAAACGGCAGCAGGGCTCCGTGGAAACCAATCGGAAGATGAGTGCGCTCGTGCGATGCGATAAAAAGCATGTTCCAGAGTCCCCACAGGTTGGGAACGACGGCCATCGGGAAAATCATCACTCGTTCGAGCGGTATAGGAAAGTCGTAGACGTAGCGCGCGACACAAAACACGGTTACGCCGATCACAAGAACAATCGTGGGGACGACGATGCCCGCCATGTATGCGCGCAGATATTTATGCCGGTTCATAAAGCCTCCTGCTTCACAAGTGATAGAACAGTGCCGGGATGATCCCGGGGAAAAAGAGAAGAGCGGCGCCGGCGAGCGCGGCGAGGGCCCAATCGAACCAGGGGATCGCGTCTACAGGGGCCGGTTGCTCTTCGAGTTTGGCCAGCATTTGCGGCCAGAGGTCACGGCGGAGCTCGCCGTCTTTCACAGGAGCGATGGATTGCTTGAGAAGCTCCTTCATTTCTTCATTGAGTTCTTCGTTGCTCATTTCACATGGACCTCGACGCCAAGAGATTTAAGCTTCTTTCGCAACATTCGAACGGCGCGGAAGACTCTGATTTTCACGAGCGCCGCCGAGATCCCGACGGCCTTGGCGATATTGGAATAACTCTCTTCTTCCACCAGAGCTAGAGTGGCCACGAGACGGTATTTTGCTGGAAGCTCATGAAAGGCGTTTCTGATTTGATCGCGCGCTTCCCGGCGGACCGCGGGATCCGCGCCCGGCGAGCAAGGGAAGTCCTCTGGGAGCGGGGTTTCGTGGCGCGCATGCCTTAGATGATCCAGAGCTGCGTTGGTGCCGATCCGGCGAGCCCAGGCTCTGAAATTGCCGTCCGGCTCGAATCGGGCTCGATATTTGTAGATGCGCCAGAATGTTTCCATGGTCAGATCCTCGGCGATGCCTGTATCGCGGACGATGCGGACAATCCAGGCGTAAACTTCCCTCTGATGCTGCCGGAACAACACCTCGAAAGCTTCGAGGTCGCCCGCCGCAAACCGTTCCAGCAGTTCCATCAGTAGTCTCTACATCTACATACTGGCTTCGGGCAGCCGAGGTTACAAAGTGTTTTGGGACCTCATTGGGAAATTGTGAAGGAAACAATAGCGGCCCGAAAGTTTGATGGCAGTTACGGAAGCGATAAGCCAGGAATCTGAGCCACCAGAGCGGCACCATCCCAATTTTGCCAGCCCTCGATGATTTGACCGTCTTTGATACGCACGATGGAGATGCCGGTGAGATGCACCGGGGTGCGCGTGGAGATGTGAACAGCGGTGCAAGTCCAGTGAACACAGACCAAGTCACCTTCGCCGAGGGACACGATTGGCTTGAAGGAGAATTCAGAAAATTGAGCGCGCATGATGTCGTAGAAGTGAGTGAACTCCGCGGGGCCGCGAAAATGATTTGCGCCATCGTGGAGGATGCCGGTTTTGGCAAATAGTTCCTTGATGGACTCGCGGCGGCCTTGCGTCCAGACCTCATCGAAAAAGCGAAGCAACAGAGCTCTGTTTGGTTCCGGGGTGGATCGAGGGGGACTGGCAGACATGGGGTACCTCCCGGGGGACGAGAAGCGCCACTATATAGGATTTTTTGGGGGAACGGGCGGCGATTCGGGCTGAGCGAGCGGCTTCCTTTACCGCTGTATCGAAAGCGCGCAATCCCAGCGTGCTCGTCGACACACATTGCAGTCTCACGCTTCCGATGCCGCACTCGGACTCATCGTGAGTTGTACTGGACGGCACGAATCTTCCTCTAGCTGGGCGGAAAGCTATGGGAGAATCGGCTGCAGAACTTCTTCAAAATGAATAGCCAACAGCCTAAGGGCGATGTTTCGCACAGTTTGGGCGTCGCTTGTCGGCCTACGCTCGTCTTCGTGGTAGCTTTTGCACTCAATGTCACGCCGCACGAAATTGTTCATGCGATCACCAGCTATTTGCTCGGATTCAACTCGACAGTTTTTCAGATGTGGGTGAATCCGGATGCGGCCGAAGCTGCTCGATGGCAGACCGTTCTTATCGCGGGTTCCGGCCCCTTTTTCAGTTTGACGGTGGGGGCCGTATCTTGGCTGATCTACAAACGTAGCTTTACAGAACGACCCGCTGGGCTTGGCTTTCTAATGATGTCAATCGTGGGTATTTATTCTTTCCTTGGTCCGCTGGCGGGTACGGCGTTTGGGGGAGACTTCCACGTAGTTTTCACATTCCTTAATGTTGCTGTGGCGTTTGGCTATTTGACCTCGGCAATTGGTTTCCTATTGCTCCCGATCTTCATGTATTACAGCGGAGGAGAGCTATTTCGGTGGGTGCCGAGCGAGTTCGGTCGCGCCAAAGCTATCGTATGCGCGACCGTTGCGCCGTGGGTGGTTGGAACCGCGATCCTCTTGCTTGTATATTGGCCGTTGCCACGATTCTTGATCGGGTCAACGGTTGTAGGGTCGGTGTTTTGGGCGTTTGCCGTTTTGGGAGCTGCGCTCCGTTTCTCATCCAGACGACCTGCGGAAATATTAGCTTCCTTTACTCGCACTGATCTCATCCTCATGATTGCCGTGTTGACAATGGTAAGGCTACTGGCGACTGGGGTTCGTCTGGTCCATTAAACTTGCGAGAGCGCATGGTAAGCGCGCACATCGTACAAGTGGGTAGCGGAAGCAATGCAACGACTGGGAAGAATCCAACAACGAAATGAATACTTTAGTTGTAGTCGCCTGAGGCCTAGCTTTCGCTACACCCGCATGAAAACAAAGCGCCCGAACCATTCGGCCCAGGCGCTTCATTTTATAGATAACGGAGGAGGACTAATTGTTCGTCAATAGATGTCGTATTGCTCCCAGTGAAGAGTGGCGTCGGATTGGATGATGATGTGTTTGTGCGAGTTTTGCTCTAACTCGTCCATCAGCATGGACTCGCGCGTTTTGAGAGCTTTCGCGATTTCGGGATGGACTCGCAAAGTTAGGTTGGGACCCTCATGCTCGGCTGTGGCCATTTTTCTGGCTTCGGCTTGGATTTCGTAGCAGAGCGTGGGGATGGATTTGACCATGCCGGACCCGGTGCAATAGGGGCAAGGCTGGCAGAGAACGCGCTCTAGAGCTTGCTTGGTGCGTTTGCGCGTGATGCAGACGAGGCCGAACTCGTTGAAGGACAGAGCTTTTGAGGGGGCTTTGTCTTGCTCTAGGGCCATTTGCAAGGCGCCTAGAACTTTTTCGCGGTTGCGGCGCTCTTCCATGTCGATGAAGTCCACGACGATGATGCCGCCGAGATCACGGAGGCGGATCTGGCGGACGATTTCTTTTACGGCTTCGAGGTTGGTTTTGACGATGGTGTCCTCGAGGCGCGTGGAGCCTTTGCCGACGAATTTGCCAGTGTTGACGTCGATAGCAACGAGGGCTTCGGTGTGGTTGATGACGATGTAGCCGCCGGATTTCAGCCAGACTTTGGCACGGAGAGCCTTGTCGAGCTCGTGCTGGATGCCGAACTCTTCGAAGATCGGAGTTTCCTTGGTGTATAGCTTGACCTTGTTGACGAGCTTGGGTTGGAAGCGGCTGACGAACTCGACGATCTTGCCGTATTCCTCTTCGTTGTCGATCCAGATGCCTGTGAAATCGTCGCTGACGTAATCGCGGAGGATGCGCTCGACGAGGTTGAGATCGCGATGGAGTAACGCCGGAGACTTGCGTTGCTCGCTGCGCTCCTTGATTTCGTTCCAGCTCTTGCCAAGGAATTCGATGTCGGTGCGGATTTCGTCATCGGTGGCGCCGCCAGCGGCGGTTCGAACGATGAAACCGCCGGGGTAGCTGTTGCCGGCTTCGCTGACGAGGCGACGCAGCCGCGAGCGGTTCTCGGCGGAAATAATTTTGCGCGAAACGCCGGTGTGATGGACCGTCGGCATATAGACGAGGAAGCGGCCGGGGAGCGCGACGTGGCTAGTGATGCGCGCGCCCTTTTTGCCGAGAGGTTCCTTGGCGATTTGCACGACGACATCCTGGCCGGCTTTCAGCATTTCGCTGATCAGTTGGGGTCGGCGCGGCGGACCGGAATGGCGGTGGCCACGATCGTGGCGAGGACCACCTGGGCCGCTCGGACGGCGTTCGAATCGTGGGCCGGATGGACGGCCCCGGTCTGGACCACGATCGGGACGGCCGCCACGGCTGTCAGGACGACCACCGCGGCCGCGGTCTCGATCACGCCCGCCACGCTGTGGGCGTTGGAAACGCGCGCGGGGATTGCCGCCGCCGATGCGTGCAGATTCACGCGGGAAATCTTCGCGAGGTGCTGAGGCGCCTCCGATGCGCGGGGCGCGAGTTTCGCCGGGGAGCAGGATGACGTCATCTTCGACGACCGCGGGTCCTGCGGAGATTTCTCCTGCGTGCGCTTCGATCACTTCTGCCTCGGTGTGTGCGTGTTCGGCGTGCTCGTGCTCGGTGTGTTCCGCATGTTCGTGCACGACGTGCTCGGAATCGCCTAGAGCGGCAGCGTGTTCGGCGCTTTCGTGCGCGGCGTTGGCTTCGAATTCGGCGCGGTTGGCGGCGCGGTGTTCCTCGACTTCCTCGGTTTCTTCCTCGGAGAGTTCGGATTCCGCGGCGGCTTGGTCTTCGGCGGCGTCGAGGTGCGCTTCTTCCTGGCGGTCCTCTTCCTCGGCTTCTTCGTCATCGGCAAGTTCGGTTTCGCCGGCGGCGTGAATTTCCTCGGCGTCGTCCTCTTCGAATTCGCCGCCCCCGGCCAGAGCGTCGGCTTTGGCGTGATCGGAAGTTTCCTCGTGTTTTGCTTCGGCTAGTTCGAAAGCGAGTGAGGCGGCTTGCTGTTCGTTCAATTCCGTTTCGCCGCGAACGGTTGCGGAATCTGAAGAGGACGATGCGGGCAATTCGAGCGGAGAGGCTTCGTGCCGCGGCGGATTTGCCCCGTGAGCGGAAAGGGAAGGGTCTGCAGCAACGCCGATATTTTCTTCAGCGGAAACGGGAGCGGCTTCGGATTCGGAGCCGGCGTCGGCGAGAAGCCAGCGGGGAAGTCCGCCGGAGAAGCGGCGAGGGACTGTTCCGCCGGCGGGTCCGGTGGCAGGAACGGGAGCGCCGGTCAGGTTGCTGGAAGAGCGGGGAGTTGCATCATCGAAATTGGGCTGCGGCTCGTGAATTTCCGGCTCGACCACGGGAGGCGGTGGTGCCGCTGCGGCGGGCTTCCCACGATACTTGGCCAGAGACTCGCCGGGGAGAAGAATGGGTTCTTCCGCGACAGCTCCGGATGCGGAGGAACTTGCAGCTTCGGGCGGGCGATGGTCGAAGCCGCGCTGCGCAGGACCGCGAGGTTCAAAACCACGTGGCGCGCCACCGCGATTTTCCGGACCTCGCTGATCGCGGCCACGGTTATCGTAACCGCGCGACTCGTTCCCGCGAGAATCACCGCCTTGCGGAGAAGCGTATTTGGAAGGCGGGAGATTGCGACCGCCAACGCCCGGACCTTGAGACGGGCGTCCGCCGCGATGGCGTCCCCCACGGCGGCCCCAGCGGCCGCCACGACCGCGGTCTCCACCGCGGTCACCACCGCGATCACCGCCCCGGTCTCCACCACGATCGGAGCCACGGCCGTAGCCTTGGCCACCGCTGGAGCGCGGAGCGTAATTCTGCGTGGGATTGTAGTGGGGCGAAAAATTCTGTGGAGCGGAGGCGTTGGATTCGGGCTGGCGCTCTTCTGGGTTGTGGTGCGCATCGTCGTGGACTTCGGCGGTGTGAGCGTCGGCGATTTCGCCTTCGGAAGCTTGCTCCTCGCCGCCGCCGGGTTGCTCGTCATGAGAGAGAGTTTCCGGATGGAAGGATTCGCGATGCGAATCTTCGTGCTTCTCGTGATGTAGTGCTTCGCGAGATTCGTGCGATGCTTCTTCGCCGTGAGCTTCGTGGGCGTGCTCGTCCTCGTGCTCATGGGAGGAAGAGGCGCGGCTTAGCGATTCGCCGGGAAGCAGTTCGACGACATTGGAAGGAGCCGGCGAGAACGCGGGTGCAGCGGCCGGTTGGTCGGTGTGCGCGTGCCCGTGATCGTAGTCCTCGAGATTTTCGAAAACATCGCTGACGTAAAGGAAAGCATCGCCATCGAGGCCGATGTCGACGAAAGCGGACTGCATGCCGGGGAGGACGCGGGTGACTCTGCCTTTGTAGATGCTGCCGACGAGGGCGAACTCTTTTTCGCGCTCGATGTAAATTTCGACTAACTGACCTTCTTCAAGAATCGCGACGCGCCGTTCGTGGGAGGCCGCGGAGATAACCAATTCTTTTGACATGAAAACTCCTGACTGTTGGTGACGCCGGCAGTGCCGGGAGTCACGTTTCTGTACGGCCGCAAAGGGCCGACAGGACGCATCGCCGCGAGCTTTTGCCCGTCGGGGGTCCAGTAAATCGGGGCCGGCCCGGTTTGCACCGGGACACACGCTGGCCACACTGATATCGAGATGGCTTTACGTTCGAAGCCGGAGGGAAAGTTCCTCTTGCTTGCGAGGCTGGTCCGTTGCCGGAGTGCTTCCGGGCCAACGGCGGACGATGCTGTCCTCACTCTAAGATCCTTGTTCCTATGGCCCGAACTTGCTGGGGGCCACCGTTACCGACCCGGCGGGATTTGCCTGAGCAAAGGCCCTGCGCGGCACTGGCGGCGAGTTCAGTTAACGAAGCGGCGAAGCCGAACATTCATAACCAGACCAATCGCCAGGAAAACAAACAACGTAGCTGAACCCCCGTAACTCATGAGAGGAAGCGGGATGCCGGTCACGGGCATAGCACCGATGACCATCGCTACGTTTACTAAGACATGAAAACCAAGCGCTGCTGCGACGCCCATTACAAGAAACATTCCGGCGCGGTCTTTCGCGCGCTGGGCATTCTGTACTAAGCGTAACAGAAGAGCCATGTACAGCCCAAGGGCAAGAAGCACGCCTTTGAAGCCCTGCTCTTCCGCCCAAGCCGACATGATGAAATCGGAATAACGGACGGGGATATAGCCGAGCTGGTTTTGCGTACCGTTGCCAAACCCTTTGCCCCAGAAGCCACCGGAGCCGACGGCGATCTTGGATTGCAAGACTTGATAGCCAGAGCCTTTGGCGTCCTCTTCAGGGTGCATGAAAGATGTAACTCGTTCTTTTTGATACGGCTTCATGACGCGCCATGCAACGGGGAGCATCAGAAGCCCGATGAGCGCAATGGCCGCGGCATGCTTCCACTGCAAGCCTGCGAGAAATGCGCCAACGACCAGCAAGGGCACCAGTACAAGCGCTGTGCCCAGATCGGGTTGCTTGAGTATCAAACCAAGCGGCAACCCTATGATGAGCCCTGCTTTGATCAGATCCTGGAGAGAAAGCTCATCGGTGCGCACCTCAGCAAAGAAGCGCGCCATGACGATGATTATAATCAATTTGACCAATTCCGACACCTGAAGAAATTCGCCGAGGATGGGGATCCAACGTTTGGCGCCGAAGCGCGTGTGTCCGAAGGCGAGAACGGCGATGAGCGCGGCAATACCGATGAGATAAAGGACGGGGGCTTGGTCCAGGATGAGATGGTAGTCGAGCCGAGAGAGAGCGAACATCAAGACAAAACCGATGAGGAGCCAGCGAAGCTGCTTGTTTTGCATGCCCGCGAGGGAGCTGCCGTGGGTGGCGGAATAGATCTCGATTACGCCGAGAGCGCAGATGGCCGCGAGAATTGCGAGTAGCCACCAGTCGTAGTCGCGAGTGCCGGGTGCGTCGTTCATTGTAGGAAGTCGATAGCCGACAGTTGAAAGTTAAAAGTCAAAGATCTGGTCCCAAGAATTATTTTCGTCTCAGCAAACTTTTGTACCGCTTCGAGGTCTCGACTACTGACAAATCCAGGTGTAACCAAGCCCCAAACTTAGCGCTGCGGGTCCACGCTGGCTGCGCGCGCTGGCACTGCGGCGGATGCAGCCGCGGGCTTCACAACGGGCAACGTATGGACCGATGCAGCCGCTGCCGCGCCATGGCTTAAATCATACTGTTTGTCGCCGGCGGTTAGTTGGCCTTGTGTCTTCTTTGCCTTCTTATCGTAATAGGCTTTGACGATGTCCCTGACGACTGGACCGGCGGCTTCACCGCCATGTTGGCCGCTTTCCTGAACCAGAACGGCAACGCAAATTTCCGGATTGCGCTTGGGGGCGTAGCCGACGAACCAGGCGTTGTCGGCATACTGCGAGCCTTTGCGCACCAGCGCCATTTTGTCGTAGCCGATGACCTGGGCCGTGCCGGATTTGCCGCTGAGCTCGATTCCAGCGAGTTTCAAATGCCCGCCGGTGCCCCCAGGTTCGTTCACGACGCCGTACATGGCGTCAGTTACTTTCTCGATGGTGGCTTCGGATATGGCGAATCGTTCTTCGCCCACATTCTGGGCATCTTTCAACATGTGCGGCTGTTTGAAAATGCCGCCCGAAGCGATTCCGCCAATCAATCGGGCCAGCTGTAGCGGAGTTGTGGTGACAGCACCTTGGCCGGTGGCTACAGAAATCACTTCACCGGCATACCACTTGCGATGAAAAGTACGCTCGACCCATTCCTGAGAAGGCATGAGACCTGGCTCCTCGGACGGAAGATCGATGCCGGTTTTGTGGCCGATTCCAAGTTTGCTGGCGTAATAGGAAAGCCTGTCGATTCCGAGGCGCATACCCACGTTGTAAAAAAAGACGTCGCACGATTTCAGAATCGCGTCATGCAGCCCCAGTACGCCATGCGATTTCGGTCCAGACTTCGCGTAGTAAACGTAGCAATGGTACTGGCGCCCGAAGAATGTTCCGTAGCCGGGACAGAATGTCGTGAAGCCTTCTTCAGGGACGTGGTCCTCGAGCATGGCTGTCGCTGTGACAATTTTGAAGACCGAGCCGGGCGCGAGTTGCGCTTGAATGGCCCGGTTCAATAGAGGATGTAGAGGATCGTCGTTAAGGGCTTTCCATTCTTCGGCAGGAATGCGAACGGCAAAATCATTTGGATCGGGGGTGGGGCGGCTGACCATGGCGAGGACTTCACCAGTGCGCGGATCGAGAGCGATAACGGCGCCGGGGCGCATGCCGAGAGACTGCTCGGCGACTTCCTGCAAGTCGTAGTCGATGGTGAGCTGAATTTGCTTGCCGGGGATCGGCTCTTGTTGGGTGAGGTGGCCGAGTTCTTTGACTTCTTTGCCAACGCTGTTGACGACGACGCGGCGCATGCCGTCCGTGCCGGTCAGAATGTCGTTGTACTGCCGCTCGAGGCCGGTTTTTCCGGCGAGGTCTCCTGGGCGAAGCCGGCCATTGCTGGCTTCGATTTGTTGTTCGCTGACTTCGCCGACATACCCGCTGGCGTGGGACATGAAGCCGCCCGGCAAATAGCGGCGGCGCTGGACCATCAACATTTCGAGCAGCGGAATGTCCGAACGGTGCGATTCGATGTAAGCGACGTCGGCGTTGGTGGCTTCCGGTTTGATGACGATGGGCTGGAACTTCGGAAGATTTTTGGTGCTTTCGAGCTGGTCTTTCAAGTCGTTGAGCGGGATACCCAGGCCATCGGCAATGATGGGAAGGTTTTTGTCGAGGAGAGCGGGATCGTCACGCAGAAGAAGGATGCTGAAAGATGGATAGTTGTCGACGAGGACGCGGCCATCGCGATCGAGCATGCGGCCGCGCGGAGCGATGATCGGAATGGAACGAACGCGATTGCGCTCGGCCATTTGACCGTACTTATCGGAGTCTACGACCTGGAGTTTCCAGAAGCCGAGGAGCAACAATCCTACCATGCCCACGATGACGTAGGAGGCGATGGCCAGTCTGGCCTGTGGCAGACGATTGTCGTTGCGAAACCAGTACGACACGAAAACCCCGCGCGCGAGTGTTTTTTTGTTGCGCCCGTCAAACGGACGGCGCTTTCCTCAGGGCGATTCGTCGCCCGTCCCGCGAGAAGCCAGGACATGCTCGCGTCACGAAAAAAATTTACAGCGTGGGCTTCGAAATGTCCGTCGAAAACTTTTTTCGAAAGAAAAAGATTCGAAAAATTCCCTCAGGGATCCCGAATCACAGCCGGACTCGTGCTGCATCCACACAGCAAAGTCATTTTTAAAGCTAGCACTTGGGCAAGAGGGCCGCAAGCCGTCCTGAAGGACAGTTGCTTGGTCAATACCCTATGGGAAATAGAGGTTGGGACAGCTCTCGCGGGCCGGCCAGCCGGGCGTTGGAGCTCCAGAGAGCTTCTCAGTCGTGGCGCAAGGCGACCAGCGGGTCGACGGCGGAAGCTTTGTGTGCCGGGAAACAGGCGGCGACCATGGCGACAAGGAGCAAAGCGGCCGCGGCTAGGGACATAACCACGGGATTCGTGGCCTTCAGGCCAAAGAGCATGCTGGAGAGCAGATGGTTGGAGGCCAGAGCGCAGGGAATGCCGATGGCGACGCCGAGGCCCGCTAGGATCAGGGCTTCGCCGAGAACCATTTGCAGGATGTCGGAACGAGGGGCGCCGAGGGCCACGCGAATGCCAATTTCTTGAGTGCGACGCGCGACGTTATAGGCGAGCACCCCATAGAGACCGATACAGGCTAGCCCTAGGGCGAGGAGTCCGAAAATTCCGGCGAGGCGTGCCATCAGGCGGTCTTGGTTGAAATTGCGGGTGACTTGTTCGCTGAAAGTCATCATGTCCACGACCGGCATGTTCGGATCAATGCCGGCGAGCGTTTGACGGATCAGCGGCTGAAGATTTTGCGGCCGTCCGGAAACGCGCAGTTCGATATCGTGGATCCAGTTCGAGCGCGTCTCGGTGGATTGCTCGCCCGCGTCGGTGAATTTCTCCGTCTGGAAGAGAGGACGGAAGAAAGTTGGGTAAGCAGCCTCACGGGCATCCTGATATTTCGCGTCTGCGACGATTCCAACGATTTCGTAATCGCCGGCGTGGCTTGCGTCTCCGAGGCCAAAGTGTTTTCCGAGCGGATCTTGCTTGGGGAAAAACATTCGTGCGAACGATTCGTTGATGACGGTGATGTGGCGCGAGCCGGCCGTGTCGCGCTCGTCGATAAAGCGGCCGCGTACCAAGCGCGTGCCGATGGTTTCAAAATAATCCGCGCTAACACGAACCCAGGAGGCGCCATCGAAATCCTCGGGATTGGCGGGCGCAGGGCGGCCTTCGACGCTGATGCCGCTAGACCAATTCACGTCGGACATGGGGCTGTAGAGCGAGAAGCTGACGCTCTGGACACCGGGAATTTGGCGAAGGCGCTCTTTCAGCAGGCGGTAGAGGCCATCGAGGCGATCGGCCGTGTAGCCGGCGAGAGCGGGGTCAACCTTGACGATGAGCCTGCCTTCGGTTTCGAAGCCGAACTGCTGGTGTTCCAGATTGTGCAAACTTTCCGTGAGCAAGCCCGCTCCGGCGAGCAACACAAGCGAAAGCGCGGCTTGCAGCACGATGAGAAATTTTTGCGGAGCGTTCGAACCTTCGCGGATGTTGCGCTGGGCGCCGCGAAGCGCTTCGCCGGCGTCGGCCCTCGAATTGATCCATGCAGGAGCGGCAGCGAAGATCACGCTGGTGAGCAACGAAAGAAGGGCAGCGAAGCCGAGCACGGGGAGCGAGGGGGCAGTTTGGATAGGCACATAGTGTGCGCCGCGAAAGGCGAGAGCCAGAATGATTTGGGTGCCCGCATAGGCTACCGCAAGCCCCGCCGCACCACCGAGAACCCCCAGCATGAGGCCCTCCGTGAGAGCTTGGCGAATCAGCCGGACTCGCGGAGCGCCAAGTGCGACGCGCATTACGGTCTGGGCGCGCTGTGCTGTTCCTTGCGCGAGGAGAAGATTCGCCACGTTTGCACAGGCAATCAGCAGGACAAGCCCGGACGCGGCCGCAAGCAAACGAAGACCATCGGCATAAGCCGTGCGCATCCGCGCCACGCCAGCTCCGGCTGGGGTCAGCGTGACGTGCTGCTTGGCGATTTGGGGCCGATACGCCTCGGGGATTTGTCCCTGGCTGGTGAGCCATTGTTGTACTTCGAGTGTTACGCGCGCCTGCACCTGTCCAGGTTTTTCTCCCGGCTTCAGACGGCCAATGATGTAAAGCCAATGAAGTTCTGAGTGCGCGAGGAGCGAGCCGTCGAGCCTCAGAATCGGTTCACTGGCGAGAGGAACCCAAAAATCCGGCGGGTCACGACGCAGGGTTTCCCCGAAAAACCCGGGCGAAGTGACGCCCACGATGGTCAGGGGCTGTCCGTTGATAAGAAAACTTCCGCCAATGACGCTCGGATCGAGCGAAAAATGTTCGCGCCAAACACGGTAGCTGATAACCGCTACTGGCGAAGAGCTGGGCTGATCATCAGACTCGGAAAGGAGCCGCCCGGCGTAGGCGCCAAGGCCGAATGTCGAGAAATAATTACCCGATACGAATTCGCCGACGTAGGGTTCGGACAATCCGGCTCCGCCTGTGCGGCGCACGCTGATTAAATGCAGGCCGCCGCTGAACGCGGCCATCTTGCTGAACTCTGGAGTGCTATTCCGCAGCTGCTTATAGAGTGCATACGAATAAATTCCAAAATTTCCTTGGAGGCCATCAAGCGCGCAACAATCAGCGCCTTCTCCGAGGCGGTAAAGTTCGCTCGGATTTGCAAATGGCAGGCTCTTCATCATGACGGTATGGATCAGAGAAAAGATGGCGGTGTTCGCGCCGATGCCGAGCGCGAGAGTCAGTACTGCGACGATGGTAAAGCCCGGGCTCTTGCCGAGCTTGCGCGCGCCGAAACGGATGTCTTGCAGCAGGACTTCGAGCGATACGAGTGTCCACATTTCGCGGCTCCTTTCTTTCAGACTGGTTGTGTTGCCGAACCGGCGGCGGGCTGTGTGGCGAGACTGTTCCGGGCTGATGCCCTGCGCACGGTTTTTCTGCTCAGCCATGGAAAGATGAAAGGCCACTTCGTCTTCGAGGTCGCGGTCCAACTGCCTGCGGTGAAAGAGAGCTTTGAATCGCAGGCTTGTTCGGTTGCGCCATTCGGAGAGCATGGTCAGGTCCTAAGCCGTTTGGAGAATGCGCGCGACAGCGCCGGACATGCGGCGCCAGAATTCGGTCTCTTGCGCCAACTGCTTTTTGCCCGACGAGGTCAAGGAATAGAACTTCGCGCGGCGGTTGTTGTCCGAAGCGCCCCATTCGGCCGAGAGAAGGCCACGCAGTTCCAGGCGGTGCAGAGCGGGATACAGCGCGCCTTCTTCGACCTTCAAAACGTCCTCGGATGTCTGGTGAATCCATTCGGCAACGCCGTAGCCGTGCATGGCACCTCGAGCTAACGCTTTCAGAATCAGCAGGTCCAGTGTTCCCTGGAGGAGATCGCCAGGGTTCTCGCGCTTTTCTTTCATGGAAGGGCCCTTTCTCTTATCCATAAGACGTTTAGGGGAGGAAATTGTTTCACTTGCGGGTTTGGCGAGATTTTTTTTGTTTTGAGCCGCATTGGGAAGGGGGACGATTTTGCTGCGAAAGCTTGCTCGCCACCTGTGGCAAGCGCTATCGTATTTATATTGTTCTCATGCAAAGCGAACCTTCCTCGCCCCTGCGTTTGGCCCTTGTCGGGATGTCCGGTGCTGGAAAAACCTTTTGGACAAAGAAGCTGGCTGCCGAGGGATGGACCGCTATTTCTTGCGATGACCGCATCGAGGAGAAGCTGGCGTCGCGGCTGGCTGCGGGCGGCTACTACGGGATTAACGGTGTCGCGGCGTGGATGGGCTGGCCGGACAATCTGAAGTATGCGGAGCGCGAGGCGCAGTACCTCGAGGAAGAAATCCATACGCTCGGCGAGGCGCTGACGTCTCTCGAGCGCGAACCCGATAGACCGCTGGTGCTCGATACCACGGGCAGCGTGATTTATACAGGGAATAATTTGCTGCTGCGCTTGCGTCGGCGGATGACAGTCGTGTATCTGGCGGTCTCGACCGAAGAGCAGCAACTTTTGATCGAGCGCTATTTGGGCGACCCCAAGCCGGTGCTCTGGCGCGGCGCCTTTCAGTCAAAGCCTGGCGAATCGCCAAAGGAAACTGTCGCGCGCTGCTATCCCACACTGATTTCCGCGCGGAGGCAGAGCTATGAAACTTTGGCGCATTGTACGCTGCAGGTGGCCGAACTGCGCGATCCCTCGTTTGATTCGGCCGCGTTTCTTTCGAAAATTCACAGCCAGCTCGAGCGCGGTCGATGAGATACCGCAGCACGGGTCGCAAGGCGGCGCTGACTTCCTTGCGCGGCGCTGTTCTGCGCGGGCTGGCACCGGATGGCGGGCTCTACCTGCCCGTCGAGATTGCGCGGCGCTCGCCGCAGGAATTGGAAGAATTTCGCAAGTTGCCGTTCACGGAAGTATGTTTTCGCGTGGTGCGGCCCTTTGCCACGCCGGACGTGCCGGAAGAGGTGCTGTGGCAGGTCGTAGCGGCGGCCATCAATTTTCCGGTGAAGCTGGTGTCGCTCTCGCCGGGTCTGCACATTCTCGAGTTGTTTCACGGCCCCACTTTGGCGTTCAAGGATTTTGGGGCGCGATTCATGGCGCGGTTGATGGGCTACTTCGTGCGTGGAGAAACGCGGCCATTGACGGTCCTCGTGGCGACTTCGGGCGACACGGGAAGCGCCGTGGCGCACGGATTTCTCGGCGTGCCGGGCATTCGCGTGGTGATTCTCTATCCTTCCAAACGCATCAGCGAGGCGCAGGAGAAGCAGTTCACGACACTGGGCGAAAATATCACGGCGCTTGAAGTGGCGGGAAGTTTCGACGATTGCCAGCGGCTTGTGAAGCAGGCGTTTACGGACGTGGAGCTGAACAAGCGCGCGTTTTTGACGTCGGCGAATTCGATCAACATCGGGCGGCTGCTGCCACAGATGTTTTATCACGTGGCGGCGTACCGGCAGTTGCCGGTAGCGTCAGTGCCGCTGATTGTGTCGGTGCCTAGCGGTAATTTCGGGAATTTGACGGCGGGGCTGTTCGCCAAGCGCATCGGCTTGCCGGTGGCGATGTATATCGCTTCCACGAATGCGAACGACGTTGTGCCGGAGTATTTGCGATCCGGAGAGTTTCATCCGCGTCCGGCGACGGAGACATTTTCGAACGCCATGGACGTCGGCAATCCGAATAATTTTCCGCGCTTGCTGGACTTGTGCCGCGGCCGGATTGAGTACCTGCGGCGGGAGATTTGGGGCCACGCCGCGACGGATGACGAGACACTGGAGGAGATGAAATCTCTCCACGAGCGCTTCGGCTATATTGCCGATCCGCACACCGCTGTCGGTGTGCTCGGCTGGGAAGCGTACAAACGCGAGCATTCCGAGCCCGCGCAGGGATTGGTGCTGGCCACGGCGCATCCCGCAAAATTCGCCGACGTGGTACGGAAAGCAATTGGGGAGGCGCCGCCGCTTCCCGATCGCCTCGCCGCATATTTAAAGCGGGAAAAGCTGGCCGTCCCGATGTCGGCGGAGTACGCGGACTTCAAAGAGTTCCTGGTCTCAGAGTGACGTCCCCGATGTTTAGGAATGCAGGCACCATAAGTCTCGCCGTACTGCGTGGTCACGACGCACGGAAAGTATTGGCTGCCTAGGAAGCCGCTGGGCTCTATTCTTTCAAGCTGTTGCTTCAGTCGATCCGTGGGAGTCTGGGATGCCGGCTCATGCGAACTAGGAAGGCTTGCGGAGACGGTCGAGGAGCATGAAAAGAAATACGGCGGCGACGGCGTTGACGAGTGCGGCGATGCCGAGATGCATGGTGAACCAGGGTTCGGGTTGAGAGAGCAGGAGGCGACGCGTCAAAGCGATGAGGCCCTGGTGAACGCCGAAGAAAGCGATCGTCAAGGCGAAGCGGGCCGCGGGATGTTCCGTATCGAGGCGGGCGCCGATCGAGGAAGCCAGATATCCGATGACCGTTTTCGCAATGCCATAGAGGCCGAGGGGAACGGTGGGCCCACTCAAGCTGTCCTGCAAAATGCCGATCACCATGCCCAGAAGCAGTCCTGTCGAAGGATTGCGCCGGCTCAACCCGAAATAGATGACAATGAGCAGCGGAAGATCCACAATCGCGGCCTTCGGAAAATAGATGGGCAGAAATGCCTGCAAAATGAGCGCAAAGGCTGTAGCCAGGATGATCGCGCCCGCGCGGAACTTGTGCACCTCGATGTGCAGTTCGCTGCCGCGAATGTCGTAAGTATCGTTCATGGTTTCTCGGGCGCAGCCGGGTTAGTTGCGGCGGCGGAAGGAGCGGCGCCCGGTGAAGCTGATGCATTCGGCGCGGAGGAATCTTGCTTCATCTCAAGCGGCTTCATCGTCAGCAGAACAAATACTTCCTCAAGCCGTTCGAGATTCGCCGCGGGCTTCACGCGAATTTGCTTGAACGTGTTACCCGGCTTGATGTCCGCAATCGATCCCACGGGCAGGTCGCGCGGAAAAATGCGATCCATTCCGCTGGTCACGATACGGTCTCCTGGATTCACGCTGTTGTCTTCGTTGGAAACGTATTTCAATACCAGAAATGACTCACCCGTTCCGCCGACTGGCTTCTGGACGCGCGAATCGACCAGCATGGCGCCCACGCCGCTGTCTTTATCCGTAAGCAGCAGAACCTGGGCGGTGTCCTTGTAGGATTCGATGACTTTGCCGACGACGCCGTCGGGCGTGATGACACCCATGTTGCGGCGGATGCCGTCGCGCTCGCCACGGTCAAGGTAGATGGTCTGGCTGGCGGAGTCCGCGCTGCCGCCGATCACGCGCGCGCTGATCATGGGTACGTCTGCATTTGTTTGGCGAAATTTTAACAGTGCGGCAAGGCGGTCGGCTTCACCGGCTTTGCTCTGGAGCTGTGTGATCTGCAGTTTCAGCGCGCCGTTTTCGCGTTTCAATTCTTCGTTTTCGTGAGAAGTATTTTGCAGCGCGAAATAGTGATTCCAGGTGTCGCGAATGTGACTGATGCCGTGAGCGCCGACGCGTTCGAGGGGCGACACGGCGCCAACGGTCCACACGCGGATCAGGCGGCCCTGCGAGTCGCGCTTGATCTGCACGGCCAGCAGCAGCACCTGCAGGAGCACGACGCCTCCGAGGAGGAAGAGTGATCTATGACGAGAGGGAATGCCGACCATGGAGTCCAGTAGCACAGACCTTGCCCTGTGCAGTTCAAGATTTTTACGATCGCGTCAAGTCCTGAAATCCGTTAGTCGATGCAAACCTGGCGCAGCAATTTGAAATCGCTCAGCATTTTGCCGGTGCCCAGCACCACGGAGGCCAGCGGGTCGTCGGCAATGGAAACCGGGAGTCCGGTTTCTTCGCGGATGCGCTTATCGAGGTTCTTGAGCAGCGCGCCGCCACCGGTTAGCACGATACCCCGATCACTGATGTCGGCGGAAAGTTCCGGCGGTGTGCGCTCGAGAGCCACGCGAACGGCATTCAGAATGGTTGCGACGCATTCGCTGAGTGCTTCGCGAATTTCGCTGTCGTCGATGGTGACAGTGCGCGGCACGCCTTCAATCAAGTTGCGGCCTTTCACTTCCATGGTCAGCGGTTTTTCAAGGGGATAGGCCGAGCCGATTTCCATTTTGATCTGTTCCGCGGTGCGTTCGCCGACGAGCAGGTTGTATTTGCGCTTCAAGTACTGCATTACCGCTTCGTCCATCTCATTGCCGGCGACGCGCACGGAACGCGAGTAAACGATACCGCTCATGGAAATGACTGCGATGTCGGTGGTGCCGCCGCCGATGTCCACGACCATGTTGCCGGAAGGCTCTTCGATCGGCAGGCCAGCGCCGATGGCTGCGGCCATCGCTTGCTCGACGAGATAGACTTCGCTGGCGCGTGCGCGATAAGCGGAATCTTGCACGGCGCGCTTTTCCACTGGCGTAATTTCACTGGGCACTCCGATGACGATTCGCGGATGCACCAGGACGCGGCGGTTGTGCGCCTTTTGAATAAAATACGTCAGCATTTTTTCAGTGACTTTGAAGTCGGCGATAACGCCGTCCTTCATTGGCTTGATGGCGACAACGTTGCCCGGTGTGCGGCCCAGCATTTCTTTGGCTTCGCGCCCGACAGCTACGACTTCGCCGCTGGACTTATTAATAGCCACGATCGAGGGTTCGTTCACCACGATGCCCTTGCCGGCCGAGAACACCAGCGTGTTCGCCGTCCCAAGATCAATGGCGAGGTCGGAAGAAAACAAACTGAACACCGACCTCAGGTTGTAACCGTTCTTATTCATCCCCCCGCCCCCCGCGGAGAATTCCTCTCCGCCGTCCAGCCGACAACGAACTGCTTTGCAGCATTACGGTCCAGATGTGCCGCCGCGCGGCCAACTAGACCATTGTCTCCGGACTTGGCGACGAGCGCAAAGTCGCGCCTGCGTCTTTTTTCTGACGTGACCCGAAAACGATCAGCGTTCGAAACTTTTACTTTGGCACAACGATCGTCACCTTCTGTTGTGCCGTGCCTCCACGGCGGTTCTCTCCGATGATGACGATAGTATGCTGGCCGGGTTCGAGCGGCTCGGTAAAATGGCGGAAAGTGCCATCTGCCGCGATAATCGGTACCGGCTGCCCGTTTACGATGAGCGCCGCGCCTGGTTCCGTATGGCCAATAATCTCCACGACGCGGCCATGAATCTGCGTGCCGGTAATCTCCAGCGCCATCTCCTGGGTTTTTCCCTGCGCGACGAGCGTGAAGCGGAACGTTTCGCTGACCTCGCTTGTTTCTTTCTTCGCGTTGGTGGCGGTGACGTTCCAGAAGTAGTCGCCCCCGTCGAGCCCGGAGACATCCGCGTTGGTTCCGGAAACTGATTTCGGCTCGCCAACGGTTTTCGTAAACATGGCCGTCGTGCTAATCCGCAGCGTGTAGGAAATCGCCTCGGGCACTGGCTTCCATTCAAAATGGATGGCCGCCGTTTTTGGATTCTCGACGATCAGTGGCTCGAAGTTGCGCGGCGAACTCAAGTCTGGCGGCGCCAGCACGTCCGATTTCGTAATCGGGCCGCCGGTTGCGAAACTCGCTTTCTGATAGGCTCCGATCTCCACTTTCTCCTGGCCGCGCTGCACTTCCGCACTTCCGCTGGAGACCACGATCTCGCTCGCCTTGTTAACCGGGTCTGTCTTCACGGCCGCGTTGCTGTTCGAAGGAAACTGCGCCACAGTGTCTTCCATGCTGACGGCAGCCTTGGAATCCGGCGAGGGGAAATTGGGCGTCTTGAGGTTCACCTGTCCGGTATTGATGCGCACCGCGGAACTGGAAGGCTGCTCGCGGCCCATCGAATTTTCTTCCACGGTGATGAAGGTCCCGGATTCAACCGTGTAGGTCGTGCCATCGGCAAAGGTGATGCGCGCGGCGCCGTCTGCCGAGGTTTGAATTTGATCGCCCTTGTCCAGCGAGGTGCGGAAATCCGCGTCCACCCACTGCACGGAGTTGACTTTCTTCACCTGTACTTTTCCGTCGAGGTTGACGAACTTGGCTTGCGTCTGCGTGATGGGCTCGCCACCGGGATCGCCATTCCCGATCGATTTGTTCAGCTTGTCGTATGCTTTCGTGTACAAATTCGGGTTGACGAGATAAACCGCGGCGAAAACTATCGCTGCAAACAGAATGACGTAAACGGCCACGGTCTTATACGTCACCGTATGCCAATACACTTCCACCCGCTTTATCTTCGGGTGGTTCGGGTCGTGTGGTGTTTGTGTGCTCACGGGTATTCGCGCAGCAATGCCGCCAATCTTGGAATCTAACACAGTAATTAGAACGCAGACGCCCGCTGGGGCTTGCGGTAGTTAAACAGCAAATAGCGGTTGCGCATACTAGACGTTAGGACAGGGGATTTTGTCCGAAAGGACAGTCGAGGCTGCTCGCAAGTTCTTTAAAGGTTACGCGCGATTTTTGGACGTACTCTTAGGACGATTTTGCCCGGAGGAACGCCAGCGTCAGCGGCCACGCGAGCAGCGCTGCAGCGGGGCTGTAGCTGGCGCGCGCGTCGCAGAAAAAGGCGTGGTCGGCGTTCGAAATCTCCACGTTCACAAAATTTTTCCCCGCCGCGCGCAACGCATCGGTCACCGCGCGGACGTGCTCGGGCGGAATATGCTTATCGCGCCCACCCCAGAAGAACAATAGAGGAGCCTGCAAACCGCTCGCCCGCCCGAGCAGCCCTGGATTAGTCGCATTCGGCGCAATGCCCCCGCCGTAGTAGGAGACCGCGCCCGCCAGCGGCAGAGTGAGTGCTGCTAGAAACGCAGCGCGCCCTCCCATGCAATAGCCAACGGCAAAAATCGGCAACTCCGGTCCGATACTTCCGCGCAGCCAGTCAAACGCAGCCCGGTGGTCCGCGGCCATCGAGGCATCGTTCAACGCTTTCATGAGGGGCATCGCACTCGGAAGATCGTCGTAGCGCACTTCAATACCTGCGCCGGAGCGATGAAAAAGCTCCGGGGCCACGGCCACGAACCCTTCCCGCGCCAATCGCCCAGCGACGTCTCGAATGTGCGCGTTCACACCGAAGGCCTCCTGAAAAACCAGCAAACCTGGATAGGCACCTTCTTCTTTTGGCCGCGCCACCCACGCACGCATAGTGGTGCCGTCATTTACGCTCAGTTGCACATAAGCGTTGCTGATTTCCATGTTGGCTCCTCTTGTCTCGAAAGCACCGCTCGAAGTCATTTTCAGTGCCGGATGAAGTAGCTGCGCTTGTCGAGGCTGGCCGCCACCCCAACATCGAAGAAACCAACCATCATTTCATCGTACGTCTGCTCGCCCCAACGCACTGCCGCCTCCGGGTCCGGGTTATGCGGGTTATCGCGCGAATTATCGTACCAGGCGACGGCCTGCAGTTCCGTCCCCGCTTTCAGTAGACGAGGTTCCGCAAGCTTGTAACTCATTTGCCAATGGAAATGATAGCGGACGTCCAGCAGCGGTTCGATTTCTTGGTCCGGCCTCGCGCCGGAATCTTTTTCTCTGTGAATGATGCTGTATTCGAAGCGTTTTCCGCGCAGGTGCATGTGAGGGAAGAAGCTTAGCAGGGTCGCGTCGTTTGGCAGAGTGCCGCGCGCTTCCACGCGATAGTCGGGCGCGCCCGGCGGAATCACGAAGTGGTCGTTTGTGAGCTGCAGCGTCAGCACGCGCTGTGCAGGAGAGTGCTTTGCAAAAATCAGTCCTATGCTAGTTTGGTCGCTGGCTGCGTGTCCATTGGTCGTGTAATGCATTTGAAAAACGAGGTCGGACCCGGCGGGAATGAATTTTGCCATGTTATTGGGCCAGTTGTCGGGCGAACTGCCCGGCGCATAGACAAGCAGCACGTCGCTGTCCGTCCAGTGGGCGCCCTTTCGATCCTCAGGATCGGTGAGCGTCGAAGCCGTGAACGGCTCGCCCACGGGGGCATGCCGCATCCACTGCGAGTCTGGCGGCCGCACATACACAACCGCGTGATGAACGTTTGCGCGAAGCAGGGGAAGCACTTCCACCGCCTGTACCCAGCGATCTTCCTTGAATCGCGTCGGAACGATTTCGTAAGTGTATTCGACGTCGCCGCTGGCGGGCAGGGCCACAGGCTTGGGCATTTTCAAAATTAGATCCGGCTGCGGGATAGTCCAACTCTCCGCCCAATGAATCGGTGGGGGAGCGTCATGCGCGTCACCCTCAGGCGCTCCGGCATTTGCCCAAGCCACGAGCGCAGCGATTTGTCCGGCGGAAAGCGAAGGATCATTCGAGAAGTGCCCGATGTGCGGATCAGCAAACCACGGCGGCATGGATTTATTGTTCGCCGCCGCCGCAATCGCAGCCGCGTGGGGGCGCGTTTGTTCGTAGGTTTCAAATTGCGTAGGCGCGATGCCCACGGCGCGATGACAAACCTGGCAGCGTTCTTGCAGAATTGGCAGTACGTCGCGGTAAAAGGTCGGCACGCCAGCAACAGACCGCTTTGGCCCTGTGTTTTGTTCCGAAGATGTCCTCGGATTGAGCGCGGCGCCCAGCAAGACCACAACCAGCACCGACAGGGCCTTCTGCTTTCCTACCGCCGTGAGTTTAATCATCCCTAGCGTTCGATGATACGCGCATCATCGCGGTTTCCTACCCATCGGGTCCGTAGAAAAGATTAGCATTCGGATTGCCAATGACAAGGCCAGAGCTCTCTTATTGGCTTCTGAGAGATGGCTTCCGGGGACTCAAAGAATAAATTCGGCGGGCTGCCGCAATTTCATTTGTTAGGCTGAGTCCCTTAAGGCCCACGATTCCATTTGAGGCGCGGGGCTTCTATCTCCTATAATGATGTGTTTGCTTAGGACTTGGGGGATTCAGCGGATGGCTGGTAGCTCGGATAACACGCAAAAAATCTTTTCCCGCATCTTTCTCGGTGTGGTCGTGCTGGCGCTGTCGGGCGGCATGCTGCTGTATCTCGTGCCAACCGGTCCGGGCGACACGCAGATGTCCACGGATGCGGTGGCCAAGGTTGGCGATCAAACTATCACCGTCGCCGAGATTCGCCAGCAGCTCAATCAGATCAAGCAGACCAATCAAGTTCCCCCGATGCTTGAACCTTATTATGCGCAGCGGATCTTGCAGCAGCTTCTGCTTCAGAAAGAAATGGAGTACGAAGCAGGCCAGCTTGGCATCCGCGTTTCCAATGATGAGATCGCCGATCGTATCAAACTGATCTTGCCGGCCGCCTTCAACGGAGACTCGCCCATCGCCCCGGATCAGTACGCCTCGCTGGTCCAATCGCGCACGCAAATGAGCGTTCCGCAGTTCGAGGAGATGGTCCGCCAGGGCATGCTCCAGGAAAAATTCCAGAAATTGGTGACGGACGGCATTAGTGCGGGGCCGGCGGAGATCCAGGAAGAGTTCGTCTACCGCAACCAAAAGGTGAAACTGGATTACGCGTATATCAAGCCGGAAGATCTGCAGGCAAAAATCACTGTGGGTGATGCCGAAGTCAGCGCCGCCTACGAAAAGAGCAAAGCGAAGTATCAGGTCCCGGAAAAGCGCGTGGTGCGCTACGCCATCCTGGACGTGAACCAGATTCGCCAGAGCGTGCAAATCTCCGACGACCAGTTGAAGGCCCAATACCAGAAAAACATTCAGGATTACCAGGTGCCGAACCGCGTGCACGTCGAGCACATCCTGCTGATGACCGTTGGAAAACCCGATGCCGAAGTCGAAGAGATCAGGAAGAAAGCGCAAGACATTCTTAACCAAGCCAAAAAAGGCGCTAATTTTGAGGAACTCGCCAAGAAATATTCCGAGGATGGCGGTACCCCCGGAAATCCCGGTTCAAGAGATAAGGGCGGGGATCTGGGATGGATTGTCCAGGGCCAGACGGTGCCGGAGTTCGAAAAGGCGGCATTTTCACTCCCTAAAGGCAGCATTTCCGATTTGATCAAGACTCAGTACGGGTTCCACATCATCAAGATCATCGACAAGGAAGCGGCCCACACCAAGCCCTTCGATGAAGTGAAGGAGTCCATCCGAGCTCCATTGCTTCTTTCCGAGGCCGATAAGCAGGCGGGCGATATCGCAGACAAGTTGTCCCAGGCTATCCGCCAGTCGAACAAGGTTTCTCTCGACGACCTGGCCAAGCAGTACCATTTGAGTACCGGCGAAACGCGCCCGGTGGCTGCTACCGACCCCTTGCTCGAACTGGGGAACTCAACGCAGGTCAAGGTTAGCGATGCCATCTTCCAGCTTCGCCAGGGCGAACTGAGCCTGCCGCTGCAGACCGATCGGGGCTACCTTGTCCTTTCTCTCAAACAGGTTCTTCCCGCTCACCAGGGGTCCCTCGAAGAGGTGAGAGAGAAAGTGGTTGCCGATCTAAAGCAGGAAAAGGCGTCCCTCGAAGCTCGCACCAAGGCGGAGGAGCTGACTAAACGGACGAAAGCTGGAGAAAAGTTCGACGCCGCAGCCAAAGCCCTCGGCTTGGAAGCGAAAACCAGCGACGATTTCGCCCGGTCTGGCTCGATTCCCAATGTCGCCAGCGGTAAACAACTAGAGGCCGCGTTCCAATTGAAGACCGGCGATGTCGGTGCGCCACTCAATCTCGGCCCTAACTGGCTAGTCTACAAAGTGGTGGACAAAGAAGAACCCAAGCCCGAGGATTTTGACAAACAGAAGAAAGAACTCACCGACTCCGTGCTGCAAAGTAAGCGCTCGATCGCCTTCGAGGCCTTTCGAACAGCGCTCGAGGACCGCCTGAAAAAAGAGGGCAAACTGAAACTTATGCCCGAAAAACTTCGCAATTTCGGCGAGGCTGGCTAGCCTAAGCGTCTGATAACAAAGTATTTACAAACTATTTGCAGGATGCTTGTCTTTCTCGCCCCACCCCGGTAGCCTATGGATGTCTCCCAAATGGCCGATTACAGCTTGGGGCTTCCGCTATTCGAGTGAACAGCCATCGTTCGAAGCTCTGGCAGGAAACCAACTGAAACCGGTACAGAATCCGCCATGGCCCCCAGCGCCAAGACCCCAGGACCTTATGAATACGAAGAAGACGCCTTCCCGTACACCGGTCGTCCGCAACGACTACCGCTGCAGCATGGAAAGAAATCAGGCCGGCAAGTATTGTGTTCGAATCCAGGTTTTCTACCCTCGTCACGCTTGGAATCTCGGGGTTTTCTTCCTTGCATCCTCCTTTGACCGCGCCATGAAGAAGCTCGAGGAGTCTCTGGACTTCCTCCAGCGCCATGAAGAGAAACTGTGGTTCTGGGGCGTGGACCGAGCCGAAGATATGGGCTTCTCCGCCGAGTTCCTCCGTGAAGCGGGTCTGAAGCTGGATCATCGCACCGAGTTTCCCCGCCGAGCCACCAATCTTTCGCTGGCTCCGGAGCGCGAAGTCCCGGCGTTCGTGCTAGGGCCGGTCCGCCGCGGGCTGGCCGAATCGGTCGAAACCGTTCGCAGCGTCGTCGTCGGCGATTGACTTCAAAAAGCCTCTTTCTCAAAGCCCCGGTTCGAAATGGGCTCCTTTCGAATGGCGGCCGGAAACCGGCTTTGGCAATCGTTCACTTGAAACCAAGTTCGAGTTGTCCAATTGGCCAGCGAATCTAGCCCTCTTCCGTATAGCCCTCTTCCGTATTGACTTCACTCACTTTCTTCGCCATCATGCCGGAATTCCAGCGAGCCTGCGCTCTTGTGGGCACCCATTTAAGCGAGATGCAAAGTCCAGTGGGCAGCAAGACGATGATCCGCGACGCGAAGAAAAACCTCAGGAATCGTTTGGGTCAACACCGATACGGGCGTGTACCACAAAGAAGGATCACGCTGGTATGGGAAGACGAACCATGCCAAGTTCATGTTCGGGACGGATGCAGTTAAGGCTGGCTACATACCTGCGATGTAACTTCAGGGAAGCACAAGCAAAGAATTTTTCGCAAGAGAAGCAGCGAAGCAAGAAAACAAAGGAAATTGCTTTTGTTCGAACAAAAAGGAGAGAAGAAATGAGGAAGAAATCGGGCAGAACAGCTTTGATAACGAAACGTTGGAGCAAAATGCTTTTGGCGGCGCTGATTTTGATACTGGGCGCGGGCGCCGCATACTCGCACGCGCCAGCTGCGGCTGCGCAACCCAAGCTTGCTGCGGCGCAAGCCGCGCCCAAGGCGGGCGATCTGGTGGACATCAACAGCGCGACGAAAGATCAATTAAAAGCGCTGCCGGGTATCGGCGATGCCTACTCACAGAAGATTATTGATGGCCGTCCGTACCGGACGAAAACCGATCTTCTGAATAAGAAGATCGTTCCCTCGGCGACGTACGCAAAGATTAAAGACCTAATCATCGCCAAGCAGCCCAAATCGTAAATCTTCGCCACAGAAGTTCTCTGCCATTGGCCCCACTGGAATTTCAAATGGCGATCTATTTTTACTTCCTGCACTCTCAGTCTAGGAGCTTTTGCTGTGCCGGGCTTTTTTCGCGCGTTACTTCTTTACGCTACTTCTTTCTGTTACTTCTCGCGGAGGATGACTTCGCCTTGGCCGACGAGTTGGTCGTTGAGCCAGAGACGGTACTTGTAGGTGGCGGCTTTGAGGCCGACGCGGGGCGGGCCGCTCAGCAGGCGCATGCCTGCAGGGGCTTGAAAAATGTTGGAAGAAAAGGGGCAGCGGTTGACGTCGAATTCGACGCGTAAGTTGCCGGCGTCGGAGATCCACGAGATTTGGTCTCCGGGGTCGAGTACGACGACTTGCGGTATCAGTCCAACGAGTACGGGGCGCTCTGCCATTTTTCCTCTGCTCCTCCGGTGTGAAGGGATCGGAGTGTGTGAAATTCGGAATTTGTCTGGTAGACGGACGATAGCACATCCGAGCGAAGAGTTCCTTTTCCGAGAAGGTGCAACGGGTGGCCCTGGGCGGGGTTCTACCCGGTGCCGCGGCACTCGAGCCATGGCGTTGGCCAAGTCGATGGGTAAGAGCCGAAACTCGTTTGCCAAGCGCGCCGTAGCAAGCCTATGCCGCAAAAGCGGCGGGGAAGAGGTCACAATCCGAAGTGGCTGTGAACCTAGTTGCGGGCGTGGAACACTAGTACCTCAGGGCTATTCTCATCATTTATTCTGGAACTCTAGACTGGAAGCGAGGCTTTTGAGCGAGCGGGGCGAAGTGTCCCTGGAAGCAAAACCACGGAAAAACAAAGGCTAACTTGAGACTTCGAACTAAATTCATGTTGTCGCTTGCCGTGGTGATCGCTGGCCTGACTTGGGCGACCTTATTTGTCGTGCGACGGACCGCCGAGGGCCGGGTTCAGCGGGAGATCCAGGAAGAATCACAGAATGCCATGATTACGTTTCAGGTGCTGCAGCATGGGCACCTAGTGGCGCTGATGCATAAGGCGGACTTGCTGTCGTCACTGGTGATGATGAGGAACGGGGATCCGGCGGCAATTGAAGATGTGGGGAAGGACCCGTGGCAGTCGGAGGAGTGCGATCTTCTAGCGCTGGCGGATGCGAGCGGGAAAATTGTGGCGCTGCACACGACTATGGACGAGTTCCCGCAGGCTGTCGCGCAGGAAATTCTTAGCAATACCCTCAAAGATCACCACACCACGGGATGGTGGTACAGCGGAACACGGCTTTATCAGGTTGTTCTAGAGCCTTTTTACAGCGGTACGCCGGCGAAGGGCAATTTACTGGGGACGGTGATTGTGGGCCGGGGGATCGATCCAGAGGCAACAGAGCTGCGGCGCGTTACCTCGAGTCACGTGGCGTTTCGCTACGGGAACGACATCGTGGCGAGCACGCTGTCTTTGTTTAAGCAGCAGGAGTTCACGGCTAAGCTGCGGACGGGGACGTGGAAGGAGCAAGTGACGCTGGATGGCGAGCGATTCTTCGCGAGTTCCGTGGAATTGACCGGCGGGGCGAAACCCGTGAGCGTGATTGTTCTGAAATCTTACAACGACGCATTGGCGTATCTCGAGAAACAGAACCAGTTGCTTGGCGGATTGGGAATATTGGCTGTGCTGGCCGGAGGCGTTTTCGTTTTTGTGATTTCAGACAGATTCACGCGGCCTCTGGCGCGTTTGTTCGAAGGGGTTCAGGCGCTTGAGAAGGGAGACTACTCGTATCCCGTGGCGGCCAAGGGTTCGGATGAAGTGGCTCACCTCACGCTGGCATTTGACCGCATGCGGAAGACGCTGAAGAGCGACGAGACGCAGAAACATCAGCTGGAGGAGCAGCTGCGGCAAGCGCAAAAGATGGAAGCGGTGGGGCGACTGGCGGGCGGAGTGGCGCACGACTTCAACAATCTGCTGACGATCATCAAAGGGCACGGGGATTTGATGCTGGATAAGCTGCAGGCCAGCGATCCATTGCAACGAAATGCCACCCAGATTGAGAAGGCAGCTAACCGGGCGGCGTCTCTAACGCGGCAGCTGCTGGCGTTTAGCCGCATGCAAGTGCTCGAACCGAAAATTTTGGATTTGAATGCACTGGTCGCGGAGATGTGCAGTTTGCTGAAGAGGCTGGTGCGGGAAGACATTTCGTTTACGTTTAGGGCGGGGGAATCGCTGGGACGAGTGAAAGCCGATCCGGGGCAGATCGAACAGGTGATCATGAATTTGACGGTGAATGCCTGCGACGCGATGCCCACGGGTGGAAAGCTGGTGGTGGAAACGCGGAACGTTTGCGTGGATGAAGCGCTGGCCAAGACGCGGCCGCCCCTGTTGCCCGGCGACTATATTCGGCTTACGGTCGAAGATACCGGGCATGGGATGGACGCGGCAACAAAGGAACGAATTTTTGAGCCTTTTTTCACGACAAAAGAGATGGGCAAGGGGACCGGGCTTGGGCTGGCGACGGTGTACGGGGTGGTGAAGCAGAGCGGAGGATGCATTTGGGTGGAATCGGAGACAGGGATGGGCACGCGATTTGAGGTGTATCTGCCGGTGGTACAGGAGGAAGAGATGGAGGAGGAGTCGTCGCCGGAGGGCACGCCGAAGAGCGCCGCGCAGCACTCCGGGGCGGTGCTGATTGTCGAGGATGAGGAAGCGGTGAGGGATCTGGCGGCGGAATTTATGAAGTCGGCTGGGTACAAAGTGCTGACGGCCTGCGACGGCAAGGAAGCGTTGGCGGTCGCGAAGCGTTCCGGGCCGATTCGCGTTCTAGTGACAGATATAGTGATGCCCAATATGAGGGGGCCGGAACTCGCCAAAGTATTGAAGGCGAGCCGCAAAGACCTGAAGGTTATTTACATGTCCGGATACCTGGAATTCAACAAAGGCGATGACGAGTTCCTTGAGGGAAGTTACTTTCTGCAAAAACCCTTTTCGCGGGACAGCCTAGTCAGCAAGGTGGACGAGTCTGTGAAGTCTAAGCGTGTGGCGGGAAGCCCGGTTCAACAACCGGCTCGACTCGTCTAAGGCCGTTGGCCAGTTGTTAGCCGGTTGTTGGCGGGTTCACGCTCAGCCCGAATAGGTACGCTTTTGCGCACTGGCGTTGTAAGCGGATTTTCAGGACGCGGCCGGTGAAGACGGCGGAGGCACTGGTTCTGGCGGAGGTTCGGGCGAGGAGATGCCGAGGGCGTCGTTGATGGTCTTGAGAAGGATGGGGACGTCGACGGGCTTGTGAATATAGGCGATCGCGCCGGCTTTGAGGGCGGCATCGCGATTGCCAATGGGAGTGCGTGAGCTGAGGACAATGACGGGAATAGTGCCCGTGTTGATCAGCATCGAGAGACGCTGCAGTACGACGAAGCCGTCGCCGGCGGGGATACCGAGATCGAGAACGATGAGATCGGGCTGCTCCTTTCGGGCAGTGCTGATGGCGGTCAGTCCGTCGCGGGCGGCGACAACTTCGAAACCGGCAGACTTGAGGCGGCGAGCAAGAGCGGTGAGCTGAACGACCTCATCCTCGACGATTAAAATTTTCTTTCCTGCCATTCTAACCCGCAGCCTCTGCCTTCCTTAAGAGTATAAGTGTCGCGTGCCACGAAAGCGGAGAAGTGTTCCGTTCTGTCCTGAGTATGCGTTTGTCCGGCGGAGATTACCAGACAGATAGCAGAGCCGGGGAAAGAGACAGAGCAGGAGAGTAACGGTGCCAAAGTGAAACGTTGGGTTTGGGATTATGGGGGAAGGCGACGGAATACCAATACGGGAGGGGGCATTGTACAATCCGCCGCACGGCGGAGTTCGGAATGAAGATCTGAGGGAGAGAGCGACGGATGAAAACGGGGCGATGGTTGACGGGGATTGGGAGCGTGATTTTGTTTTTGACGGGCATCGGGCATGGCTTTCGGATCGTAGATGTCCAGAAAATGATCGTGGAAAGCGGCATGAAAGCACCGCTGGATGTGATCTTGAAAGGCTGCTGGCTGGTTTTTTCGGGCGAGATGGTGGCGCTAGCGGTGATTGCGATGGTGGCGAGCGGGATGGCGGGCGGGGGCCGGATTGTGCTGCTATGCGCGGCGACGATGATTGCGAACGCCATGTTGCTTCTGTACTTCATGGGGCCGTTCTTTGGCGTCTACGTGTCCGTGGTCGTGGCGTTGTTTTTCCTCCCAGGCGGCTGGCTGCAAATCAAGAAAAGCACATGAGAATGGGTGTAGCTGGGAGTTCCAGCCAAATTGTCGGTTGCGATGGTGGCGGCGTTGGGCGAAAATTGGGGTTCCTGCTTGGCTCTTAGAGTCCCCAGAATGAAGGCAGGAGCAATTCGAGCATTCCAGAGCGAGAAAAAAGAAGGACAAATACAATGACGCAACATGTTGGCGAACTCAATCCACCTTACCGATTGATGCTGACGCCGGGACCCTCGTCCGTGGACCCGCGTGTGTACCGCGCGCTGGCGACGCCGCTGGTGGGGCACCTCGATCCGTGGTTCAAAACCTGCATGGATGAGACGCAAATTTTGTTGCGGCAGATCTTTCAGACGGAGAATCGTTTGACGATGCCGCTTTCGGCGTCGGGTTCGGGCGGGATCGAAGCGTCGGTGCTCAATGCGTTGGAAGAGGGCGATGAGGCGATTGTGGCGGTGAATGGAGTGTTCTCCGATCGTATGTTTGAGATTGCGTCGCGAGCTAGCTCCAAAGTGATCAAAGTTGAAGCGCCGTATGGGTTGCCGGTGGATGCGGAGGATGTTCGGCGGGCGGGCAAGGGCAAAAAGATCAAGATGATTGGTCTGGCGCAGGGGGAGACTTCGTCGGGCGTTCTGACGAAGATTGAGGCTTACCGCAAGGTTGCGGATGAATTTGGAGCGCTTTTGGTAGTGGATACGGTAGCGTCGCTGGCAGCGGTGCCTTTGCACGTGGATCGCGAAAGGATTGATATTTGCTTTAGCGGATCACAGAAGGCGATTAGCGCGCCACCCGGAATGTCACCAATTACGGTTAGCCCAGCGGCGGAAGAAGTCTTCCGGAAGAGAAAGACGAAGGTGCAGAGCTGGTACTTTGATTTGACGACGGCGATGAATTATTGGGGTAAGGAACGGCTGTATCATCATACGCCGCCGATATCTTTAATATATGCATTGCGAGAGGCGATGCGGATTGTTGTTGAAGAAGGATTGGAGAGTCGCTGGGAGCGGCATCGCGTGAATCAGCTGGCGTTGATCGCGGGTATCGAAGCGATGGGAATGGGCTTGCTTGTGAAGAATCCGTCGGACCGGCTGCCCACGGTGACGGCGGTTATGATTCCGAATGGGATCGATGATGTGAAGGTGCGGAATCAGTTGCTGGATGAATTTAACATCGAGATTGCAGGCGGATTTGGGCCGGTGAAGGGAAGGATCTGGCGAGTGGGATTAATGGGGCATTGCAGTCAGAAACCGTTTGTGCTGCTGTTCCTATCGGCGATGGAGAAAGTGTTGCAGGATCAGGGTTACCGTGCGCCGGCGGGAGCTGGCGTGGCGGCGGCGATACAGAGTTACTCACATGCTGAGACGGCAGCGGCGGTGAGCCGCTAGGAAGTAATGAAGTAAAGTGAAGACAGAAAAAAGGACGTAAGGAAAAAGAGGGAATTGTGACGACACGGCCGGTACTTGCGAATGCTGGGGCGATGAGCCAGTTTGTCGGTGCATTTGAGGTGACTTCGAGATTGAGCGGGAAGCTATATCAGTGCCGGTTTTCGCATATGTGGAATGGCGTGGCGACACGGCATAGCGACACGATCGATACGAAGTTTTTTGTGGAGGGCGGCGCGTACGTGGTGGGATTGGCGCACACGGCATTCGTGAACTTCCGCGAGAAGAGGGGGCGGGATTTGACGGATCGGGAAGCGAGCTTTGTTGCTGCGGAGTATCTGCGGGAACGCCTCGAGGAAGAGGATGAGCGGCCGTTGTACGACGTGCCCGAAGCGGACGTGTTGAGATTGATCGAGCAGATCGGAATCAAGTAGTTGGTTGCGTGAGTCAATGTGTCTCACGCACGCGGACATTGTGATGGAGCGTTGGTTGGGCCCTTACAGGGTGAAGAAGAGTAGCCTCTTCAAGATTTCGTGGGACGGCTAATCGCAAGGTTCGACGTGGAAGGCGGCGAGGCGGGGATGGTGCAGGCCGTCGCGACGGACGAAATAGATTACAAGAAACATCAAGAGTGAGCCGCAAACCATAACTGCGACGGCCACCTGAAGGCCGAGTTGAAGGTCGCTGGCATCGGAGATTTTCCCCACGAGTTGCGGTCCGATAGCTCCCAAAAACTGAGTGACGAACATGTAGACGCCAATGGCGGTGGCGTGAGCGCGTTGCGGCGTCAAATCGCATAAGACCGCGGTGACCGGGCCGTGATACCAGGACATAAAGAAACCGCCGATGAAGAGAGCGGTGAGGAAGACCCACTTTTCGTCGGATTGAATGGCGAGGAGGACAAAGGGAGCGGCAAACAAAAAGGCGGCGGCAATGACGAGGATGCGGCCGTAAGGATATTTTTTCTGGATGCGGTCCGCGAGATAACCGCCGGCGAGAACACCGAGCAACAGAGAGAGCAGGGCGACGACGGCAAGTGAGAGAGCTGCCTCGCGAAGACTGAATTCTTTGTAGTTGACGGCAAAATCGGTGCCCCAGGTGAGGAGCGAGACGCTGGCGAAGGTGATCATCGTTCCGGCGACAATCATCGCCAGATACGCAGGGACGCTGAGCAAACTGGATAAAGGGACGACTTCTGAGCGCGGCCTGCGCGGGGGCTCTGGCAATCGGAGGACGAGAAGCCCAGGTATGAAACAAATCAAGCCGACAATAATAAAAGTAAATTTCCAACCGTGAAGTTCACCCATAATACCGCCAAAGGCGAGGCCCGCCGCTCCGCCTAGGAGCATGCCAGAGGCAAAAATAGACTGAGACATAGCGCGGCGTTGATAAGGGAAGGAATCGGAGATCATGGACTGGGCGGCGGGGGCGTAGGCGGCTTCCCCAACGCCAATCAGCGCGCGGGCTACGAGCAAGAGCATAAAAGAAGACGCGAAGCCGCAGGCAATGGTGGCGAGGCTCCAGACAGCTACACCGGCAGCGATGATCTGCGTGCGGCTCCAGCGATCCGCGAAGAGGCCGCAGGGGACACTGGCGACGGCGAGGACGACCAGCAACCAGGTTTGCAAGGAGCCCAGCTGAGCGTCGGAGAGGTTCATCTGCTGGCGGAGAAGAGGTAGAAGCGGAACGACGACCTGGCGATCGGCGAAGTTGACAAAATTGATCAAAGCAAGTACAGCAAGGAGTCGAATTTGATAGGAAGATAGCGGAGTGGGATTCGACGCCATAGTTGGTTAGCTCAACTGGCCACGAGAGACCTGGATCGCAAGGAGCTGAAAGATTATATACCGCGCATGAAAGCCATCACGACTCCGAAGACTACAACAAGTAGCCAGTTGACTACCGTACTTTCTTACGGAGCGATTCTGCTCCTAGGGTATTTCGTATTTCTGATCGTTGAGCCGTTTCTGGTGCCGCTGGCCTGGTCGGCGGTGTTGGCGATTTTCTTCTATCCCCTGCACGAAAAAGTATTACGGAAAATGAAGCCATCGGCGGCGGCGGCGATGAGCACGCTCGCGGTGACGTTGCTGCTGATTGTCCCGGCCCTGGTGGTGCTGGTTTATACAGCGCGGGAAGCGCTGGATGCCACAGCGCGGCTGCAGAGCCAGTTGATTGTGCATGGACAGGGGCCGAATGAGGGCCTGGTGATGCACGTCGAGGAATGGGTTCGGTCGCGGCTGCCTCAATCTTGGCAAGCGATAGATATGTCGGATCCGGTGCAGCAGGCGGCGGAAAAAATTGCGTCGTTCCTGGGTGCGAGATTTACGGGGTTGCTGAAGAATCTGGTCAGTTTCTTTGTGGATTTGTTCATCATGATTTTTGCTTTGTTCTTTATGTTTCGCGATGGCGAAGACATCGTGCATGGAGCGAAACACCTGCTGCCGTTCGATGAGGACATCCAGACGGACATGCTGGAGGAATCGAAGGAGCTGATCTTTGCGAGCGTGGCGGTAGGTTTGCTGGTAGCGGCGATTCAGGGATTGCTGGGCGGGATGTCGTTTGCGATTACTGGAATTTCTTCGCCGATCTTCTGGGGGGCGTTGATCGCGTTTTTCTCTCTTGTCCCGGTGGTGGGTTCGGCGCTTATTTGGGGGCCTGCGGCGCTGTGGCTTGGATTCACTGGACACTGGGGGAGGGCTTTGCTGGTGGTGGTGATTTGTGGAGGGGTGTCGACGGTCGCGGACAATATTGTGCGGCCGATGTTATTGCGGAACCGGACGCGGCTGAATGAACTTTTGCTCTTTATTGGAGTGCTGGGCGGTCTCGAAGCGTTTGGTTTACTGGGGCTGGTGGCCGGGCCGACGATTGTGGCGGCGGCCATGGGTGTGTTCCGCGTGTACATGGAGCATCGCGATGAGTTGTCCGCGAAGGGGGCGTAAGCGGCCGAGTGCGGGCGAAGGCCGATCGCGATTTGCGCGCGGCCAGTTACGAATAGACCATGCCTGGAGTAAGACTTTCTTGTTGAGAAACGCTGACGGGGAAACTACAGTCGGCGCGGCATGGGTGTGCTAGAGTACCCGGCTCGGATGAGTTCCAGCACACTAAAACCGGCTGCAACTGCGACGGAGCTGGCGCCGACGAAACTGCGTTGGCGGTGCGAGCTTCCGCGCATACCGTTTGAGACGACGGCACAGGCGGAATTGCGCGAAGGCTTCATCGGGCAAGAGCGTGCTCTGCGCGCCTTGAAGATGGGCGTCGAATTGTCGGCGCCGGGTTACAACGTATTTGTGTGCGGACTGGCGGGAACGAGCCGTGGCGGGACGATTGCCAAGATGATCGAAGATTTGCATCCGCAGACGAAACCGTCGTTGGACCGCTGTTACGTCAACAATTTCAAGATTACCGACCGGCCGAGACTGCTTTCTTTGCCGCGAGGGCAGGCGAACGCGTTCAAGAAAGATATGCAGGCGGGAATTGATTTTCTGCGGCGGCGGATTCCACAAGTGTTTGAAGGCGAACCGTTCCAGAGGCAAAAGGGGCGGATCGTCGAGCGGTTTACGGTGCGCGAGAAAGAGTTGATGGACGATTTCACGCGGCGCATCGCGCGGGAGCAGTTTGCGCTGGGGCACATGCAAGTGGGCGCGGTGGCGCTGCCGGAAATTTTTCCGGTGCTCGAAGGGCAGATGGTGCCGATCGAGGATATTTCGAAGATGGTGCATGAGGGAAAGCTCGAGTCGCCGGTGGCCGAGGATATTGAGAGGAAGTACGAGCAGTTCCGGCAGGAATTTACGGTGGTTTACCGGAAGACGCTGACGTTATCGCGGGAATTGGCGAGCGAGCTGAGTTATTTGGAGCAGGAAGCTGCTTCGGTGTTGGTGGACGGAGTAATCGAGGAGCTAAAGGAAAAATATCCGGGGGCGAATGTCTCGGAGTATCTAGAAGAGGTTCGGCATCATCTGCTGGACAATCTTGATCCTTTTAAAGAGAGGGAGGGCGAAGGCGAGTCGGAGGGGGATACGCCAGACGGGTTGCCGAAAATGCCAGGGTCGGGCGGGCCGGAGCGCGACCCGTTCCGGTTGTACGGCGTAAACGTGATTTTGGCGCACAGCGACGACGAAGGTTCGCCGGTGATTTTCGAGACTACGCCGACGTACGCAAACCTGTTTGGGACCATTCAGCGGGCTTATGACACGCGAGGCGGGTGGACTAGCGACTTCATGGACTTGCGCGGCGGTTCGCTGCTGCGGGCGGACGGCGGGTTCTTGATTATGTATTCGCTCGAAGCGCTCTCGGAAGTGGGTGTTTGGCGGGCGTTGAAAAGGACGCTGAATCACAACCGGCTGGAGATTCAGCCCCTGGAGATGTTCTACCCGTTCGGGGGAAGCGCGCTGAAGCCGGAAGCAGTGGAGATCAACGTCAAGGTAATTTTGATTGGCGACCGGCAGCTGTACGAAATGCTGTACGAGTACGAGGAAGATTTTCAGAAGATCTTTAAGGTGCGCGTGGAGTTTGACGAAGAGATGCCCATGAGCGACGGTGTTATCGCCGAATATGCGGGGCGGTTGCGGACGCTGTCTGAGAAAGAGGGTCTTTACCCCTTCGATCGCGGGGCTTTTGCGGCGATGCTCGAGTACGGGGTGCGAAAGGCGGGACGACGCAACAAGGTGACGGCGCGGTTTGTGGACATTGCGGACCTGGCACGCGAGGCACACTACGCAGCAGCGGCTGCGGGCGAAAGGGTCGTGCGCGCGGCGCATGTTAGAGACGCGCTGGCTTCGAAGATGGAGCGGCACAACCTGATCGAGACGCGCATCCGCGAGATGATCGAAGAAGGAACGCTCCTCGTCGACGTGACCGGAGAACGCGTAGGGCAGGTAAATGGATTGAGCGTGCTCGAAATCGGAGGATATTCGTTTGGCAAGCCAGTGCGTATTACGGCCTCCACGGCGCTTGGCAAGATGGGCGTCATCAATATCGAGCGCGAAGCAAATTTGAGCGGGCGGTTTCACGATAAAGGCGTGCATATCATCTCTGGCTATTTGCGAACTCTATTTGCACAGGACAAACCATTGTCGCTGTCGGCGAGCATCTGCTTCGAACAATCGTATTCGGGAGTGGATGGCGACAGCGCGAGTTCGACGGAAATTTATGCGCTGGCGTCGGCGCTTTCCGGAATGCCGCTGCGGCAGGATATCGCCGTGACGGGGTCCATGAATCAGCAGGGAGACATTCAGGCGATCGGCGGAATCAACGAAAAGATCGAGGGTTTTTTTGACGTTTGCAGAATTAAAGGCTTAACGGGAACGCAAGGTGTGGTGATGCCGGAGTCCAACGTCGAGGACCTGATGCTTCGGGAAGACGTAATGGACGCAGTGGCAGCAGGAAAATTTCATATATGGCCGGTGGGCAGAGTGGAACAGGGGATTGAGGTCTTGACCAGGTCAGCGGCCGGGCGTCGGAATGAGGATGGGACATTCGAGGCGGGGACGATTTTGGGTTTGATGAACGAGAAATTGAGTGAGATGGCAAAGACGCTGAAACAGTTCGATTAGTATCTCTTCAAGATTGCGACACCGCACGGTGTCCTGCAGGCAAGGAAAAAGCGCACAACAATACAAGTGCTAGGGATCTTCCGCCGGAGGAGCTATGTAGGCTTGGCGATGATCAACGCGATACGTTGCGTTGGACGCTGCATCGGAAGCGGCTCTTGAGGAATTCGCGGCTCGCGGGCTGGTGACGCGGACTTCGATCGCATGAAGCTTCCCGTCGTGCGCGGGTGGAACGAAACCCAGGTTGTATTCGTGGCGGACCAGTTGCGCGATCTCCGTGAAAACGTCCGCAAAATCCTTGGCAGTTCTAGGAAAGTAGGCGCGGCCGCCATTGGCTTCTGCAATCGTCTTCAGCGCTTCGTCAGCCTGGGCAAAACCTTCGGCGACGGCTTGTGCTTTTTCCGGGGCGGCCGGAGTTTTCCTGGAGCGCTTGGTTTCGACGGGCTGTGCGCCGCGGAGTTCGCCGCCAAGAGAGATGGCGAGTACGCGGACGTCGGTAGATTTGAGGCGGGCGAGAAGAGTCTGTACCGCGGCGGGCGGAGAGGTATCGAGGCCCGTCGAGAGCAAGACGAGGGATTTCTTGCCGGGAATGAGCGCGAGCCAATCGAGAGCCGAGGAAAGGCTGGAGGCGAGATTTAACTGGCCGAACCCAAGATTGAAGCGCAACTGATCGAGTGCGCCTGCGGCGATGGATTTGTCTGGCGTGAAATTCAGGATGGGTTCAGCTGCTTCGTTGTAGCGGGCGATGGCCACGCGGTCGGTAGGCGAGAGACCATCGAGGAGGGCGTGGACAGCCTGAAGGTGGCCTCCTTGCAGGAGGTAAACGGCTGGCCCAGCTTCGATGAGGAGCAGAACCTGGGCTGGTTCGTCGACGCTGAGGAAATCCGCGACAGCTTGCTCGGCGCCATTATCGAATAGGTGGAAGTCTTCGCGGCTCAGGCTGCCGACGAACTGCCCGCTGGAATCGGTGACCACGACTCCTACATCGACGCGGTCCACAGTGATGCGGATGCCGGAAGGCGGTGGTGCGGATTGTTGGGGAAGAGCGGGGGGTGACAGAAAGAGAGTGCAAGGGACGAATAGAGCAACGCGGCAGCTTGAAGAAAGAAACATGGACCGATTTGCCATCGTAGAATGACGACGAAAAAGACAAAAGCCCTGTCCCGCAGGTAGTTTCCAAGATGCGGAACAGGGCTAGCGATTTCCGGCCAGCGTAAGTTGACGCTAAGGCTAGGAAGGCTTGGTCGGAGCCGCCGCTGGCGCTGCCGCAGGAGTAGCGGCGGGAGCGGCGCTCGCGCCCACATCCTTCGGAGTGGACAAATAGCCGGTGGCTTGGTTTTTGCCGACGTCGAAAACAACGATTTCGTAGGGCGCCATGCGCGAGGCGCCTTTGACATAAAACTGCACGGGTTCGCCGGCGGTCTTGTCTTTCTTTTCAATAGTGCGGTCATCCACAAGGACGGTAAGAGTGTACCTGGATTTCTTCGGGTCCGTTTTGGTAAGAGTGAGCTGAGTCGGTCCGACCTTTTGGCCGTTCTTCGCTTTCGTAATTGTGAATTCGTAGTAGTTGCGGTCGCCGCGGCGTCTCAATTCTTCGACGTCGTCGTGATTGCGAGCGATGAGGCCACTCATGACGCCCATGTCACCAGTGGCGCGCGCGAGCTTGCCCTTGGTGTCTTCAAGATCTGTTTTCGTCGCTTCGATATCTTTCTTAGCTCCGCCGACCTCGGTGGCTACCGCGCCAATCTGTTCCTGACTTTCTTTCTTGACCTGAGACAATTGAGCGGTCAGCTTCTGGTCGGATTCCACTTGTTCCTTGCGGATGGATTCGGCACGGCTTTTGGCCTGCGCCAGTTCGGCAACGGTCATGCCGACTTTTTGTTCTGTAACTTCGATGTGGCCCTTCAGATCGGCGAGACGCGCATTGGCTTGTTCGAGCTGTGCGGTCAAGACTTTGTCCTGGTCCTGCTCTTTGGCGAGGTTCTGCTCGAGCCGGGAGATCCCGGAGTAACCGACATAGCCGAGCGCGGCCAGGACGACAAAAAGCACGACAAACAGCGCCGGGATCCAGCGCGGTGTTCCCGTCGATTCATAACGATAAGACTCTTCTGGACTCGGCACATTTGGAGAAATGCTCATTCCCCCTCCTCAGTCATGGCTCCAAGCTTGGTTCTGGATGCCGCTAAAATTATCTACCGCAACACGCCCCGTGTCTATGGGCGCGGTTAGCGGGCCTTGCCTCGCTGCGAGCGGGCTTTGCTCCCCGATTTTCGGATCGGGGAGCGCTCTGGCCAGCGAGCGAAGATCGAAGTTGTCAAACCGCCGCGGGGAGTAAATTCACCGCGCACCACGCACCATTCGGGACGAACAGCATCGACGATATCATGAAGTATCTTGTTCACCGCGTTTTCATAAAAGATCCCGAGATCGCGATAGGCGAGGAGGTACATCTTGAGAGCCTTGAGCTCGATGCAGTCCTTTAGCGGCATATATTGGATGGTGATGGTTCCGTAGTCCGGCATCCCTGTCTTGGGACAGACGGAAGTGTATTCCGGAAAGCGCGTGGTGATGACGTAACCGGGGTATTGGTTGGGCCAGGTATCGAGCTTTGGTAATTTTGTTTCGATGCCTGCGCGGGCGTGGTCCGCTGTGTAGTCCGCCATGACAGTTCCTATTGTACGTTGTTAGGTGACTTGGAGGCGACAGCCTCTTGCCGAAACAGGGCACATCCCCTATCCTCTTGCCAAGAGGACCCTCCAGAAACTTTCGATGAACTGTCCAGCGTGTCAAGCCGCGGCTTGCCGGCGTTCCAGACGGCGGTCCTTCTCTGAATATCTGTTCAGCGCTGTAGGTGTCGTTCCGTGGCGCTGCCTGGCTTGTGAAACACGCTTCCACGCGCGAGCAATTCCGCTGCGGCATCTTCGCTACGTGCGCTGCGGCATTTGCGGCAGCCTAGAGTTGCAGCGAATCTCCGCGGAGAAAGTTTCCGGAGTTACATCCGCAGTAGGGCGCTGGCTGGGCCTACCCGCGGTGCGGTGCGAGCCGTGCCGGCATAAGTTTTTCTCGCTGCGTCCAATTCTGCCGGCAGAACAGGTCTCCAGAGTAGGCGCGGAAGACGGCGCCGCGAAATACTAACTTAGTACCCAACAAGTCCCACCCCCAGGGTACTAGCCCGTAGCATTCCAGTACCTTACGCCCCGTACCATTTGCAGCCTGCCCCCCAAACGCAAACCTCTTTAGCATTGTCGACCACGGGAGGGCCCATGGAAACGAGCGTCCGCGTTCTGGTGGCCAACCGTCCGCGATTGTTACGGGAGTTGGTGCTATCGACTCTGTCGGAGCAAGCCGGGATCAGCATCGTGGGGGAAGCGGAGAACGAGCAGGACGTCCCTTCACTGGTGGCGGAGACGAAACCAGATTTTTTGTTGATTGCGCTGGATGAATCGAAGCGGCGTCCGCCGTTGTGCGACCAGCTCTTAAAGAAATTTCCCGGGCTACGGATCATTGCGGTGGCCCCCAACACGAACATCGGAATTTTCTACTGGGCATCGCTGGAGATCCATTCCACGACGATGGAAGCAAGCGAAGAAGCCCTGCTGGAAGTGATGCTAGGCAAAACGACGCGGACAGGAGGAGGGGGATCGTGAGGAAAGCGAGAGGCTTCCACATCTGGGGAATGCATTGGACGAGGTATTTCGCCCTCCGAGAGATGCTGTTTGGCCTGTGCATTTGCTCGATGGGATCCGCGGCGGTTTTTCCGCAGGAAAGTGGCGCGGGCAGCGGAGCAGGTCCAGAACAAGAAACGAGAAAGCAAGTTTCGCAAACGGCGGCGAATAAGGGTTCGCGGCCTTCCCCGGATGTGGCTACTGACAATCTTGATCGCGTGGCGGCCACTGCCGAGCAAATCCTGGACTTTTTGAAGAGGGATGCCGGATTGATGGTGGTGTTCAAGCGGGTTTTGGCGCAGGACGCCGGGAACGCCGGGCAGCTTTTGGATGAAACAGATTTGACGGACGCGGCGGTCATCGAGCGTCTGAACGACGATTTGCGAGCGCGAGTGCTGGCGACGCGGCTCTTACAAAGATACGGCTATCTGCTGCCCAAGTTGAATCCGGACTCGGACCTTGCGGCGGAACATAACCTCGTACTGCAAGACCGCGCCTATGCGATAGCCCACGCTATGGAACGCAACGCTGAACCGCATACGTTGCCGCCGGCAACGCAGACGGCCGGCTGCGACCCGGAGATTTCCTCCGATTGCGATTTTCCTGCGCAGGGTACGCGTCGCACCTCTTCGCCAATAGAAGTAGAGGAGCAGCCGAACCGTCCCGCGGAGCAGCCGAATCCGTACGAAGGCTACCCAACAGCCCCATCGCGAACAGACACGCCGCAAGCACCGCGAGAGTTGCGTGCTGATCTGTCCGCTTCCGATACCGGAGAACCCTTGCTGACGTCGCTACAGCAAGGAAGCTTAGACACATCAGGAAATTCCGCGAATCTTCGCGCCAGAGGAGGGTCGAGAGAGGGAGAAGGGGCGACTTCAAGCACCGCCGTCGAATTTGCGCCGTCGATGTCGTCGGCGCTCTCCCAGCCGGAAAATATTTCGGTGCGACGCACCAGCAGTAACAGCGCCGGACGCCGGGTTTCGAACAGCGCAGCTTCCGAGTTCGCCGCCGCAGCACTCGAGCCTGTTCGGATGGTGCACCGGCCAAATCCGTATGCCGATGCGCCCTCTTTGTATGACCTTTACGTGCAAGCTGCTGCTCCGGCACAGCATGCAGAGCGGTTTGGACTGGACGTTTTCAGGCACGACCGCGCGAACACGGGCGCGTTGCCGATGGACCTGCCGGTAGGCCCTGAGTATGTGGTCGGGCCGGGAGATGGTCTTTCCATTGATCTGTGGGGCGGCGTTTCGCAAAGGCTGTTTCGAACCGTGGACCGCGAAGGGCGGCTGCAGCTGCCAGAGGCGGGACCGCTCCTGGTATCCGGAAAATCACTGGGAGAAGTGCAGGAATCGGTGCAGCGCGTGTTGCGAACGCAATTTCGCGACGTTTCGGCGGACGTCTCGCTGCTGCGGCTGCGAAGCGTGCGTGTTTATGTGGTTGGCGAAGTCGCTTCGCCGGGGGCGTACGACGTCAGCTCGCTTTCGACGCCGTTGAACGCGCTGTTTTCGGCCGGCGGAGTCACACCGCGCGGATCCTTGCGGAGTATCGAACATTATCGCGGGAAAACGCTGCTCGAAGAAGTCGATGCTTACGACCTTCTGTTACATGGCGTTCGGGGAGATTTGAAGCGTCTCGAGAACGGCGATTCGCTGCGTATTCCGCCGCTCGGACCGAGCATCACCGTTGAGGGAATGGTGCGGCGGCCGGCGGTCTACGAACTCCATGGCGAAAAGAATCTGGGTGAGGTGCTGGACCTCGCCGGAGGCATCCTGCCGGCGGCAGCGCTGCGGCACATCGAAGTGCAGCGAATGGAAGCCCACGAAAAGCGGACGATGCTGAGCCTCGATGTGGGAGAAAACAGCGACAAAGATTCGTTACGCATCGCGTTTGAAAAATTCCAGATTCAAGACGGCGATGAAATTCATATCTTCCCGATTGCACCGTACAACGGCGGAAGCGTGTATCTCGAAGGACATGTTTTGCGCCCGGGACAATATTCGTTTCACGACGGGATGAAACTGACGGATCTGGTCTCCTCGTATAAAGAGCTGCTTCCAGAGCCCGCGGAGCGTTACGCCGAGATCATCCGCATCGCGCAGCCGGATAACCGGCCAGTAGTGCAGAGCTTCAACCTGGCGGCGGCTCTCGAGCATCCGGAAAACTCGCCAAAGCTGGAGCCGCTCGACACTGTAAGGATTTTCGGACGCTACGAGCTGGAAGCTGCGCCGGAAATTGCAGTGATCGGTGAAGTGCGTGCAGCGGGACGCTACCGCGCCTCCGGACAGGAACATTTACGCGACGCCATCTATCAGGCGGGCGGCCTTACGCCGGATAGCTGGCTGGAATCGGCGCAGCTTTTCCGCGCCCTTCCGGATGGGACTACGAAAGTGTTCAGCATTTCGCTGCGCGCAGCGCTGGCAGGCGACCCGCTGAACAATATTTTGCTGGAGCCGCGGGACAGGATTCTGGTGCACCGCCAGCCCGAGAGAGTGAATCCCCCGAGCGTGTACATAAGGGGAGAAGTAGGCCGGCCGGGACGCTATCCGCTGGCCTCAGACATGCGTGTATCGGACTTGGTCCGCTCCGCCGGCGGATTTTTGCGAAGCGCGAATCCGGAAAGCGCGGATTTGGTGCACTACGCGGTTTTGGAAGGGGCGGCGACGCGGCCGTCGGGCGAACAAACCGTCAATTTGACGAGCGTACTGAACGGCGAAGGAAGTACGGACGTTTTCTTAAACGACGGCGACGTACTGACGGTGCCGCAGCAGACACGTTGGAAAGACATGGGAGCGACGGTAACGCTTCACGGCGAAGTGACCAAGCCGGGTGTTTACGGAATCGAGCCGGGCGAACGGCTGAGTTCGCTGCTGCGCCGCGCCGGCGGAATGTTGCCAACGGCTTATCCGCCGGCGGCGGTGTTCGAACGCGTCGAAGTGAAGAAGATGCAGGAGCAGACGAGACAGGATCTGATTCAGCGGATGGAACAGGAATCGACGGTGGTGAAGACGGCGGTAACCACCAGCGGTTCCGAGGAAGCAGCACTGCAGCAGGCCGCGATACAACAGCGCGAGCGAGTTGTGGACGCGCTGCGCCGAGCACCGATTAGCGGGCGGCTTGTCGTGCACATCCGGCTGGGGCAGAAGGATTTCCCGGGTTCCCCGGACGACATCGAGCTGCGTGCGGGAGATTCGCTCGATATTCCCAAACAGCCAGGATTCGTTTTGATTGTTGGCCAGGTGTACAACTCGAATGCCATCACCTATACGCCAGGAAAAACCACGGCTTGGTACCTCTCTCGAGCTGGGGGAGCCACGGGGCTGGCCAACAAGCGAGCCATTTTTATTATTCGTGCGAGTGGCTCGGTGACCAGCGGGAGCGGCGGGATGTGGTCCGGAGGAGTTGAGTCTTCGACGATCGGACCCGGCGACACGATTATGGTTCCGGAACGGGCGGCGGTTGGCAGCAGCGTTTGGAAAAATCTGGTGGCCATTGCGCAGATTGCGCAAGCCGGAGCGTTGGCGGCCGCCGTGGCGATTCAGTGAAGCCGCGGTGCGGCAGGAAGATGCGCTCGAGTGAAAAAAGAGGAAGGAGCGCTGCAACAGCGTGAGCACACTGCCTACGGAGCTGGAAAGCGACGCAAGCCGGAACGAAAAGCACGATGCGCGCCAGCGCCTTGTCACGCGGCTCCGCCCGTTCTGGGATGCGCGCAAGCGGCTATGCGCCGCGTTTGTTTTCGGCGCGCTGGGCAGTCTGGGACTCGCTCTGATGATTCCGTCGCGTTACGAAGCCATGACACAACTGATGCCCCCCGAGGGTCAGTCGAGTTCGGGGATGGCTATGTTATCGGCGCTGGCGGGACGCGCCGGAGGACTGGGAGGAGGTGCCGGCGATCTGCTGGGAGTTAAGAATTCCGGAGCTTTGTTTGTCGGGATTCTCGAAAGCCGGACAGTGCAAGACCGCCTGGTCGGGCAATTCGAACTGCGACGCGCCTATCACGCGGGAAAGATGGAAGACGCACGTGCAGCGCTCGCCGCGCATACACGCATTGTGGAAGACCGCAAGAGCGGAATCATCGCGGTCACGGTGACGGACCACGATCCGCGTCTTGCCGCAGCCATGGCGCAGGCATATGTCGACGAACTCGACCGGCTGGTCGAACAAGTCAGCACATCTTCGGCGCGCCGCGAACGAATTTTCCTCGAAGGGAGACTTCGCGCGGTGAAGCAGGACCTCGACAGCGCAGCGCAGAAGTTCAGCATCTTCGCGAGCAAGAACACCGCTATCGACATTCCCGCGCAAAGCAAAGCCATGGTGGAAGCGGCCGCCACGCTGGAAGGCCAGCTGATCGCAGCGGAAGCCGAGCTTCACGGACTGGAAGCCATGTATACGGACCAGAATGTGCGCGTGCGCGCGCTTCGCGCGCGAGTGACGGAGCTGCGCGCGCAGCTCGGAAAAATGGGCGGAGAAAGCGGTACTTCGGCGGCCCCGTCCTCGGAAACGGATGCTTCGCTGTATCCGGCCATCCGGCAGCTTCCACTGCTTGGCGTGACGTATGCCGACCTGTATCGCCAGACAAAAATTCAGGAAACCGTTTACGAGTTATTGACGCAGCAGTATGAACTGGCCAAGGTGCAGGAAGCCAAAGAAGTGCCCAGCGTAAAAGTGCTGGACATGGCGGTGGTGCCGACGAAAAAGTCGTTTCCGCCTCGAGGTCAGTTGACCGTGGCGGGAGCCGCATTCGCGTTTCTCGCTATGTGTGCCTGGATTTTCGTCCGGCGAGCCTGGCGAGATATCGATCCGCAGGATCCAGGAAAACAATTTGCGATGGAAGTGGCAGGAACGCTCCGCGCGGACGCTTTGCGCGCCGCCCCGGCGGCGGCCGCGTTAGTCCAAATGCTGGCGCGATTGCGGCTGCGCGCGAACTCTTCGCAAAACGCAGGGCGCGCCCAGGAAGAGCAGAAGCCTTCAGACGGTGCGGATTTAGCGCGCGCGGCACGAAACAGCCTCGGATAGAAGAACAATGAACGGAACAGCCACCCACCGGTCGCGAGCACCTTCTGTGACGAATGCGAAGCCTCGGCACGAACTTGCGCCGGAGATGTGGTGGTCTGGCGCGCAAGCTCTGCCGGGGCGCGCCAAGACCACTCGCCAACGTACAGGCCTAGCGCGCCAGGCTGCTTATGTGGCCATCGACTTTGCCCTCGTTTGCATCGGCGGAGCGGGCGTATTTTGGCTGCGGTTCGGTCTAACGAGTCCTTTTTCCCAGGCGGTTCTCTCACCATCGAGTCTCTTCGAGCAGGTTTTATCCGCAAGCTACCCGGGATTTCTGATGCTGTATGCCGGCCTCGTGGTGCTGGCTTGCATGAGCCAGGATTTGTACCGCACGGTGCGCGAACGGAGCGCGTGGGAAGAAAGCGCCATCGCCGTGAAAGCCGTCGGATTCGCCACGGCCCTTTTGGTGCTGTTTATTTTCACTTCGGGGAACAAGGAGATTTCGCGGCTGGTGGTTCTTTGTGCAGGGGCGTGGAATGCCGCGGCGCTGGCAGGCTGGCGCTACGCGAAGCGCCACTATGTCCTGCGAAGAGCAGAGCGAGGCGAAGGCGTATCCCGTGTGTTGATCGTGGGAGCTGGAAAACTGGGCTGCGCCCTGGCGGCTTGGCTAGAAGAGAACCGGCAGCTGGGCTATCAAGTCTGCGGATTTTTGGATCCGCACCCCAACGGAGACGCTCGCGTGCTGGGGTCGGTCCATGACCTGCGCAAGGTGGCTTTAGGCCAGTTTGCAGACCAATTGTTTGTCACGCTCCCTGCGGACCGCGAAATGGTCAAAGAAATTTTTCTCGAGGCGCGACGTTTGCGGTTGAGCCTGAACGTTGTGCCAGATCTTTACGACGGACTGGGTTGGCGCGCTCCTGTCGAAACCATCGGGGGATTCCCGGTCATCGAGCTGCATGGCGAGCCGATTCCCGTGCTGGGTTTGGCGGTGAAGCGCGGCATCGACCTATTGGGATCCGCGGCGCTGCTTTTGCTGACGGCGCCCGTGATGGCGATTGCGGCCATCTGGATTCGCTGCGATTCCGCCGGGCCGGTCTTATATCCGGCGATGCGCGTGGGAAAGAAGGGAAGAAAATTCCGTTGCTACAAGCTGCGCACGATGGTCGAAGAAGCAGACGCGCAGAAAGACAATCTGCGCGGAACAAACGAGCGCAACGGCCCTTGCTTCAAGATGGAGAACGATCCGCGCGTCACGCGGTGCGGGCGATGGCTGAGGAAATTTAGCATCGATGAGCTTCCGCAGCTCTTGAATGTGATGTTTGGCGAGATGAGTCTGGTTGGGCCGCGGCCTCATCCGGTGGACGATTTCGAGCGCTACAGCCTCGAGCATTTGCGGCGTCTGGACGTGAAACCCGGCGTGACGGGTCTCTGGCAAGTAAAGGCGCGGCGCGATCCTTCCTTCGACACCAACATAGTGCTGGACCTGGAATACATCGAAAACTGGAGCTTGCGCCTGGACGCGAGCATTCTTCTGCGAACGATTTCGGTTGTGCTTGAGGGAGGAGGACAGTGAATTTGCTGGAGACGGAAAGAGCGGCACTCAATTCGGGGTTGCGGCCTCCCCGATGGAGCCGCGTGCAGGAGGCAATTGCAAAGCACCCGCTGCTCGCAACTCTCTATCCGCTGGCAAGCCATTCGATGATCTATCTAGCCGGGGCTGTACTTTTGGGTTTGGGCAATTTTGTTCTGGTGCCGATGTACACGCGTTTCCTCACGCCCTCGGACTTTGGCGCCTATGCGCTAGTCGAAATTTCGCTGCTAATTGCAGTGACCACGACGCAGATGGGACTGGGAACGACGTACCTGCGGTGGTACGCGGAAACGGAGCCAGCGAGGCGGGGAGAAATTCTTGCTTCCAGCGTGGCGGCGGGATTAGTGGCAGCCGCAATGGGCGGAGCCATTCTCGCCATGGTGATGGGAGGGTCCCTCGGCCGGGAATGGATTGGTGGCGACACCCGGATTGCTTGGATCTTCGTTCCACTGGTGTTGTCTCGAAACGCACAAGGCATCTTCTTCAGCAGCTTGCAAGCGGCGCAACGGCCCGTGGCCTACGTCCTGTCGGCCATTACGCGGCTGTTGGTGCTTGTGCCGGCGGGTTATTGGTTTGTGGTGTTGCATGGCGAGGGCGTGCGAGGAGTATTGCATTGCTGGCTGGCAGGCGACGGAGCGTGTCTGCTCATTCTTCTCGTGTTTTGTTTGCCGGGGATGCAGCTCCGCGTGCGCAAAGAGCTTCTCGGCCCCATGCTTCGCTATGGGTTCCCGCTTGTTTTGAGCGCGTTGATGGCTTTGCTGCTGGATGCTTCCGGACGTTACTTCCTTGCGCAGTACCAGAGTCTCGCCGAAGTGGGCCGCTATACGGTGGGAATCAAGATCACCAACATTCTTTCGATGGGCTTCTTGCAGCCGTTTGGAAGCGCATGGGCGGGCGCCGCGTTTCCCATTGCGCACCGCCCGAACGCGGCGATTACCTACACCAAGATCATGGGGTATGCACTGCTAGTAGCTACGCTTCTAGCCGCGATGACCATTCTGTTCGGGCCATTTTTGATTCGCGTTTTCGCGGGCCGTTCGTATGCCGGGGTGCAAAAGCTGTTGCCTTGGCTGCTTCTGCCGGTGGTGTTCCGTCTGTTGGAATACTGGAGCAGCCTTCCAATTTATCTCAAATACAAAACGAAGTGGCTCGGCCCATTGGCCACAGGGGGAACTGCGCTGTGCATTGCCTTGAACTATGTGCTCGTGCCGCGGCTTGGGGCTCTGGGCGCAGCACTTGCCTGGTCCGCGGCTTTGGCGGCAAGCATTTGTTTGATGACGGCGTTTGGCAGGCGGTATTACCCGCTTCCATTCGATTTGCGGACCTGCGGATTTGCCGCTGGGATGTGGGCGCTTGCATTGGCCGGAAGCTGGGTGACGGCGTCGCTCGACACGCGTGCAGGATTGGAAGTTTCTATCGGAGCAGCGGCGCTGCTGCTGTCAGCGTGCGGTTTCTATTTTTTGTGGGACGTGCGTGCTTCGAAACCGCTCTTTACAGGGAACGCCTATGCAGCTGATTGAATTACTGGTGTTTGTCGGCGCGCCGCTGGCAAAGTGGCGAAGGATGTATGGTTCTCTAACGCTGCCGGAAGTACTGCGAAGAATCCGGCGGCGGATATCGGGAAAACTATTTCTGTGGTACCGAGACGTCCTGGCGCTGGCGTTCAAGGCGCGGAATCTTGTGACGAGAAATGCTGCGATTCAAGTAAGCGCCGGCAGCGTGAAATTTCAAATTGTGCCGGAAGGCGCTATCGCGTTTCATACCTGGTCGGGTCTGCGTTTCGAGCGGGCCGAACTGGAATTCATCTTACGAATGCTTCAGCCGGGGATGACGTTTTTCGATGTCGGCGCCAATATCGGATTGTTCAGTTTGTCGGTAGGAGAAAAACTCTCGGGCCAGCCTTCTGCTATGTACGCGTTCGAGCCTTGTCCGTCGACGTTCGCGATCCTGGAAAAAAACCTTCTGAAGAATGAACTCGCCAAGGTGCGCGGCATTCGTGTGGCATTGAGTGACCAAACCGGGGAGGCCAATCTGTACCTCAACGCAGAGCTAAAGGATTCTCTGAACTCGCTCGAAGACCCCAGCCACAGCGACTCGGAAGTCGTGGGACGCGAAGTGGTACGGACGATCACTCTGGATGACTTTGTTGCGCGAGAAAAAATTTCGTGCGTGGACGTAATGAAGGTGGATGTAGAAGGAGCGGAATTGCTGGTGTTCCGCGGCGGCCGAAAGCTGCTCGAGCGGCCGGACGCACCACTCATTCTTTATGAAGGCTATAGCTGGTGTACGGCGGGATTTCACTACCACCCTGTCGAACTGATGTGGCAGCTGGAAGCGTTCGGATACGAACTCTTTGTTCTGGATCCGGAGTCAGGCGGAATCCGTCAGCGAAGAACGGGCGAGAGCTACGACGCGATGGTGGTGGCGGCGAAGAGATCACATCCATGCTACAGCGAGATATTTCAGGGCGGGGAGAAAGCATGAAGGTGGCGATCGTCAAACAAGTGCTGGACACCTTTGGCCCGTGGTCGAGCGTTCGCTGGGAGGAAACGTCACCAGAAGGTTTGTTTCGGATTTGGCCCAGCCGGGCGTTGCACTGGGAGATGACCACGCTCTTAGGAGCGGACTGGTACATCGTCCCACAGCAAGTCAACACGGACTATACCTATGATTCGGTACTGAAGCAGAGAGGCAGCGCCGAGATTGTGCGGAGGTACACGCAAAAGGTCGTCGCGCCCGACGACATTCCCTATGATTCGTACGATCTGGTAATCACCAACGATCCGATTCTCGACTTTCCTAGCAGCTCTCGGACATTGTTCGCATATTTTGTCGTCGAACACTGGGACCGGAGGTATCGCACTTCCCTTCATCGCCCGATGAGAAACGCCGACTTGTTCCTCGCGCACATGATGGATGCTCCTGAGTCGCTAGGAAGGTTGCCCGCGGCCATTTCATTTCCGTATATCCGTGATCCGAAATCGACTCGTGCACTCTTCTCGGCCACCGAACGCGAAGAAGCTGTTTGGGCGGATTGGCGGACGCTGTCCTTCTTGAGCGCAACGAACAATGGGAACAGTGCAGAAGTGATCAAGGCAGCGGCGCGTCGGCTTGAAGAAGCGTTGCACTTACCTGTGGTATTCCGTTCCTTTTCCATGGGGCTATATCACGGAGAAGATCCGCCGCTATGGGGCGATGCAGCGGAGTTTCTGCGCGAACTCGGCCGGCAAAAGTATTACTTGTGTCTGGGGAGGGGAAGCGGCGCGGGCCAAGGGCTGGCGGACGCCGCTTCTCTCGGATGCATTTGTTTTGGCGAGCGAGACAAACCATATCACCGCCTGCTTTGCCACCCCGAAGTGCTTTGCGGCGATCTGCAAGAACTGCCGAGGCGCGTGAGACGTGTACACGCCTCGCGGGACTTCCAGGAAGAAATCCGCGCTTGGCAAGAGGAAAAGCTTCGGCAGCATTTTATCGAAGAGCCGCTGGCCTTGCTCGGCGCCGCGCTCGAACGAAAGCGGAAAAGGGCTACAAACATGGTGAGTCAAGCGGCAGGGAACAGGTGTTAAGCAGCGGACAAAGGTAAAACAGAATTCAGATCGTTCACGCGAACTGCGCGTTGAGTATGGAATAACAATAATGCAGATACTGGCGCTGAATTTCACGGAAAAGGGAGTGGGCACGTATTTACGTGCGTTTTATTTTTGCCGGGAGCTGGCGCGCGCGGGGCACAAGGTCACGCTGGCGACGGTTTCGCGCACTTCGCGTTTCCGTACCGCAATTTCTTATAAACGCGACTGGATCGGTGAATCGAGCGAGCCGCGTGGCGCCGGACCATGGATCCGGCTAATCGAAGGGCCTTCCTGGGGCAACCGTTTTCTGCCCGGCACGGGCTGGGGACCTCTGGATATCTGGAAACGGACGCGCGAACTGGAGACAAGCAACTACGACGCTGTCTTCGGATTTGAATACCAGCCGAATGTTTCCTGGCCCATATATTTCACGCAGCGGCGAAAACACTACGCGTTTTATTCGGACTGGTGCGACTGGTTTGGTGGCAGCTCGAACTGGTTCCGCGGATGGAAGATTGCCCACCGCATCGATTCATATCTCGAAGAGAAAATTCGTTTCCGCGCGGCGCGGGTCAGCGTGACCTCAAAAGTGCTTCAGGATCGCGCTCTCTCGATCGGCATCCCAAAAGAGAGATTGGCGCATATCCCGAATGGCGCGCCGACGGAATACATTACGCCTAAGAACAGAAGGGAAGCACGGGAGCGCTTCCGGCTGCCAGAGGATTCGCCGATTATCGTCGCGGTCAGCAATGGTGATATGTGCCGCGAGATGCGCATTTTTGGCGAGGTTCTGCGGCGAGCGCCCAAGTCAGTGTTCTTGTTGATTGGAAACGTGGCGCGCCCGGCGTGGGAATTGGCGGAGCAACTTGCGATTGAGGACCGCATCGGCCGGATGGGTTGGGTAAGCGATGAAGATTATCCGTGGATTCTCGGATGCGCAGATGTTTGCATCTGCCCTCTGGAAGACAGTTTGAACGACCGTGCGCGATGGCCCACGAAGATTTTAGATTTTTTGACTGCCGGCCGAGCCACAGTGACCAACCCTGTTGGAGAAGTGGGGAGGCTATTTTGCAAAAGCGATGTAGGGGTTCTAGCAGGATATTCGGATAAAGAGTTTGCAGCAGAGGTTCTAGCGTTATTTCATGCGCCGGACCGGCGGCAGTTCCTGGGCGAAACCGCGCGAAAGGTCATGGTTCAGCAGTGGGATTGGCGTGTCCGCGGACCGCTGATCGTCGGAATGATGGTGGCCTGAACGATGTTGCTGATTATTCCCATTTTTGTCATTGCACTGGTCGCGGCACTATTTTGGGTCGCGGCCAGCCCTTTGCGGCTGATCTACGTTTTGCCGTTGCTTTTGAGCTTCGAATACCGCATCCGTTTGAGCAGTTTCAGTTTCGATCTTTCGGAGCTTTCTCTTTTCGTTTTGGTCCTCGTCTGCCTGGCGCGTGCGTGGGAAGGGAGACGTCTCGGCCCGGTGGAAAGAGTCCACCCGGAACGGCTGCTCATTTTGCTGCTGGCTGTTTTTGCCTTGCCGGCTATTTTTTTAGAATCCAACACGGCGCACGCTGCGAGTGTCTATCGCGATCTCATGCTGCCTTTTCTATTCCTTTTCGTTTTCTTGCGGGCAGGTCTCGAGAAGGAACAAATTCACACGCTTATCAAACTGGCATGTATCTTCGCCCTGGCAAATGCCGTTCTCGGAATAGTGCAATACGCCACTGGAAACTACCTCTGGTTTGCAGGGCCGGATGAGGCTGAATGGCAAGCATTTAAGACAGGGTACGCAAAGCTCTCCATTTTCGGCGATTTTCTCGGCGTCCAGGGTTCTCTGCCAACCGGGCTTTATACCGGTGCAAACATGTTTGCTTGTTTTCTTTCGCTGCCACTGTGCCTGGTGACCACACTGGCCTTCTTCGGAGGCCTTCCAAAACGCAAACGGATAGTCTGCCTCATCGCGAGTGCGGTGATGTTTGTCTGCCTTCTCTTCACGATGTTCCGTTCCGGCCTGCTGGTTTTTGCTGCCTCGATGATGACGGTGTATCTCTTCCTGAGCCGGCGCCGGGGTCTTTTGCGTTTAGCGACCGTATCTGTGTTGGCAGGCGTGATCGCAATTCTGTTCCTAACGCAGGGATTGTTTGACTGGGATCAATTCGGGTCTTTTGAAGGGCGTCAGGAAATGATCTCGGATGCGTTCACTCTGATGAAGGCGCACCCCGAACTCTTATTGACCGGCGGATATACGGATCTCTACCACCTGCAGTCGAGGGAGACACAAGAAGTCCACAATCTAGCTTTATATTCGATTATTCAATTCGGCCTCCCAGCTACAGTGCTGTTTTTCGCATTTTTCATCAGGTTCTTCCTCAGGGCTTTTCGGGCTGCCAAGGAAGTCAAAGGGCTTGAGCGGAGTGTACTCCTGGCCATCGTCGCTTCCATTGGCGCAAATGTTTTTCTCTACGGGTCGACAACCATGCTGATCGATTCGGTGCAGACGACGACCTGGCTGCTGTTTTGGGCTGGCATTGCCAGTTATCTCATCGCCTACGCACCGACCAAAGCCAGGGAATCTTCTCGCGCTTTTGTTCCGCGGCCCCCGATGCTTCCACAACAGGGCAACCCCGCATGAACCTGCACTCTCAGCTCGGAAACTATCTTCGCGTGTATCCCCAGTGGAGGTTTGCGCCTCCACGGGTACAGCTGAAGCGCTGCCTGGAAAGATTTGGCGTGGACTACGCTGGTTACTGCCTTGACGTTTCGACGATTCACTCGGGCGCGATTGTCTATTCCCTGGGAATCGGCGAGGACATTTCCTTCGATTTGTCGCTTATCGATCGTTTCGGCGTCGAAGTAGAAGCGTTCGATCCAACTCCCAAGGTCAAGAGATGGCTCGGAACGCAATCCTTGCCACGGCAATTTCATTTCCATGAAGCGGGGATCGCCGCGAACGACGGAGAAGAGACCTTCTATCTTCCGCTAAGAGAAGACTGGGTTTCACACTCCGTCATTCAGGCGCGGCAATCTGGGCGGGAGTCCGTACGTCTCCCCGTCATGCGGCTGTCCACGGCAATGAAGCTTCAAGGGCACGACCGGATTGACGTACTCAAGATGGACATCGAAGGGGCCGAATACGCGGTTATCGAAGAAATTGTGCGGAAGAAGATACCCGTCAGACAACTACTCGTGGAGTTTCACCACCGGCTGTCCTCTGTGGGAACGGACAAGACCAGGATAGCTCTCGCGCAACTCGAAAAATACGGAATGAGAATCTCTTATGTCTGCTCGCGGAAGGAAGTTTTCACATTTGCACAAGCGGTTTGAGCGCTGGAGCTGCAGGCGGGAAGAAGTTCTCTGAGGACACAAAGAAGCCAATGAAGAGAGTCCTGATTATCGAAGCGCAGATCAAGCGATACCGCAGACCTTTCTACGATCGATTGAACAGCGCGCTCTCTACCGAAGGTATGGATCTCAAGGTCGTTTATAGCGCTCCGGGGCCCTGGGAAGCGCAGAAGCACGACAATTGCGAATTGCCGCCGGCGTACGGTGTAAAGGTAAAAGGCTATTGGATGGGGCGGAGGCGGCTGCTTCTACAGCTGGCATTTCGTGAGATCGCTTCGGCCGACTTCGTCATCGTCGACCAGGCAAACAGATTCCTTCTGAATCATCTGCTGCTGCCGCTTTCGCTCTTCAAAATGAAGAGGGTTGCTTTCTGGGGTTTAGGCGAAAATCTGCAGGCGGACCGCTCGCCGTTTTCCGAATGGTACAAGGAAAGAACGCTGGATTGGGTTCACTGGTGGTTTGCCTACACGGAGGGCACAGCGCGGTACTTGCAGCAGCATGGAGTGTCTCGGACAAAGATCACCGCCGTGCAAAACTCCGTCGACACGCGAAGAATTCAAAACTACGTGAAGAATCTGAGCTCGAGCGCAAAGACAGCGCTTCGCGCCAAGCTAGGCATCGCGCCATATGCGCCGGTCGGAATATTCGTTGGCATGCTCCACAAGGTGAAGGCTATTCCGTTTCTGATTCGAGCCAGCGCAAAGATTCGCGAAAGTATTCCCGAGTTTCGGTTGATTGTCGTCGGCGGAGGTCCGGACGAAGACGAGCTCAAGCAGGGTGCTGCCAACCAGCCTTGGATTCATTTTGTCGGGCCACAGTTCGGCGACCGGAAGTCGCAATTGCTGGCGATCGCGGACGTGTTTCTACTTCCCGGAAGAGCGGGCCTTGCCGTCCTGGACGGATTCGCCGCCGGCCTGCCTCTCGTTGCGACCCGGCTTCCCATTCATGGGCCGGAGATGGAATACCTAGAAGAGGGCCGTAATGGGTTGATCACGGCCCCTTATCCAGAAGCATACGCACGAGCGGTGGCCAAGCTCTTGTCAAATCCGCGGGAGCTCCAGCTGCTTCGTGAGGGCGCAGAGATTTCTGCCGAGAAATATTCGATCGAGGCCATGGTCGAAAGGTTCAAGCAGGGAATTTTACAGTGCCTGGCAAAGCCGCGATTGCAATGGAGGGCAGCCAGGCGCCGAAGGGAACAAAGCGCGCCACAAGGATCGGATGTATGGCTCGGCGAGAGTTCCCACAGTCTGGCGGCGGGTCGGAACAGGATTGAGATTCTTGAGGACTTGCCGTTTCCTATCCACCAACCGAGTTTACCCGCACAAGCAGAGCGAAGTGTTTTGATGACAACAAGTTGGGACGACGGCGATCCGCTCGATTTGCGAGTGGCGGAAATGCTCGCCAAGTACGGACTTACAGGAACCTTTTATGTGCCACGCTCGGGGCAGCGGGCGGTGATGCACGCCTCGGAGATCCGCGAATTGAGCAAAACTTTCGAAATCGGCGGCCACACTCTGGAGCACGTCGCAATCGACCGGCTGTCCGAAGGTGAAACCCGGGTTCAGCTGTCCGGCTCGAGAGAGTGGATTGAGCAACTGACCGGAAAGGATTGCCGCGTCTTCTGCTTCCCAGGCGGCAAGTTTCGGAATAAGCAGTTGCGACTAGTGCGCGAGGCGGGCTATCAGGCGGCGAGGACCGTTGAGCTTCTCTCGACCAGGAGCCCGCAGTGCGTCGACGGCCTCTGGCTGATTCCTACAACGGTTCAGGTGTTTCCACATGGTCCTTCGGCCTACGCCAAAAATGCTCTGAAGCGATTCTCTTCTTCGGTGATGTTCCGACCCAGGAGAGGGCTGTTAACACGGGATTGGGCCGCGCTCGCGAAGGAATTGTTTTTCCGAACCATCGAGCGTGGAGGGGTGTTTCATCTCTGGGGCCATTCCTGGGAAATCGAGGAGCAAGGCCAGTGGGAAAATCTTGAGAACTTCCTGATGACGATGTGCCGGTGGCGTGAAGAGTTGAAAGGCGTCACTAACTCGGAGCTATGTGCCTATGCCGTTTAGCCTCGAAGAAGTCAGATTAATCCTTTTTTCCCGGACGACAGCGCCCCGATGGCCGTATGCGCGAACGCCGGTCTTTCATTGCGGCTTATCGATGGAGGCGCTCGCGTTCTGCCAGAGATATCCTGCGGACAGAAAGTGACAGCCGATGTGGACTGATTACAACGCTGCTTATCGAGAGGCGCTCCGTGACGAGGCGTTCCTGGCATGGCGGGAAGCCGGTGCCCGGCAAAAGGCGATCAACATTGCCCAAGTCTGCCGGAAAATCTCCGTTTTCTCCGTTCTCGAGATTGGATGCGGCACAGGAGCAGTTTTGCGGGAACTCGGCTGCATGAACTTTGCGAATCGCTATGTAGCGACCGATATTTCCGCGGCTGCTGTCGAATTCGCCCAACAGTCGTGCGGGCCATTGCTGAGCAACGCGTACGTAGGGCCGGCGGATTCCTTGCCGTTCCCGGAGAAATCGTTTTCCGTTGCCATCCTCAGCCATGTCATCGAGCATCTGGAAAATCCGGCCGCTGCGGTGCGTGGCGCCGCGCGAGTAGCGGACTACGTAGTCATCGAAGTCCCAACCGAAATAGTCCTCAGCAATACGATTCGCACGAGGATTCTCGGCAAGCCTTTCGCCTCCGCCGCCAGCGCAGGCCACGTCCAATTCTGGAGCTCCCGTTCCATCGCCAGTTTTCTCGAACAGGATTGCGGGCAGGAGATTTTGTTGAGCCGGACGGATTTGTTGAGCCGCGAGGTGGAGTTCCACGGAAGAAAAGGCGCACGCAGGGCCAAACCACTCCTCAAAGAAGCGCTGAAGAGTGTCATCCCTGGCTGGATTTATGCGCGGCTGGTGACGACGCATGCAACATTTCTTTGCCGCGAACGCACGCAAGACTTGAAGAAAAAGAGCCTAGCGGCAAACGTTTTGGAGAGTGCAAGACTGTGAAAATTCTCGTGGCGCACAACTTCTATCAGAAGCCGGGTGGCGAGGACGCCGTTTGCGAGTCTGAAATCAGGCTTCTGCGCGAAGCCGGGCATCAGGTCATCGAATATCGGCGGCACAACGAGGAGATTCAAGGATACTCCTTTGTAGAGAAAGCAAGCCTCGGATGGCGCACTTCCTGGTCGGAGAGCACGAATCGTGAACTGCGCGACATTCTCCGAAGGGAATCGCCTGACCTCGCGCACTTCCACAACACGTTTCCTCTTATCTCTCCTTCTGCCTATTACGCTTGCCACGCGGCGGGAATTCCCGTCGTGCAGACACTCCACAATTACAGACTTCTGTGCCCCGGCGGCAACCTCTTTCGGGACGGCGGCATTTGCGAAGAATGCATTTCTCATTCTCTGCTTCGCTCAATTGTTCATGGTTGCTATCAAGATTCACGGCTTGCGAGCGTTGCTGTGGCAGGCATGCTCACGGCTCACCGGCTTTTGCGAACCTGGACGGAGCAGGTTGATCTCTTTCTGGTATGCACAGAATTTGCCCGCAGAAAATTCGTCGACGCAGGTTTCGACCGGGCTCGTATCCGCGTCAAACCAAACTTCATTGCTCCCGATTCCGGAGGCCGGATCGACGGCGGGGAAAACGCGCTTTACATCGGCAGATTGTCGGAAGAAAAGGGTCCGCAACTTCTTCCACCTGCGTGGTCGAAGCTGTCCGCGGCAATTCCATTAGAAATTGTGGGCGAGGGGCCCCTGCGGGCCTCCCTGGAACGCGACTGCGCGCGACTCGGCTTGCGAGGTGTTCATTTTTCCGGGTGGCTCGGTGCTCAGGCGGCCATAGAACTTCTGCGCGCCGCGAAATTTCTGATCGTACCCAGCACTTGTTATGAAGGCTTTCCTATGGCAATAGCCGAAGCGTATGCCTGCGGAGTCCCTGTCATCGCAGCCGGTCACGGAGGTTTGGCCGAGATTGTCCGCGACGGGTATACGGGACTGCATTTCACGCCAGGCGACCCCGATGACCTTGCCCTGAAAGTCGAATGGGCTTGGACCCATCCGCACGAAATGGAAACCATGGGCTTGGCTGCGCGGGTGGAATTCGAAACGAAATACAACGCCAGCGCGGCGCTCAAAAGCCTCGAGAATGCCTACGAATCGGTGCATTCCGGACGTGAGGAGTCCGTCGCCGTGGTCAGAGCCTTCGTTCAAAGTGAAGCCAAGGCATCATTGGAACGCCGGAAAGGGGCAGGCTGAATGGAAGCAGTTCTGAGGTTGCTCGCTCCAATCCACCGCAAATTACGCTCACAGAAGTGCGATCTTTTTTTTGATGTTCTGAGGCCTCGGAGTGGCGATTCGCTGCTGGATGTCGGCGGCGGGACGGGGATCAATGGTGAATTCGCCCGTATCTACCGGCATTTTACCGTAGTTAAGATTGTCAATCTGGATCCGCAAGTGATGGAAGAGGAAGGGTTGGAGCACGTGAAGTGCGAAATAGCAGACGGCTGTTCCTTGCCGTTTCCAGATCGTTCTTTCGATTGGGTGTTCTCCAATGCGGTTATCGAACACGTAGGCGGGGCTTACAGGCAGCAGCGGTTTGCGGAGGAAATTCGGCGGGTCGCGCGGAGGGGTTATTTTGTGGCCACTCCCGACCGCTATTTTCCCATCGATCCCCACACGCTTCTTCCTTTCTATCAATTTCTTTCTCCAGAATGGCAGCGCAGAGTTTGCCGGTTTTCGCCATGCTATATGCGGCACTACGCGCCCCTCGATTTGCTTTCCGCTGCCGCCTTGCGTGCACTGTTTCCTGAGGCCACCGTGCGTAAGATCGGCCTTCGGATTTTTCCCAATAACCTTGTTGTCTATCGATGTCTGGAATCATCGAGCTAACAGAGCCTATGCCGCACGCATCGCCATACAAAGCTCCATCTTATGAAGTGCTCGGGGTGCGGGTGGACGCGGTGCAAATTCCGGAAGTGGTGTCGCACATGGAGGAATGGATTAGGCGGCGTGACGCCTGCCGCTACATTGCCGTCACGGATATGCATAGCTTGATGCAGGCGCAACATGCGGAGAGCTTCAAGAAGATCCTTCTCGATGCGGATCTGGTGGTTCCCGACGGATTTCCACTTGTGTGGCTGGGCCGGCGAAAAGGGCTTGCACTTCGAAGGAGAGTCTACGGCCCGGAGTTGATGGAGCGTTTCTGCGAAGAATCCACTGCCCAAGGCTACCGCCATTTCTTCTATGGCGGTGCTCCGGGAGTCGCGGAAGACCTCTCCATTCGTTTAGCCGCTCGTTTCCCGGGTTTGCAGATTGCAGGCGCGTACTGCCCCCCGTTCCGCCCGTTGACGCAACAAGAGGACGAAGAGGTAGTTACCATGATCAACAGCGTCCGCGCGGATGTTGTTTGGGTCGGTCTTGGTGCGCCTAAGCAAGAACGCTGGATGTCCGAGCACAAAGGCCGGCTCAAGGCGCCCGTCCTGGTGGGCGTTGGCGCCGCGTTTGATTTTCAGACCGGAAGAATCGCGCAAGCCCCGCTGTGGATGCGCGAGCATGGACTGGAGTGGCTTTTCCGTTTGTCGCGTGAGCCAGGGCGTCTCTGGCGCCGATATCTTATCTATGGAACGCAATTTGTTGCGCTTGTCTTACTCGAATCTCTGGGGCTCAAGAAGTTCTACTAGGTTCTGAAGTGGATCGCCTGGGCCGGGCAACGGAAGAGAAACAAGGACCATTGCTTGCTCAAGCCAGTAGACCATGCGAAAATGACAGCGCTGGCTGCTCGTTATCGAAGCTAGCTGCTCACAATCAAGGCTCTCCGGCGCTATCGTCTAGGGGTCTAGGACATCGCCCTCTCAAGGCGGAAACACGGGTTCGAATCCCGTTAGCGCTACCAACCCAATCCTTCGCCCTAGATATCCAAGGGCCGTTTTTTGGGATCGTGAAGTGTTTGGACGTGTGAACCCGGCCTGCGGTTCCACACTAAGCGGCAGTGCTGTTCCATTATGAAATCCCTGGCTGACAAAGCTGTAACAATCAGTATTCTTCTGACACCTCCACCGCCCAGTAAATCATAGTAGAGAAGCAGCTTAGTAATGCGGTGTACACGTTAGGCACTCCGTACTATGAGGGTACTAGTACGGAACACTGTCCTTTCCAGAACGTGACAACCCTTGTTCCATTTCGGACACTAGAACCATGTCAAGCCCTCTTTCAGAGCTTCCAGGGTTTGAGCATTTAACCTCTGGGTTAAATATGACACCGGTTCGCCACACTCGGAACACGGCCATCGTCTCCCGCGAAGTCGCTGGTGAGACGATCGTTGTACCCATTTGCCGTGGTGTGGGGGATCTCGATTCCGTCTACACGTTCAATCCGGTCGGTCGAAGCTTGTGGCGCCTGCTCGAACAGGGTCATTCCATCGAGGAATTAGCGGATTGGGTTGCCACGCACTACGAAGTGGATGCGAAACAGGCATTTTTAGACGTTCAGAGTTACTTGGCTGAACTCCAGGAAATTGGCTTGGTTCGCACGGTTTAGTAGGTCCCCTCCTTCTCGGCTTGCCTTCACCAAGGCACGACGCTCGAAGTGTGGGTTGTTATCATTTTACACGGGTACTGAGAGTACTGGTTTATCGCGTAGAAAGTAAAAGGTTCGACGTGCAGACGGCAGCATACGGCGAGTTGACGGGTTTGGTTCACGAACGTTTCCAAGGGAAGCGAGCGCCGCTTGAAGTGTCCATCGAGGTTACACGCCGGTGCCCGCTCGAGTGCCTGCATTGCTACAACAACCTGCCGATGAGCGACCACGCGGCCCGCGCCGCAGAACTCACTTTCGAAGAGCATTGCCACCTGCTCGATGAGCTTGTCGAGGCAGGGTGCCTGTGGCTGCTCTATACGGGCGGTGAGATTTTCGCGCGCAAGGATTTTCTTGAAATTTACACGGAGGCCAAGAAGCGCGGATTTCTGATTACGCTGTTCACGAACGGGACGATGATCAACGAGCGCATCGCCGATTACCTTGCCGAATACCGCCCTTTTGCCATCGAGATTACGCTCTATGGTGCAACACGCGAGACTTACGAAGCGCTCACCCAGGTTCCGGGCTCCTATGACCGTTGCTTGAGAGGCATCCGCCTGCTACTGGAGCGAGGACTGCCTCTGAAGCTCAAGACGGTGCCCACCACCATCAACCAGCACGAAACCTTCGAAATGAAAAGGCTGGCTGAGGAAGAGTTCGGCGTCGAATTCAAATTCGATTCCCTCATTAATCCGCGAATCGATTGTTCGCAAAGCCCGCTCGCTGTGCGCATCTCGCCCGAGCAAGTGGTCGAGCTGGATTTTTCCGAGCCGAAGCGCAAGGAAGACTACCGCTGCATGGCCGAGCAGGAACTTTCCATGCCGTTGGTGGTAGAGCAAGCCGAAAGGCAAAAATACACCTGCGGCGGCGGAGTGGCGGGCTGCGCCATCGATCCCAACGGCACGATGAGCATATGCGTGATTTCGCACCAGCAGGGCTACAACATCCGGCAGGGCAGTTTCCGGGAAGGCTGGGAAGGTCCGCTGCGCGAAATTCGCAATCAGCCACGGACGCGTCCCTCGATCTGCGACCGGTGCCAGATTCAATCGCTCTGCAGTATGTGCCCGGCGAACGGCGAACTCGAAAATGGCGATCAGGAGTCACCAGTCGATTTCCTGTGCCAGATCGCGCATCTACGCGCTTACGCGCTGGGCTTCAGCGTCCCGGAGCATGGGGATTGCAAGTGCTGCGATGGCGGAGCGCATCATGCAGATTTGCTGGCATCTGCCGAGCGGCTGAAGAACGTGACGCCAGACTCCGGATTTGGTCCGGTTCGCCGGCCCGCCACTCCTGTTTTGAATATTTTGCAGCCTGCGTCCGGAAATAGCGGCGCAGCGTGCGGTTCATGCCGGACACATCGGTGAAGGAAGAAGTGTGATCGTGAACGACGAGAACGACAAGAATCCAAAAGGGCAGGACAAGGGAAGAGCCTACGAGCCGCCCAAAGTCATTCGTGTAAGTCTGCGGCCCGAAGAAGCCGTGCTTGGACACTGCAAGGTTACCGGCGCGATGGGTCCGGTGGGGAGCTCTTCCTGCCGGTCGTTTGTCTCTTGCAGGACGCTGGGATCGTGAGAGAGCAGAGAATCCAAATGCTGCGATCCCAAACACAATTTGCAGAAGCGAAAGCGCCGCAAGAAGCAGACTTCCCGAGCGCTTCCCAACTTTCGTATCGAATCGGGGGAATCACATTCGGACTTGAAGCCGAAGGCGAGCTGCGTCTTACACCGGAACGGGAACTCAGCGCGTTTGCGGTCGAGCCTGGATTTTGTGATGTGAGCCTGCAAGTTGCGTGGGCGGATTCTCTTCGAGTGCCGGCTTCCACCCTCTTGTTTCATTCCGGCGGGCTCTGGTCGCTCTTTGCCGAACCCAGCGGATACCGCTTCAGCTTTCTCTCGCCTCTTCTGGGGATGACTCCTTACAAAGAGGCTTGGCTTGACCCCGAGTTTCGCTCCGGCCGCGTGCTGCTCTCGCGGCGCTACTTTGACACGGATCGCCCTGTCTATCCTCTCGAGTACCCGCTCGACGAGCTGCTGATGATTCACCGGCTTTCGCGCGGTGAAGGCGTGGAAGTGCATGCAGTTGGGATTTCGGACGAAAACGGCCGCGGCCATCTTTTCCTCGGGCATTCCGGAGCCGGGAAAAGCACGACCGCCCGCTTGTGGATCGATCGCCCGGGTGTGCGAATCCTCAGCGACGATCGCATTATCCTGCGCGAGCAGGACGGCCAAATCTGGATGCACGGCACGCCCTGGCATGGCGATGCCGGCATTGCTTCGCCCGATTGCGCGCCGCTGTCTGGGATCTATCTGTTGGCGCATGGAAGCAGCAACGAGCAGTTCCCGCTCGCGGCAGGCCGCGCGGCAGCGGAACTTTTTACCCGCAGCTTCGTGACGCACCATTCCGCAGACGGCATTCAGTTTACCCTGGATTTTCTGGATCGCGTCGCCCGCGAAGTTCCTTGCTCCATTTTTCAATTTGTCCCCGATGAATCCGCCGTGGAGGCCATTTGCCGTGCGGGAGCGTAAACCCATCGTAAGGCGGAATTCCGCCCAGTTCGCGGCGGTTTGTGAAGAGCTGCTCGATCTGGGCATGAGTGTGCGGTTTCGTGCTCAGGGTCAGAGCATGCAGCCGAATATTTTGCATGACGATGCGGTCGTTGTTGCTCCTGCTCGGCGAGAAGAATTGCGACGTGGAGATGTCGCGCTTACCCATGGTGAAGACGGGTTTCGCGTGCATCGCGTGCGCTTTACCGACGGCTCCGCCGGCGAAATCGTCACACGCGCCGACGCTGGCGAGGAGAATGATCCAGCCGCGAATCTGGTGTTCGGCAAGGTGATTGCAATTGAACGAAACGGGCACAGAACTTCGATAGAAAGTACCGGCATCAAATGCTTGCATGCAACGCGGGCATGGATGCGCCGTTTGAAGCTGGCTTCCGAGCTATGTCTCAGCCGGCTTTCCGCCAGCTCTTTGTGCTTTGGATTGGTTGCCGTTTTTGGGCTGCTCCTCAACGCTTCGCCAGTTGCTGCCCAGGCTGACCTTACGATGACGCAAACCACCTCGGTTTCCGTCGTAGACACCGGCATCAATTTCAACTACACGGAGATCGCAACGAACAAAGGGCCCAACGCGGTTCCCGCAGGGACGCTAGTCGTCTATCAGCAGACGCCCCCCAATACCACACTTCAGAGCATAACCGTTGACGCGAACTGGAATTGTTCAAATCCCGGGGCGGCCGGCCCAATCATCTGCACTTACACCCCGGCCCTGGCCAGCGGCGCCAACACCTCTGCCGACCCCATCCAATTCACTCTGAGCGTGAATGCCGGAACGACGTACGGCACAACCATTCTCAACTCCGCCACGGTCACCTCGCAGACGACGGACCCGGTGCCGAGCAATAACACGAGCATTACGACCGTGCTTGTCGAGGCTGCCGCCCAGGCGGACATGGCTCTTTCAATGACCGCAGCACCCACACCCGTTTTCTTATCTTCCCCCTTGACGTACACCATTCAAGTGCAAAATCTCGGCCAGGCAAGCGCCTCTACGGTTCAGGTAGTGGACACTCTTCCCGCGACGACAACTTTCGTCTCCGCGAACGCTCCGGCGGGATGGGCCTGCTCGGGAACGACCACGGTTACCTGCTCGCTTACGGGCACGATGGCCCAGGGAGCGTCCGCAACCATCACGATAACAGTGACGTCCCCGTCGACACCAGGGCCCCTCACCAACACGGCGACTGTGAGCTCAACCACAGCAGATCCCGTTGCTGCCAATAACAGCGCGACAGTCATAACCGTGGTACAGCCGCTGGTCTGCGCCACACCTGGCAAGGACGGCGCTGGCGGCACCCTTTCAGGAGTGGTGAATACGTACTACCGGGCTTCCGCAAACGGCACTCTGGCCGCTGGGAAGAACGCGGTGACTTTGGCTGCGGGTCTGCCGGCGGGTGGCACTCCGATAGCCGTAGGCGATTTGCTCCTCATAATCCAAATACAAGACGCCCTGATCAATGACACCAACAGTTCCTCGTATGGACACGGCGTGCCCGGCGATCCGGCGGCAGGCTCGACCAATCTGCAGAGCTCCGGTCTGTTTGAATATGTTACGGCTACGAGCGCGGTCCCGCTTGCGGGTGGCAATCTGACGTTCGCCGGCACGGGGGCCAATGGCGGAGCGCTGAATAGCTATGTGAGAGGTGCTTACAACGCTGGCGGAAACCGCGGGCAACAGCGATACGAGGTGATTCGAGTCCCCCAATATACATCAGCGACCCTTAGTTCGGCGCTCGCGCCCCTCCCTTGGGACGGCAACCTCGGAGGAGTGCTGGCCATCGACGTCGCGTCACAGCTCACATTGGGCGGCACGGTTAGTGCGGACACATTAGGATTTCGCGGCGGGGGAGGGCTTCTGCTCACCGGGGGCAACGGTGGGGTGAGCACAGACTATGTGGTCCCGTCCACCAGCACCACCGACGGTTCGAAGGGCGAAGGCATTGCGGGAACTCCGTTCTATGTCGCGCCCGCGACAATTACGACGACGACCACTCCGACCAATACCGGCTTCGAAGGGTACTCCAACGGGAGCTTTGCTCGCGGCGCGCCGGGGAATGCCGGTGGCGGCTGCACGGATGGCGATCCGCCAAATAACGATTACAACTGCGGTGGAGGTGGCGGAGGCAACGGCGGTAGCGGCGGCCTAGGAGGTTACGGTTGGAATAGCTTCACCGTTTCGAACTCCACTGACGGGGGCTTCGGGGGCGCAACGTTTCCGGCCTCGACGAGCGCGATTGTTATGGGCGGCGGCGGTGGGGCGGGTGGCACGAACAACGGCTCTTGGTTTATTTCGGCCAGCAGCCATGATTCGAACTCCATCGACGCCGCCTGCTCAACGGGGACGACGCCCACATGCACCGGCATCTATAGCAGCGGAGGCATGGGCGGCGGAATCGTGATTGTGCACACCGGATCCGTGGCTGGCACCGGAACGATCACATCGAACGGACAATCGACGCTGAGTACGGACAACGACGGAACCGGTGGAGGTGGCGCCGGAGGATCGGTTATTTTCTTCGCCAACAGTGGCGTATTGACGGGCCTCACCGTGAACGCGAACGGAGGCAACGGCGGCAATACCTGGCCTGAAGAAGCCCCAGGAACATTCAATACGGCTGGGTCTGGCGCCCGACATGGACCGGGTGGTGGCGGCAGCGGCGGAGTCATCCTTCTCTCTGGCGCGCCTACGGCCATGTCTGTAAATGGCGGGGCCAATGGCTACACGGCTACCGTCCAGGATTCGTTCGGTGCGACTCCTGGCCAAGCCGGTATCGACGCCACGAACCAAGTGATCACAGAGACGCCAGGAACGCAGTCGGGTGCCTATTGCGCGTCCGCAGATTTGGCCGTTACGAATACAGCTACGCCCAATCCTGTTTTTGCCGGGAGCAACATTACTTACACGCAGGTAGTGACCAACAACGGTCCACTGGATGCCGTGAACGCTGTTTTCACGGAGCAGGTACCCACCAACACGACGTTTCAATCCCTCACCTACCCTGCGGGATGGCTATGCAGCACTCCTGCTGTGAACGGAACTGGAACTATCACATGCACCAATCCGGATGTCGCGAAGTTGGCGGCGGGAACGTTCACGCTTGCCGTTCAAGTACTTGCCTCAACTGGGTGGGGTACTCAGATCGTGGACGTTGCTGATGTGACTTCTGGAACATCCGATCCGAATCTCACGAACAACTCGGCCAAGGCTACGACTTCGGTTACGCTCTCGACGATGGCGGACGACTCGATCACAAACACTCCGTCTTCGACTTCGGTCCCAGCTGGGAGCAACATCACTTATACGCAAGTCGTGACTAATAATGGACCGGCGGCCTCCCCGAATACCTCGGTGACCGAGAGCCTCCCGGCGAACACGTCCTTTGTCTCTGCAACCGCGCCGACGGGATGGGTTTGCTCCCTCATAACTACCACGACCCCGGACACCATCACCTGTTCTGAGACAACTGCGCCCCCGCTGCCATCGGGAAACACCGCGACGATTACCGTGGTGGTAACCGTGACCGCTGGAACCGCGAACGGGACTGTCATCACCGACACCGCCGGCGTCGTTTCCGGAGTCGAAGATCCGAATACCGGGAACAACAATGCGACGGCAAATGTTACCGTGGCATCAGCGACCCAAGCCGACCTAGCCGTGACCAGTACGGCTTCACCCAATCCCGTCACCGATGGCAATAACATCAGCTATACGCAAGTGGTGACGAACAATGGTCCTGCCACGGTCACGGCAGGAAACGCCACCTTCACCGACACCATTCCAACCAACACGACTTTCGCCTCTTTCACTGTTCCCACCGGCTGGAATTGCGGAACTCTTCCCGCCGTCGGCGCAACGGGAACAATCTCGTGCAAGAACACCGCCTCGTTGGCGGCGACCGCGACGGCTAGTTTTCCGCTGGTTGTCAAAGTGAATCAGGGAGTTTCGCCCGGCACGCCCGCGTCCCCGACGACCATTGTGAACACTGCGAATATCAACATTCCCTGCTCGGCGACGACCGACCCAAATTGCGCGAACAACACGGTCACAACAACTGTCTATGTCGCTTCCGCGACGGAGGCCGACGTCGCCATAACGAAGACTGCCTCTCCAGAGCCTGTAAATCAGGGCACAAGCCTGACCTACACTTTGCAAGTAACGAACAACGGTCCCGCGGTGGCACAAGGCGTAACCGTCAGTGACAACCCGCTTCCGCCTGAAGTTTCCTATGTCTCCGTGTCTACCACCCAGGGCACATGCACGTACACCCTGGGCACAAACTCGGTCGGCTGCAGTCTCGGTTCGATTAGCGTCGGTGGCCTGGTCATCGTTACCATCAACGTCACCGCCAACACCTTCTCTTCTTCGACGCAGTCAACGAACACGGCGACTGTCTCCGCGACCACCACCGATCCGAACACTTCAAATAATTCCTCCTCTTCCGTTTCGACAATCCTGAGTCCGACTGCCGTTCAGTTGGCCTCTTTCCGCGCGTTGCCTCGCCAGGGCGGCGGCGTGCTTCTCGAATGGAAAACCCGCGAGGAAATCCGGAATCTCGGCTTCAACGTTTACCGCTTGGATGGCTCGATCCGCCAGCGTTTGAATCCTTCGATCATTGCCGGCTCGGCGCTTTTGATCCGTGGCGGACGCCCGCAGCATGCCGCAAAGACCTATCAGTGGTTCGATCCAAACGGCACGCCGCAGTCAGCGTACGAGTTGGATGACGTCGATCTCAACGGCACGCGCACTTCCCATGGCCCGGTTTCCATGGACGTTTCGGCGGCGCCAAGATCCGGCGCGGTCGCGCAGCCGCTGCTCTTGACGCAATTGAATCGCGCAACGCTGCAGCCCGCGGTTATTCCCTGGCACGGGCTACGCACGCCGCGGCCCATCCTTCCGGCGCCGACGCCGGGAGAGGTACCCGCATCTCTCGATGGGGACGCGGCCGTAAAAATCTCCGTCCAAAACGAAGGCTGGTATCAAGTTTCGAAAGCGCAGCTTGTCGCCGCTGGGCTTAATCCCAACGCCGACGCGCGGACTCTCCAGCTCTTCGCCGAAGGCATCCAGCAACCCATGTTGATTCTGGGCCGCCAATCCGGCGCGCTCGGCCCCAACGACAGTATTGAGTTCTACGGAACGGGCATCGACACGCCATATTCCGGCACGCGGGTCTATTGGTTGATTAGCGGCTCGAGTCCAGGCATGCGCATCGCATCCTTACCCGCGGTCACGACCGGATTATCCGAACCGCAAAGCTTCCCCTTCACCGTCGTACTGCAGCAGCGCACCACCTATTTTGCGACTTTGCTCAACGGCGAAAATAACGATAACTTCTTTGGCGCTGCCGTCACCTCGGAGCCGGTAGACCAGCAACTCACTGTCGCGCACGCCGATCCCAATTCCAGCATGCAGATCACCGTGGATATAACGCTGCAAGGCGCCACCGACCAGCAGGCCCACAGCGTTTCCGTAATGTTCAACGGCGCGTCCATTGGCGAAATGGATTTCGCGAATCTCGCGAACGTCACCGACACTTTCCCAATCGACCCCAGCCTGCTTCAGGACGGCGTGAATACGATTACGCTGACAGCATTGCAAGGCGACAACGACGTCAGCGCCGTGCAGTCCATTGCCCTCCACTATCCGCACACCTACGCGGCCGACTCCGATTGGCTCAAAGCTACGGCTCCAGCCGGCAGCACACTTCACGTTACCGGCTTCTCCAACCAGCAGATTCAAGTCTTTGATATCACCAATCCACTCGCCATTTCACAGCTCTCCGGCTCCGTTGAGCAGGACAACTCGGCCTACGACATCACGTTCGCCCTGCCGCCCGCTGGTGGACAGGAGCGCACGCTCCTCGTCTTTTCTGACGATCAGCTTGCGCCGCCGTCGGGGCTGGCCTTCCACACGCCTGCCGCGCTTGCCGCGGAAAGCTTTGGCAGCCAGATGGTGATCATCACGCATCCTGATTTCCAATCCGCGCTCGGCCCGCTCGTCAGCCTGCACCAATCTCGCGGCTTGTCCGTCAAGGTCGTCACCGTCGACGAAGTCTTCGACGCTTTCAATTACGGCGAACGCAGCCCCTTTGCCATTCGCGACTTCCTGCAAACTGCCAAATCTAAATGGATCATGAAGCCACAATATCTATTGCTGGTTGGAGACGCTTCCCTGGACCCGCGCGATTACCTCGGCTTGGGTGATTTCGATTTTGTCCCCACACGCATCATCGAAACAGCCGCGTTCAAGACCGCTTCCGATGATTGGTTCAGCGACTTTCAGCAGAATGGATTCGAGACGATTGCAACGGGCCGCATTCCTGTGCGCACGGCTTCCGACGCCACGTTGGTGGTTTCAAAGATCGTGAATTACGAGAAGGGTTTGGCAGGCGGCGGCCCTGGCAACCTCGAAGCTCTGCTCGTCGCGGACCAGAACATAGGCTCGGATTTCTCAACGGCCACGAAGTTTGCGGCTGCGGATCTACCGTCAGCTCTCCAGCCCATGGAAATTCTTGCGGATGGCATGGATCCTACCGTTATTACGCAGCAGATTTACACCGCGCTCAACAGCGGCCCGCTGCTCGTCAACTACTCGGGCCACGGTGCGGTCGAGCAATGGTCCTTCTCTGATTTTCTGGATGATACTTCAGCGGCCACGCTCACGAATGGCGATCAATTGTCCGTCTACCTGCTGATGGATTGCCTGAACGGCTTTTTCCAGGACGTGTACTCGACCAGTCTGGCGGAAACGCTTCTGCTCGCTCCCAATGGCGGCGCGGTGGCCGTCTGGGCTTCCTCCGGATTTACCAATCAGCCGCCACAGGCTTCCATGAACCAGGCTTTGCTCCAAATTCTCAAGTCTAGTCCATCGATGCCGGTTGCCGCTGCGATTGTGCAGGCGAAATCCGGCGTCACCGACAACGACGTCCGCCGCACGTGGATCTTCTTTGGCGATCCGGCCATGTCCCTGCAACTCTCTCCATCGGGTTCAACCGGGAGCTACCCGCCGGTACGCGTGAGTCCTCCCATTGTGTTGAAGCCTTAGCTCTTTTATTCTGGCGGCTCGATCGGCAAGCCCGTAAAACGTATTCCCGCGCTGTGCACTTTGTAGCGCATGTTGATTCCAATCAGCAGCGCCGTCAGCGATTCCACAATCCGCGCATTTTCCAATTTTCCTCCATTCAGCGCCCGCGCGCCTGGAACCTTTCCAGCCAACTCGGAAGCAATCTGCTTGGCTCTCTCGTCGTCGCTGCATACCAGGATGTCGCAATCGACATCCTCATCCTTCAAAAGCAGTTCTGCTCCAAGATTCTGAAACGCTGCCGCCACGCTCACCCCCGCCGGAAGCAATTCCTTGGTCTGCTCCGCTGCCGACCCTTGCCACACCCCAAGCATGCGCGTCGCCGCTCCTCCCACCGTAGCCGCCAGGGGCACCGTCGTATCGATCACCACCGTCCCCGGCCTCCATGCGCTCTTCAACTGTTTCAAAAGCGCCGCACATCCGGAAAATGGAACCGTCAGCACGACGACTTCGCACTGCGCCGCAGTCGTGGCGTTGTCCGCGCCTTCCATTTTCGCCGAGCTGCCAATGCGCGTACGCAGTTTAGCAGCCGTCTCCGCCGCACGCTGCACGTCACGTGAACCAATCACAATCTCTTCGCCCGCTCGCGCCCATCGGTAGGCCAGCCCCGAGCCTTCCGGCCCAGTTCCTCCGAGAATCCCAATTTTTCTACTCATCGCCAGTGTGCTCCGCTCCGATTTTCCCAGCCTATATTGCGGTGCCGATAACAACGATCTCTGTGGCTGCTCCGCGCTCCCAGCTTTGGTACGATGGCTTTGGCTTTTTGTTCGCTCGAAAAGCAGACGAGAGCAAACGATACCACGCAATCCAATGGGCCAATGATGGAAACTACGGGTCATCAACCATCCACGCCATCTGTTCCCGAGCCTCTTTCGAGCGAGCAGCCAACCACCCGTGCCCTCCTCCTGCCCGTCAAGGATTTGCGAAACGCAAAGCAGCGCCTCAGGGGCGTACTGACGCCTGAGGAGCGCTTCCGTCTGGCGCAGGCGATGCTTTCAGACACCATTCGCGCCGTCCGCGGCGTGCAGCAAACGAACAAGATATTCGTTATCACCAATTACGAACCAGCAATGGAAGTCGCTGCGAAATACGGCTGGGAAGTTCTATGCGAAGAGCGTCAAATCTCGGAAAGCGCCTCTGTCGATTTTGCCTCGCGCCTGTGCGCCGAGAGAGGAGTCACATCCCTCTTGCGATTGCCCCTGGACCTTCCGCTGGTTCAGGCGAGCGACATTGACGAGCTTTTGTTCGCGGAATGTGCCGCCCCGTCCGTCGTCATGGTTCCGTCACGCGATGGCACGGGCACTAACGCCATTCTTCGCACACCGCCAGCGCTTTTCCCCTCGCACTTCGGACCAAACAGTTTCGCGAAACATTGCAGCGAAGCCGAAAAGGCTGGCGCGAGAATGATTGTGCGGCGAAACGAACGGCTGGAGATGGACGTCGATGATGAAGCCGATTTGCGCGCGCTGCTGCGCTACGACCTGATGCAGACGGCGACAGGGGAGTGGCTCGAAGAAAGCGGTATTGCCGCGCGCTTCAAGACTCGCGCAGCCGCAGTCTAAATCCCTGGCCTGCAATTCTGGCGATTTGTTAAAAATCCCGCGAACCCGCCAACGGCTTCTTCACTCCGCCGCCGCATTCCCGTCGCGCCCCACGCCCAGCGCATCGGCCACCCGATTGATGTAATTGAACCAGGACGCAATCAGTGTAATCTGCAAAATCCCGCGATCATCAAATCCCACGGCCCGCAGCTTTACGTGATCCTCCGGCCAAACCTTCGTCGCATCCTTCGTCAGTTTCACCACGTAATCCAGCATCGCGCGGTCCTGTTCGCTGATAGGCGCCGTCCGATAATCCTTCTTCAGCGCTTCCACCATTTCTTGATTCAACGTCACTCTGCGCAGAAACTCTGCGTGTGACTCGATTCAATAGTGGCACCGGTTCGTCACCGACACCATCGTCGCTATCATTTCGTGCTGGCGCCGGGCGAGCGGCAATTCCGGCGACATCAGAGCCCCAAACGTACTGAACGCATGAAAAAGCACATCCGGGAACAACGAGTGCGATCCAACGATGCTCTGGTCCACTCCCGCAAAAACCGCGGGCACCGGCGTAGCATATTCCGCCGGATAAAACTTCCGCTCGTCTTCAATCGCTTTCTTGACTTTCTCGTCTTCTTCCATTCGAACTGTCTTGATCCAAGTCATGCGCCCTCGCTCCTCGCGGCATACCTGAAAGAGAATATCTATATTCCTAAACTCTTCACCGTAAAAGAATGGTGGCCGGATGCTGTGCGGGCATCCGGCCACGGGTGCTTTGGGGTGCCTCCACGTCGCCTAATCTCGGTAAGGTGGGAAGCAATTTGTGCGTTGCCCGTGTTATAGCCAGCTCGCTAACAACTAGCAATAATGCAAAACAATTAGAATGCAAGTTATTTTGTAACCCCTTTGCTTTCAACAATTTCGTAGGCTCTCCCTGTGGCCAAGTCTTTGTACTCTTCGTTCCTCCCGCTGGGCCAATCCACCGTCATCCGTTCAATCTTTTCGCTCTTCCCAACTCCAAACGTCACCGGCAATTCGGATTGTGACAAGTAGCTCGAGCCGCCGCGGACCACTCTCGACTGGTTTTGCCCGCCGCGTGCGCCAGCAAAAATTCGCACCGTCGCTCCAATCGCGTCGCGATTCGATTTTGTTCCCACCAGCTGAAACCGTATGCTGCGATTCCCGCTAGTTTGATCGTTCCGGTACAAATACGCCGGCCCGTTGTTCGTCGTCATCAGCAGATCCAGGTCGCCGTCGCGATCGAAGTCGCCGTACGCAAGCCCGCGCCCCACGATCGGCGTCCGAAAATCGCCGTCCACTTCTTGCGCTACGTCGCGAAATTTTCCAGCGCCCTGATTCAAAAAAAGTTGCGGCGCTTGCGCGTAGCCGACGTTCCCTCGAATATTTCTCACCGTTTCGTCGATGTGCCCATTCACTACCGCCAGGTCCAGCCAGCCGTCCAGGTTCGCATCGAAAAATGCGCACCCAAAGCCAAGCGTGCTTCGCGAAGCCGCCCCGAGCCCCGAAGGAATCGCAATGTCGTCGTAGGTCGGCGTGCCCGCGGCTCCCGGGGCAGTGGCATGGTACAGCCCGATCATCTCGTTATCGAAATTGGTGATCGCAACGCCCGCTTTCCCGGAGTTTTCGAAGTCTCCCGTATCGACTCCCATGCCGGCTCGAGCTTTCCCTTCGGTACTAAACGCCAGCCCCGCTTCAACGCCCACATCCTTGAATTTTCCATTTCGCAAGTTCTTGTAAAGCTTATTCGGTTGCGTGTCGTTGGCCACCAGCAAGTCCGGCCAACCGTCCTGGTCGTAATCGAACATCGCCGCGCCCAGCGATTTCGAGCTGCTGTCGAAAAGTCCGCTCGAAGCGGTCACATCTTCAAAAGTCCCATTTCCACGGTTGTGAAAAAGCCAGCAGGTGTCTCCCCGGTATGCCTCCGGCGTGCAATACGATTTGTGCGTTCCATCCAGGCTGCAAAAAACATCGTGTTCCGGCGACCAGCGAACGTAGTTGCACACAAAAAGGTCCAGCAATCCATCGCGGTCGTAATCGAACCACAATGCCGACGTGCTGAACCCTTGCCTGCCATGCAACCCGCTCGATTTCGTCACATCGACGAACGTGCCTTTGCCCGTGTTGCGAAAGAACCGGCTCTGTCCCACGCAACTGATATAAATGTCTGGAAAGCCGTCGTTGTTGTAATCGCCGACGGCCACGCCCATTCCGTAAAGCTCCACATCCAGCCCTGCGGCCTTCGTCACGTCGCTGAATGTCCCGTTCTGATTGTTGCGGTAGAGCTTCAGGGTCGATCGCCGCCGCTGGTGTCCCGGCCAGTCCATCCCGTTCACCAGGAGAATGTCTTGCCAGCCATCGCGGTCGTAATCCAGGAACGCGCAGCCCGATCCCAGCGTTTCCGGCAAAAGCTTACCGCCGTAAGCCCCGCTGTTGTGTTGAAACTGAATCCCCGCTGCGGCTGTTACGTTCGCAAGATGAAAACCCGGACCATTCCCCGCTTGCGCTAAAATCCGAGCCGGAGAAATCCCCGCCGTAATCCCCGCCGCGCACGCGCTCCACAAAAAATCGCGCCGCTTCAAGGCAGGTTTACCAAACCGTTTCGGATTGCGTACACCACCAGTTCCGCCGTCTTATGAATCCCCAGCGCATCCATGATGTTCGCGCGATGTACGGACACGGTATTCGCGCTTAAATTCAGGTCCGCCGCAATCTCCTTGTTCGATTTTCCCGCGACGATGCGTTGCAGCACATCGAGCTCCCGCGGCGTTAATCCGCCCTCGCGCTCGCCTTTCAGCGCCGCCGGACGCGCTACCTGTGGGTCGAGAACTTTTTCACCTTTCGCCACGCGCTTGATGGCGTTTGCCAAATCGAGCTCCATCGCATTTTTCAGAATATATCCTTGTGCGCCCGCCTCCAGCGCCTGCCGCACCAGCGTGTCTTCCGAGTGCATGCTCAACATCAAAATCGCCGCGCTCGGCATCGCCTCAAGTATTTTCCGCGTCGCCTCCAAGCCATTCATCCCCGGCATCGCGCAATCCATCACGATTACCGCTGGTTTTTCTTTGGCCGCCAGACGCACAGCTTCCTCGCCGTTGCTTGCTTCGCCGACCACTTCGATCTCCGGGTCATCTTCCAGAATGCGCCGGAAACCGTGGCGCACCAGCGCGTGGTCGTCCACCAACAAAACTCTCAGCTTAGCTCCCATGGCTCTCGACCTTCTGGTGGTCGATTCGCAGACGGACCGTCGTGCCTCCGCTTGCAGGCTGTAGAAGTTCCAATGTTCCTCCAATGATCTCCGCTCGTTCGCGCATCGCCACCAGTCCAATACCGCGGTCATTTTTACCCGCGACAATTCCTTTTCCGTGATCCTCCACTTCCAGCTCCAGCGCATCCTCCAAAAAGTTCAGCCTCACCCAGGCTTCTTTCGCTTCGGAATGCCGGCTCACATTATTCAGTGCCTCTTGCAATATGCGGTACACGTGCACGCTGGCGCCTCCCTCGAGCGGAAAAGCCGTCCCGGATTTCTCATAGTGCAGCACAAGGCCCGTCTGTCGCTCCACGGTTGGAATATACCAGTCCAGCGTGCTCACCAGTCCCGCCTCTTCGAGAAGCACGGGATGCAGGGCTTGTGACAAACTCCGGATATTATCCAGCGTCGATTGCGCGATTTCGCGCACTTCCTGTACCTCTTCGCGCACCTTTGATCCCTCCGGCAAATGGTTCCCGGCGCGGCCCAGCAGCGAGCCAATCGCCGTCAGCACTTGGCCGAATTCATCATGTAGCTCCCGCGAAATATGCCGCAGCGTGGACTCTTGCGTCGAAATCAGTTTTTGCGCCAGCTCGCTGCGATGCTCGGAAAGCGCCGCCAGTCTCGCGAAAATAATCCGGTTTGTGCGAATCAAATACAAACTTGTCAGCACGATGGTGATCAGCGTTGCGCCCAAGAATAGATAGAGTTGCCGCTGCACGCCGTTATAAATGTCTGCGATTCGTCCCGCGGCCTGTTCTTCGCCCTCGTTGTTCTGCACCAGCAATCGAGATACAGCCGTGCTCAGCGACTCCTGCCGCGCCTGCAGCGTCAGCCGGATCTGTTCGCGCGCTTCCCCGTCTTTTCCATCCGCTGCCAGTGCAAACATACGATGCACCGCGTCCCAAAATTGCGCAACGGAGTGTCTGAGATAGTCTCGCTGTTCCGCCGTGCGATTCGCCCCTGCCAATTGCTCTTCGAGACGCATCGCTACGTCCAGATCCTCGCGAATGCGCTCGAACTGCGCCGACCAAGACGTCAGCGGGTACGGCTCGCTCGCTTCCAGCATGTCGCGCATCGCCAGTCCCACTGAATTCAAATCGTTCTGCACCCGCAAGAGCTCGAGTGAATCCCGCCGGTTCCGGTCCACCATTTCGCTCTGCAGTTTTCGCAATCCGGAAAGCTGCACCGTAATGTAAAACGAATACGCCACTACCGCGGCGAGCGTGATGATCAGTCCGAGAAGGAGCCCCGTCGTCGGCGAGCGCTGCGTTTGCACGAAGAGAGAATACCTCAGGCAGCGGCCTGGCGCCGCACGAGCAGCAGCAGAAAGACCATTGCAACAGCCGATGCCAGCGGCACGAGCAAGCCAATGCGCAATCCGCCGGCGTGCGCGGAAACGAGTCCAACAAACCACGGGCCAACCGCGGATCCCACCGAGGACATGGAAAACATAAGACTGCCAAGTCTCACCGCTCTAGCTCCGTACCAGCGCGAAAGCCATGCAACGTAAATCGGGAAAATCGCCGCGCAGCCCAGGCCGGCGACGGCAGCGCTCACGAAAGCGACTGTCTGCGTCGGGGCCAGGACAAAGACGGTATTCCCGGCGATGACTATGATGAGCGCAATCATAACCAAACGAAGTTGCCGGACGCGGGCGAGAACGAACGGCGCAGACGCTCGGCCCGCCAGGAGTCCTCCGTAGAAAAACATGGGCGTGAGAGTGGAGAGGCCCTCTCCTCCGCCGGGCAGCCGTTTTGCATAAGCAGCGGACCAGCTTCCAAGGCTTACTTCCACGCTCACGTACAAAAAAAACAACGCGGCAAGCGTGACCGTCGTAAGGAACACCGGGCTAATCACCGGCGAAGTGGATGTGGGATTGGTTGTCGCGTGCTTTCCTTCGGGAAATGCCGCAAATAGAAAAGAAAAAGCCAGCAGGCCGCCGATTGCGGCGAAGAAGAAGAGAAGTGCCGGAAGAAATCCCTTCTTCAGCGCCAGCAAAACTAGTGGAGAACAAGAAACGGCTCCAGCCCCCCAGGCAAAATTCACCAGACTAACGAGCGAAGCACTTTTCGCACCGCCGATTTCCGCCACCGCGAGATTCGTGGGAGGAACCACCAAGCCATAGCCAATTCCGAGAGCCCCCAATGCGCACAACACGACGGTCATCGAGAAATTGTTCAACGTTGCGAGACCAGCGCCGATCATTAGATAACCGAGAACGAGAGAAGTGCGCGTGCCGAAGTAATGCGTGACCAGGCTGGATAACCACACGCCCGCCAGCGATCCGGAAAATTCAACCGCCAGCAGAATGCCGGCTCGCGAATCGTTGAGCGCCCAGCGCGCAATAAACTGTGGCATCAGCGGGCCTGCGAGTGTGATCTCGACGCCCGTCAGGACGAAACCGGCGAAGAGCAGCACCAGCAAATAGCGCTGGCGCGCTGCAGCATTGATAGCGATAGCTTGCGTGCTCACTGGTTATCAACCATTTTGCAGGACAGCGGTGCCGCGAGCAACTCGGCGTTTCCGGCAATCTTTGTTTCGCCAAAGCAAAATGTAATTTTTTCCATTCTAAAATGTAATCCACTGCATTTGACGGTGCGATATCATGGAGCGCCTTTCGGATGCGCTGCTGATCGCTAGACACCTTTATGATCCTTCCTTGGATGCTTGCATGAGCCCTTTCGGAATATTCCTATGATTGATGTCGGCCTCATCGGATATGGACTTGCGGGGCGTTCCTTTCACGCGCCTGTGATTAGCGCAGTGCCCGGATTGCGGCTCGCGGCGATTCTCGAACGTACCGGAAATGATGCCGCCGGGAAATATCCCGATGTGCGCATTGTCCGCACGCTCGATGAGCTTCTCGCGATCAAAGAAATTCGCCTCATCGTCATTGCCACGCCGAACGATTCGCACTTTCCGCTTGCTCAGCAATGTTTCGCCGCGGGGCGCGACGTGCTCGTCGACAAGCCTTTCACGACAACTCTCAAAGAAGCGATCGCGCTCGTCGAGTTTGCGAAGCAACAAGGCCGTTTGCTCACCGTCTATCAGAATCGTCGCTATGACGGTGACTTTCAGGCCATCGTGCAACTCGTCACGAGTGGCGAACTCGGAAGGATCGTTCGCTTTGAATCGAATTACGACCGCTTTCGTCCTCAGCTTCGTCCGACTGCCTGGCGCGAGCGCTCCGGCCCTGGCACTGGCATCTTTTTCGATCTGGCGCCGCACCTGATCGATCACGCGCTTTTGCTTTTCGGCATGCCGGAGGCGCTGACGGCTGACATTCGTACCGAGCGCGAAGGTGCTGTTGCCGATGATGCGTTCGACCTCGCTTTTCATTATCCGCGAGGTCTGCGCACGGACTTGCGTTCCTCCATTCTGGCTGCCGCGACTCGCCCGCGCTTTATTCTGCACGGAACGCAAGGCGCGTTCGTCAAACAATCCTTCGATCCGCAGGAAAGCAATTTGCGCCGCGGCTACATTCCTTCCGACACGGCTTGGGGCGCGGAGCCGCAAGAAAATTGGGGTCTGCTTACCCTTTCTGAAAACGGCACCCTCACCGAGCGCCGAGTTCCCTCGGCGAACTGCGACTACCGCGACTTCTACGCCAATTTGCGCGATGCCGTTCTCGGCAAAGCCAAGCTGGCCGTCTCGCCAGACTGGGCACTCGACGTGATGCGTTTGCTCGAATTGGCTCGCCAGAGCAGCCAGGAACGGCGGACCGTTTCCGTGCCCGCGAAAAAATAAACGCTCTTTTCAAGACGACGCTGTAGCGATGGAATTGCGCGCACATCGATTTTCGAAGGTAAAAAGAGGTCCTCGCGTATAATTGAATTTCGTGCGAAAGTCGTGCAAGAGGGAGGAGCGCTGCGGTGGCATCCGTCATTGAACTGGCACCCTCGATTTTGTCTGCAAACTTTGCGCAATTGGGCGCCGAAGCCAAGGCCGCGCTCGATGGCGGCGGCACGGTTTTGCATCTGGACGTGATGGACGGGCACTTCGTACCAAATCTGACCATCGGGCCGCCTGTTGTCGCGGCTCTCCGCAAAACTCTTCCGGATGTGACGTTCGATTGCCATCTGATGATCGAGAATCCGGATCAATTTATTCCGGCGTTTGCGGAAGCTGGCGCGAACTGGATCTCCGTGCATCAGGAAGCCTGTGTTCATCTGGACCGCACGCTCCATCTGATTGAGTCGCACGATTGCAAGCCCGGCGTGGTGATCAATCCGGCGACGCCGGTGCATATGCTCGATGAAGTTCTGGAAATCGTGCACCACGTTTTGATCATGTCCGTGAATCCGGGATTTGGCGCGCAGCATTTCATTCCCAACTCGCTGAAGAAAGTGGAATCGCTTGCGCACCTCCGCGAATCGCGCGGGCTGGAATTCCGCATCGAAATCGATGGTGGAGTCGCGCTTGATACAGTCGGCGATATTGTGCGAGCCGGCGCGGAAATTCTCGTGGCCGGCAGCGCCGTGTTTGCCAAAGGCGACATTCGCGAAAATGCGCGCAGACTGCTGGAAGCAGCGCGCGCGGCTTCGGGGAAAACGCGAAAACGGCGAATCGTCAGCGTTTGAAATTGCGCTTCACTGGCGCGTGTCGGCTCCATTGAATCGCGTTCCCTTGTGCGGTGCGCCGCCTACTATTTTCGGGCTGCTATTGCTCCTCATAATTCCACGTCAGACCGCCATCCACGACGAACGTTGTTCCGGTGACGTAACTGGACTCTTCGGAAGCCAGGAACGCGGCAATCGACGCTACGTCTTCCGGCTTTCCCAGACGCCGCAGCGGGATGTTATCCAGGAGACTCTTGAGCTTCACGGGATCATTCAGCAGATTTTTGTTGATGGGCGTTTCGATCGCGCCCGGGGCGATGTTGTTGATGGTGATGTTGAGAGGGGCGAGTTCGATCGATAGGTTGCGCGTGATCATTTTCAGGGCGCCCTTGCTGGCGCAATAGGAAGTGAAGTGCGGGAAGGGAAGCTCTTCGTGAACCGAGCTAATGTTGACGATTTTTCCCGGGCGCTTGGCCTGCATCAGATAGCGAACCGCCGCTTGGGTCATGAAAAACAGACCCTTGAGATTTACGTTCAGCACGAAGTCGTAATCGGCCTCGGTCACGTCCCAAAAACTGGCGCGTTTTTCGACGCCGGCGTTGTTCACGAGGATATCCAGTTCGCCGAGTTGCCGGACGGTTTCGGAAATGAAGCGCTGGCCGTCGGCGAGTTTCGAGACGTCGGCTTGGATGGCGACTGCTTTGCCGCCGCCGGCGCGGAGACCTTCGATGACACGTTCGGTGCCTGGCTTGTCGGAGAGGTAGCAGATCGACACCGCTGCGCCTTCCAGGATGAACCGCCGGGCGATTCCCAAGCCGATGCCCTGATTTCCGCCAGTGATGGCGGCTACTTTACCTTCCAAGCGTTTTGACACGAGTCACGCCTCCATTCGCCGATGGGCATTCCCAAGATGGAACGCCGATAAGGGTAACCGTTGGATGTTGCGGCCCGGTTTCTGGAGCAAGGAAAAAAGGGGTGCGGAGCTTGCGTGTCCGGTTGGTAGGGCAAAGAGGCCTAGGCTCCCCACCCCGGCGCATACAGAGAGTCGTGACGTAAATGTAGGAAAGGAATGAAGTTACGGGCGCCCGAAGTGTCGCGGCCGTCGCGGACAGTCTCCGAAATGGAGCGGCAGGCAGCGGCAATCGCAGTCTCCTTGGTAAATTGCGAGAAAAGCGGACCCCCCCTCAAGAAAAAAACGAGTGGGACGCGCCGCTGACGGAAATTCTTGCGGCAATCGTGGGGCGGCGAATCAGTTGATTTGGGACAACGGAATGATCAGGCTTCCGATTGCGGCTGTGCTGGGATCCTGAACTAGGACACGCAGCGTGGTCGCACCGGATTGGGGCTGAACGGACTTGCGAAAGGTTATGCCTGATTCCAGAACAACCGGATATTGTTTCTCTGTGAACCGAAGATTGATGCGATTGGCTGATTCCTTGAGCACCTTTCCGGTCTGGTCTTGTTCGATCACGGTTATGTCGAGAGCGCCAGTGCGGATTCCGCCGCTCTCTGCGAGGTGAAGTTCATGAATGCCGATGGAGCCAGAAAGGGCTAGAGAATTTGGTGCTGGCTGATTGACGCGAGACACCTGAATCTGCAAGGGAATCGCGGACGATTCCAGCGGACTCTTGATGGCCATTAGAAAATTGTTGTGACGATCGTCTTGAGTGGCCGAGGCGTCCTTCAGGGCGAAGTAGCCTTTGGGATAGCGGAGGTTCAGCCCGGAGCGGCGGACCTGGACCTTTAGTTCGTGGAATTTCCCGTCCAGCGAGTCGGAATCTATGTAAAAGCCGAGCGTATAGGTGACGGCGGAATCCTCGACGGCTTTGCGAATGGCGCTGGTAATGTCATTGGCGTTGAGGAAGGCACGGCCTCCCGTTTCTTCAGCTATCTTTTCCATCGTATCAACGCCAATGGGCTGGTCGGTCTGGGCCGGGTTGTGATCGAGCCCGAGTACGCTACTAAGTTCGGAGCCGCTAGCCACAACGTCGTTGGCCGAATCCGGCACCGCCCGGGGGAGAAGGCCGCGCGCATCCACGGGATAGGCAGCAATTTGTGCAGGAACCAATATGCGCGCGAGTGCGGCACCGGAAAAGGGAAGATTGGCGGTTAGCCAAACGAGGTTTTTGCGGCCGGGAATGTTGGCAACGTGAGAGGCTATGGACTCCAGTGCAGCCATGGTTTCCGTACCGCGGCGCTCATTTGTGGCGGCGGCGAATTCCAGCGCTTGCGCGTCCATGTTGTTGTTGAACTCCTTGCCGGGCACAGGAGTATGGTAAGCGCCGGGCTCGACGGCCTCGCGATTGGTCTTTGGTGTAGTGTCGTAATTTTTCAAGATCGTGAGAAGGCGTTCGCGGTCGTTCGTGAAGTCGCATAACACATGCAGACTTTCGCTCAGACCGTAGATGGCCACGCGATCTTTCGGGTCGAGATTCTTTACGAATTCGATGAGATGCGCCTTTGCATTGGCCAGTGCCAGATCCTCCATCCACATGGGACCGCTCTCGAGTGTTTCATGGCCGTTACCCGAAAGGGTATTCAAGTTGTCGAGCAGGACGATAGTGACGCTGCGGACGTCGGGGGCGTTGACCTGGGGGAGATCGGAGAAGGTGTCGGGAGGCAGAGGCTGAGGTGGAACAGGTCGCGGAGCAGACTCGGCGGATTCCGCGGTGAAGACGCGGATGGTCTGAGGCTTTCCGCGGTCAAAAACGGTGAAATCGTCTTTCGTGAGATCTGCCACGGCGCCGTTTTTGTCGCGCACAATAATGCCAATCTGAACCAGGTGAGTCGACACGTGAATAGGCGGAGCCTGGGGCGGGTTCTGCGAAGCCAAACCGCACGGCACCAGCAGCGACAGAAACACAATCGCGATGCGGCGGCCACCTATGAACCTGCCAAATAGGCCCATGGTCACTCCTCAAGCCATTTTACACACCATGAGGCTACACTTGTTTGAACTGAAGGGCCCTGCCTGGCGCAACGGGCGGAGATCAGTTGGGGCGGAAGCGGGCTTCGACGACGAGGGCGAAGGCGGATTCGAGGGATAGCCCGGCGGACATGAGAGGCTTGATCCAGAGACGGTGGAATTTTTCGGGTTGGTCCTCGGATTCGGTGAAGAGGTGGTCGAGGGCTTCGAGTTTCCAGCGGCGCTCGAGGTCTTCGCGATTGAGGCGTTCGCGGAATTCTTCGACGAAAGTTTTGGATTCTTTGTTAATCGTTTTGTGGCTCATCGCGTGATGACCTTCTTTTATTAGATTCTCTTGATAGGTTCCTGGGTACGCGGTCGTGAGATTTTTGTTTCTTCTTGTTTCCTACCAAAGATACTGCCAAGAGAAATGGTGCAGATGTCTGAAACTGTTCCGTTTTGGCTTCTGCTTCCGGGCCGGCGACGGCCATTTACGGCCGTCACCGGAATCGGAAGGGGTGACCTGGAATTCAGAATGTTTGGTTAGGCGGCGATGAAGAGAGTTCTGCCTCCGCGGTTTACGAGAAGCAGAGGATCGCTTCCGGCTTTGCTGATGGCCCTCTGGAACTCAGAGACAGTGGCGACAGGTTGATGGTTGACCTGCTGGATGACGTCGCCTTTTTGGAGGCCGGAGTCAGCCATTTTGCTGGCGGGGTCGATGTCGGTGACAACGACGCCTTTGGTGGATTCAGGGATGCCAAGTTCGCGGGCGGTGTGCGGATTGAGGCCGGCGACTTCGACGCCTTCCAGCGCTTTGCTGCCGCCTTGTTCGTCATTCGAATCGGCTTTCGCGGATTCCGCGGGCATTTCGGCTAGCTTGACCGTGGCGTCGCGTTCGGTGCCGTTGCGGAGCGTCTTGAGCTTGAGCTCGCTGCCTGGCTGCATCATCGAGATGCTCATGCGGAGTTGGTTGCTGTCGGTGACGGGCTTGCCGTTGACCTCGAGAATGATGTCGCCTGTCTGAATTCCCGCTTCCTTCGCGGGGCTGTTGGGGGAGACGTCGCCGACGACGATTCCTTCAGATTGCTTTTCGCCGAAAGCTTTGGCCATCGCGGGAGTTACGTCTTGCGGATAGATGCCGAGATAAGCGCGAGTAACATGGCCGTTTTTCAGGACCTGGTCCATGACCTGCCGAGCTAGATTGGCCGGGACTGCGAAGCCGATGCCCTGGCTGCCGCCGGAACCGTGGGAAATGATGGCGGTGTTAAGGCCGACCAACTCGCCGCGGTCATTGATGAGCGCACCGCCAGAGTTGCCGGGATTGATGGGGGCATCGGTTTGCAGGAAGTCTTCGTAGTCCTCGATACCGAGACCGCCGCGGCCTGTGGCGCTGATGATGCCCTTGGTGACGGTTTGGCCAACGCCGAAAGGATCGCCGATGGCCAGGGCTACGTCTCCCACTTGTACTTTGGAGGAGTCGCCGATGGTGATGGGGGCGAGATTCTTGGCGTCGATTTTCAGGACGGCGACGTCGGTTTTTGGATCTGCGCCGATGATATGGGCTTGGAATTCGCGCTTGTCAGAAAGAGTGACGCGAACGTCCGAGGCTCCGTCGACCACGTGATTGTTCGTGAGGATGTAGCCTTCGGGACTGACGATTACGCCCGAGCCGAGAGCTTTCTCGCGGGAATCGCGGGGCATGTTGAAACGGCCGGCGCCGTCATTTCCTTCCTGTCCGAAAAACTGGCGAAAGAATGGGTCCATCGGCATTCCTTCTTCGGAGCTCATGCGGTTGTGCACGACTTTCGAGGAAGAGATGTTGACGACGGATGGCAAGACTTCTTTGATGAGCGGAGCGTAGCTGCTTTTGCTCGGCGCTTCACCGGGATCCGCCAGCTTCAGTGTGGCGGGGGGATTGGATGCACGTGATTTCTCCGTAGTGTGCGCGAGGCCCAAACCTGCTGCGCCCAATGCAAAACCCAGTGCGAGAACTGCCGGCCTCGACCCGAGCAAAGATCTGATTGGATTCATGGTTCCTCTCTTAGTTCAGATGCTGCGTTCTAATACAAATCGCGGCAACCGACGCGTCGCTGGTGCTGCTGATTCGGATGCACTTATTCAGACGCTGCGGTTGAGGTGGTTGATTCTCCCTGGCGTCCGGGATATTGCGTGCCGATGATTGGGTAGAGCTGCGCGGCGGGGTTTGGACAGAAAGAAGAAAAGGACCTCACACAGAAGGCACGGAGGGCACAGAGAAGAGAGTTTAGGAGATGATGCCGCGTCGGACCGCGAAGAGGATGAGTTCGGGGATGCCCCGGAGATTTAGCTTTTCCATGATGTTGGAGCGATGGGTTTCGACGGTGTAGACGCTGAGATTCAGGAGGTTGGCGACGTCTTTGTTGGATTTTCCTTCGGCGACTAGCTGGAGAATTTCTCGCTCGCGCGGGGTGAGGAGGTCGTAGGCGTCTTCGGCGCCGCTGCGCTTGAGCTTGCGGACGTAGTCGTCGAGAAGGACTTTGCTGACAGCGGGGCTGAAGAAGGATTTGCCTTCGGCAACGGCGTGAACGGCTTTGATGAGATCGGACTCGGCAGAGTCCTTCAGGAGGTAGCCCTTGGCGCCGGCTTTTAGCGCGCGGAGGACGTAGCTTTCATCGGAGTGCATGCTGAGCATAACGATGGAGATTTCGGGATTGGCTTGCGTGATTTGAAGGGCCGCTTCGATGCCGCTGAGATTGGGCATGCCGATGTCCATAACTATGACATCGGGCTTTAGGGATTTTGCGAGGGCAACGGTTTCGCGGCCGTCGTTGGCTTCGCCGACGACCGTGAGATCGGGTTGCTGCTCGACGAGGAGGCGCAGGCCGCCGCGGATGAGTTTGTGATCGTCGGCTAGCATGATGCGGATTTTTCTCATGGTTGTTCGGTCACGGGGAATCCGTTTTATGGAGCGGGAGCTCGGCATCCACGGTGGAGCCTTTTCCGGGGGCTGAATCGATCGTTAGCGTGCCACCCAAGCGTCGGACGCGCTCCTCCATGCCGAGGATGCCCATGCCGCGCTGACGTTCGGGATCGAAGCCATGACCGTCGTCGGCAATTTCTACGGTAATTTTATCGGAATTTTGCGCAATCGTTACTTTCGCGTTTTTGGCGGAGGCGTGTGTGGCGGCGTTGTTGAGAGCTTCTTGCACGAGGCGGTAGATGGTGACCTTGGTTTCATCGCCTAAAGCTTCAGAGACGTTTTCGGACTGAACTTCCACTTCCATCTCGCTGCGGCGTGAAATTTCGCGAGCTTGCCATTCAAGGGCGGGGACCAGGCCGAGATCGTCGAGCATGGGCGGGCGAAGCAGAAGAGCGATGTCGCGGATGGATTTGACCGCGGATTCGGCGACGGATTTTATTTGGGCGATTTGCCCCTGCGTGACGCGGTCCTCGGGCGGGACGAGTTTCGAGAGTTGCCCGACTTCGACAAGGAGCGCGCCGAGCGATTGGCCGACTTCATCATGAAGTTCGCGGGAGATGGAGCGGCGCTCTTCTTCTTGGGCTTCGACGAGGCGGGCGGAGAGGCTTTCCAGATCGAGACGGCTGCGGGCGAGGGCTTGATAACGCAGGCGGGCTTGACGCTCGAGGCGCAGGATGTACCAGCCACAGGTAAGTGACATTAAGACGCCGGCGAAAAGAGCGAGAGAGACGAGCCAGACCAGGCGGGACTCTAGGGATTGAAAGCGCTCGGCGACGGCAAGATTTTCGAGGGCCAGCTTGTACTCATCGAGCGAGGAAATTTCGGACGAGAGTTCGAAGATGCGCGTACGCCAGGGGATGAGCTGCTGGCCGATGAATTGATAAGCGTGTTGCCGGCGAAGATCGGAGTGCCAGGCCAGCACGACGGCGCAGGAAGTCTCTTGTTCCTGAAGTTGCTGTTGCATCGCTGCGAGGAGAAGCTGCTCTTGGGGATCGCGATCCGGAGGGAATTCGAGAAGGGCGGTGCGGACGGCGGCGATTTTGTTTGTTATGTCGGCGGGAGCGGGAGCGGATTCCTGGATTTGCTCTTGGAGCAGAAAGCGTTCGAGTTGGTCGTCGTAGACACGGACGGAAACGACGATAGTGCCGATGGCGCGATTGTGGGCGGTGAAACGGCGGCTGACTTCCTGGGAGGCGCTGTCGAGCCGGCGAACGGAGAGCAGAGCGTCCGTGCCGGCGCCGACGAGGAGGGCGAGGAGCCAACCGAAAGCGATAAGCAGCAGGCGGCGGATTTTTTTGGAGTGTTCGTTCGATTGCAAGTCGGGGGCGCTGTTTGGCGGAGCGGGGGCGTTTAGAGAGGTGGGAGGGCGCACTTATAGAGAATAGAACAAATTGGGGTGCGAGGCGATTTGGATCAGGTCGTGGGAGAAGCGTGAGTCCTGAGAAAGCCCGGAGAAAACTGAGGGGGAGGGGCAAGCCCCTCCCCCTAGGGAGCCTTGAGCTAGGCGACGGTGACCTCGGGGCTTAGGTAGACGTCTTGGATGGTGTTTAGGAGTTGAACGCCTTCGCTCATCGGGCGCTGGAAGGCTTTGCGGCCGGAGATGAGGCCAGTGCCGCCGGCTCGTTTGTTGATGACGGCGGTGGTAACGGCTTCTTCGAAGTCGTTAGCACCGGATGCGCCGCCGCTGTTGATCATTCCGGAGCGGCCCATGAAGCAGTTGGCGACCTGATAGCGGCAAAGGTCGATGGGATGATCGCTGGCGAGATCGGTGTAGATGCGCTTGTCAAATTTTCCGTAGCTGGAATCGCCCATGTTGAGGGCCATGTAGCCGCCGTTATTTTCGGCCATTTTTTGCTTGATGATGTCGGCTTGAATGGTGACGCCGAGATGATTGGCCTGGCCGGTGAGGTCGGCGGAGAGGTGATAGTCTTTGTCCTTCTTGAAGGCGCTGTTGCGCAGGTAGCACCAGAGGACCGTGGCCATGCCGAGTTCGTGAGCTTCGACAAAGGCACGGGCAACTTCGACGATCTGCCGATCGGCCTGGTCGGAACCGAAATAAATGGTTGCGCCGACGGCGGCCGCGCCCATGTTCCAGGCTTCCTGTACAGTGCCGAAAAAAATCTGGTCGAATTTGTTGGGGAAGGTGAGCAACTCGTTGTGATTGAGCTTCACGATGAAGGGAATTTTGTGCGCGCATTTGTGCGCTACGGCGCCGAGAACTCCAAACGTGGAAGCGACGGCGTTGCACTGGCCTTCGATGGCTAGCTTGACGATGTTTTCCGCGTCGAAATAGTCGGGATTTTTGGCGAAGCTGGCGCCGGCGGAGTGCTCGATGCCCTGATCGACGGGCAGGATGGAGAGATAGCCGGTACCGCCGAGGCGCCCGTGGGCGAAGATGCGCTGGAGATTGGTGAGTACCCGGATATTTCGATTCGACGCGGCGTAGATGCGGTCGACGAAATCAGGGCCGGGAAGATGCAGGCGCTCCTTCGAGATTTTCGGGGTTTTGTATCCAAGAAAATATTCGGCTTTAGCGCCGAGGTACGTTTCAATGTTTCCTGTGCTTGTCGTGGTTGCCATGTGCGTCTCCTAAGTTATTCGCGAATTGCCCGCGTGAGCATGCTTCCGGCGGCGGTATCCACCAGCCAAAGCAAAGTGCCGTTCACTGGTTGAATCAATTGAGCCGGGAGTTGGTCCGGCTCGTAAAAGCGTTCGAGGACTGCGGTCAAGGCCGGGGCTTTGTCGGCGCCCGTGACCATGAAGATTACGTTTGCGGCGTTGTTGACCGCCGGGGCGGTGAGTGTGATGCGGTCCATCAATACTTTCCCTACCCAATTATGCACCGCAATACGGCGATTTTCGCGCACCGCCTTTGTGCCTGGAAAGATCGAGAGAGTGTGGCCTTCGCTGCCCATGCCCAGCAGAACCAAGTCAAAACGCGGAAACTGGCCGTCCGACAATTTGAAATATGCTCGAAGGTCGCGCTCGTACTCCTTCGCCGCATCTTCTGCTTCCGGGCATTCGCCTTTAATCCGCGTCACTTGCTCTGGTTTGAGCGGCGACTTCGAGATCATAGTTTCCCGGGCCATCGAGAAGTTGCTTTGCGGGTCGCTTGGGCCTACATGACGCTCGTCGCCGAAGAACAGATGCATTTTATCCCAGGGGACTCGCGCGCGCAGAGCGGGATCATTCACAAGAAGGCCGTAGAGAGTCTTGGGTGTGGAACCACCCGCCAACGCGACGTCAAATGAGCCCTTCTCTTTTACGGCGGCGGCGGCGATCTCCACAAATTTTTGCGCGCAGCGGTTCGCAATCGCCGGGCCGTCCGGCAAAATGTGCACTTCGGCGATGGAATTGACCAGAGTCATGCGATTACGACTTTACTTAGTCATCGCTCCCAGGCCTTTCAGATTTTCCGTGGCCGTCGCGGAACTTTTCGCGTCTTCCACTTCTTCGCCGATCATGCGCCAGGCACGGCCGTCGCGCTGCATAAGCTCGTCGGCCTCTTTCGGTCCCCAAGAGCCCGAGGCGTAGTTGGGAAAACCACGAGCGGGAAGCGCTTTCCAGACGTCAATGATCGGCTCGATGGCAGCCCAGCCGGCTTCGACCATATCCGCGCGCTGGAAAAGTGTGGCGTCGCCCATCATGCAGTCGTAAAGAAGACGTTCATAGCCGGTGCTGTGTGACTTGCCAAAATCGCGGGCGTAGTCAAAGTCCATGTTGACGAGCCCTAGCTTCATGACGGACCCGGGAACTTTTGCCGCGAAGCGCCAGGAGATGCCCTCGTCCGGCTGGATGTGGATCACCATGCGGTTGGTGCGCGGGTCCTTGATAGGGGTCTTTCGAAACAACATGAAAGGCGTTCTGCGAAATTGGATGGCGATTTCGGTTACGCGCTTGGCGAGACGTTTTCCGGTGCGGAGATAAAACGGCACATCTCCCCAGCGCCAGTTGTCGATTTTGAGTTTCAGCGCGACAAACGTCTCGGTATTCGAGGTTGGCGAGACGTTTGGCTCGTTGCGATAGGCAGGAACTTTTTGGCCGTCTTCCGAACCTTCTCCGTATTGGCCGCGAACGGTATTGTGCAAAACGTCTTCGGGCGTGAGGAGCTGCAAGGCGTGCAAGATTTCGGCTTGTTTGTCGCGGACGGCATCAGCTTCAAAGGAAATAGGCGGTTCCATGGCCGTAAGAGTGAGAAGCTGGAAAAGATGGTTCGGAACCATGTCCTTGAGGGCGCCCGCGGTTTCGTAAAAGGCGCCACGGTGCTCGACGCCGACGGATTCGGCGGCGGTGATTTGCACGTGATCGATGTACGTGCGATTCCAAAGCGGCTCGATCATGCTGTTGGCGAAACGGAATACCATCAGATTCTGGACCGTTTCTTTGCCGAGGTAATGGTCAATCCGGAAAATCTGCTTTTCGGTCAGGATTTGCTTCAGTTCCTTGTTCAATTGCTGCGCGGATGGAAGGTCGTGGCCGAAGGGTTTTTCCACGATCACGCGCGTCCACTTGCCGTTTTCTTCCTTGGTGAGGCCAATTTCGCCGAGCTTTTGGACGATCACCGAGAAAAATTCAAAAGAGACGGCGAGGTAGTGGAAAAAATTGCCCTGTGTGCCGTGGTTTTTGTCGGCTTCCGCGATCTGGTCTTTCAACCGCTGATACGCAGCGGGATCTTTAAAATCGCCCTGAATGTAGTAAATGCGGTCCAGGAACCATTGCCATAACTTTGGCTCGACGGGATGGTCTTCGAATTTCTTAATCTCTTCGTTGAGAAGCGCACGAAAAGAGTCGGTGTTCATTTGGTCGAAGGCGAAGCCGACAATGGCGAACTGCTCGGAAAGGAGACCTTCCTGCTTGAGATTGATGAGCGCAGGGATGAGCTTGCGCTTGGTGAGGTCGCCGCTCGCACCGAAAATCACCATAACGCAGGGAGAACCAATGGGAGCGGTATCGGTCTGATTCGGAGTCATCCAGTAGTCCTGTCTCAGCTGGCCGTTTTGCCGGTGAAATAATTAGTGGCCGGATTTTTTCTCAATGTGGCCGCCGAACTGAAAACGCATGGCGGAGAGCACCTTGGCGGCAAAGTCATCTTCGCCGCGCGACGTGAACCGCTGAAATAGAGATGCAGTGAGCACGGGCGCAGGTGCAGTCGATTCGATCGCCGCGAGGATAGTCCAGCGGCCCTCGCCGGAATCGGAGACGCGGCCGGAGAAACGCTCGAGCGTGGGCTGTTCCAAAAGAGAGATGGCAGTCAAGTCGAGTAGCCATGAGGCGACGACGCTGCCGCGGCGCCAGACTTCGGTGACGTCGGCGAGATTGAAATCGTACTGATAGTGCTCGGGGTTGCGAAGAGGGGTGGTCTCTGCGTCGGTTTCGCGCTGGGATTTTCCGGCGTTGGCGTGCTTGAGGATGTTGAGACCCTCGGCATAGGCAGCCATCAGGCCGTATTCGATTCCGTTGTGGACCATTTTCACGAAATGCCCGGCGCCGGACGGGCCGCAGTGGAGATAACCCTCTTCCGCGGTGCCACCGGCCTTTTCGCGTCCGGGCGTGCGATCGACGTTTCCGCGGCCAGGGGCGAGCGCTTTGAAGATGGGATCGAGGTGTTTCACGATATCGTTTTCGCCGCCGATCATTTGGCAGTAGCCGCGCTCGAGCCCCCACACGCCGCCGCTGGTGCCGACGTCGCAATAATGGATGCCTTGGCCGGAGAGTTCTTTGGCGCGGCGAATGTCGTCGATGTAGTAGGAGTTTCCGCCGTCGATGACGATGTCGCCGACATCAAGCTTGCTCGTGAGCTCGTGCAGGGTGGCGTCCACAACCGCAGCGGGAACCATCAGCCAGATGGCGCGGGGCTTCTGCAATTTTTTCACGAAATCGTCAAGCGAGTTCGCTCCCGTCGCGCCTTCTCCCGCGAGCTGTTTCACGGAGTCCGGGCTGCGGTCGTACACCACGCAAGTGTGGCCATTTTTCTGCAAACGCCGCACCATGTTGGCGCCCATTCTCCCCAGCCCGATCATGCCAAGTTGCATTGCGGTTGCTCCTAAGCCTTCGTTTTATAAATGCCGAATGTTTTCATGTCCAAGCTAATTGTTTTTTATGCGAGCGCTTGATTGACGGCGTCCGTCAGAACGGCTAGTCCTGCCGCCACGTCTTTGCCGAGATGGACGCGCAACGCGCGGCGGCCACGTTCCGCGAGCACGGCAAAATCGCCGCGTGCCTGCGCTGATTTCACAACACCAAAGGTATACTTCTGCCCAGGAACAAGTATGTCTACAGCATCGTCGCAAGTAATCTGAAGGAAAACACCGGAGTTGGGTCCGCCTTTGTACGCTTGTCCCGTGGAATGAAGAAAACGCGGACCAAAGCCCAAAACGGTCGCTACTTTCTTGTTGTCGCGAACGGCGAGGCGAATCGATTGCAGCGCCTCTTCATGGGCTTCGTTCATGGTGATGTAGCCGAGCAAGGCGAAATAGTCGCCCGCACCAATGCGCGCGAGATGTTTTTTCAAGAAGCCCGCGAGCGTTCCACCGCCCTTGAGCGCGGCTGTGTTTTTCAGGTCGGCGTAGAGTTTGGCGCCATCGCCTGTGAAGAACGGCGATTCCGAGGGGAGCTTGCCGGTGGATTCGTATTCGGAGGTCAACTTGCGCGTCTCTATTTTGCTGGCCTCGACATCGGGCTGGTTGAACGCGTTGATGCCGATGAGAGCACCGGCCACGGCCGTGGCGATTTCCCATCGGAAGAATTCCTGGCCGAGGCTGTAAATGTCTGGCAAGACGATACGGACGACGGGGTGTCCAGCCTTTGCGAGGGTATCGACCGCGGCGGATTGCTCCTTGTCCGGTTCTGATTCAAGGCGCAGATATGCAAAGACGCGATCGCTGCCATAAGTGTCCGGTTTGGCAAGGCGTTCGCGATCGACGGGAATTATGCCCCTGCCGGACTTTCCGGTGGATTCGGCGATCAGTTGCTCGAGCCACGCGCCAAGATCGAAGATTCCGGGGGAAGTGACGAATGTGATTTTGTCGCGGCCCTGATTTGCGGCGACGCCGAGAATTGTCCCTAGAATGACGCCGGGGTTCATGGCGGCATCTGAATCCTCGCCGCAGGCGTCCACCATTTGTTCGGTGTTTTTTAAAAACTTTGCGGCGTCGATGCCCATCACAGCGGCGGGCACCATGCCGAAATTAGACAGCGCGGAGTAGCGTCCTCCAATACTCGGCACGCCCATGAAAACCTTGCGGAATTTGTCTTTCTCCGCGACGCGCTGCATTTTTGAGCCAGGGTCGGTGATGGCGATGAAGCGGCTGCCAGCTTCTTTGTCCCCCACTTTCGCCTTCACGCGATCAAAAAAATACTGCTTGTAAATATTAGGCTCAAGTGTGCTGCCGGATTTGCTGGAAACAATGCAGAGGGTGCTGGCGAGATCCACGCTCTCTTCGATGGATTTGATTTGCGCCGGATCGGTGGAATCCAATACGTGAAGGTCGGGATAGCCCGCGGCTTTGCCGAAGGTCATGCGAAGGACTTCGGGACAAAGGCTGGAGCCGCCCATACCGAGGAGCAAAGCATTCTTGAAGCCGGCTTTCTTGATGTCGGCGGCGATTTGCTTCAACTTGTCAGCGTCTTCGATCTGTTGTTCGGTAATATCCAGCCAGCCGAGCCACTTGTCCTCGTCCGTCCCGGTCCAAAGCGAGGCATCTTTTTGCCACAAGCGTTTTACTTTGCCGTTCTTCTTCCAGTCCTGAATTGAGGCATTTACGTCGGTTGCCAGCTTTTCGGGGAGGGTATAAGTCTGGCGATTTACGCTCACGCATTCACCCCTGCGCTTTTTCCCGTCGCGTCCAGAAGTTGCTTGAACGCATCCGCGAAGAGTTTGACGCCGTCGACCAGGAGCTTGTCCGTAGCTTCTTTCATGGAGATGCCGGCTTTGGCGAGATTGTCCATGATGGCGCGGGCCGCGTTGACATCTTCTGTCAAGCTGTTGCGGAGTTTGCCGTGGTCACGGAAAGCGTCGAAAGTTGCCGGAGGGATGGTGTCCACAGTGTCGGCGCCGATCAGTTCTTCCACGTAGAGAACGTCGCGATACTTGGGATTCTTCGTGCTGGTGCTGGCCCAGAGGAGACGCTGCGTTTGCGCGCCTTTGGCGGCAAGGGCATTCCAGCGAGCGCCGCCGAAAAGTTCCTGGTACTTCTTGTAGGTGAGCTTGGCGTTCGCAATCGCAATTTTCCCGTGGATACTTTCGAGCAGAGCTTTTTGCGCGGGGTCAGCCGCCGTCTTCAGCTTCTCGTCGATCTTTCCGTCGATGAGGGAATCGATGCGGCTCACGAAAAAACTGGCGACGCTGGCGATCTGGCTGATGTCCTGGCCTTTGGCGGCGCGCGCTTCGAGAGCGGCAAGAAAAGCTTCCGCGACATGCTCGTAAGCCGACTGGGCGAAAAGCAGTGTTATATTGATGTTTAGGCCGTCTTCGAGAAGTTGTCGAATGGCGGGAATGCCTTCGGGAGTGGCAGGAACTTTGATCATGACATTCGGGCGATCGACGGACTTCCAGAGGCGGCGGGCTTCGTCGATCGTGCCCTTGGTGTCGTTCGCGAGGTACGGAGAGACTTCGAGGCTAACGTAGCCGTCGCGCCGCTTGGACTCGGTGTAGACGGATTTGAAAATGTCGCAAGCGTCTTGCACGTCGCGGATGGCGATTTTTTCGAAGAGGCCTTTGGCGTCGAGTTTTTTTGCGTCAGGCGAATTGAGAATGTCGGAATAGACGTCGCTGCCAGTGATGGCCTTTTCAAAAATCGCGGGATTGGAAGTCATGCCGCGGAGCCCATCATCATTGATGTATTTTTTCAGGCCACCGCTGGTGAGCAGGTCTCTGCGAATGTAGTCCATCCAGGGGGATTGGCCGAAAGCCAGCAGGGCCTTGAGGGGATTGGCGCCTTGCGCGGTGCCGAGATTTGGGACTGTGGTGGTAGTCGTCATAATGATTCTCCTCTAGCGTTGCAAGTTCTTTGAACTTCTATTGTACTCCACGGGAGTCGGGAGCGCCGTTCACTTCCGCTCAGTTGCTCATAGGCCAGTGTCAGATAGAGGTTATGAGCCAGGGCAATACTTTGTCTCCAGGGCTTTCAATTTACCAAGCCGCCGCGCGTGCCGTTCTTCGTTGGAAAACTTAGCACCTATGAACGCCCTCACCAAATCTTGCGCCAAGGCCACGCCAACAATGCGGGAACCCAGCACGAGCACGTTGATATTGTCGTGCTCGACGCCTTGGTGCGCGGAATACGTGTCGTGGCACATGCCGGCTCGAATGCCGGGGAGCTTGTTGGCGGCCACACTGGCGCCGACACCGCTGCCACAAATTAGAACGCCCCGCTCGGATTTGCCGTCGAGTACCGCGCGGTCGACGGCTTCGGCGAAATCAGGATAGTCAGAGGGATTTTCGTTGAAAGCGCCAACGTCGAGCACTTCATTGCCCATGGAGCGCAACAGGTCGCCCATGGCGTTCTTGAGTTGAAAGCCGGCATGGTCGGAACCAATCACAACTTTCATGCGAGGCTCATCTCCCCAGAACTTCCTTGGCGGCGGAAAGAACGTTTTCGACTTCGAAGCCGAATTTCTTCAACAAATCCTTGATCGGGGCGGACGCTCCAAACGAGCGCATACCGATGATTTTGCCTTTGGGGCCGACGTAGCGGTCCCAACCGAAAACGGATTCCATTTCGACGGAAACGCGCGCGATTACGTTCGAGGGTAAAACGCTCTCTTTGTAGGCGGCGTCCTGCTTTTCAAAAAGCTCCCAGCTGGGCATGCTGACCACACGGGCTTTGATTCCTTCGGCGGTCAACTTTTCATAGGCCGCGGCGCACAGACCGACTTCGCTTCCACTGGCCAGCAAGATAACGTCCGGTTTTCCGCCAGGAGCGTCGGCGAGCACGTAAGCTCCTTTGGCCACACCAGACACGGAAGCGTACTTTGTGCGGTCGAAAGTGGGCATGGCTTGGCGCGTTAAGACGAGAGTTGTGGGGCCGTGCATATGCTGGAGCGCAATTTTGTAGGCTTCGACGACTTCGTTGGCGTCGCCCGGGCGAAAGACAAGCATATTCGGCATGGCGCGGAAGGCGGCAAGCTGTTCGACGGGCTGGTGCGTCGGACCGTCTTCGCCGACGCCGATGGAATCGTGCGTGAAAATGTAAAGCGCCGGAATTTCCATCAACGCGCCGAGACGCATGCTGGGGCGCATGTAGTCGCTGAAATTGAAAAACGTGGCGGTGAAGGCGCGTAGCTTGGACAAGGTTATCCCATTGACGATCGCGCCCATGGCGTGTTCGCGGACGCCGAAATGGATGTTGCGACCGTGATAGGCGTCGGGGAAAAAGTCGCCGGCGCCTTCAAACGTGAGATTGGTTTTGTTGGATTTGGCCAAATCGGCCGAGCCACCGACGATCCATGGAATGTTCGCCGCGAGCGCGTTTAGCGTTTTGCCAGAGCTCTCGCGTGTGGCCATTCCTTTGGGATCGGTGGGGAAAGAGGGGAGATTTTTGTCCCAGCCATCGGGAAGCTGGCCGCTCTGCATGCAAATCAACTGATCGGCGAGCTGCGGGAACTGTTTCTTATACTCTGCGAATTTCGTGTTCCATGCCGAATGAGCTTCCGCGCCCCGTTTGCCAATGCCGTTCTTGAATTGATCGTAGACGCCATCCGGCACAAGGAACTTTGCATCTTCGGGCCAACCATAGTTCTTCTTCACCAACTTCACTTCGGCTTCGCCGAGAGGTTCGCCGTGCGCTTCATAGGAATCCTGCTTATGAGGGGAGCCGTAGCCGATGTGGCTGTCGACCACAATTAAAGTAGGACGGCCTACGGTGTGCTGAAACACTTCGTAGGCGCGCCCCAGCGCATCCAGATCGTTCGCATCGGCAATGTGCGTAACGCTCCAGCCGTAGCCTAAGAAACGCGTCATGACATCTTCGTTGAAGGACCAATCGGCGGGACCGTCCAGCGTGACGTGGTTGTTATCGTAAATCCAGCAGAGGTTCGAGAGTTTGAGATGGCCGGCGAGCGAAGCGGCTTCGCTGGAGACGCCTTCCATGAGATCGCCGTCGCCGCAAACGGCGTAGACCTTGAAATCAAAGATATCGAAACCAGGCTTGTTAAAATTTGCTGCGAGCCACTTGCTGGCGATAGCCATTCCGACGCTGTTCCCAGCGCCCTGTCCCAGCGGGCCGGTGGTGGTCTCAACGCCGGTGGTGATGTGCGATTCAGGATGCCCGGGAGTTTTACTCCCGATTTGGCGGAAGCGCTTGATTTCGTCCATGGAAACGGCGAGCGAATTCAGAATTTTGCCGTCCTTGGCTTCTTTCACGCTGGCGAGATGAAGCGTGGCGTACAAGAGCATGGAAGCGTGGCCGGCCGAAAGAACAAAGCGATCGCGATTGGGCCAGGTGGGATCGGCGGGATCGTACCGCAGGTGTTGTTGCCACAGCTCATAGACGACCGGGGCCAAACCCATGGGCGCGCCGGGATGGCCAGAATTTGCCTGCTGCACGGCGTCAATCGCCAGCGTGCGGATGGTGTTGATGCTCAACAGGTCGAGATTCGGCTGGCTCACTTTGGCTCCTGTGGCGGGCGGGAACGGCTCCCGCGGACGTTTCGCTAAGGTTTGATGCACCGCGCTACAGAACGGATGAAGTGATTTTGCGCCCCAATGAATGCCAACACTCGCTGGGGCGTAGAATCGTCGTACGAGATTCTCTCGCGATCACACTCCCCAGAGTTTTGCGGCCGTCCAGGGATAGAAAGAAAAATTACCGCGCCCTCCCGCGGTTGTCAATCAAGTTACAAAGCGTTTACATGAGCGATCGCACGCTGCGCTGAACAGAGACCGAGGAAGCCCTTGATGGATTTCGGCGAAGCGTTGAGTGCCGTCTCCATACATGCTACTTTTCTTTAGCTGCCCTGCCCGGGTGGCGGAATGGCAGACGCTGAGGACTTAAAATCCTCCGGGGATTTTTCCTCATGTGGGTTCGACTCCCACCCCGGGCACCATTTTATCCGTTGTGTTTTGAATCAGTTGACACGTGCGCATTCGCCACGTAGCCGCCGCGTAGCTTTTGCATCGACAGGTACCAGAGGATCTCGGCTCCAAGCTCTCTCAAGATCCGGCTCTAATTGCTCCTGACGCGATCGCACCCAAGGGTTGGAATGTTTTTCGGTTACTCTTGTACTCTGGTGCCCAAGCAGAATTGAAACCCGCTCAATCGGAACGCCAGCTAACAATAATTCAACCGCGAAGGTGTCACGAAAACGGTGTGCGTGGCCTCGTGCGACGCTCGCTAATTGGAAGAGCCTGCGTAGGCGGGTCTGCCAGCTCCTCACGATACTCTCTAGCTTTCCTACTCCACTCCAGGAAAAAATGTTTTTCGCTTTTGAGCGGTGTCGATTCCAGCAGCCGAAGCACGAATTCGGGGATCACAACATGGACTGGCACACCTGTTTTCTGCGTGTAGAGAAATAAACGCTTCCCTACAAAACGCTCGGCAGAGAGATTGACAACGTCGCTGATTCTCATTCCGCTGTAGCGCAGTAGCAAAACGAAAGCGCGAAGGTGGCGGGCATTCTCAAGACCGTTTGCAGGTGTCTCTTGGCAATAAACATCTACTGCCCCTAGAATTCGACCCATTTCCTCGTGAGTGAGCGGCATCGTAGGTTTCATCGAAACCTTGGGAGCTTTCAAGTCGCTAACCGGGCATTCGGCCACCACAGAAATTACGTGTTCCGGTGGATTATCAGGATTATCGGAACGCGCAGAATCATGTAATTAAATGCGGGTTAGTGTGGGCGCTCTTTGCTCTTGAGCCTCGCGCGTGCGATCTTCTTTTCTATCGTTTGGCAGGCCGGCGTGCGTTCGAATGAAAGCAAGGCAATCGCTAGCTGACCAGGCTTCCAGCTCTTAGGGTCGTGCAGTGTGGCGTTCTTTTTTCCATAAGGAGTTCTCTCAAAAGCTTTGCCACTGAAGACGAATCCGTCTCCCGGCGTCCCGTGGACAGGCCACTTAGTTAGCACGGTTCCAGATTTCTAGTCGGAGCTCGGTCAGGGTTATCTTTAGTTGAGTGTCGGAAGTGTGTCAGAGCTTCCTTCGCGGAACGATGGACTGATTCGCATATTCTTAACAACTCAAAATACCTTCGCTCTAAGCTAGCGACCTCTGCCTGCCTCATTGGTGGTCTTCCGTGGTCCGTTGGTTTGCACGCTGAAGCTATGTGCTAATGATCTCCTTAAGCCAAGCGTCGGCTAGGGGTGCGAGTGCCCGATATAAATCAACTCAAAGAAGTGAAGCCACGTTTGACGATAAGCTTCCATTGCTGTTTCTTTTAAGTTAATGTCCGGCGGTCCCTATATCCTCATTCCCGGTGAGGTGTTGGGTCAAGGGAGCACGATCTCTCAGCGACAAAAGGGATAGAACTAATTTGCCGAACGAGAGTATTACCAACGCAAAGCCCATGCGCAGAAAGTTTCCCGGTCTTTTGTTTGTCCAATCGAAAAACTCTGAAATTTGTGAGCTCCGGTACGCGTAGGCTGCGTCTGCGATGAGGTATAGGCCGACAACCACACATGATACGCGAAACGCTTTCCGGGCACTTGCGCCCCATCGGCATTGAGGCGCAGCAAGAATAATCCAACCGAACCCCGCTGACAGGAAGGCGAATGCCCATGTACACAGAGACTTCCATTGCTCGGCACCGTGGATGGTTGTGAGCGCACGTGCGCGGCGGCTCACCATTCCAGAGAGAAGAAGACAGACGAGAAGAGGGACGGCGTACCTAAGCCACTCTCGACCGTCCCATTCATCACTTACGATGGGTAGCAAAGTCAGCAAAAGAGTGACGAAAACGATGTTGTGTGGAACCGGGTCCTGAACCAAATTGGCCGCCGATTGCGAGTAGCCCCACCAGAAAAGGGCGACGAGCGCAGCAGTCGGTGCCAGGATCCTGAGTAGACGCGGCTTGTTCATAGAGTCCTTCTTTTTGTGTTTATGGAGGGCAGGTTGCCGCTCCAGTCAAATATCCTGTGCCGCCCCCTAAGGCGGTCGCATAAGCACTGCCATTTGCGACCGGGCCGCCATAAAGCGCGTTATTATAAGAATTCTCCGATTGGCTACCCAGATACCCAACGGCGGCTCCGTAACCTACCGATCCGGCAACGCAGGCCGTGCCACTTGAGACTTCCGGCAGAAGGAGGGCCGCATCCACCGCTATAAGTAGGTCTTGTGGTGCGGTGATTGCCAGCGCGGCGTTTATGCCTGGCTCGGCCATATAGGCTCCCTGGATCAATGCGCCAAAAAGCTGGTCTGAATACGATAGCCCGGCCATTGTCGGCATTCCAGTGGTGGAGTCCGCATTTAGCCAATTCCCCGGTGAGTCTGCCAAGATACCCGAGCTGCCGAAGGTGCTTGGCGTGAGCCAATTGTTGTTCGTCGCATCCAGTCCGCACCCGGCGCCGCTGCATGGGGATGCGAAGGTTCCAAGCCCCGTGTTACCACGGTGCCGGGGATCCAGTAGCCACCGTCCAAGCCGCAACCTCCGACGTCACTTTCCGTGTCGATGTATTCGGTATCGTTACCGGCGTCGTTCAGGTAAACGCAATCGTAGCCCGCCGGGTCAACCGAGGCCAGCGGATTATTCAATACGTAAGCGTAGCGATTCCAAGACTGTGAGAATGAGGGCCGCGCAGCGGCGAGGCCGGCAGGGTCTGGCGATGTCCAACGGGACTGGTTCGGATCGTATTCCCGATGAAGGAAATCATAAAGGCCTGCGGTGGTGTCCTCATTTTCTTCAGTGAAAGACAGGTCAATCGCGCCGGAAGTGGAGTAGGGTTCGCCAAATGGAGAGTATGCCGAGTCGGCGTAGAGAGTTTGTGATGTTGTAGAGGCAAAGCGGGAACTGCCGAGGTGGTCGGTGTGGCGATAGTAAGCGGGTCCAGTGCTGCTCGTGTATACGGCAGCGTCACCGGCCGTCAACGGCACGAAGGCCTTTGCCAAGGTCATGGCATTCATTAGCGCTAATTTTACACCTGCCGGGCTGTAGACAACTTCAGAATATGTGCTGCTGACGCTTTGCTCGACCGCTCGCCCTAGGGCGTCGTAGGCGACTGTGATTGCCGAGCCGATCGTTACGGGACGGTTTTCTGCGTCCCACGTGAAGGCGCGGAAGGTATCGTTGAGGGAATTGCCGTTAGCGTCGTAGGAGGCTGAATTTCCGCCCACGCTGGCCACACGATTGGTTGCGGGGGACGATGCATAAGTGGGAGTGAACGAGGTAGCACCCGTCCCAGAGATCGCGTTCTTCTGAATATTGCCGAATGGGTCGTAGGCGAAGTTCTGCCCCCAAGTCGTTCCGCAGCTCACTTGAATGATGCGAGCGAGGTCATCGGCTGTATAGGAGCAGTTCTGGGTGTTGGTGGTGCTGAACGGGTCGGAGATGTTAAGGCTGCCTAGACTCCAGTTGGCGTTCCAACCTAGAGTTCCGATAATTGTTTGCGAGCCGATCTTGAACTGGTACTTGTTCATACGCATTGTACTGGGATCGTAGCTGAAGACATCGGAATCGCCGGAGCCGAAATTCACAGTGAGCTGATTCGGCGACGCGTACATGTTGTACGTGGTCGACGTGACGGGGTTCTGACCAGCGCTCGCCGAGATGGCGCTGATGCGGCCTTCGCCCTCGACTCCATAGGTGATTGTGGGGAGGCCGATGTTTCCGCTCAATACGTTTGGCGCATGGTTTGCCCAGTAGGTCTGGAAGACCTGATAGTAGGAAGGGCTGGTATGGGGGGTGAGTTCGTAAACGCTAGTGAGCTCGCCGCGTTTGGTGTAGCTGAAGCTTTCGTCGGTGATCGTTGTGGGGAGTGTCGTGATTGAGCACGCGCTCGTTGTCGTGTACGCCTCGGCCAGACGGGACTTGGTATACGTGGTCGTCTGGCTGTCGATCACGGCATCGTATACAAAGCACTTGTTTGGAGTCGTCACGGTGGGACTGGAAGTTGAGTACGTAATGGTAAGTGGCCGGTGCATGGCGTCGTAGGTGCGAGTTTGTTGACTGCCGGAAGAGGCTTGGGAGTTTTGCGTGACGGTGAGCAAATCCGCTAAGGCATCGTAAGTTCCAAGGACAACAGGCCGCCGTGGTTATCTATTCCATGACGACTTCGACGCCCGAAGATGCTCCGCGAGGAATGGAGTTTCTATACAGCTTGAATCGGCTGAATGTTGCGGTCTCGCGAGCGCAGTGTGTCGCCGTAATCGTTGCGAGTCCAGCCCTCCTACAGGTGGAATGCAAGACTCCCCGGCAAATCCAGCTTGCTAACGCGCTTTGCCGCTATCTTGAAATGGCTCACTCGGAATAGGGATGTTGCTAACGCCAGAGCCGGAAACTTGGCACACAAGTCCGTGAATTGAGACGGGTCAATTTCGATAAATCCCTCTGTCCAATCCACGAACGATTTGGCCGATCCGAATCTTTAAGACATCGCAGACGCGCAGAAGAGTTGTGACGGTAATAGGGCGGCCTGCCTCAATCTGCTGCCAATGGCGCGTGGAGAAGCCAAAGGGAATCATGTCTTCCTGGCTGTACCGCTTGCTGCGGCGCAGCGTCCGAATGCGTTGGCCAAGTGCCTTGAAGAATTTGGCGTGATCCACCACGCCGCAATTTGTACCGGGCCACGAGCAGAAGTACTACGAGCAGATTAGCTTGGCTGGCTTTCGGTCCTAAGTTACAATCTCACCAGGATTGCACTCTCCCTCGCGATTGGAAGTCATCATGGCTGAATTGGTCCGCATCTTCTTAGGACTTCTGCTCACCGTACTCTTGGTGGCACTTCCTGTGTTTGCCTACGAAGTGGCGTTGAAGGACGGGCGGGTCATTCGGTTTCAGAAATATCGAGCAACCGAATCTGCTCTTCTGTATATCGATGACCAGGGTAGGGAAATCTCGATTCCGTTGGATTCGGTCGACCTTGACCGGACGCGTGAACTCAACAGCCAAGAAAACCCACCCCTCAATTTGCCGGCCTTAGTCTCCACATCGGCGGCGCGAAATCTCGAAAGTCAGCCATCACTCGGAGAAATGGCACGTAACTTACGTAAGAAAGACGCCGCTGCTCCGAGTAAACGAGTCTTCTCAAACGACGATGTGGCTTCGTCCCCCTTCACTGCTGCCGCCGAGCAGTTGACCCTCCAGAACTCCAATCCCGATACTTGGCAAGCTCGGTTGGACGCTTTCAAGGCGACTGTTGGCCCCTTGGAGAATATGGATGCAAATAGGCTTGCACGCGCTGTCTTGGGCGATCTCGACGTCCATTTTTCTGGCCGACACGAGTGGGAGGAAGAACTATCATTGCGAAAGGAAGCTGTTGTCACCGCACTACAAAACGCTTCGAGACAATACGAGGAATTTTATCGCCTACGAGATGCTCTCAAGCTTACGCCCAGCATTTCCAAGGGAGACGAGGACAAGCTGTCTCAGGCAAGAATGGCGGCGGAGAGTGCAATCAATCAGGCTCAGGTGCAACAGTCCAAATTTGAGGTCACCGTCGACAAGGGAAAACAGCGGGCTTTGGAATGGAAGCGAAAATAACTAATCCTTGTCTCTATGCGGTTTCGAGGTTTGGAGTTCACCCCACAGTGTGTGGCAATTTTTCACGTGCCCTCACGCCTTAATGCTCTCCCCGCGCCCAGCCGGTTTGTGAATAGAATTGAGGGCCCACTTTTTAACTTAGAGGGGCTTTGGTATATGGGGATTTTTTTGGATTCCATCAACCCAGTACGCGCGCGAGACGTCACCCCGCGCCGTGTAGCCGCCGCGTAGCCAAAAGGGGTAATTTCAGCGCTTTTAGCTTTTCTAGCGTTACATAGAATGAACAACTTACATGTTCTCGATACCTACGCGGGGTGCGACTCCCACCCCGGGCACCATTTTCTTCTTTGTGTTCAAGCACTTGCGTCATCCCCGCCGAACTGTTTTGTTCCGAGCCGATTTCAGCGATTGTTTGTGTGTGCCCATGTCCGAGTGCGAGGCTGCGAACACGCGGTTGGGACATTGAGGATCGGCCCGATTTCACGGTAACCACGTTCCCCAGTACTTGGCCGTCGAATTGTCCTCATGGGATACTCGCTCTCGCCATGATTACAAGCGAAGTTGTCGAGAACAATAAAGCGTCGTGGGTGTATGTGACTCGGTTCATCGAGGAATTCCCAGACAACGACACGTCGTTGCCTTGGAAAGTCCTCGTACGTGCTGTAATTCAAACTAGCCCAACTTCCGCAGTTACGTGAGTAAAGTCTTTGGAATCAATGTGAGTGCCAGAAAGTTTCCACTACATTTGTGCCCGTTCTAACGCTGTGGGCAGCCGCATGCCGAGCCGTTGCAACAGGATC